>Ga0207679_10000844_pt1 | contig 19691 bp, 16 predicted proteins | sample KBSC73metaG_FD_184320 | JGI IMG/M metagenome (GOLD analysis project Ga0207679, IMG submission 184320) | Corn rhizosphere microbial communities from Kellogg Biological Station, Michigan, USA - KBS C7-3 metaG (SPAdes) (version 2) | ecosystem: Host-associated > Plants > Roots > Rhizosphere > Soil ... | reverse complement strand
TAGGGATCGGCCTCCGTGCCATTGACCGGCACCGCCTTGTAGCGGCCTTGGAAGACGTGACCTCGACGTCTCCGGGCGCGGTTCCAGCCCTGACTGAACACCCCAAGCAACCACTTCATGCCGCTGACCAAATTCGCCTGCGGGGTTTCCAGCAGCAGGTGGAAATGGTTGCTCATCAACACCCAGGCATGCACCCGCCAGCCGTGGCTTTCACAGGCTTCTTCCAAACGGGCGAGCAAGGCGAAGTGATCTTCCTCGGTCTCGAAGATCCGCTTCCCACCATCTCCGCGAGCCATCACATGGTAAACCGCTCCTGGATATTCGATCCGCAACGCCCGGGCCATGCGCGCATCTATCAACCCGTTTGGTCCGGCGCAATGTCAAAATGCGAGGACCGACCCCGTTTATGATTGGTTGGCGTGTACCGTTCAGTTACGCCTATTGCGGGGCGGCCAACTTGCCGCTTACTTTATTTTGATAAATATTTAAAGACAATCGGTACCAAAACAAAAACCAGAAGCAAAACAAGGTACAAAATCACAAATCTATCAATCGTCAGCCACTCGGCGAATCGCTTCGGTCTCCAAAGCAATACCTTGAATATTTTTTTAATGAAATTATTCATGGCGGCCATATTCACAAATGCAATAACTTCTCATTTTTTAGGACAAACCAGCATGCCACACGTCCCCGAATTAATATTGTCAGCGGTATCATCCATCATCTTTTTAAATGGATCCTTAAGCCACAGCCCACCTGCCAATGCCGCCGGATACATAGCGCCGATGGCGCCAGCAAGAGCAGTTCCATCCATACCCATAAGCCCAGAAGCAATCGAGCCCCAATATTGCGCCTTTTTACACTTTTCCATATCACCACCATAATCGCGCTGAGCCAATGTAATCTTTGACTTAACCGACCCACCCACACAACAATCATATTCCGGATCGTATGTTTTACCATCGCAACACTTAAGCCCAAGACAATCAGTATGACCAATCCCATTATTGCCAACGAAAGAGAAAACGTTATACCCATCCCTCTCTTCGATCGGATCTCGTGACAACCATCTTCCTGTCATTGAATCGTAATGCCGGTATCCGTAATAATTCAGCCCCGTCTCCGCATCCTCTTTCTTCGTGCTGAAGCGGATCCGGAAGTCCAAGGGGCTGCCGGTGGCAGCAACGGCCCGCCCGAAGGAGTCATATTCGAAATGCGCCGCCACCGCTCCGTTGGAGCCGAGGTATTCGCTCACGTTGCCGTTGCCGTGAATGGGGTCGGTCCTCTCATTTTAGCATTTCTTCCAATTTCTTCAGCTTTTTGACCGCTTCTGGATCGGCCTCCCCTGACCAAGCAGACGGCTCACCGAACCCGCTTCGCCCATCGCCACGCGCTCCGCAATCCAGGCATTGTTCGCGATCATTCGTTTCCTCAACAGCATCGCTAACATCTTTTCTGAGGACCCCCCTTGCGTAAAGCCGCCAGTTTCGTTCGGCGGCAATCTCAAGCGCGGCAACAGCCGTCTCCCCAATGCTGAAATGCGAGAACCGACCCCTTTTCGACGGGAGGGCATTCAGTCGGTCAGCCCTTCGGCATTCGCGGTCCGAACACAAAAACGGGAGCCTCTTCCGAAGCTCCCGTTTTTCGTGAATCGATCTGCCGTGAGGCTCAGTAGACGTCGCGCTGGTAGCGCTTGTCCTTCTTGAGCTGGGCGATGAAGGCGGCGGCTTCTTCCTTCGACAGCTTGCCGTGGACTTCGGCGACGGTGTGGAGGGCGGCGTCGACGTCCTTGGCCATGCGCGAGGCGTCGCCGCAGATGTAGAAGGCGGCACCTTCCTGGAACCACTTCCACAGCTCGGCGCCGTGTTCGATCATGAGGTTCTGGACGTAGACTTTTTCCTTCTGGTCGCGGGACCAGGCGACATCGAGGCGGGTCAGCGTGCCGTCGGCCTGATAGCCCTTGAGCTCCTCTTCGTAGAGGAAGTCGGTCTTGCTATACGGATTGCCGAAGAACAGCCAGTTCTTGCCCTTGGCGGCGGTCGCCTTGCGCTCTTCGAGGAAGGCGCGGAACGGGGCGATGCCGGTGCCCGGGCCGCACATGATGACCGGCGTCTCGCCGTTGGCCGGCACGCGGAAGGCGTTGTTCGAGTGGACGAACACGCCGGGCGTGAGGCCGGCGGAGCGGTCGGCGAGGAAGGTCGAGCAGATGCCGCCGCGCTTCCGGCCGTAGCTGGAGTAGCGGACGATGCCGACGCAGAGGTGGACTTCGCCGGGGTGGGCCTTCGGGCTGGAGGCGATCGAGTAGAGGCGCGGCTGGAGTTTCTTCAGCACCGAGACGAACTCGTCGGCGTCGGTGAAATCGGCCGGGTGGTCGAGGATCAGGTCGATCAGGTCGCGGCCCCAGCAGAAGTCGTCCCACGCCTTCTTTTCGTCGGCTTCGACCAGCGAGCGAAGGAAGGGCGAGCCGCTGCGCTCCTGCCACTTCTGGACGATCGACTTGTTGAGCGTGCCGATGTCGTAGTGGGAGATCAGCGCCTCACGGAGCGTGATTTCCTGGCCGTCGGCGAGGGTCACGTTGCCGGCCTTGAACGGCAGGGCGGCGAGGATTTCGTCGACCACGCCTTCCGGGTTGCGCGGGTAGACGCCGAGGGCGTCGCCGACTTCGTATTCGAGGCCGGAACCTTCGAGCGAGAACTCGACGTGGTGGGTCTGCTTGTCGCCCGGACCGTTGAGGTTGAAGTTGTTGAGGATCTTCGCCGGGAACGGGTTCTTCTTCGAATAGCCGGACTCGGCTTCCGCCACGGGGGCCGAGCCGTTGGTCACGGCGCCGCCAGCCGGGGCGAGCGCCTTGACGATGGCGTCCGACCATTCCTTGAACGGGCCGTCGAAATCGACGTCGCTGTCGATGCGCGGGTGGATGCGCTGGGCACCGAGGGCGGCGAAGCGGGTGTCGAACTCGATGCCGCACTTGCAGAAGTCCGGGTAGTTGGTGTCACCGAGGGCGAGCACCGAGTAGCTGACGCCCTCGAGGCGCGGCGCGGACTCGCTGTGGATCCAGCCGTGGAAATCGGCGGCGTTGTCCGGCGGTTCGCCGTCGCCGTAGGTCGAGGTGATGACGAGCAGGTTCTTTTCCTGCGCCAGGCGGGAGCGGTCGTAGGCGCCGATGTCGTGGACCTCGGGCTCGAAGTTCCCCTTCTTGAGCGTTTTGACCAGCTTCTTGGCGAGGCCTTCGGCGTTGCCGGTTTGGGAACCGAAAAGAATGGTCACGGGCACGGCCGGGCCGCTGGGGGCGCCGGTGCCGGAGAGAAGCTTGCCGAGGAAGTCGCTGAGCCAGACCCGCTGCTGCGGGCTGAACGGCGCGTCCTCGGGGATGACGATCGGGCTGGTCATGGTCGGAAAGGAACCCCGGGGTGGCCGGGGCGCGGAAGATGGAAAGGAATGAGAGGCGATTCAAGCGCGGAACGTGCCACGCCGGTAAGGAAATCGTTGCGGCTCAATCACCGAGAAGTTCGAGGAAACGCGGGAACACCTTGCGGAACAGGGTGTTCTTGCCGCCGCGGGCGAGCTGCGAGCCGACGAGGCCGGCGGCGTCGTCCGGGTCGGCGGGAGCCACCGAGGTGTGGCAGCCGCTGCCCTGGCAGTCGAGTTCGCGCACTAGGCGCGACGACCCCGCGTCGCGGGAGACGCGGATCGCGACCTGCGGGGCGGAAAGCTCGAGCAGGCCGATCGGCGCGGCGGCGGGATCGGCCTCGAGCACGATCTCGACCGGCGTGCCAGCGGGCGATTCGAAGGCGAACGATTGCTTCGCGCCGTCACGGCGCTCGACGGCGAGGTCGAGCTCGCGGCCGAAGCTCCAGCCGGCCTGGATCGAGAGCCAGGCGAGGAGCATCAGCGCGGACACGCGGAAGTCCGGATGGAAGACGAGGCGGACCGAGCGGACGGCGGGTAGCGCGGCGAGCGCGACCGATTCGTCGAACAAGGCGGCCACGGCGAGGCGGAACTGCCAGGTGCGGGTCCAGGCGAGATCGTGCACCATGAGCTTGAGGTTGCCGGCCTCGACCACCTCGTCGAGGCGGGCGTAGGAGGCGCGCGGATCGCTCCACGACGAGCTGTCGATCACCAGGCGCTCGACCACGTGGGTGAGGCGCTCGGTGAGGACGGAGGTCAGCTCGCCCTGCCACCACATGACCAGCGGCAGGTCGCTGTTGAGGTGGGCGAACACGGTGTTGCGGAAACGGCCGGTGACGCGGCCGGTGAAGGCGAAGGCGATCTGCTCGCAGCAGACCGATTTTCGGCCTTCGGAAAGGTGGCAGTGGGCGGTGATCCAGGCGCGGATCGACGGCTCCTCGACCGTGCGGTCGAACTCGACGAGGATGGCGCGGCAGGCGTGCTCGCGGGTCAGCTCGCGGATGATGGCGGAGTTTTTCCGCAGCGAGCCGGACTCCTCCGAGCAGGTGACGAGGTTGATGAGCGACGCGTTGGTGCGCGCGTCGTCGGCCTCCCAGAGCTTGCGCAGCTCCTTGTCGATGGCGGCCACGGGCACTTCCTGGCCCAGCTCGGGGTCCATGGTGAGGGTGGACATGGAAAAGTGGATGGTTGAAAGTTGATGGTTGATAGTCAGACGATGGGGGCGGACCAGAGAGCGAGAAGCAAGTTCCTCACTATCAACAATCAACCACCCACCATCAACCTCTTCACAGCCTGCGCCAGGCGTGGCCGTCCTGCTTGAGAAGGTCGTCGGCTTCCTTCGGACCCCACGAACCGGCGGTGAAGGTGGCCATCGGCGGCGGGTTGTCGCTCTTGTGCCAGGCTTGCTCGATGTTATCGATGAACTTCCAGGCCTCCTCGACCTCGTCGCGGCGGGCGAACAGGGTGGCGTCGCCGGCCATGCCGTCGAGCAGCAGGCGCTCGTAGGCTTCCGGGCTGCCCTTGCCGAAGCTGGTGGCGTAGTGGAAGTCCATCTTCACCGGCTCCAGACGGAGCGTGGTGCCGGGGAGCTTGGAAACCATGCGCAGCGAGATGCCTTCGTCCGGCTGGATGCGGATGACCAGCACGTTGCCGCCGGGCAGACCGCCGTCGAGCGCGTTGAACAGCACGCCGGGCGCGGGTTTGAAATGGATCGAGATCTCGGTCGACTTCTTCGGCAGACGCTTGCCGACGCGGATGTAGAACGGCACGCCGCTCCAGCGCCAGGTGTCGATCTGGAGGCGAACCGCGACGTAGGCCTCGGTCATCGATTCCGGGTCGACGCGGTCTTCCTCGCGGTAGCCGGGGACCGGCTTGCCGTCGATGTGGCCGGCGACGTATTGGCCGCGCACGACGTTGGCGGCGACCTTCTCCGGCGTGTCCCACTGGCGGAGCGAGCGGATGACCTTCACCTTTTCGTCGCGGACGCCGTCGGCCGAAAGGTCGGTCGGCGGCTCCATCGCGACCAGGCTGAGGAGCTGGAGCAGGTGGTTCTGGACCATGTCGCGGAGCGCGCCGGACTTGTCGTAGTAACCACCGCGGCCGCCTTCCATGCCGAGGTTTTCGGCGCAGGTGATCTGGACGTGGGAGATGAAGCGGCTGTTCCAGAGCGGTTCGAAAATCGCGTTGGCGAAGCGCAGCACCATGATGTTCTGGGCCGTCTCCTTGCCGAGGTAGTGGTCGATGCGGTAGGTGTCCTTTTCCGCGAAGGTCTGGTTGACCACCTCGTTGAGGTGCTTGGCGGTGGCAAGGTCGGTGCCGAACGGCTTCTCGACGATCGCGCGGGCCCAGCAGCCTTCCGCGGCCTGATTGAGGCCGGCGTTCTTCAGGTTGATCAGGATGTCGTCGAAGAACTCCGGGGCGGAGGCGATGTAGAACAGGCGGTTGCCCTTGCCGCCGCGCTCGCGGTCGATCGCGTCGAGACGCTCGGCGAGGCGCTTGTAGCCGTCGGCGTCGGTGAACTCGCTGGTGTGGTAGTGGATGTTCTCGGCGAACGGCGCCCAGATCGCGTCGTCGTGGCCGGAGCGGGAAACCTTGCGGTTGAGCTCCTCGAGGCCGTCGCGGAACTCGGCGTCGGATTTCTCACGGCGGGCGAAGCCGATGATTTTCACCCCGGACGGGAGTTCGCCATCGACGGCCAGGTTGTAGAGGGCCGGCACGAGTTTGCGGTGCGTGAGGTCGCCGGTGGCGCCAAAGATCACAACGGTGCAAGGCTCGGGGCGGGAGCGGGAAACGAGGTCTTCGCGGAAAGGATTCGTCATCGGCGGGCGGGGATTTCACCCGACCTCACCCCCGAGGCAAAGGCAAATTCCGCACGGGAAAACGAAAGCGATGCATCGTTGCCAGCAGGGCGGTTCATTTTTTCCGGCGCGGTCCGGTCTTTGGGGGCCGCGCCCATGAGGAGGGGCCGGGGACCGGGATTCAGGGCTGCGCAAAGCAAAAAGCCCCGCACGCCGGTCGGCATGCGGGGCTTGGAAGGCTTTTCCGCCGGAAGACTTCTGTCTCCCTGCTCTCAACCCTTCGCTCTCAGCTTTTTCACACCGGCATCGGGAACGCGGCGTTGAAGGCGTGGACGCGGTCGCGCAGGGCGTGGAGCGCCTTGACGTCGTGGAGGTTGGTGAGCGCCTCGTGGATGAAGTCGGCGACCTGCTCGACGTCGGGCTTCCTTCATGCCGCGGTGGTCACGGCCGGAGTGCCGATGCGGATGCCGCTCGGCTTCATCGGCGTGCCGGTGTCGAACGGGATGCCGTTCTTGTTCACGGTGATGCCGGCTTCGTCGAGGGCGTGGGACGCTTCCGCGCCGTTGAGACCCTTCGGGCGGAGGTCGACGAGCATGAGGTGGTTGTCGGTGCCGCCGGAGACGATGCGGTAGCCGTGCGAGGCGAGACGGGCGGCGAGCGCCTGGGCGTTCTTCACCACCTGCTGCGAGTATTCCTTGAACTCCGGCTTGAGCGCCTCGCCGAAGCACACCGCCTTGGCGGCGATGACGTGCATCAGCGGGCCACCCTGGATGCCCGGGAACACCTGGGCGTCGATCTTTTTGGCGAACTCGTCCTTGCAGAGGATGATGCCGCCGCGCGGGCCGCGGAGCGACTTGTGGGTCGTCGAGGTGACGAAATCGGCGTGCGGCACCGGGCTCGGGTGGACGCCGGCGGCGACGAGGCCCGCGATGTGGGCCATGTCGACGAACAGGTAGGCGCCGATCTCACGGGCGAGCTTGCCCATGCGTTCGAAATCGATGACGCGCGGGTAGGCCGAGGCACCGACGGTGATGAGCGCCGGCTTGAGTTCGCGGGCGGTCGCTTCGAGCTCGTCGTAGTTGATCCGCTCGTCGTCCGGGCTGACGCCGTAGTGGGTGACGTCGTAGAAGCGGCCGGAGAAGTTCGCCTTGTGGCCGTGGGTGAGGTGGCCGCCGTGGGCCAGGTCCATGGTGAAAATCTTGTCGCCCGGCTTGAGCACCGAGAAATAGACGGCGGTGTTCGCCTGCGAGCCGGAGTGCGGCTGGACGTTGGCGTGCTCGGCGCCGAAGAGCTGCTTGAGGCGGTCGATGGCGAGCTGCTCGATCACGTCGACGTTTTCGCAACCGCCGTACCAGCGGCGGCCGGGGTAGCCTTCGGCGTACTTGTTGGTCAGCACGGAACCCTGGGCTTCCATGACGGCCGGCGAGGTGAAGTTTTCAGAAGCGATCAGCTCGATGTTGTTCCGCTGGCGCTTCTCCTCGGCGACGATCGCCGCGTAAACCTCCGGATCGGTCACGGAAAGGCGGCTGCCGGAGGACTTGCACACGCGGCGCTGGTGGCGGCCGCCCTCGAACGCGGTGGCGATGAACGCGTCGGCCATCGCGGTGGCGGTGCCGGCGTCGAGCGCCTTGCCGCCGAGGCAGAGGATGTTCGAGTCGTTGTGCTGGCGGGTGGTCTGGGCTTCCTCGACGGTGCGGACGTTGGCCGCGCGGACGTGGCGGTGGCGGTTGGCGGCGATGCTGACGCCGACGCCGGAGGTGCAGCACACCACGCCGAAGTCGCTGGTGCCGTCGCCGACGGTGCGGGCGACCGCGTTGGCAAAGTCGGCGTAATCGACGGAATCCGGACCGTGAGTGCCGAAATCGGTGACCTCATGGCCGGCGGCCTTCAGGTGGGCGACGAGGGCGTCTTTGAGTTCGACTCCGCCGTGATCGGCGCCGAGAGCGATGCGCAGGGGCTTGGTACTCATGAGGAAATAGCGTGGCGGCAGGGAAATGACGGCTGGCCCCAAAAAATGCAACGCCCAATCCCGGCAAAGCCGGGGAGTTGCCAGTTTTCAGTTTCCAGCTCCCAGCAAAGGACGGCGTTGGCCACTCTTGGATTCCCGCGTGAAATTTTTTGTCCGCTTTTCGCCCGAAATGGGAGCAATGGGGTAAATGGACGACGAAGCGGCAGACGAGCGGGCATGGCTCGAAAAGTTCGCGCACGACGCATGCGGCGAATCGTTCCGCCGGCTGGTGACGAAATACCAGCCGATGGTCCGGGCGATCGCCCTCCGGCGTCTGGGCGACCCGCAGGAGGCCGAGGAAATCACCCAGACCGTATTCACCGTCCTCGCCCGCAAGGGCCCGGAGATGCTCCGGATCGGTTCGCCCGGCGCGTGGTTGCACCGGGTCGCGGTGCTGGAATGCCGCAAGGCGTGGCGCGTGAAGCAAAAGAACATGAAAGCGTTGCAACGGATCCGGGAACACGCCGTCCATGCACCTGAGGAAGACCGGGGCCGCTTGCACGAGGAGATCGACGAGGCGATCGACCGGTTGCCGCGGGAGGACCGCGAGATGCTGATTTTGCATTACGTGGAAGGGTGGACCTTTCGGGAAATCGCCGGCCAGCTCCGGACGACGGCCGAGGGGTCGCGCAAGCGCTGCTCGCGGGCGCTGGAAAAACTCACCGACCTGCTGCGGAAGCGCGGGGTCGTCATACCGGCGGCCGTGCTCGGTGCCTGGCTGGGCAAGGAATTCGCCGCCTCGTCCGGCGGTCTCGCCGCACCAGCGTTGGCGAAACTCGCCCTGGCCGGGGCGGCGCGCGGGGCGAACGCCCCGGCCCTTTTGATGCTCACCACCATGAAAGCGATCGCAGGAGGCTGTTTCATGCTGGGGCTGATCGCCCCGTTTTATTGGAAAGCCGAGTCGGGCGGCATGAGCGCCGACCCGCGAGACCCGGCCGAAACCGTGGGCGGCGCGATCCGTTCCAACGACGGCGACAACGCCCGGCAACGGCAATCCGGCCGTTTCGATCTGGAAATGATCCGGCAGGCGTTCGCGCGTTTGGACATGGCGGACGGCTCCACGCGCGGGCAGGAGGCGACGTTGCGCAAACTGATGTTCGCGCTGAACGCGGAGGAGGTGCCGCAGGTCCTCGCGGCGCTGAAGGACGTGCGTCACAAGCCGCGTTTCGGCGGCATCGCCCGCGCCCTGTTCGCCCGCTGGGCGGAACTCGACGGCCCGGCGGCGGTGAACGCGGCAATGGCGGCGACCGGCTTCGGCCAGGAGCCGCTGCGGGGGGCGTTCGTAACGTGGATGGTCGCGGACGAAAACGCCGCCGTGGCGTGGATGCAGCAGGTCCAACCCGCGGACGGTTACGAGCTGGGCAAGGAATGGCTGCGTTGGAAAATTTCCACCGATCTTGCCCAGGCGGCGCTCGGAGCGGAGCGGCTGAGCGAGGTGTTTCCCGACAAAAAAACCGAGCTTTGCCGTTCGGTGGTGAAGGAATGGGCCGTCCGCGATGCCGCCGCAGCCGCGGAGTGGATCCTGCGGGAGCCGGACATCGCCCTCCGCGACGATCTCCTCGGGCAGCTCGTCCGGAATTACGGCGAGACCGGTGATCTCAAAACTTTGGCCTTCGCCGCTTCGATTTCCGACCCCGCCCTGCGTGACAAGGTGCTCGACGACACCCTGCGCTGGACCGGCGTGCGCGGCGGTTTCCGGATGATGAAGGATCTGGCGGCGAACGGTTTCAGCGAGGACTGGAGCGATGAAAATCTGCGGAAATTCGCCGATGGCATGATGGTGAACCGGCCCGACCAACTGCCGGTGCTGATCGGCATGGCGGCGAACGACGCCCAGCGGCAACGAATTTACGAAGGCGCGCTCGAAGGGATCCTGTGGAACGACCCGAAGGGCGCGGTCGAGGCCGCCAATCAGGTGAGCGATGCCTTTTTAGAAACCGACCGCGGGGCCAAAGCCTATTCGGAATTCGCGAAACGCTGGTTCACCCGCGATCCGGACGCGGCGGAGCAATGGCTCGGCGGCTTGGAGGCCGGACCCAAGCGGGAGCTCGCGGAAGCCGCGCGCCGGACGGTTGCCGCCGCCGGAAATCTCAAAAAAGAGGAGCCCGGACGATGAAACGATTCGCCTTACCCATCGGCGCCACCCTGCTCGGCCTGGCCACCGGCTTGCTCGGCTTGCGGCTTTTTTCCCCGCGGGAAACCCGGCCTCCGACCGAAACGACGCCGATTTCCGCCACCGCCCGCCCGGCCCGGACGGCCGCCGAGGTGCACGCCTTCGTCGAGCAACGCCTTGGCAAACCCGAAGGCGAACGGAACGAGTGGTATCAAACCGAGCGCAAACGCCTGCGACAGCCAGGCGCGAGCCCCTACCGCTCTTCGGCCCTGCTCGACCAGGCGATCGAAGGGCTTTCCGGCGAGCAGTTGGTCGAGATGCTCAAGCATCGGGTCTTCAGCTCGGTAGAGGAAATTTCCCAGGCCTTCGGCCGGCTGGCGGAAATCGATCCGGTCTGGGCTTTGGAAAAAGTCCTCGGCCAAACGCCGCTCACGATCCCGCAGCTCAATGAAGCCATCGTGGCGGTGTTCGCGACCTGGGTGAGAACGGATCCCAACGGCGCGCTCGACTGGTGTTACCGCCATCCGCCCGATGGCGGTCGCCAGCAGTGCTCGCTGACCCTCACCGACGAGTGGCTGAAGATCGATCCGGCCGCCGTGGCGAAAAACTACGACCGCTTGGAAAACGCCCGCGGCCCCGGCTCCTTTTCCGCCGGATTTCCCGACAAACTGATGCGCGCCTGGGTCGCCAAGGATGCTGACGCCGCGGGCGAGTGGGTCGCATCCCTGGCAGCCGGACAAAAGAAAACCGAGCTGCAGCAAGCCTATCTCAAGGCCGGCGGAGGGAAGTGAACGCCTTCACTCCGCCGCCCGCACGTCCTGGAGGATGAGCTGGAGCGTGGTCCGACCGCGGAACGTGTTGCGGTCGATGGTGAAGGCGATGTCCCACGGCGGATCGGGCAGCACGCGTTCGCCGCCGCCGAAAAACACCGCGTCCTGCTCGTGGTAGCCCTGCCGCAGCATGAAGCGCAGGTGGTGGTTCTTCATGTGCAGCGGCGGCCGGCTGAGGCTAACGCCGCGGGCGATGAACACCGGCTGCGGGTTGCCGTTGCCGAAGGGCTGCAACAGGTCGTAACCGGCGAGGAATTCGAGCGAGAGCTGGGAGAACTCCAGCTCGGCGTCGTAGGCGAGCGTCGGCCGACGGGCCTCCTCGTCGGTCGTCCGCAGCACGAACTCGGCGAACCGCCGGCGGAAGGTTTCCAGCTTCCCCTCCTCGATCGAAAGTCCGGCCGCCATCGCGTGGCCACCGCCGGCGAGCAATTCGTCGCGGCATTCCCGGATCGCCTCGACCAGCGAGACGCCCTCGATGCTGCGGCCGGAGCCCTTGCCCACGCCGGCGTCGTCGATCGCGACCACGAACGTCGGCTTGTGGAACTGCCGCATCAGGCGGGATGCGACGATGCCGACCACGCCCGGGTGCCAGTCGCGCGAGCCGAGCACGATCACCGGATCGCGCGCCGGATCGAACGATTCGCCCAGCATTTCCATCGCCTCCTTGCGGATCAGACTCTCGTGCTGCTGCCGCTCGCGGTTGTATTCGTCGAGCTTCTCGGCCAGTTCGAAGGCGAGCCGGCGGCAATCGGTGAGCAGGGTGGCCAGCGCGTCCTCCGGCACGTCCATTCGCCCGGCGGCGTTGAGACGCGGGCCGATGCGGAAACCGACGTCCATCGAGGTCGCGCAGCCGTTCATCCCGGTGACCTCCTGCAGCGCCTTGAGCCCCGGGTTGAGCGTCGCGGGCAGGCGCTTGAGCCCGTGGCGAACGAGCAGCCGGTTTTCGCCGACCAGCGGCACGATGTCGGCGATGGTCGCCACCGCCACCAGATCGAGCAGCTCCTTGAGATCCAGATCGGCCGGGCGCGCCTTGAGCATCGCGTGGCCGAGCTTGAAGGTCACGCCGGCGGCGCACAGGTAGGTGAAATCGTCGCCGCACTTCGGGTTGACCACTGCCGCGCAGTCCGGCTTGCCCGCCGGATTCGGCTCGTGGTGGTCGACCACCACCACGTCGATCCCCTGCCCCCGCAGCAGCGCGATTTCGGCGACGGACACCGTGCCGCAATCGACCGTGACGAGCAGGTCCGGTTTCGGCCCCTCCGCCAGACAGCGGGCGATCGCCGCCTCGCTCAGGCCGTAGCCCTCGCTGCTGCGGCGCGGGATGAAATGCCGCGGCTCCAGCCCGTAGGCGCGCAGGATCCGCCGCATCAGCGCGATCGAGGTGACGCCGTCGACGTCATAGTCGCCGAAAATGCATACCGCTTCGCCGCGGTCCGCCGCCAGCAGCAGGCGGTCGACCGCCGGCCGCATGTCCGGAATCAGGAACGGATCGGCCAGATCGCGCAGCCGCGGGTTGAGAAAGCCCTCCAGATCCATCCCGGCGGGCAGTCCGCGCTGGCGGACGAGGCGCTCGAGGATCGAGCAAATCGCGCCCTGCGAGCCGTCCCCGTCGGGAAAAGGCTCGCCGCGGAGAATCCAGCGGGAGGGCAGCGCACGCATGTGGCACCGACCCTAGACAGCCCGGACGCGCGGACTCAAGACCTGTTCGGCAGGAAGCGCCGGGAGCGAGAAGCGGAGAGAGGAGAGACAGAGCCCCGCCGGGACCGCGAGTTGCCAGGCGCGCGCGCCCGATTCACAGCCGATCCGGCCGCCACAGAAGAATCAGTCAGGCGAATTCGATATGAAAAGGTTCCGCATTTCCTCGGTGAGATCTGCGAGGATCAGGTCGATTGGCAAAACGCCGTATGCGGTTTTCTTGAAGTTGGGTTTACGCGCATCAAGCAGCACGACTTTCTCGCCCTCGTGCCACCACGCCGACCCCATGAGCTGCGGCGGCAGATCCTGAATGCCAATGGGAACCCTCCTCCACCCCGCCGCTTCCAAAACGTCGCGAATCTCGTTTTCGCTCGGCTCTCCACCCCGCAGCGTCGGCTGGGTGCTCGCAAATCGATTCGCCCGCGTCAGGCCAATGACTCTGATGTCGTCGCCAAACAGCACGTTTTGCAGCTCAAGGCGCCGCAAATATTCGCTGGGCGAAGCGTGCCCCAACCCGAGTTTCCCTTTGGAAGTTACGACCGGCATCCAAGCGTCCGCACGCTGGTGCTTTTCCACCCGATTACCTTGGAAGCGAACGACGTGCTCCGTCCCACTGGCTTCGATCTTTTTGGGGTAAACAAGCTGCGGCAAAAAACCGGACGCCTCTATCGCTCCCCGTTCGCCTTTCGCGCAGTTCGGTCGGCTGCCGTCTTGGAAACCCGCAGTTCCGGCGGGGTTTGCGCCAAAAATTCGGCGCGCGACATCACTTGGGCAGAAGCCTTCGCCCTCGCGGAGCGCATCCGCTCCGCCAGTTTGCGGTGAGTCTCGGTCTTGGCCGCCATCTCTGCTCAAAGTAAATTGAGCCTGACCAAGGGTCGAGCCGTTTTCCATCGTGAAATGCCTCACTCCTCATACGCGTGCCGGTGGCGCAGGACGTGTTCGTCGCTGACCGGCGGGTGGCAGAGGCGGTCGATGAGACGCTCCCAGACGTCGTGGCCCTTGAGGATCTCCACCTCGATCCGGAGGAAATAGACCGGCACATCAATCTCCTTCGGCCGCGGGAAGCGCACGGCATCCTTCTCGGTGGTGACCGCCAGGTCGAGGTCGCGCTCGACGCAGCGGTGCATGAACTTGTCGATCTCCTTGCGGGAAAACCGGTGGTGGTCGGAGAAGCGGCGACGGATCTCGACGTTCGCCCCGAGCCGTTCGAGCTGCCCTTCGAAGTTCTCCGGCACGGCGATGCCGCTGAGCGCGGCGACGTATTTTCCCTCCAGATACGACAGCGGCAGCTTCTCGTGGGTGAACAGGTTCTGGAGGTAGCGCGGGCCGTGCGTGCACTCGATGATCTCCGCCACGCGGTTGTATTTCCGCAGCCGGGCGACCAGCGCCTCGTTCGAGCCGCCGTCGCACTTGGTGATGAAAATGTAGCTCGCGCGGCGCAGGTTCCGCTTCGGCTCGCGCAGCGTGCCGCGCGGCAGCAGGGACTCGGTGCCGAAGGGCGACTTCGCGTCGACCAGCACGATGTCGATCGCGTGGCCGAGGTCGAGGTACTGCATCCCGTCGTCGAGCAGCAGCGTGTCCGCGCCGAGCTCGCCGACGGCGAAACGTCCGCCTTTGACGCGGTCCTTGTCGACCACCACCGACACGCCGTCGAGGTTCCGCGCCAGCATGAATGGCTCGTCGCCGGCGAATTTCGACTCCAGCAGGATCGCCCGGCCGGTGCTGACGACCTTCGGCATGGCCTCGGGCGGAATCGGCGTGCCGTCGGCGCGTTTCCACTTCTGCGGCGCGTCGAGTTTCTTGCTCTTGTAGCCGCGGCTGAGGATCGCCACCCGTCGGCCGCGGTCGCGCAGCGTGCGGGAAAGCAGCTCGACGACCGGCGTCTTGCCCGTGCCGCCGACGGTCAGGTTGCCGATGCTGACGACCAGCGTGCCGAGGTGGTGCTGCGGCTTCCAGCCCTCGCGGTAAAGGCGGATGCGCGTCTGGACGACCAGCCGGAACACGCCCGAGAGCGCGCTCATGAGCATCCGCATCATCGTCGCGCGGAACCCTTTCGCCCGCCCGAAGATGACGTCGGACCCCCAGCGTTCGAGCTCGGCGAGCAGTTCCTTCATCGGTCGGGCACAGGCTGGCGGTCCCCTCCCGCCCTTCCAAGAAGGAAAGTCGGCCGCTCTTCTCTTGCCTCGGGTTTCCGGTTCCGGGAATCTCCCCCCATGACCCGTCCCGATGGCCGCGCCCACGACCAGCTCCGCCCGATTTCCTTCATCCCGAACGTCGCCCCGCATGCCACCGGCTCGGTGCTCGTGTCGTTCGGCAACACCCGCGTGATCTGCGCCGCCACCATCGAGGACGACGTGCCGCGCTGGATGAAGCAGCAGCGCGTCGAGGGCGGCTGGCTGACCGCCGAATACGCGATGCTCCCCTACTCGACGCTCGACCGGAAGCACCGCGACATCACCCGCGGCAAGCTCGACGGCCGCTCGTCCGAGATCCAGCGCCTGATCGGCCGCGCGCTGCGCACCGCGGTGGATTTGAAAAAAGTCGGCTCGCGCACGATCTGGGTCGATTGCGACGTGCTCCAGGCCGACGGCGGCACCCGCACCGCCGCGATCACCGGCGGCTGCGTGGCGGTGGCGATCGCCCTCAACCGCCTGTTCGCCCAGGGCAAACTGCGCGATTTCCCCCTGAAGAAGCTCGTCGCCGCCGTGTCCGCCGGGATTTTCGAAAACGAGGCCGTGCTCGACCTGAACTACCCGGAAGACCGCGACGCGGAGGTCGACTTCAACGTCGTGATGACGGAAGCCGGTGAGTTCGTGGAACTGCAAGGCAGCGGCGAGGAAGCCGTGTTCACCGGCGACCAGATGAACGACATGCTCGGTCTCGCCCGCAAGGGGATCACCGAGTTGGTCGCGCTGCAAAAAGCGGCGATTCTCGACGCCGACCGCGCCAGCCAGGCCGACCTCGCCGCGCTCGCCGGCGCCTTCGGCAAACCGTGATCTGACTAACGGAATGGCTTGAGAACGCCCGGCGTTTCCCTCTGAAATGCCGGGCATCATGAATCACGGCCGCGTCCCGCTGTTCCGCTCGCTGATCGGAAACCTCCGCCAGGCCCACCGGGCGAACCAAGCGCCCGGCTGGTCGCGCCGCGAGTTCCTGCGGGCGGCGGCCGCCACCGGCGCCGTCGGCGCGCTTGCCAGCTGCGGGCTGACCACGCCCGCGCCGCGCATGACGCTCGGCGGCCCGGTCGTCATCCTCGGCGGCGGCATCGCCGGGTTGACCGCCGCCTGGCGGCTGCGGCAGCAGGGCGTCGACTGCGAAATTTACGAGGCGTCGGAGCGCTTCGGCGGCCGGATGTTCACCAAGCGCGGGTTCAACGGCGACGGCATGTTCTGCGAACTCGGCGGCGAGCTGGTCGACACCAACCACCACGTGCTCATCGGCCTGGCGAAGGAATGCGGCCTCGGGGTTCAGCCGCTCAAAAAGGGCGAAAAGGGCGTCGATTTCTACCACGTCGGCGGCCGGGTTTACACCGACCGCGACCTGATCCCCGCCTTCCAGCCGCTGGCGAAACGGATCGCCGCCGACGCCGAGGGGCTGACCGACGCGCAGGACGAATACACGGCGAAGGCGAAGCGGCTCGACCGGATCTCCCTGAAAACCTACCTCGCCGGCTCCCGCCACGACACGCCGGCATGGCTGCTCGAGATGCTCGACGTCGCCTACTGCTGCGAATATGGCGTCGATACCGCCCACCAGAGCGCGCTCAACCTGGTCAATTTCATCGGCACCGACACCTCGGCGGGCTTCGAGATGTTCGGCGAGAGCGACGAGGCCTTCCGCATCGAGGGCGGCAGCGAAAGCGTGCCCGCCGCCGTGCTCCGGCGCTTGCAGAAAAAGCACGTCCGCACCTTTTCCGGCCACGAGCTGGCGGCGGTCGCCCGGGAAAAGAACGGCCTGCGCCTGACCTTCCGCCACGGCGGCGAACGCGTGGTGAAGCACGCCGCCCACGTCATCTGCACGATCCCGTTCAGCGTGCTGCGCGGCATCGAGGGCATCGACGCCCTGCCGCTCGGCGCGGAAAAGAAGCGGGCGATCCGCGAACTCGGCTACGGCGCGAACGTCAAGGTCATGCTCGGCACCCGCGAGCGCGTCTGGCGGCGCGAGACCGACGGCCGCGATTTCTTCTGCAACGGCTCGGTCGTCACCGACCTGCCGTTCCAGCAATGCTGGGAAACCAGCCGCGGGCAAAAGGGCAAAAGCGGCATTTTGACCAACTTCATCGGCGGCACGCCCGCGAAAAACTGGCAGCCGGCGCGCGTCGCCGCGTTCCAAGCCGAGGCCGAGCGCATCTTCCCCGCCCTCGCCGGCCAGTGGGACAGCCACCGCGCGATCCTCAACTGGCCGAAAGTGAAATGGAACCGCGGCAGCTACAGCGCCACCCTCGTCGGCCAATACACCTGGGCCTACGAAGCCGCCGCCACGCCCGAGCTCGACGGCGCGCTCGTCTTCGCCGGCGAGCATACCAGCGCCGAATTCGGCGGTTTCATGAACGGCGGCGTCGAATCCGGCGAACGAGCGGCCAAGGAAATCCTGAAGGAAGCCCTCATTCCTAAATCCTAAACGCAGAGGAAGAGCCGGAGGAGTCCACCACCGGACCTTTGGCGCCTTTTCGCGGCTAAAAAACTCTCTTCCAAGGAGCCATGAAGCCGCCGAGGACAACAAAATTTTGACAAAACGGGCATCTGACCTTAAAGACCGCCCCCCGGTCCGGGGGTTGGAACCTCCGGCGCATCCCGCAATACCACCCACTTCCTGTCATGGCCTCCAAGCAGACTCTCAAAGCCGCCCCGCGCGCCCGCACCGGCTCCGGCCGCCTCAACCAGATGCGCCGCGAAGGCTGGCTCCCGGCCGTCATCTACGGACGCAAGGCTGAAAACCAGAACCTCAAGGTCGACGCCAAGTCCTTCGCCGAGCTCCTCGCGCACAGTTCTTCGGACAACATCCTCGTGAACCTCGAAGTCGAAGGCGAAGGCACCCGCCTCGCGTTCCTCCAGGCCCTCCAGCACGACGCGATCTCCGGCGCCGCCCTGCACGCCGACTTCCTCGCGATCGACGAAGCCACCCCGATCACCGCCCACATCCCGGTCCACCTCAACGGTGAAGCCGCGGGCGTGAAGGCCGGCGGCGTGGTCGAGCAATACGTCCACGTGCTCGAAATCGTCTGCCTCCCGAACGATCTGCCGGACACCATCGAAGTCGACATCAGCGGCCTCGCCCTCGGCGCCTCCCTGCACATCTCCGAGCTCGGCCTGCCGGCCGCCGTCAAGCCGACCCACGCCGGCGACGTCGTCGTCGCCCACATCGGCACCCCCGGCGCCGGCGTGAACGAAGAAGCTCCGGCCGCCTGAGCCGCCTGATTTTTTCCCGAAACGCCCGGTTGCCTCGCGCGACCGGGCGTTTTTTGTGGAGTTGAGGCTTAAGCCGAGGAGGGTCTTTCCGGGCGGAGCCGGGATGCAGCGGCGCTTTCTCCCTTGAGGGGCCAGTGGTTAGGGGTCAGGAAAGAGCGCTCTTTTTTGGATCCGCCTCAACTGGAGATGGAATTTGTTCTGCTCTTCGTCCGATGCTCACGACAGCCGTCGATTCAGTTGAGCGCGCTTTGTTCCGACTTGTCCTCTTTTCTTCCCTAGCCTCTAACCCCTGGCCACTGGCCCCTCAAAGCTGCCAGGCCCATCGACGCCCACCCCTCCGCACCCGTGCCCCTCTTCCCCTTGATCGTCGGCCTCGGCAACCCGGGGCGGCAATACGAAGGCACCCGCCACAACGTCGGCTTCATGGCGCTCGACCGCCTCGCCGCCGCGGAAGGCGTCGCCTTCGAATCGCGGCCGAAGTGGCAGAGCCACGTCGCCAAGCTGCCGGGCGGCGAACTGCTGCTCAAGCCGCAGACCTTCATGAACCTGAGCGGGCGCTCGATCCAGCAGGTGCTCTCGTTCCACAAATGGACCGGCGAGCAGATGCTGGTGGTCTACGACGACGTCGCGCTGCCGCTCGGCGGCCTGCGCTTCCGCGAAAAAGGCTCGCACGGCGGCCACAACGGCATCCGCTCGATCCTCCAGCACCTCGGCGGCGACGTGTTTCCGCGCCTCAAAATCGGCATCGGCGGCAGCGAACCCGGCGGCATGGTCGGCCATGTGCTCGGCAATTTCCGGCCCGACGAGCGCGACCTGCTGGAAAACACGCTTGCTTCCGCCGTGGACGCCGTACAGCTTGCGCGTTCCCAAGGCGTCGCCGCTGCGGCGAACCGCTTCAACACCCGCAACTCACCTCCATCACCATGAGCCGCAAATACGAAGGCCTGATCATCCTCAACACCAAGGGTGCCGAAGGCAGCGTCGACGAACTCGTCAACACCGTCGCCAAGGAACTCGAAGCCGAAGGCGCCAAGGTCGCCGAAGTGAACCAGCTCGGCCGCCGCAAGTTCGCCTACGTCTCCAACCACGTCGAAGCCGGCCACTACGTCAGCTTCACCTTCGCCGCCGAGCCGGCCGCGATCGACAAGATCCAGAGCCGCCTCGCCCTCAACGAGCAGGTCCACGGCCAGCACTACCAGCGCGCCTGAGCCGCAGCTGTTCTCACGAACAGAATGCTCTTGCCCCTGACCGGGCTCACCCCGTAGCCTTCACGCTACCATGGCCAACCTGAACAAAGTTCTTCTGCTGGGCAATCTCACCCGGGACCCCGAGCTGCGTTACACGCCGAAGGGCACCGCCGTGGCGGACATCGCCCTCGCGATCAACCGCGTGTGGAACAACGAGCAGAACCAGCGCCAGTAAGAAACCACC
>Ga0207679_10000839_pt1 | contig 19788 bp, 18 predicted proteins | sample KBSC73metaG_FD_184320 | JGI IMG/M metagenome (GOLD analysis project Ga0207679, IMG submission 184320) | Corn rhizosphere microbial communities from Kellogg Biological Station, Michigan, USA - KBS C7-3 metaG (SPAdes) (version 2) | ecosystem: Host-associated > Plants > Roots > Rhizosphere > Soil ... | reverse complement strand
TCCTGACTTTCATAAGGGCTTGGCCCCGGTGCCATTTTCAAAGCGAATAGGAGCGGGGAACCAATCGACTTAACCGACAATTCCTTGATCCGGCGCAGCGAGATCGGTGCGTTCTCGGCGATTTTTTCAGCTAGCACCAGCGCTGTGGGCAACAAATCGGGCAGTGGAACGACTCGATTGACCAGGCCGTAACGTAGCGCGTCCTGGGCGGAGATCTGCTCGCCGGTGAAAAGCATTTCCATGGCGATGCCGCGTGGAATTAAATGTTGCAACATGACTGTTGCGAAGTTGGCGCCACGACCGCGTTTGGCTTCTGGCAAGCCAAACCGGGCATTCTCTGATGCGATGCGAATATCGCAGGCAAGCGTTAACTCACAGCCGCCAGCCAGAGCATAACCGTTTACCGCGGCGATGATTGGCTTATACGTTTCGATGGCTATTTGGCTAGAATGGGGTGGCTCGTCGAGCGCCCCATAGTCGGGCCCAACCCGATAGGATTCCTTCTGAAAAATCTCATTATGCTCCTTGAGATCGGCGCCCGCTGAAAAGGCTTTGTCGCCGGCACCGGTAATCACCGCTACCTTTATCGATGGTTCATGGCGAATTTTGAGAAATGCATCGACTAGTCCCACGCGCACGTCATGGCCGAGTGCATTCATACGCTCTGGCCGATTGATGGTAACGGTAGCCACATGCCCCTTTTGCTCAAATAGGACGAACTCAGACATGGAATTTCCTCGGCGAAAAAAAGTTTTGCTATGGCGACAACTAACATCCGCCCTGAGAAACTTCAAGGAATCGAGATTCGACCAAGACCATTGGTCAAAGCAGGTGTGCACCATATGGACTCCGCAGTCGTTACTTCCGTCCGTTCGGCTATTCCGTGCGTACTGAAACTTCGTAGAAACAATCGTACATACTGTTGAAGTTAACACCTAACTATGGCCAACCAGTAGATCGAAAGGGGAATCCGGCACGAGGATTTTCAGTTCTCTTACCGGGGCGGGACTATGTGACACTATCGGTCGCTATGTGTATCTATTCCAGCGTTTAACGGCGGTTTCAGAGGTTGATTTTACCGATTCGAGCACATAGTGTCATATGGTTCGGGCAAAGTTATGGGCAAAGTGGATGTTTAACGACCAACGCAAAGCACCGCCCAAAACCAGATTGCCTACAGAATTATCGGTCTCTTTTGCGAGCGCCCCGCACATCGTTACGATCCCGGTTGGCGCATCATATGAGAGCGTCCGGTGAGAATGTTTGCGCCGGGGCGGTGGGTTTTTCTAAAGACGTTTAGCGTCGTTCCCAAATCGGATGGAGACTTACCGGACTCAAAATAAGTGTAAGGCCACAAAAAGGACGAAAGTCGAGAAACGCCGTCGTGCTATGAGAAAGAAATCGTCTACGATCGTCAATACTTCGATACTGTTATTTGAAATATCTGCCGTTCGCTCAACAACCAAGTCTTTTCAGCCAAACGGCTGATCTCCTTTTACCGATGTGCGATGAAGCAAGCGAATGTCGTCCATCATATATCCGCCGCACGCCTGGTGATTGACGCTGCGATTGTCCCACATCACGAAATCGCCCAGACTCCATTTGTGACGATACACGTTCCCTGGCGCGATCTGGTAAGCGAATAACGTATCGAGCAGCGGCTGCGCCTCGGCATCGTCCATGCCTTCAATGCCGACGGTAAAACGCGGCGAACAATAAAGCCCCTTACGGCCCGATACCGGATGGATCCGTACAAGCGGATGCAGCACATTCGGAGCGGCCGTTCTTTTGTAATATTCCTCGGCACCTTCTCGGGTCACCGCGACGCGTGGATTGCCCACCTTGCTGTGCTGGTGGATGCCCATGCGCCCCTCGATGCGCCTTTTAATTTCATCGGGCAGGCTTTCATAGGCACCATGCATATCAGCGAATTCCGTATCCCCGCCCTGTTTCGGTAGCTTGTGGGCAAAGAGGAAAGTCGCGAGTGAAGGCTCTCGCCGGGACGACTGGTCCGAATGCCAGAAATCGCCGGCCGCGACGACGCCGATGAATTTGCCGTCGACCTTCTCATTGGAGAGGATGGCGATTTCCGGAAAGCCCGGCACCCGCTGATCCTCCTCGAACAACATTTCGAAGGGGCCAAACCTACGGCTGAAGGCGACTTGATGTTGCGGCTCGATATGTTGATCGCGAAAAACCAGGACCTGCTTCTTCACGGAGAGATCGACAATCTCATTGAAGAGTTGCTGGTCGAGCTCTTTTGACAAGTCTACATCTGTAATAGATAGGCCGAAATTTTTGGATAAAGGTTGCGTGTTCAACGGCATCGATTGATCCTCCTTGCCTTAGGCTAAGTAAGGCACTACGTCTTCAAGTCGCAATTCAAAATCTTTTAGATATTCGGCCCACGGGTGAGCTTAGCCCCAAATTGTGTCAACGCTGCGGCTCTCAGATCCTGTAAAGCGGTTGTCCTTTTTGTATCCGCGTCAGATCTAAGTACTCCGGTCACTCCATTCGTAATCGTTTCGACACCTCCTGCGAGGCTTTCTTAACTGCTTTGGCAACCCGTTCAATCCTAGAGTTTGGCAATTCGAAACTTGGCACACTAATTCCTATGGTTGCAATAACATTACCCTCGGCATCGCGAATGGGTGCCGCCAATGATCTCACCCCTTTCGCGACCTCTTCGTCGTTAAAACCATAGCCTTGCTTCCGCACACGCCGCAGGTTTCGGATGAATTCTGTGATGTTAATGACTTTCTTATGTGTATAAACGCTCCCCTTTTGGCTCTGCAGAATATGCCTAACCAAGTCTTCCGGCATGTATGCCGCAAACACTTTGCTAAAAGCACCTATGGAAAGAGGAATACGTGCTCCAACCTGATGCGTGATTCTTAAGATTGAAGAACTCTCCTCTACTGCTACCACCACAACATGATAACCGTCGAGCACGCGGAGAACAGCGGTCGCGTGAAAGGTTTCCCGCAGATGACAAAGAAGAGAGCGAGCCGCTGCAACCAAACGATCGTGCGGCCTGTCGGCGAGATTGCCGATGCTGGGCCCCAGGCTGTACTTCCGCGATTCTTGTTGCGTGACGTAACCGCGCTGAGCAAGGCTCGTTATTACACGGAAGACGCGGCTTTTATCTGTGTGCAAAGTTTGGGCAATTTCGGTAATCCCCGCCTTGCCGCGCGCAGATAGAACTTCCAAAACGTCCAAGGCAAAAAGCACGGTTAGCGACCCCTTCTTTTTTTCCGCGTCTGATTTTGTTGCGGTATTCAACATATTTATTTCGATTATCACAACAAATTGGGATCAGTCAACGGGTATTCACTTGACAAATTCAGAAAAAGAGATGTAAGTCGTCAACTGAAGAAGTTCAAGCAACAACTGGAGAACCAGGGTCCCGCTCTACATGCGGGCACTGATTTTGGGAGGGATATGCCATGTCACAGGGATACGTAGATGCGGACGGTCATATCATGGAAAATTTCGAAGAGTTGTTTGAGTATTTTGACGAGCCGTGGAGAAGCTGTGATACGCTCATCCCGTCGCGAGTCCTTCCCTCCGGCGACGAGTTCCATACGACACGAATTCGGCGGAAAGGCATTTTCAACTGGGCCGTTGGACCAGAGGAATGGCTGGCATATCTCGATAAGACCGGACTCGAGTTCACCGTCCTTTATCCGACGGCGGCGCTGAATTACGGACACATCGTTAACCCGGAATGGGCTGGAGTCTTTGCTCGAGCGTGGAACAATTGGGTTTCCGAAAAATATCTCAAAAAAAGCCCGCGGTTTAAGGCGGTGGGGTTGATTCCGATGCAGGATGTTCCGAGCGCGGTTACGGAATTGAGACGGATCGTGAAAGAGCTCGGTATGGTCGGAGCCTACGTGCCATCGAACGGTTTGAAACGGCATTTAAGCTCAAAAGAGTTCTGGCCCGTGTACGAGGAAGCACAACGATCGGACTGCGCCCTTGGCGTTCACGGCGGTACTTACAACGATTTGGGGTTTAACACGTTCACGCTTTTTCCCGGCACGCGCGCTCTGGGCATGCCTTTTCCCCTCGCAATTGCAATGACCGGTATGATTCAGGATGGTGTGTGGGATGCATTTCCAAAACTAAGGGTCGGCTTCCTCGAGGGAGGAACGAGCTGGGTGCCGTTGGTCTTCGACAGGCTCAATCGCGAAAGAGAGTACGGGGAGCTTCGCTGTGATAAGCCGATTATTGAATACTTTAGATCTGGCAGGTTTTTTGTCGGTTGCGAAGGGAACGAGTCCGCCTTGCCCTTTGTCGTCAACCTGATCGGACCTCAGGCATGTATGTTTGCTTCCGATTTTCCGCACGAGATTGATATGGAGAATGCTCGGCATGAGATAGACGAAATCGAAGAGCACAAGGACATCAAAGACGCTCATAAGAAGATGATATTGGGAGAGAATGCAAAGAATTTCTACAAAATCTAACCTCGGGTCCTCGTTAGTTTCGGCTGAGCTTGATCTTCGTGCAGAATAAGAAAGGCGGTGCATATGAAGGCGACCGTTCTCTTTACACTGCGGGTTGCTGTTTCGCTGTTTTTGCTCGCCGGTATTCCGCGGCCCGCTTTTGCTCAGGAATTTTATCAAGGAAAGACAATCCGGATCATCGTCGGCTATGCTGCGGGGGGTGGTTTTGATCTCTACAGCAGAGCCATCAGCCGTTACATGGGCAAACGCGTTCCAGGCAACCCTACCATCATCGTTGACAACATGCCGGGCGCGGGCGGAGTCATTCTTGCGAACTACCTTTACTTGCAAGCCAAGCCCGATGGACTCACAATTGGTAATTTTATCGGCTCCATGGTTCACCAGCAGCTTTTTGGCACCAAAGGGATCGAATTTGATATCCGCAAATTTCTGTGGGTGGGAGTGCCGGTCCAGGACGTGACCGCGTGCGCTCTCACGAAAGCGAGCGGAATCACAAGTTTGGAGAAATGGTTTGTGTCGAAAGAACCCGTCAAACTTGGTGGTGAAGCACCCGGAACGAATGACTCCGACGCTCCGAGAGTTTTGAAAGCAGCTATAGGATTACCGATTCAACTCATCGACGGTTATAAGGGCACATCACAAATCCGCATGGCGGCTGAAGCCGGTGAGGTTGCAGGCGGATGCTGGACCTGGGAATCCATCAAAGTTACGTGGCGGAGGGCACTCGACTCGGGCTTGGTTAATGTTCTCCTGCAGGTCAATCGCGAAAGACATTCCGAACTCTCGCAGGTCCCGAATGCGGTGGAATATGCCAAGACCGATGAGAGCCGCCAACTACTTCAGCTAGCCGTTCACGATCCTAACAGCATTCTTCGCGCATATGCTCTGCCTCCCGGAACTCCGAAAGACAGAGTAGAGATCTTGCGCAAGGCATTTATGGACACGATGAAGGATCCTGACTTCCTCGCCGAAATGACAAAGACGAACTTCGCCATCAATCCTTTATCGGGCGAACAGGTCGAGAAAATCATCGCGGGGTTTTTCAAAATACAGCCCAGTCAAGTGGCGAGACTCAAAGAGGTTCTCGGCGTGCAGAACTAACAGCGTCGTGGATGCGCGAAGGATCTTGGGCAGCAACGTTAATGACGAATGTTTATTCCTCGTATCTGAAACGGCGATATTGATTTCGCACCTGAGCTATACGATCTTCACATCCCAGTCTAGCACCATCTCATCGGGCCGCATCTTCCCAATCAAAGGAGAAGGATTATGGCCACAAAATTGAAGTTCGGTTTATTGCTGCCCCATTTCGGGGAATACGCCTCGGTCGAACGCTGCATCGAAGGGTCGAAAAAAGCCGAGGAGTATGGTTTCGATTCGGTCTGGGTGCGCGATCACTTGGTGTTCGAGCCTCATGGAATGGAAGGCGAGGACAACAGCCACATCGAGGGACCGCTCATGCTCGCCGCGATCGCATCGGTTTGCAAAAAGTTGACTTTGGGCACCGGCACCGTGATCTCCCATCGCCATCCCATTCATCTTGCCCAAGCGATGGCCGGTCTCAGCAATATTTGCGGCGGCAAGGTCATCATGGGTATTGGCCTCGGCACTTTTAAACACGAGTTCGAAGCCGCCGGATTCAAGGGCAATACTCTTCAGGACCGAGTGGATCTGGCAAAAATCAATTCGGAACTTTGCCGCAGACTGTGGAAAGGCGAGAAGGTAACTTACAAGGACAGGTTTTTCGATTTTGCCGATGTTGAGCTGAAACCTCAGCCGTTGAAGCCCATCCCGATCTGGTACGGCGGCGGCACTCCGGCTTCGGCCCGGCGCGCGGCGGAATATTGCGACGGCTGGATGCCCGGTCGTATTCCCATGTTGACCTTCATCAAAATGGTCGGTTACTTGCGCGAGCAGTACAAGGCCCAAGGACGACCGATGGGCACGATCGGCGCCATTCCCGTTGTCAGCATAGACAAAGATCTCGATACCGCCCTTAGCAAAGTAAACACACCGGGATTGATCAAAGAAGGCAACAACCCCAATAAAAAAACCTGGGTCAATTCCGGCAATTTCAAATCTTATGAAGACATTCGCGGCTTGCTTTTAGCTGGAAAGCCGGAAGATGTCGCCAAGGACACGAAGGAATACGAGAAAAACGGACTTGAACACATCGTTTACGATTTGCGTTTTCGCTATGCCGATTGGTACCAGCAAATCGATTACCTGGGCAAAGAAGTGCTGCCGGCGGTGCGTGCATAAATAGTTTCTGGTCCCTAGTTTCGAGTCCTATTTTTGAAACTAGAAATCAGGAACCAAAAACTAGAAACTTTTCGGAGTTTAAGATGCGTACCGAAAAAGTAAATTCTACAGCGAAGGGATTAAGCTCGCCGGCACCTAATTGGTCGCAAAGGAGAACGAGCATGCTCGGAAAGCAGCTGCTTTTAATTTGTATAGCTCTCAATGTTTCCGTATTGGCTTTCGGACAAGATTCGAAGCTCATCGATGCGGCAAAAAAAGAAGGTGGAAAGGTCGTCATTTATGGCTCATTCGAGCCAGACACCTTGAATTTAATCACGACCGCTTTACAGCGTAGGACCGGATTACAAACTGAATACTGGAGGGCTCAGGATTCACAAGTAATGGATCGCGCCTTAGGAGAGTATCGCACGGGTAAACCGCTTTTTGACATCATTTTAGCTACTGATAATCCCATGCGGATCATGTCTAGGGAGGGAATACTCGCGCGCTATGACTCTCCTTCCGCGAAGGATTTTCCAAAGGATGCTTTGGATCCAGAACTCGGGCCAAGGTACCGAAATTTTATTACAGGCGTTATTTATAATAAGGAAGTATTAAAGGCAGATATCCCAAAAACGTTTGATGATCTTCTCAAAGCCCAGTTTAGGGGCAAGTTGGTCATGGCAGATCCGACTCAGCACGCTGCAACCATTCAGTGGCTGTCTAGCTTAGACAAGCTTCTGGGAAAGGATGCTGATAAGTTTATAAGAGATTTGGGTGCATCTAAACCAGTTCTTGTGCAAAACTCGTTGATTGCCGCAGAACGGGTGTCGACCGGAGAGACGCCGATAGCAATCTCGCAAATTAAGTTTATATTCACTTTTGGGAAAAAGGGCGCTCCATTGGACTATGTGAGGTTTGGTAAATTTTTAGGCGACGGGGCTTATGCAGGTATCAGCGCTAAGGCACTTCATCCAAGTGCGGCCCGAGCGTTTTTGGATTTTTTCTTGGATGAGGAGAGCATGAACATCATGGCCAAAGAGGGTGAGTTTGTTAGCCGCAGAGGAATCTATCCACCGATCCCAGATGCAGACAAGATGCAGTTTGTTAATATGGTTGACCTGGATGCTAAGGGGTACACGGAGAAGAAGAAAGAGTTTCAAAAGTATTTCATGAAGCGATAGTTTTCCCTGTTGCTGAGTGCTTGTACGCTTAACTTTTCTATCTGAGTGAACGTAACCGGGATTGTTTTGGGAGTTATTTCTATCGTCCGACGGACAGCAGTAGGTTTTCGTCAAAATGAAACCGACCCGACACGAGGATTAAGGATTCTCGTAGCACGTCTAACAGATTGAAAATACAGATGAATTTACCTGCTTTGCCTATACTTTGCCCGAAGGAAAAACGAATAAAATACGAATCCATTCGCGTCTGACGGATCGAATCCCTCAATTGACAGGCAAGATTCCAGTCTATCCGCTATGCTTGACTGATCATGGCAGGCATACGCGGCAGATCCGGCCCACCAGGCAACCAGAACGCTTTCAGACACGGCTTAGCCGGCGTTGCACAGCGCCGCGCCGACGGTGTTCTCAGTCCCCAAGAGCAATCAATCCGAGAAGAGATCCTGTCGGGCTTATTAGCTGATAAGGGCGGAGCTGCGCAGATCAGCACCGCCATGCGCGTGCTGGCGGAGATCATCGCGAGCGATGTGTCGCTGCTGGTGACGTTCAACACCGCCATTGATGGCGTGCTCAAGAATAATGCGAAGGCCAGAGCCAATCCCAAAGCGCTGGCGCAATTGGATGGATACAAAAGACCGTTGGTGAGTTCGCTATCGGGCAATCTTCAGCGATTCGGGATGGAAAGAGTTGCCAGGATAGAATCTCTCCAGGAAATCATTGCGGATATGACAGAAAGCACCGACACCAACGAAAGGACCAGCGCAGCTTGTCCATCACCATCATTGTCAGAGAGATCCGACGCGCCATAAGTTTCGAGCTGCCGACCCGCTGATTAAGAGTCAAAGTCCACCGCGGACCAGAACCGAACATTGACAAGAAAACCCAACCAATTCGACGCCCGCTTGAGTTCTTGTTCGACAATGAGCGGCGCTTGTTCTGCCCAGGTTCAGGCACAGAACCGGCACAGCCGAAACAGCCAGGCTTAGAATCGGCCTTCGCCTTGCAGGCGGCCTTTGCCGATATTAATATCCGCAAAAGCCGGTCCGTATATTAATGGTTAGCCGTCACAAACGGGCCGCAGAATGCGACAGAAAGCGTTGGGTCCGCATACATCTGAGAAAGGGCTGGAAAATGAAGCGCCAAGAAGCAGTTGAAGCAACTCTCTCCCCGCAACAGCTTGAGCACTTTTGGGCGGAGCACATCAGAGGGGAGTTCGAGAGCAAGGACGTCGAGGCGACCCTGGCCACGATGGTCCAAGATGCCTACGTCAACCATATGCCGGTGAACACCGGGGGCCGTGGGAAGGATGCATTGCGGGCTTTCTATCGCGATGACTTCATTCCTTCATGGCCTGACGACCTACGGATGACGCCCGTGAACCGTGTCGTCGGACAGGGACAACTCGTGGAGGAACTCCACCTCACGTTTACCCACAGTAAGCCGATGCCATGGCTATTGCCGAATGTACCGCCGACGGCGAAGAAAATCGCGATAGACGTTGTGGTAGTCGTGCAGTTTCGCGGCGACAAGCTCGCGTCTGAGCGCATCTACTGGGATCACGCTGCCGTACTCCGTCAAGCGGGTCTGCTAAAGGCGGGGGAATGAACGGTATGACGTCCTAACTTTAGCTTTCAACGGTCGGCGCCTCGCGTTGCTCGGGGCCGCCGCTGAAGCTGGCGTTAGGCCCAAAGATTGACCATCAACCGCCTAGCGCGTTTCAGGCCGATTTAGCTCTAAGAGATATCGAATTCAGAATGACCGCTGATTGAATATCAGAGGTCCCCAATCTTCAGATTACCCAACGACACTACTGTTCGTGAGATTTTGCTCGTTCACCTGTAACCCCCGGTGATGGTTCTTCGTCCCACCATTCCTGCAATGCAGGCGCGTGTTGCAGGCGATCATTCCACGCCCCACGATCACCGGCGCTTTGGAGTCTTTCCTGATTGATTCTCTGAAAAAGCTTTCACTGATTCCGAGCTGAGCAGCGGCACTACTGGGAAAATAGAGATCGTATCCGGGATGCTCCATTTGCCAACCGATTCTTTTGTCCACTACGTCGGATGGAAAATAACTCGGCTTTTCTTTCCTAAAGTTTGGATCTGAGCGCATCCACCCACAGGAGATACACTTAACCCTTGCGGCTGTGTCCACAAATTCCGGTTCATAGACCAGGTAGCCATTGCAATCAGGGCATCGTGCCATTAATCCACCTCGTTTCCCGCAATCGGCGCGACGAACAACAAACAATTATCTATAGTAACACCGTGGTTAACGAGCAGCAAAAAATCCAGTTGCTGAAAGCGGAAGAAATCGCCTCAATGCTTGGCCTCAAGGTTCAAACCATTTACACGATGGCGCGACGTGGTGAGCTGGAGAAAGTGAAACTCTCCAGGCGATGTGTTCGGTTCCGTGCCGGTGATGTCGCGCGGTTCATCGAGAAAAAGAGACTAGTGAAGTCATGAGCTGCTCTCTATACGTACTCTCATCGGTAACATCGGTAACACACCTGTGTTTCCCGATGCTTAGAGCCGCCTCAGCATCGGTAACAGCTTGGCGTGTGACCGAACGAAACTGGACCTAAGTCATTGTCGGAAAAGGATTGTTACCGTTGTGACCGATCCAAAGTCACAAATTTGGGAGGGGTTAGCAGTTTGAAAACACCATAGCCCACGGCAGGGCTTAGAATCTGGCGCGTATAGCGCCGGCAGTGAAAAGCCTGCGGGGAATTTTCAAGGAGCCAATTCGCTCTTTTGGGATTTCACCTCGCAGGCTTTTTCGTTTCATGGCGAACTCAATCAACATAGTCGATGCGATCAGAAGCAGGAGACTCTTTGGATGCCTGCCCCGGTTCAAATCGCTGGATACCTGGATGGCTTGGCTGGTTGTGCTCAAAGCCATCTTCGGCTTGGCAATGACCGCAGAGGATCTGGCGATATTTCAGCGCCAGACCGGACGCATTACGCCCCTGCTAAATGGCTCCAAAGAAACTTATCTCGTTATTGGTCGGCGTGGCGGTAAATCGTTTATCTCAGCGTTGGTCACCTGTTTCATTGCGTGTTTCATCGACTTCAGCCCGTTCATCACGGTCGGCGAGACTTTGGCCGTCATGTGTCTGGCCAAGGATAAAGATCAAGCCCGGATCGTCTTCCGTTACGTCAAAGCGATTCTGAATCACATCCCCGCCTTGAAGAGCATGATCATCGACCAGAGGGCTGACGAGATCGAGCTAACCACCGGCGTGACGATCATGGTCAAGGCATCAGACTTCGGTGGTGTCCGTGGACCCACAATCGCCTGTGTTGTGGCGGACGAAATCGCCTTCTGGCCTAGTCAGGGTGCAAATCCAGATGAGGAAGTTCTATCGGCCATTAGACCCGCGATGGCCACAATTCCCGATGCCAAGCTCTTATGCATTAGTACGGGCTATGCCCAGACCGGCGCTTTGTATGATGCCCACAAAGAGCACTACGGCAAGGACGATGACGACGTTCTTGTCTGGCAAGCCGATACGGCATTGATGAATCCGACCATCTCGCAGACCTACATTGATAGAGAGATCGAGAAAGATCCGGACGCAGGCAGAGCAGAATGGCTGGGATTATTCCGTGAGGATGTCTCGGCGGCTTTTCCCCTGGAAGTGATCGAAGCGTGCATTGTGCCGGGGCGGATGGAGATTCCCTATTCGCCACATGTCAGTCGCTATTTCGGATTCCTTGACCCATCTGGCGGCAGGCACGATGCATTCACATTGGCCATAGCCCATCAAAACTACGGCTCAGACAAAATCGTTCTGGACCTCATCCGAGCCACACGCTCGCCGTTCGATCCCTCAGAGGTGGTCAAAGACTATTCCCTGGTGTTGAAAGCGTACGGCTTGTCCAATGCTCTTGGCGATAATTACGGTGGAGAATGGCCGAAAGCGGAGTTTGCCAAGAATGGGATTACGTATGAGCTGTGCGAGAAGGCCAAGTCAGAACTCTATCTGGCGGCTGTTCCGGTGTTCACGAGCAAACGGCTTGAACTGCTGGATATTGAAAAGCTGAAGACTGAGTTCCGCCGCCTTGAGCGGCGCCGTGGTCGGAGCGGCAAGGACACCATAGATCATCCGCCACGCGGTTCAGATGATGCCGCGAATGCAGTTTCTGGGGTGATCTGGGTCGTATCTGAGCACGCTGGGCAGTCTTTTCTGCCGGAATCATGTGGTGATCGAGTTTCCAGCAAATGGAATTACCTGGATGGTTTAAGCAGCGCTACGACGGAACGGTTTTAGTGAGAATCATTTACAAACTCATTAACGCATATAGGAGGACAAAATTATGGGAGTCGATCTGAGAGAAAAACAGGATGCCGGAATCACCCTTCTAGAGATTGCCAAGCTGTACAAAGAATATCGACCTGAGCTGTCAGACAAGGACGCCCTAAAGCTCGCAATCTTGGGTAACCCGAAGCTGGGGGAGCTGTATATCGGACGCCCCAGCCGGAGAGACGGCTGGCCTGAGATTAAAAAGTTCCTGATGGACGGCGGTCCCGTTCCCGAGCTGAGGGAATACTAAGATGGCTCAGACAATCGACATACAGTGCACGGCTGCGATTAATCTCGACCTCGATCAGCTCACACCGATGCAAGGCGATCTGAAAGAGCTATCCGAAGCAAACTTCCAGAAGCTCAAGCAAAGCATCTTGCGTCACGGCATCACATTCCCCTTGTTCGTCTGGCAGAACGAGGGAATCAACTACATCCTGGACGCCACGCAGCGAGACCGTGTGCTGTCGAAACTGGTATCGGCTGGTTACGAATGCCCGCCGCTGCCGTGCGCCCTCATCGAAGCTAAGGACAAACGTGAAGCAGCGGAGAAGATATTACTGATCTCCAGCCAATATGGCCGCATGACAGAAGAAAGCCTCGATGAGTTTTTGGCTGAAAACGATCTGAGCTTTCTCGAATTGGCTGATGAGCTGGAGCTGCCGTCCATCGATGATGCTTATTTCAGAGACCCTAGCGAGTTTGCCGCCGCGAGCGAAGACGACCAGGGACGGCTCGATCAAAAGAAGCCGGTGAAGTGCCCCGAGTGCGGGCATCAGTTTATCCCATGACGAAACCGGGGCTCAGGCTCGATTTCTGTAGTTATCCAGCGGCTCAATATGCCTGCCGTCACTGGCATTACTCCAGGAAAATCCCTGTTGGGAAACTGGTGAAGATCGGAGTCTGGGAAGATGAAAAGTTCATCGGGGCTATTGTCTTTGGCGATGGACTGTTGGGACCGAAGAGCATCGTTTACGGCTCGGTGGACAAGTTCAAGGTTGCGGAGATCGTCCGGATTGCCCTCAGAAAGCATGAGCATCCAGTATCAAGAATGATCTCGATAGCGGTAAAGCTCCTGCTGAAAAGCTGTCCCGGAATCGAGCTAATCGTCGCCTTCGCTGACCAGGGAGAAAATCACCACGGCGGAATCTATCAGGCATCAAACTTCATCTATACAGGGACGAGCGAGATTGGCCGGTTGTTCAAGCACAAGGATACCGGGCGGATTCTTCACAACCGGGCTGTATCGGTGAACGGATACCGATCCCATTTTGGGCACGTCAGAAAAGTTCCGCGCACCGATGAGTGTGAGATCATCGGCGGTACTCGAAAGCATCGCTATCTATTGCCGCTTACGCCGGGAATGAAAGAGATCGCGCTCAAGATGCAGAAGAGTTGTCCCAAACGCGCCACAAGTGACACCAGCGACACGCCTGGAGTCCATCCAGGAGAGGGCCGGGCAGCACGGACCGTGGCGCTCCAAAAACCAGCGATTCAAGATTCGTTTGACAAGAATCAGTTTCAATCCTGAGGGTTCAACATCCGAGTCGCCGGGGCCAAATGTATAAGCGCAGCGCCTCGTAGCGGGTCCGGCGGCTGCTTCTGCGGTATCTTGCTGCCGAGCAACAGCAGACATGCCGGACAGCGAATCTCTCCGAACGGGCGGAAGTGTTGGCCTCAACCGTTGACGAAGTAGATGTCCGGTTTGTCCACAACGCCAACCTTCTGCATAGTTTCCTTCAGGTCGGTCGACTCGGCGAAGGTCTTCGCACGGTTGAGATCTTTAGCTTCAAACAGCAGGATGACTTCATTCGGCTCCTGCGCTCCCCTAAGAAGGTGCTTCTCCGTAAGTCCTGCTTCAACGCGTTTTGGAAGGTGAGCGTCGTATCCGCGCTTCCACTCCGAGAAGTCCCTGACTTTGTGCCGGATAAGCATGTAGCTCGCCATAAAAGCCTCCTTACGATTTACGGAACCACGATCTCCACGGTTGACGCCAATCCTATAGGGTTTATCTGCCAAAGTGTAGAGACAATCAAGTTGCAGGGTTCGGACAGAAGCGGCGAGAGGGACACGGACGAGCATTCGGTTTTTCTCGTTGTCTTCGATGATGAGGATCAATTCGCCGGCGATTTTTTGGTTCCAACATCACTGGTTCGCCGTGGAATTTGTTCCGGATGCCATGCACTGATTATCTTAATCCGAATGGATCGGCAGGGTGAAGGTAAACGTACTGCCCTTACCTATATCGCTCTCCACCCAAATTTTCCCTCCATGTAGCTCAACAAACTTTTTAGCCAGAGTTAAGCCCAGACCAGTGCCTTCCTTTTTGTGAGCATAATCGCCGCCCACCTGCCGAAACTCCTCGAAGATGGTCGGTTGCTCCGCTGGTGGAATACCGATACCGGTGTCGCTGACTGAGATCTCCGCGCCATTGTCTGTCTTATTGGCGATAATGCTGATTCGTCCTCCTTCGGGGGTGAACTTCACTGCGTTGGAAAGCAAATTCAGAAGAATCTGTTTGATCTTGCGCTCATCGCCAAGGTATTCGCCGAGTCGGCCGTCCACGTCGAGATCGAGTGTAATCCCATGCTTCACCGCGCGTTCGCGCACAAAGGTCCGTGCATTATCGAGCGCGAGGGGAAGATCGAACGGTGACAGCTCTAATTCCATGCGCCCGGCTTCGACTTTGGACAGATCGAGAATTTCATTAATAAGCGAAAGCAGATGCTGACCGGATGTAAGAATATCCGATGTGTACTCGGCCTGTTTTTCGTTTAGCTCCCCAAATAGTCTTTCCTGCAAAACCTCAGAGAAGCCGATGATGGCATTGAGCGGTGTACGCAACTCGTGCGACATATTGGCGAGAAATTCGGACTTGTGACGGTTGGCCGCTTCGATCTGACGGCTCTTATCCTCGATCTCACGAAACAGCCGCGCATTGTGAATCGCCAAAGCCGACTGCGTTGCAAAGGTTTGTAATAGATTGACCACCTCGGGTTTAAACCCCCCAGTCTGGCGTCTACAAACCGTGAGTCCGCCCAATATCTGCTGCTCCCGAACAAGCGGCACGGAAAGAAGCGAGCGGTAACCGAAGCGAGTGATCGATGGCCGTGCGCGTGTTCCCATGAACTCTCGTTCTTCAAGTATGTCCGGTATCTGCACCGGCATTCTTGTGATCGCTGCTCGTCCCGTAGCCCCTTCGCCGAGGCGGACCCGCGCAGAGCGAAGCCCTTCGACCACTTCCTCCTCCATGCGGTGGCTTGCTCGTAGACTAAATTCCTGAGCAGATTCGTCGTATTCGTAGATGACACCGCAATCGCAACCGGAAAGCTGAATCGCGTGTGAAACAATGGTTGCCAGCACTTTTTCGAGATCCAGAGTCGAGCTGACGGCTTGACCGACATCGCCCAATGCCCGCAACTCGCCCACAGACTTCGCAAGGTCACGAGTTCGTGCCTCGAGTTCTTGGAACAGGCGCACGTTCTCAATGGCGATCACGGCTTGATCGGCAAAGGTCTCTAGCAACTTAATTTGCTTCTCTGTGAAGGGGCGAACCTCGGTTCGGCGGATCATAATCGCCCCAATTGGGATGCCTTCTCGCAGGAGCGGAACGGCCAGAGCTGTCCTAATTCCGAGGCCATCCACTACACGCTTCACATCATCATCGATTTCGCTTTCAGCGGTGTAGTCGTGAATGTGTATTGTTTGCCCTTCGTATATGGCACGGTCGACCAAGAAACCACGGGCACGGCTGATTGGCCGGGCCTCCCCGACAGCAAAGACGGGCGAGATACTCCCATAGCTCGCCACCTTCCGCAGCACGTTGCCCTCGACGCGATGGATCTGGGCATCTTGCGAATCGCACAGACGCGCTGCATGCTCTGCGACCACATCGAGCACGGTTGGATGTCGGTGGGCGAGCTAGCAATCACGCCCAGTATTTCACTTGTCGCAGTTTGTTGCTCTAACGATTCCTTGAGTTCTTGGAACAACCGCACGTTCTCAATGGCGATCACCGCTTGATCGGCGAAAGTTTTAAGAAGAGCGATTTGCTTGTCCGCGAATGGACGGACCTCGGCTCGGCGGATCAAAATCGCGCCGATCGCTGTTCCTTCCCTCATTAAAGGCGTCGCCAATGCGGTTCTCGTACCCGTTTGCGCCTGAATACTGGATGGATACTCGGTTCCCGCCTCGACGGCCATATCTTCAACGTGTATCGTCTGTCTATCGACGATCGCCCGCCCGGCAATTCTATTGCGTCCGACAGAAAATTCTTCACCGAAGACCACACCGTCCGGGACGGATGGCCCACATATGGCGGCGCGCCACATGATCGTGCCGTCTACGCGGTAAACAATCGCACTCGGCGCGTCGCACAGTCGCGCGGCGCTCTCTGCGATAGCATCGAGAACCGGCTGAATATCCGTCGGCGAGCTGGCGATCACGCCCAAGATTTCGCTTGTGGCCGTTTGTTGTTCCAACGATTCCTTGAGTTCTTGAAATAACCGGACATTCTCGATAGCGATGACGGCCTGGTCGGCAAAAGTTTCAAGCAGCTTGATCTGCCGGCCCGAGAATGGTCGGACTTCCCGCCTGCGAATAAGAATTGCGCCGACAGCCGTACCTTTTTGGAGTAAAGGTGTCGCAAGCACAGTGCGCAATCCTGCTGCGATACCTCGAGACTTGGAAAGCGGGAAATCGGCTTCGGCGGCTTGAAGGTCCTGCACGTGAATTGTTCGCTGATCGATCACGGCGCGTCCGACAGGCGTACCGCGATCAATAACGTCACCATCTCTTCGAACTTGTCCTACGGGGATCGGTCCAAAGTGGGTGGCGAGGCGGCGCACGTGGCCGTCAACGCGCCAAATGATGGCGTCATCCGCTTCACAAACACGCGCCGCGCTCTCAACGATAGCGTCAAGCACCGGCTGCACGTCCGTGGGCGACCGGCTGATGATACCGAGCACCTCGGCCGTTGCGGTCTGATGCTCCAGCGCCTCCCGCAATTCTTCATTGCGCTCTTGCAATTCCTTGAACAGCCGCACGTTTTCAATCGCGATTACCGCCTGATCGGCAAAGGTCTCTAGGAGTTTGATCTGCGCTGGGGTGAAGGGGCGAACCTCGGCACGCCGGGCACTCAGCAATCCGATGAGCTCAGACTGCAGATGGAGGGGAACAGCCAAGAAGGTATGAAAGCTGGCACCGGATCCCAATTTTGGAAATTCGTTTTGCGCACGGACATCGAGAATATGGAGCGTCCCGTGCTCACGCATCCAAACTTGCTCTGGCTCATCTATACCGACTTCCACCCGGGCAATGGGTATGGGACCAAATTTGGCCCGAAGAACCATAACCTCCCTATCCCGAAGTCGCAGCGCCACGTCATCAATCCCACAAACCCGTGCCGCGCTTTCCACGATGGCATCGAGCACCGGCTGCACGTCTGTGGGCGAGCGACTGATGATGCCGAGCACTTCTGATGTCGCGGTCTGATGCTCCAAGGCCTCGCGTAATTCTGCGTTGCGCTCCTGCAGTTCTTTGAACAGCCGCACATTTTCGACGGCAATCACAGCCTGATCAGCGAAGGTTTGAAGGAGAGCGATCTGGCGGTCGGTAAACGCTTCGACCACATCCCGCCAAATGGTGATCGTTCCGACGGCAGTCCCTTCCCGTAGGAGAGGTACTGCTACCAGCGTGCGCATTCCGCCACGTGCCGCTCGACTATCCGGTCCGAACTCCCTCTGCGCATCGGTAAGCTGGAAAGGTTTTCGTTCGAGCAAAGCACGACTGGATGGACTCCGCCTTCCCAGTTGTAGCGGTCTACTTTTAAGTAAGGCGACTTCTTCAGGAGTCTCGCCATAATCAGCGACGACACGGAGTAGCTCGCCATCAATTTGCCGAATATGACCTTTTGTCGCGCCAGCTAGCTTCACAGCATTGGCGATAAGGGCGTCAAGCACCGGTTGGAGGTCAATGGGAGAGCCAGCAATCGCACGAAGAATCTCGCTTGTTACGGTCTGCTGCGCCAACGCTTCGGCGAGCTGCTGGTCACGATCCTGCAACTTTTTGAGCGCTGCTTTCTCACGCTCTAAGGCCTGCGCGACTTGCTGGCGTAGCTCCGCAATCGTCTGCGCTTGTTTAGTCGGCGACGTTTTCACGTTCGGACGGCGGAGTTTTGTCTCTTTATTCTTCGAGCCTTTTTTCGTCGTGGTTGCCATAAACCTCGAACCGAGAGACTATTCGCCGAACAAACGGAAAAGTATGACAGTATCGATGATGCACTTGAACAAGCTATCCCAGCGGCTGAGCTGACTTTTACTTCAGCTGGTTATTCGGCGTCAACGAGAGAAATTTAGGACGGAAGTTCGTGTTCGATAGGCGACGGCCCTGGAACAACTACCAATGAAACGATCAAATATCGCCGTTGCGCTTGTTGTCTCGACTCTGACGTCGCCCTTCGATCTGTTCGGCTGGAACATCCCCGGCCACATGCTGAGCGGCGCGATTGCTTACCAAATCCTGCAACGGGAAAATCCATCGGCAATTCCAACCATTCGCTCTGTTTTGGAAAAGAATCCCTGGTATGAGGCCCGCTGGAAATCACAACTGGACAAACTACCAGAAGCCGAACGTGACGAAACGCTCTTCATGGGCGCGGCACGTTGGGCGGATGACATCCGCACTCGTGACCCCTCCGAAAGCCATCCGCAGTGGCACTACATCGATTTTCCATTCAAGCCAGACGGCGAGCCACCGAGCATCAAAGCAGTACAGCCGCCGGGCGAAAACATTCTGACTGCGATAGCGGAGAACACACCGATAGCACTCACCGAGACTGACCCAACACAGTGAGCGATAGCTCTCACTTGGTTGTTTCACCTTTATGGCGACGTTAACCAGCCGCTCCATGATGTCCAACTCTTCACGCGGCAATACCCGAACGGGGACCGTGGTGGCGGTGATTTCTGCATTCGCATTGCTCAGGATCGCGCCCCGCTATCGCTGCATCGCCTTTGGGATGGGCTGATCACGTCCAGCAACAACACTCGGACGCTAAGAAACATTGTGATTGACCTTAGAAGCAGATTTCCACGAACCGGTGTGACCGAACTGGCCGCTGCCGACCCCGACCTTTGGACTAAGGAGAGCTTCGACATCGCAACGAAGATCGCGTACCAGAACGGCGCATTGCGTGGGAGTCCGAAAGGGAAACGGAAAGACTGCCGTGAAGTCACCGATGCGGCGGTGGTGCCGAACGGTTATGTGACTATCGCGAGAAAGATAGCCGATAGGCGAATGATGCTTGCCGGGTATCGGCTCGCCGATCTGTTGCAGCAGATCTCAGCCGACGCTGTTCCGTAGCCTTACCTCCCGAGCGGGTGAATCAAATCTGATACTCCCCCGAGTCGATTTACGACTTTCACTGCACTCCGTACCGGCAAAATATCGGTTTTCATTGGAGTTGGACTGTGGCATATCCATTGCCCGTACACAGGCGCGGCCATGAATCCAAAGCTCTTTTGGCTCATCACGGTTATCTTTCTCGCTTTATTTCATCCCGCCGAGGGACAGCAGCCAGCGAAGGTCC
>Ga0207679_10000836_pt1 | contig 19813 bp, 19 predicted proteins | sample KBSC73metaG_FD_184320 | JGI IMG/M metagenome (GOLD analysis project Ga0207679, IMG submission 184320) | Corn rhizosphere microbial communities from Kellogg Biological Station, Michigan, USA - KBS C7-3 metaG (SPAdes) (version 2) | ecosystem: Host-associated > Plants > Roots > Rhizosphere > Soil ... | reverse complement strand
TGGCTGGTGCTGGACCTCACCGACGTGAGTCACGTCGACTATCGGGGCGTGCCCTGGCTGGTCTCGCAGGCGGAGGAGTACCGGCTCCGCGGCGGTGACGTGAAGCTCGCCGGGGTGTCGCGCTACCTGCTCGCGATCCTGCGCGCCGCGGGCGCGCACGACGCGTTCGAGATCTACCCGGACGCCGGCGACGCCCGGGAGGCACTGAGCCAGGGCCACAACGCCTGGCTGCACTGAGCCGTCGGTTCCTTTGTCGTTCGTCCACGAGACCGTCCTCCGTGACGAGGTGGTAGCGCTCTTGAAGCCGGTTCCGGGAAAGCGCCTGGTGGATGCGACGCTCGGCGGCGGCGGGCACGCCGAGGTCCTGCTCGCGGCCGGGGCCGAGGTCATCGGCGTCGATCGCGATCCGTCGGCCATCGCCGCCGCGCGGACGAGGCTCGCCGGGTCCGACCGCTTCCGTGCCCTGGAGGGGCGCGCGGGCGAGCTGGAGGCCCTGCTCGGCCCGGCCGGCCTGCTCCCGGTGGACGGCCTCCTCCTCGACCTCGGCGTGAGCAGCCCGCAGCTGGACACGCCCGGGCGGGGCTTCAGCTTCCAGACCGAGGGCCCCCTGGACATGAGGATGGGCCGAACCGGCGAGACCGCCGCCGAGCTGATCGCCCGGCTGTCCGAGGCCGAGCTCGCCGCCGTGCTGCGGGATCTCGGCGAGGAGCCGTTCGCGAGGCCCATCGCCCGTGCGCTCAGGCACGACCTCCCGGTCACCACCCAGGATGCCGTCGCGTCGATCAAGCGCGCCGTCCCGCGGAAGGCCTGGCCCAGGAAGGTCCACGTCGCCACCCGCACCTTCCAGGCGTTGCGCATCGCCGTGAACGACGAGCTGGGCGAGCTGGACCGGGTCCTCGCGTCCCTGCCCCGTCTGATCCGCGTCGGCGGCCGGGCGGCGGTCATCGCCTTCCACAGCCTCGAGGATCGCGCGGTGAAGCAGGCCTTCCGGTCCCTCGAGGGACGCTGCACCTGTCCGCCCGGGCTTCCGGTGTGCGCGTGCGGCGCGCAGGGCACCTTCCGGGTCCTCACCCGACGAGCGGTCCAGGCGACGGACGCTGAGGTGGAACGCAATCCCCGGGCGCGCAGCGCGCGGCTCCGGGCCGTGGAGAGGGTGGCATGAGCCGGAAGTCGCTGAAGAGCCGCCGGGTCTCGCTCGGCACGGTGCTGGGCCAGATGCTGCCCGTGGTGCTGTGCTTCGGGCTGCTCGGCGCGGTGGGCATCCTCCACGTCGCCTCGCGGAGCCAGGTGGTGGACGCCGCGTACCGCCTCTCGGCGCTCGAGGCGGAGAGCCGTACCCTCGCCCTCGCCAACGACCGGCTGAAGCTCGAGCTGGCGACGCTGAAGCGCCCGGCACGGCTGGAGGCCATCGCCCGCGGCCAGCTGGGAATGGCCCCGCCCGACGCCTCGGTCGTGGACTCGGTCGCCGCCCGCCCCCCGACGCCGGCGACCCACGCCGCCGAGGGCCGGCGCACGCTGGCCGACCGCCGCTCCCCGCGATGATCCCCCGCCGGTCCACCGAGCGTGGACGTCCGCCTGCGGAGCTCACCCGCTGGACCCGCGCCCGGGTGCTGGTGATGGGCGGGGTCCTCCTCGCCGCCCTCGCAGCGACGCTGGTTCGCGCGGTCAGCCTTCAGGTCCTCCAGCGGGCCCGGCTCGCGTCGATGGCGTCGGACCAGTCGGTACGGGAGATGGAGATCCCCGCCCGCCGCGGCGACATCTACGATCGCCGCGGCATCCCTCTCGCCCAGAGCGTGGAGGTCGACTCGCTCTGGCTCGACCCGTCGATGGTGGCCGACCTGCGGCGTGCGGCGCGAGACCTGGCCCGGACGCTCCGCCTCGATGCTGCCGATCTCGAGGCCCGGCTCACTCGCGCGCGTCGCTTCGCCTGGGTGAAGCGACAGGTGACGCCCCAGGAGGTCACCGCGGCCCAGCGGCTGGAGATCCCCGGCCTCGGGGTGGCCAAGGAGCCCAAGCGCTTCTACCCGCAGCGCGAGCTCGGGGCGCAGGTGCTCGGGGTCGTCGGCACCGACGGGCACGGCCTGGAGGGCCTCGAGCTGGCCTTCGAGGACGAGCTCTCCGGCCAGAGCGAGAAGGTGGAGGGAACTCGCGACGCCCGTGGCCGGAACCTCCTTCTCCAGGGCGCTCCGGAGGCGGTGGGCCGGCAGGGCGCGACCGTGACCCTCACCCTCGACCGGCAGGTGCAGTACGCCTCGGAGAAGGCGCTCGACCGCGCGGTGGACGAGAGCAAGGCCATCGGCGGCATGCTGGTGGTGCTCGACCCGCGGAGCGGCGAGCTGCTCGCGCTGGCCCAGTCGCCGCGCTTCAATCCCAACGCTCCGGCGCCGGGAATCGCCGCGGGCGCGCTGCGCGACCGGCCGGCGCTGGACCTCTTCGAGCCGGGGAGCACCTACAAGGCCTTCGTCGCCGCCGCGGCTCTGGACGATCGCGCCGTCCGTCCCGAGGACGTCTTCGACTGCGAGGGCGGCAGCTGGGAGGTCGGCCGGCACGTCATCCACGACACCCATCCGCACGGCGTGCTGAACCTGAGCCGCATCCTCGCGGTCTCCTCGAACATCGGCGCGGCCAAGGTCGCGCAGCGGCTCGGCCGCGAGGGGATGATGCGGACCGCCCGGCGCTTCGGCTTCGGCGAGCGGACCGGGCTCGCCCTCCCCGGCGAGGGCAGGGGGAGCATCCCCTACCCCAAGGCGGACGTGACACTGGCGACGCAGGCCTTCGGCCAGGGCCTCAGCGCGACCGCGGTCCAGGTGGCCGCGGCCTACGGCGCGCTCGCCAACCGGGGCGTCCTGATGCGGCCGTACCTGGTCTCCCGGGTGACCGACCCGGACGGGGTGGTCCTCCTCGAGAACCAGCCCACCCGGGTGCGTCAGGCGGTGACCGAGCGCACGGCCCGTCAGGTCATCCAGATGCTCGAGGGGGTCGTCCAGAAGGATGGAACCGCGCCGCGGGGTGCGCTCGAGGCGTACCGGGTGGCCGGGAAGACCGGGACGGCGCAGAAGCCGGACCCCGTCGCCCGCGGCTACTCCGACAAGCGCATCGCGAGCTTCGCCGGCGTCGTCCCGGCAGACGAGCCCCGGCTGGTCGTCTACGTCGTGGTGGACGAGCCGAAGACCGACGTCTACGGAGGCCTGGTCGCCGCCCCTGCGTTCAGGGAGGTCGCCACCGCGGTCCTTCCCTACCTGGGCGTCCCACCGTCGCTTTCCGTGCTTGCCAGCGCCAAGAAGGTTCCCATCCCACCCCCGATGCAGGTAAAGGAGGAGCCCGCCGCGGCCCAGCCGGTCACCGAGCGGCTGGAGCAGGGGAGTGTGTCGGTCCCGAACGTGCAAGGACAGGTCGGTCGTGATGCCGTGGCGCGCCTGCTGGCGACCTCCCTGGAGCCCAGACTTCGTGGCAGTGGACGGGTGATGGCGCAGTCGCCGGCCCCGGGCGCGCACGTGGCGCGCGGGGCGCGAGTGACGCTCGATCTCGGCGCCTCACCCTGAGCAAGGATTTGCGTACATGAAGTTGACCGAAGTGTTGGCGGGGATTGGTGCCGAGCAGCAGTCCGGCTCTCGGGCGTCGCTCGAGATCACGGGCGTGGCCCACGACTCGCGCAAGGTGAAGCCCGGCGATCTCTTCGTCGCCGTTCCCGGTGCCACCTCCGACGGGGCGAACTTCGTCCCGGACGCCAAGCAGAAGGGCGCGATCGCCGTCGTCGCCCAGCGCCCGGTGCAGGCCGATGGTCCGGTCTTCCAGGTCTCGAACGCGCGGCAGGCGCTGGCGTTGATCGCCGCGAACTTCTACCGGAAGCCGGCGAACGACCTGATGCTCCTCGGGGTCACCGGCACCAACGGCAAGACCACCACCACCTGGCTGCTGGAGAGCATCTGTGCCGCGGGCGGCGCGGCCACCGGCCGCATCGGGACCATCGATACGAGGTTCGCCGGCCGCTCGCTCGAGCCCACCCACACCACGCCCGACGCGCTCGCGCTCCACGCGCTCTTCCGCGAGATGCTCGACGCCGGCAGCGACACGGTGGTGATGGAGGTGAGCAGCCACGCCCTGGACCAGGACCGGGTGCACGGCCTCGTCTTCCGCGCGGCGGGCTTCACCAACCTCAGCCGGGACCACCTCGACTACCACCCGGACATGGAGACGTACTTCCAGTCCAAGCGAAAGCTCTTCAGCGAGAACCTCAGCCAGGGCGGGGTCGCGGTGGTGAACGGCGACGACACCTACGCCGCGCGCCTCTACAACGAGGTTCGCTCCGGCAAGCGGATGGCGTGGAAGTTCAGCCGCAACGGCGGGGAGATCTCCGCGGCCGGCGTCGAGTACTCCATCGGCGGCATCAAGGCGACGCTGAAGACTCCGGCGGGCGACATCGCCATCCAGTCGTCCCTGGTGGGTCCGCACAACCTCGAGAACATCCTCGCCGCGGCCGGCATGGCGCTTGGCGCGGGGTTCAGCCGCCAGGACGTGAAGGAGGGCATCGCCCGGATGAAGGGCGTGCCGGGGCGGATGGAGCGGGTCGAGTCCGAGGGGCGAGTCGCTCTGGTGGACTACGCCCACAGCGACGACGCGCTCCGCCGCTCGCTCGAGGCCGCGCGCACCCTGGCCCGGGGACGGGTGGTGGTGGTGTTCGGTTGCGGCGGCGATCGCGACAAGGGCAAGCGCCCGCTGATGGGCCAGGTGGCGGCCGAGAACGCGGACCTGGTGGTCATCACCAGCGACAACCCGCGCACCGAGGATCCGGACGAGATCATCTCGCAGATCACCGCCGGCGTGGAGAAGGCCGGCCTCCGCCGGATGAGCGCCGGGAAGGCCAAGAGCGGTGAGCGCGGCTACCTGGTGGACGCCGACCGGCGCGCCGCCATCGAGCTCGGAGCGTCGCTCCTGAAGGAAGGCGACGTGCTGCTCGTCGCCGGCAAGGGTCACGAGGGCTACCAGATCATCGGGACGGAGAAGCGGCCCTTCGACGACGTGGCCGAGGCGCGTGCGGCCCTGGCCAAGGCCCGGGCCGCCTGAAGCATCCGCCGATGGCCGCCGAGCCCCGGTTCACCCACGCCGAGGTCGTCACCGCCACCGGGGCACGCCCCACCGCAACGCCCGCCGCACCGTTCGAGGGCGTCTCCACCGACTCGCGCACGGTCACTCCGGGCGCGCTGTTCGTCGCGCTGCGCGGTGAGCGGTTCGACGCGCACGGGTTCCTGGAGGAGGTCGTCGCCCGCGGTGCCGCCGGGGCGGTCACGCAGGCGCAGCACCCCCGGGCAGCGGTCCCCCCAGGATTCCCGCTCTACGAGGTCCCGGACACGCTCCAGGCGCTGGGCGGGCTGGGGCGGTTCCATCGCCGGCGCTTCACCCTGCCGCTGGGCGCGGTGGGAGGCAGCAACGGCAAGACGACCACCAAGGAGATGGTGGGCGCCATCCTCGCCGTCCGGGGGCCGGCGCTGAAGACGGAAGGAAACCTCAACAACGAGGTGGGGCTGCCGCTCACGCTGCTTCGCCTGCGGCCCGAGCACGTGGCGGCGGTGGTCGAGCTGGGGATGAATCACCCCGGTGAGATGAGCCGGCTCACCGCGGTGGCCGTGCCCGACGCGGCGCTCATCACCACCGTCCAGCCCGAGCACCTCGAGGGCCTGGGGAGCATCGAGGGGGTCGCCGACGCCGAGGGCGAGCTCTTCGCCGGACTCTCGCCGCGCGCCACCGCGGTGGTGAACCTGGACGACCCGCACGTCGTTCGCCAGGGCGGGCGCGCCCGTGGGGCCCGGCTCGGGTTCGGTCGCGCCGACGGCGCCGAGGTCCGGCTCGTGGAGTCCACCCCGCGGGGGAAGAGCGGTCTGGCGCTGGTGATCGAGACCGGCGGGCGGCGGTGGCCGGTCTCGCTCGGGTTCGTCGGGGACCACAACGCGCTCAACGCCACCGGCGCGTTCGCTCTCGCCATCGCGCTCGGCCACCGGCCGGAGGAGTGCGTCGAGGGCCTGGAGGCGGCGCGGCCCTACGCGCGGCGGCTGAACGTCGTCGAGGCGGCGGGGGGCTGGACGGTGGTGGACGACTGCTACAACGCGAACCCCGCATCGATGGCCGCGGCGCTGGACACGGCGCGCACGCTCGCCGGGCAGGGGCGGGTGGTCGTGGTGCTCGGTGACATGCTGGAGCTCGGTCCGGGCGAGGAGAAGGACCACGTCGCACTGGGTGCGCGGGTGTCGCAGGTGGCGGCGCTCGCGGCGTTCCTCGGGCCTCGCAGCGCGTGGGCCGCCGGGTCCGCGACTGGAGTCGAGTCGGCACACTTCCTGGAAGTGGATCCTCTCTGGGAATGGCTCCGGCCGAGATTGCGGCCCGGGGACCTCGTCCTGGTGAAGGGAAGCCGCGGAATGCGTCTCGAGCGGATGGTGGAAAAACTGACCGGAGTGGCGGCTTCCGGGGGACACTAGAAGCCGCGCGCAACCGTGCTCTTCCTCCTCTACCGTCTGCTCCAGGATTCCCAGGCGCAGCGGTTCTTCAACTTCCTCCGCTACCCCACCTTCCGCATCGTGGCGGCGGGCGTCGCCGCCCTGCTGATCGGTCTGCTCTGGGGCCGCCGGTTCATCGAGCAGCTGCGTCTCACCCAGCACGGGCAGAGCAACATCCGCGAGGACACACCGGACCGGCACCAGACGAAGAAGGGCACGCCGACGATGGGCGGCGCGATGATCCTGGTCTGCATCGGCCTGGCGACGCTGCTCTTCGCCGACCTGTCCTCGCGGGTGGTCTGGGTCGCGCTGCTCTGGACCTTCGGCTACGGCTTCATCGGCTTCCTGGACGACTGGCTCAAGCTGTCGAAGCGGAACAGCAAGGGCCTGGCGGGGAAGAAGAAGCTCGCGCTGCAGACGCTGTTCTACCTGGTGGGCGTGTTCGGCATCCTCTGCACCTGGAAGGGCGGGGTGCCGCACCTGCTGATCGAGACCCGCATCACCGTCCCCTTCATCCCCACCCGGCACTTCAATCCCGACCTCGGCTGGCTCTACCTCTTCTTCGGCTGGGTGGTGGTGGTGGGCACGTCGAACGCGGTGAACCTCACCGACGGGCTGGACGGGCTGGCCATCGTTCCCACCATCGTCGCCGCGACGACCTTCGCCATCCTCTGCTACGTCGCGGGGAGCGGTCTCCACATCGCGGACGTGCAGGAGATCGCAGGGCAGCAGCGCCTGGTGAGCACGCCGCTCTGGCGCTACCTGGGCATCCTCCCGGTCGCTGGCGGCGCGGAGCTGGCGGTGTTCTGCGCCGCGATGGTGGGCGCCGGGCTGTCCTTCCTCTGGTTCAACACCTATCCGGCCAGCGTCTTCATGGGCGACATCGGCTCGCTCGCGCTCGGGGGCGGCCTCGGCGGGCTGGCGGTGCTGAGCAAGAACGAGATCGCCTCGGCGATCATCCACGGGGTGTTCCTGGCCGAGGCGCTGTCGGTGATGATCCAGGTCGCCTCGTTCAAGATGACCGGACGGCGAGTGTTCAAGATGGCGCCGGTGCACCATCACTTCGAGCTCAAGGGGCTGTCCGAGCCGAAGATCATCGTGCGCTTCTGGATCGTCTCCATCGTCTGTGGCGCCATCGCGCTCATGACGCTCAAGCTGCGCTGACGTGGACCTCGGTGGACGCACGGTGTCGGTGCTGGGCGCGGGCAAGAGCGGCCTCGCCGCTGCCGAGCTGCTGCTGTCCCGCGGCGCGCGGGTGACCCTCCGGGACGAGCGGCCGGGGGACCAGCTCGGGGCGGAGGTGCTGGCGGCTCGGGGCGTGGTCGTCCTGGGCGGCCAGCCGCTGGGCGAGGTGGACCTGGGCCAGCCGGACCTGGTGGTGGTGAGCCCCGGGGTCCCGCTCCGCCTCCCCTCCATCGTGCGGGCCCGCGAGCGCGGCGTTGCCATCTGGGGGGAGATCGAGCTCGCCTCCCGCTTCCTCCCGGCGGGCGCGGTGGTCCTCGGCGTCACCGGGACCAACGGGAAGAGCACCACGACCGCACTGCTCGGCGCGCTCTGCGAGGCCGGGGGGCTCGGCCCATTCGTCGGAGGGAATCTCGGCACCCCGCTGTCCCGGGCCGTCCTCGAGCCGCCGCGGCGGACCTACGTGCTCGAGCTGTCCAGCTTCCAGCTCGAGGGGATGGACACGGTGCGGGTCCACGGCGCGGCGGTGCTGAACCTGACCCCGGACCACCTGGACCGCTACGACGGCATGGAGGAGTACGCGGCCGCCAAGGCGCGCATCTTTCGCAGCCAGGAGCCGGGCGACGTGGCGGTGGTGAACGCCGACGACCGCTGGACGCTCGGGATGCTGGACGCCGCGCGGGGGGGACGCTTCGGGTTCACCCTGCGGCCCGGTCTGCCTCCGCCGGCGGGCCTGTCCGGGACGGCCGAGCCGGTGGGGGGCGGCTTCCAGCTGGGCTTCGCGGGCCTGCGGTTCCGGGTGGCGAGCCGGGCGCTCCGGGGCGGGCACAACCTGGCGAACGCGATGGCCGCGACGCTGCTGGCCTTCCACGCCGGCGTCGGGCAGGAGGCCCTCCAGTCCGGGCTGGACGGCTTTCCCGGGCTGCCGCACCGGCTCGAGTCGATCCGGACCCTCGACGGCGTGGAGTGGGTGAACGACTCGAAGGCCACCAACGTGGACGCGGTGCTCATCGCGCTCGCGGCCTTCCCCCCCGGGCAAAGGCTGTGGCTGATCGCCGGCGGCAAGGGGAAAGGCGCCCCTTACCGGCCCCTGGTGGAAGCATCGGTCGGAAAAGTCGCGGGGGTGCTCACGGTTGGGCAGGATGCTCCTCTTCTCGCCGCAGAGTTCTCACCCGTGCTGCCCGTCCATGCCTGCGAGACGCTCGACCGCGCCGTCGCCCGTGCGCGCGTCCTCGCACGGCCGGGGGACGTGGTGCTGCTCTCTCCGGCCTGCGCGTCCTTCGACCAGTTCCGCAACTTCGAGCACCGCGGCGACACCTTCCGCGCCCTGGTGGAATCGCTCACGTGAAGCCGCGCCGGAACACACCGCCTTCGCCGGTGCTCCCCGACGGACGCAGCGAGCCGGTGCGCCTCTCGGTCGATCCGGTGCTGCTCGGCGCGGTGCTCGCGCTCGTCTCGCTCGGGCTCGTGATGGTGTACTCGGCGAGCGCGGTCATCGCGGCCGAGAAGCAGGGCAACGGCTTCTACTTCCTGGAGCGGCAGCTCCTCGCCGCCGGGGTGGGGCTGGTCGTGATGGCCGCCGCCGTCCGGCTGGGCTACCGGAGGCTCGCCCGGCTGGCATACCCGATGCTGCTCCTCAGCATCGTGCTGCTCGTCCTCGTCCTCGTGCCGGGCGTGGGCACGGTGGTGGGCGGGGCGCGGCGCTGGCTCCGCCTCCCGGGCCTGAGCCTCCAGCCGGCGGAGATCGCCAAGTTCACCTGGGTGGTGTACCTGGCGTACTCGCTGGCGAAGAAGCGCGAGAAGGTGGCCACGTTCTCCATCGGGTTCCTGCCGCATCTGTTGCTCGCGGGGCTGCTGGTCGCCCTGTGCATGGCCGAGCCCGACTTCGGCAGCTCGGTGGAGCTGCTGGTCCTGCTCTTCATCCTCCTCTTCGCCGCGGGGACGAAGCTCTCGTACCTGGTGGGCTCGGTCCTCCTCGCCCTGCCGATGGCGTACGCGGCCATCGCCCGCTCGCCGTACCGCTGGGCCCGGATCAAGGCGTTCCTGGATCCCTGGGCGCACCGGCACGACATCGGCTACCAGGTGGCCCAGTCGCTGATCTCCGTCGGGTCCGGAGGACTGTTCGGCCTCGGGCTGGGTGAGAGCCGGCAGAAGCTGTTCTTCCTGCCCGAGGCTCATACCGACTTCATCTTCAGCATCATCGGCGAGGAGCTGGGCCTGGCCGGGGCGATGGCCACCATCGTCCTCTACGCCATCGTGGTGTGGCGCGGGACGCGCGCCGCGCTCCGGGCGAGCGAGACCTTCGGCACCTACCTCGGCCTCGGCCTGACGGCGATGCTGGGCTTCCAGGCCGCGGTGAACATGAGCGTCGCGATGGGCATGCTGCCCACCAAGGGGCTCACCTTGCCGTTCATCTCCTACGGAGGCTGCTCGCTGGTCATCTCCATGGCCGCTGCGGGCGTGCTGCTCTCGCTCAGCGCAGCCTCCGCGCCGATGCGCAACCCCGGCCCCTCGCGCGTCCGGCAGCTCCGGGAACAAGTCGCATGAGGATGCTCATCGCCGGTGGCGGGACGGGAGGGCACCTGTTTCCCGGCATCGCACTGGCGGAGGAGGTCACCACGCGGCACCCGGACAACCGGGTCCTGTTCGTGGGGACGACGCGGGGGCTCGAGGCGCGGGTGGTGCCGGCGGCGGGCTTTCCGCTGGAGACCATCCAGGTGCGCGGGCTGAAGGGCGTGGGGCCGCTCCGGGCGCTCCAGGCGCTCGTGCTGCTCCCGCTGTCCTTCCTCGCCAGCTGGCGGATCGTCGGCCGGTTCAGGCCGGACGTGGTGGTGGGGGTGGGCGGCTACGCGTCGGGGCCGGTCGTCCTCGCGGGGTGGCTCCGGGGGACCGCCACCGCCATCCAGGAGCAGAACGCGCTGCCCGGCATCACCAACCGGATCCTCGGGAAGATCGTGCGCGCGGTGTTCATCGCCTTCGAGCAGGCGCGCTCGGCGTTCCCCGGACGGAAGACGTACCTGGTCGGGAACCCCGTGCGCCGCAAGCTGATGGACAACTACCTCCGGAGCCGGTCCACGGTGACGGACGGCCGGTTCCGGCTGCTGGTGGTCGGCGGATCGCTCGGCGCCCGCGGGCTGAACTCCCGGATGCTCGAGGCGCTGCCCCACCTGGGAGACCTGCGCGAGCGGATGGACATCGTGCACCAGACCGGCGCGGCGGACCTCGAGCGGGTGAAGGCCGGCTATGCCGCCGCGGGAGTGACGGCCGAGGTGGTGCCGTTCGTCGAGGACATGTCCGCCGCCTACGCCCGCGCCTCGCTGGTCCTCTGCCGGGCCGGGGCGACCACCGTGGCCGAGCTGGCGATCTGCAAGAAGGCGGCGCTCCTCGTTCCCTTTCCATTCGCCACCGACGACCACCAGGCGATCAACGCCGCGGCGCTGGTCGAGGCCGGGGCGGCGCTGATGTTCCGCGAGGAGGAGCTCACCGGCGAGAAGCTGGCGCAGGAGCTGCGGCGGCTGGCATCGGAGCCGGAGCGGGTCCAGCGGATGGAGCGCGCCGCGGGAGGGCTCGGGCGTCCCGAGGCGGCGCGGGAGCTCGTGGACCTCTGCGCAGAGCTGGTGGCCCCTCCGGGGCGCGGACAGGTGGTGCCCCGATGACCCGACGTGCTCCGGTGGTGAGCCTCTTCAAGACGCGGCACGCGGCGCAGGTGCACTTCGTGGGCATCGGCGGCATCGGGATGAGCGGCATCGCCGAGGTACTGATCAACCTCGGCTACCGGGTGAGCGGCTCGGACCTCAAGGAGTCGGAGACGACGCGTCGGCTGCACCGGATGGGGGCCCGGCTGGAGATCGGCCATCGGGCGGAGAACCTCGTCTCGGCCGACGTGGTGGTGATCTCCTCGGCGGTGCGGCGCGACAACCCCGAGGTGCTCGCCGCCCAGGCCCGGAAGATCCCGGTCATTCCCCGGGCGGAGATGCTCGCCGAGCTGATGCGCCTCAAGTACGCCGTGGCCGTCGCCGGGAGCCACGGGAAGACCACCACCACCTCGATGGTGGCGACGGTGATGAACGCCGCCGGCCTGGACCCGACCGCGGTGGTGGGCGGGAAGGTCAACGTGCTCGGGAGCAACGCCAAGCTGGGGAAGTCGGACCTGATGGTCGTGGAGGCCGACGAGTCCGACGGGAGCTTCCTCAAGCTCCACCCCAGCATCGCGGTGGTGACCAACATCGACCCCGAGCACCTGGACCACTTCGGCAGTGTCGAGGCGCTCCGCCATGCCTTCGTCGAGTTCTGCAACCGCGTGCCCTTCTACGGGCTGAACGTGCTCTGCCTCGACCACCCCAACGTGCAGGCGCTGATGCCGCAGATCGGCAAGCGGGTCGTCACCTACGGGACCTCGCACACCGCCGACTACCGGCTGGAGGGCGTGACGCTGGAAGGGTTCTCCACCCGCTTCCACGCCTTCCGTCACGAGCAGCCGCTGGGCGAGTTCACGGTCCGGATGGTGGGCGCCCACAACGCGCTGAACGCGATGGCGGTCATCGCCGTCGCCGAGGAGATGGAGATCCCGCTCCCGGTCGTGCGCGGTGCGCTGGCGGAGTTCGCCGGGGTGCAGCGGCGCTTCACGGTGCGTGGCGAGGCAGGGGGGGTGATGGTGGTGGACGACTACGGACACCACCCCGCGGAGGTGATGGCGACGCTGGCCGGGGCGCGACGGGCGTTCGGGCGCCGCCTGGTGGTGGTCTTCCAGCCCCACCGCTACACCCGGACACGGGATCTGCTCTCGGAGTTCGCAACCGCGTTCAACGACGCCGACGTGCTGATGGTGCTGGGCATCTACGCGGCCAGCGAGGAGCCGATCCCCGGAATCTCCGGCGAGGCCCTGGCGCAGGCGATCCGCAGCCATGGGCACCGGGACGTGACGCACATCGAGAAGCGGGTCGACGCCGCGGCGGCGCTGCTCCCCAGGCTGCGGGAAGGTGACCTGGTGGTGACGCTCGGCGCCGGGGACGTGACGCAGGTGGGCCCGGAGCTGCTGCAGCTCCTGGAGCCGGCGCAGCGGGGCGGCCGGGCGAGCTAGGCCGTCCAATCCCCTCGAGGCCGCCTGCCCCGTGGGTCCACGACCGTCCAGTCAGCGCAACCTTTTGGTTGCATTTATTCCGGCGAGCCATCAGAGTAGATGCAATCAGGAGGTTGCACATGCCCCAGACCATCCCGGACCGCATCGAGAAGAAGATCGTCCTCCGGGCGCCGCGCTCCCGCGTCTGGCGCGCCCTCACCGACGCGCGCGAGTTCTCCGAGTGGTTCCGGGTCACCCTCCGTGGCCAGTTCGAGCCGGGGAAGGAGATCAGCGGACAGGTCACCTATCCCGGCTACGAGCACCTGACCATGACCGCCCGGGTCGAGCGCATGGAGCCCGAGAGCCTCTTCAGCTTCCGCTGGCACCCGGCGGCCATCGATCCCAAGGTGGACTACTCGGCAGAGCCCACGACGCTGGTCGAGTTCCGTCTGGAGGATGCGCCGGGAGGAACGCTCCTCACCGTGACCGAGTCCGGCTTCCAGGCCCTCCCCGCGGCACGCCAGGGCTTCGCTCACGAGGCGAACAGCGGAGGCTGGGAGGAGCAGCTCCGGAACATCGAGCGCCATGTCGCCAGCCATCCATCACCGCGCGCCTGAGCCGAGCTCGCTCTTCGCCGCGCTCGGAGATCCGACCCGGCTCGCGCTGGTGCGTCGGCTCTCGGCCGGCGGCGCTCTCTCCGTCACGGCGCTCACCACCGGGACCCGCATCAGCCGCCAGGCGGTGACCAAGCACCTCGGGATCCTCGCCCGCGCGGGCCTGGTGGAGAGCGAGCGGCGCGGGCGGGAACGACTCTGGGCCCTCGCACCCGGACGCATCCACGACGCGCGGCGCGCGCTCGAGCAGATCTCCCGCGAGTGGGACGACGCGCTGGAGCGGCTTCGCAGGCTGGTCGAGCGCTGAACATCCGACGGCGTTCTTCACCCTCGCCTGCCGCATCCGCCTTGACCCTCCGGCGTGCCGGCAGGAGAACCGCGCCCTCGCTGGACCTTGCGTGGGGAGGATCAATGAACGGCAGAACTTTCCGGAACGCCGGCGTGCTCGTGGCCGCCGCGGCGTTGCTGGCACTGGGGTGCGGGCAGGGCGCGCAGGACACCGGCGCGGTGGTCTCCACGGAGCAGGACGCGCTCCACCGGAACAAGGGGCCGAAGGTCACCGTCCAGCAGAGCGGGACCACGTCGAGCCTGATCGCGGTGAGCGCGGCGAACTCGCGGGTGGTCTGGGCGAGCGGCCGCTTCGGGACCTTCGCGGTCACGTCGAACGGCGGGAGGACCTGGCGCTCGGGCGTGGTCCCCGGCGCCGAGACGGTGCAGTTCCGCGACGTCGAGGCCGTCAGCGAGAGAGTGGCGTACTTGCTCTCGGTTCCCACCAGCCCGCCGGATCCCTTCATCGCCTCGCGCATCTACAAGACGACCGACGGGGGCAGGACCTGGAAGCTCCAGTTCGAGGCGGCCGCCGACCAGTTTCACGACTGCTTCGCCTTCTGGGACCCCTGGAGCGGGGTGGATTTCGCCGACTCGGTGAATGACCGCTTCCCCGCCGTCCGCACCTTCGACGGGCACAGCTGGCACGACTACGGTGACCACCTTCCCACCCCGCTGCCGGGTGAGTCCGGCTTCGCGTCGGGCGGCACGTGCATCGCCACCCAGGGGAACCGGCGGGCGTGGATCACCACCGGCACGCCTCCCGCCGAGGCCGGCGGAGCCTGGACGACCCGCGTCCTGTTCAGCACCGATCGCGGGCACACCTGGGCAGCGACCACCGCGCCGATCAGCCCCAGCGGCCCCGATGCGGTCGGCGGTGGGTTCAGCATCGCCTTCCGCGACGCGCGGCACGGGATCCTCGCCGGAGGTGACCTCGGCGTCGCGGAGGGCGTGGTCGTTCCCAACTTCGCCCGCTCGAAGGACGGCGGCCGCACCTGGACGCTCGCCACCCCGGCACCGATCCCCGGCGCCATCTTCACGGCGGCGTACGCCGGCCACGGCACGGGCCACGACGGCTGGGGGCGTGACGACGACGACGACTTCGGCGAGCACGGGCACGGGAACGGCCCCTCGATCCGGGTCGTCGCGACGGCCCCGACCGCCACCGCCTGGTCTCCGGACGAGGGTCAGACCTGGAGCGTGATTGCCGGGCTCGCCGGACTCTGGGGCGTGGACTTCGGAGACCAGCAGACCGGCTGGCTCGTGGGGACCGGCGGCCAGATCGTCCGCATCGACTTCTGACCGCGCGCGCAGCCGAGCGCTACGAGACCTCGCGCAGCGCGGTGAGCGCGAGGAACAGGGCCGTGCCCGCCAGCAGGAGCCCGCCGGTGCCGCGGACTCTCGCCAGCGCGCGCCCGGAGCCTGGGCTCACCAGCCGGTCCGCGGCGGCGGCCGCGCCCGTCGTGACCGCGAGCTCGAGGGCGAGGAAGGTCGCGGCGAGCTCGAGGAACTGCAATCCCAGCGAGCGGTCCGGCCGGAGGAACTGGGGAAGGACGGCGCCGAAGAAGATCAGCGCCTTCGGGTTGGACCAGACGAGGAGGAACCCGCGCGACAGCGGGCCGGCCCCGGCTCGCCCGGTCGCCGGCGGCAGCGGCGCCGCCCGGTTCCACCAGGTCCGTACGCCGTGCCACGCCAGGTACGCCGCCCCGGCGAGCTGCAGGGTCGCGAGCACGGCCGGCGCGCGGAGGAGGGCGCCTCCCAGCCCGGCGATCGACACGGCGATGACCGTCGCGATGCCCAGCGCGTTGCCCAGGACCACCGGGACGGTGCGCCGGAACCCCGAGCCCGCGGCGTGGCCCACCACGGCCAGGAGCGTGGGGCCCGGGGTGAGCACTGCCAGGGTAGAGAGCCCGAGGAAGCCCAGCCAGGGAGCGAGGTCCATCACCGTGCCTCCCCCGAGGGCCAGGACCCGCGGGCGGCCACTCGCTCCAGCGGCACGCGCTCCCGCGGTGGCAGCGACTCCTCGGCCGGCCAGCCGATCGCGGTGACCGTCATCGGCTGGATGCCGGCGGGGATGGCGAGGGCCGTCTTCAGCTTCTCCGCGTCGAAGCCGGCCATGGGGTGCGCCGCCAGCCCGGAGGCGACGGCCTGCAGGACCAGGTGAGCGGTCGCCATGCCGAGGTCGTGCTCGGCCCAGGGGTTGGGTCGGCCCCTGCGGCCTTCGCGGGTGAAGCCTCCGACCACCAGGGCCGAGGCGGTCTCCGCCCAGGCGTTCCCGGAGTCGAGCGCGCCCAGGACCCGGTCGAACTCCGCATCCCCGCGCACGGTCCACAGGAAGCGCCAGGGCTGGAGGTTGTAGCTCGAGGGCGCGAGGTGCGCGGCCTCGAGGAGCGACAGGAGGTGAGGGACCGGGAGCGGACGCCCTGCGTCGAACCGTTCACGGCTCCGGCGGTGGAGGATGACGTCGAGGAGGGGAGGAGGCGATGACATGCCTCTTCTCTGCGCAGTGGACAGGCACCCCGCGAGGTCGCCATTCTCCACCCCTGTGAGCTCTTCTCACACCCCCGCGCGGCGCCTGCCCCCGCTCAACTCCCTCCGGGCGTTCGAGTCCTGTGCCCGCCTCGGATCCACCGTCGCCGCCGCCGCGGAGCTCGGCGTGACCCACGGGGCGATCAGCAAGCAGGTGGCGCTGCTCGAGCGGTGGGTGGGCGCGCCGCTCTTCGAGAGAGGCGGAGGACGTCTCGTGCCGACTCCCGAGGCAGCGCGCTACGCGGCCGCGCTCGCCTCCGCGCTCGATCTGGTCGAGCGGAGCACCGAGGTCCTCCGGGCGACCGGCTCCGATCTGCCGCGGCTCGTCCGGCTCACCACCACCGGCTCGGTGGCCTCCCTCTGGCTGGTGCCTCGGCTGGCGGCGTTCAGGGCCGCGAACCCCGGCGTGGAGGTGTGGGTCAGCGAGAGCCGCGAGCTCGTCCCTCTCGGGCGCCCCGGCGGCCCCGAGCTCGCGCTCCGGCTCGGCCACGGCCCCTGGACGGGTGTCCGGGCCGAGGCCCTCATGACCGACGACGCGGTGGTCGTCTGCGCGCCCTCCGTCGCCGGCCGCCTCCGTGCTCCGGAGGACCTGGCGCGGGTGACCTTGCTTCACGACGAGGACCCGCGCCTCTCCTGGCAGATGTGGCTGGAGGCCGCCGGCCTGGGGCGACCGGCCTGGGGGCACCGCGGCCCGCGGCTCGCGGATGGAGGGCTGGTGCTGCAGGCCGCCCGGGCGGGGCAAGGTGCCGCGCTCACCCGGCGCCGGCTCGCCGCGCCTCTGCTCAGGACGGGCGCGCTGGTGCAGCCGTTCCCCACCCGCGTGCCGCTCGGCGTCAGCTACTGGCTCGTGCTTCCGCCCCGGGGGACACCGCTCAGCCCCGCTGCCCGCGCGCTCGCCGCCTGGATCCGAGACGTTGCCCGGGAGGAGGAGTCCGGCCGCTGACGGCCGGGTCGCCGTCGAGGGTCAAGGCCCGGCCGGGTGTCATGCCGCCAGGCTCACCCCGAGCGCCAGCAGCGCGGGCAATCCCTGGATGACGAGGATGCGCCGCGACACCGTCGCCGCACCGAACACCGCGGCGACCAGGACGCAGACGAGGAAGAACAGCCGCAGCGGTCCGGCCAGGGGCTCCGGCGCGAACAGGCTCCACGCGAGTCCCGCGGCGAGGAAGCCGTTGTACAGCCCCTGGTTTGCGGCGAGCGGCGCGGCCTGGGCGGCGAACTCGGGCGTCGTCCTGAAGATGCGCCGGCCGGCAGGGCTCTTGAAGAGGAACATCTCCAGCACGAGGAATCCCAGGTGCTCGAGCGCGACGAACCCCACCAGCACGTTCCGGAGGAGGATCACGACCGAGATGCTCGTCGCACCCGGGCATACCCGTCCAGGAGAACCGGCGTGGGGAACTTGCGCCGGGCCCCTGCATCTGGTTCTGACAGGGGAGACTTGATCGCCCCCTCCACCCCGCCGGCCGCTCCCGGGCTGGTCACCGGCCTTGCCGCCGACGCGAGCCCGGGCGAATCCCTCGCGCCGTGGACCAGTCTCCGGATCGGCGGTCCGGCCGAGCTGCTGGTCCGGCCCCGGACCGGCGACGCCCTCGTCTCGGTGCTCTCCCGGGCGCGCGCCGAGGGGCTCGCCGTCCACGTCCTGGGCGGCGGCGCCAACACCCTGGTGGGCGACCTCGGCATCCGGGGCGTCACGGTCAAGCTCCCCCCGGACCTCTTCACCGAGGAGGTTCAGCCCCTCGCCTCGGGCGGCGGGCTGGTGACGCTCGGGGGAGGGGCGGCGATCGTCCGGCTCCCCAACGTCATGCGCGCCCGCGGCTGGGTGGGCGCCGAGTTCCTCGCCGGAATCCCCGGGACCATCGGCGGCGCGGTCGCCATGAACGCCGGGACGAAGAACGGCGAGTGCGAGCGGGTGCTCGATGCGGTCGAGCTCGCGACGCCGGACGGCATCGGCTGGATCCCCCGCAGCGCGCTCACCCTCCGCTATCGGTTCACCGAGCTGCCCGCGGGGGCCATCATCACCCGGGCCCGCTTCCGCCTCCCCGACGGCGACGTGGAGGCCTCGCGCGCGGCGATGGAGGCGGACCTCGGCTACCGCAAGCGCACCCAGCCCCTCAGCCAGCCGAACTGCGGCAGCGTCTTCACGAACCCGCCTGGCGACCACGCCGGTCGGCTCATCGACTCGGTGGGGTTGAAGGGCGCGCGGCTCGGCGGCGCGCAGATCTCCACCTTGCACGCCAACTGGATCGTCAACCTCGGCGGGGCCCGCGCGGCCGAGGTGCTGGAGCTCATCGAGCGCGCGCAGGCGCGGGTGCGCGAGGCGACGGGCACCATGCTCGTCCCGGAGGTGAAGCGGGTGGGAGCGTTCGCATGAAGGACAAGCGCATCGGTGTGCTGATGGGTGGCCTCTCCGTCGAGCGGGAGGTGAGCCTGCGCACCGGCGCCGGCGTCACCGCCGCGCTGCGGGGGCTCGGGTACCAGGTGGTGGAGATCGACGTGCAGAAGGACGTCGCCGACCGGCTCCGCGCCGAGCGCGTCGAGGTGGCCTTCATCGCCCTCCACGGCCGCTACGGCGAGGACGGCTGCATCCAGGGCCTGCTGGAGTCGATGTTCATCCCCTACACCGGCTCCGGCGTCCTGGCCTCCTCGGTGGGCATGGAGAAGGTCTTCGCCAAGCAGGTCTTCGTCGCCCACGGCATCCCCACCCCCGCCTACCGCGCCTTCGACGGCCGGGACCGGGCCCTGGCAGGGGTCGAGTCCTTGCCCTTCCCCTTCCCGGTGGTGGTGAAGCCCTCCCGGGAGGGCTCGAGCGTCGGCGTGCACATCGTCCACACCGAGGACGCCTATGCAGCCGCGGTGGAGGACGCGGCGCGGCTGGCCGGCTCGGTGCTGGTCGAGCAGTTCGTGAAGGGCCGCGAGGTGCAGGGGGCGGTGCTCGACGACGCCTCGCTCGGGGCCATCGAGATCGTCCCCACCCACGAGTTCTACGACTACGAGGCCAAGTACCAGGCCGGCAGCGGGACGCGGTACCTCTTCCCCGCGCCGCTCCCTCCCGACCAGTATGCGCGCGTGAACGAGGTCTGCCTCGCCGCGCACCGGGCGCTGGGCTGCCGGGGGGCGACCCGCTCCGACGTCATCGTGACCCCGGAGGGCGAGGTGCAGCTCCTCGAGCTGAACACCATCCCCGGGATGACCCCGACCAGCCTGTTGCCGAAGATCGCCGCCGGGCAGGGCATCGACTATCCGCAGCTCTGCGAGCGCATCCTCCTCGGCGCCTCGCTCCAGGCCTGAACGACCTCTACAGGGCTGTGGTCGAAAACTGGCGGTGGGGGTGATCCGGGCCGAGCATGCCTCGGATCAGATGTCCGGAGTCCTCGCCTCCAGGAACCGGCGCCGCCGCGCCGACGGCGCAGCTTCCCGTGCCTCCAGTGGCCGGACGGTCCTTCGCGGCCTGGGAGTCCTCGGGGCCCTCGTCTCGCTCGCCTGGGTCTGCCTCCAGCTCGACGCCTGGGCCGCCAGCTCGCCCCACTTCGCCCTGCGGACGGTCAAGATCCAGGGGCTCCGCCGGGCCACCGAGGGGGAGCTGCTCCGGCTGGCCGGAATCGCCCCGGGGACCA
>Ga0207679_10000831_pt1 | contig 19877 bp, 21 predicted proteins | sample KBSC73metaG_FD_184320 | JGI IMG/M metagenome (GOLD analysis project Ga0207679, IMG submission 184320) | Corn rhizosphere microbial communities from Kellogg Biological Station, Michigan, USA - KBS C7-3 metaG (SPAdes) (version 2) | ecosystem: Host-associated > Plants > Roots > Rhizosphere > Soil ... | reverse complement strand
TTCGCGTCCTTGGACGGTACGTCGCCGGCATTTTGCGCAAGGGCGGGAGAGCTGAGCGCAAGCGCCAGGGCAATCAGGGACACACGCATTTATTGACCTTTCATGGGAATGGGATTGCCGCGTACCATGACATAGGCGACGCGCTGCATGGGCGCCGGATCGACCAACGAGCCTTCCTCGACTGCAATCAGTTGACGCCCCCCTCCAGGAAGAACGGGATTAGCGGCCTGGCGCGCCGCTTCAAGTCACCAAAGATTGCAAAGTTGTAATGCGGTCCGCTTCGCTCGCCGGCTTGTCGGTGCGGATGCGGCTGATGCGCGGAAAGCGCATCGCGAGCCCCGACTTGTGCCTGCCGCTTTTGTGGATCGAATCGAACGCCACCTCGAGCACCAGGCTCTTCTCGACCTCGCGCACAGGACCGAACCGCTCGACGGTATGTCCCCGCACCCAACGGTCGATCCACTTTAGTTCGTCGTCCGTGAAGCCGAAGTAAGCTTTGCCGACGGGCAGGAGATCACCTTCCTCCGTCCAGCAGCCGAACGTGTAGTCGGAGTAATAGCTCGAGCGCTTTCCGGATCCGCGCTGCGCATACATCAGCACGCAGTCCGCGGTCAGCGGATCGCGCTTCCATTTGTACCACAAGCCGGTGCGGCGGCCGGCGACATAGGGGCTGTCGCGTCGCTTAAGCATGATGCCTTCGATGGCGACGTCTCGCGCAGTGGCGCGCAACTGCTCGAGCTCGCCGAAGTCGCGCGCGTCGATCAGCTGGGAGATGTCGAAGCGCTCCGCATCGAGGTTGGTCGAGAAATCGTCCAGCCGCTTGCGGCGCTCGGTCCAGGGCAGCTCCCTGAGGTCGACGTCGCCATGAAAGAGGATATCGTAAAGCCGCACGAACGCCGGATATGTGCCGAGCATCTTCTGGCTGACGTTTTTGCGCCCGAGCCGCTGCTGCAACGCGTTGAAACTTGCAGCGGAACCGACCTCGAGTCCGGAGCCCTGCGCTTCGCCGCGGACGAGCAGCTCGCCGTCGAGCACGCCCCTAAGTTGGAAAGCCTGCGCGACGTCGGGAAAGCTGTGCGAGATGTCGTCGCCGGTGCGGCTGTAGATGCGCGTCTGGCCGCCGGCATGGACGAGCTGCACGCGGATCCCGTCCCATTTCCACTCCGCCGCATAATCATCGAGCGAGACCCTGGTCTCCTCGAGCGGGTGGGCGAGCATGAAGGGCCGGAACACCGGGATGTCACGCGCGGTCGGCTGCTCGGCCCGTCCCTCGGCCCAATCGAAGAGCTCGGAGAATGGAGGTTTCAGTCCGTGCCACACCTCTTCGACCGCTTCGACCTCCAGGCCGAACGCATCGGCAAGCGCCTGTTTCGCCAGTCGCGCATTGATTCCAACGCGAAGCTCGCCAGTCGCGAGCTTGAGCAGCGCGAACCGCCCCGAAGCATCGAGATGATCGAGCATTCGTGCGAGCACGTGCGGGGCATCGATCCGCGAAGACGCTCCGAGCCGATCGACCGCGTCCGTGATGCTGATCGTCGCATCGTCGACTTCCGGCGGCTCACCCTGCGGTTTGGGCCATAGCAGCGAGACCGTCTCGGCCATGTCCCCGACATAGTCGCGGCTCATGTAGAGCAGTACGGGATCGACCCGTTCCTCGGCGATCGCCCGAACGGCCGCGCCTTTCACTGCGGGGATGTCGAGCGTGCCGGTCAGCGCGGCGAGGCCGTAGCCGCGATCCGGGTCAGGTGTTTCCTTGAGATAGTCGCCGATGAGTTTGAGCTTGGTGTTGCGCGAGCGCGTGTAGACGAGATCGTCCAGGAGCTGCGAAAAGGCGCGCATCGCGCCTCTAATGCATGAACGGCGCTACGGTGTCAGTGCAGGCGGACTGCAAGCGCCGCGAGGATCGTATTGCAGTCGCGCGGGGATTCGCTGTCGAGGGCCTCGTCGACATGCTCGAGGCAGGATTGGAGCGCGACGCGGTGACCCGGAAGCAGCGCGAGCTGCGCGGTGCAGCGCGCCAGGCCCTCGAGCGCCGCAAGGCCATGCTCGGCTGCGAGCTGGCGGATCGCGTCCATGCGTGCGTGAAGGTCGAGCGGGGAGAGGCGCGGGCCGGCTTGGCGGATTTCGGCAACGCGCTGCCCGACCTGCGTCCGTACGGCCGAGAGCGGATCGGTTGCCATCTTCACCTCCTGTTGAAGGCAAAGTGAGCCAAAGGCGTTAACGGGTCGTTACGGGGCTGTGTCGGTTGACAGAATCGGCCCCGTTCGCCATGGGAGCCCGCGACTTGGGCGGCCGCGGCCGCTTTTCTTTTTTCAGATTTGGAATTTGCGATGGCCAAGCCGGCAACCGTCAAAATCAAGCTCGTCAGCACCGCCGACACTGGCTTCTTCTACGTGACCAAGAAGAATCCGCGGACTCAGACGGAAAAGCTGAGCTTCAAGAAGTACGATCCGAAGGTCCGCAAGCACGTCGAGTTCAAGGAAGCCAAGATCAAGTGACGAGCTGAGCGCTTGGCGCTCAAATCATCATGATGGTTACGCCGGGCCTTCTTCGCCGCCCGCTTCGCCCGATCCGGGTGCCTCCCCTCCTTCGTTCGTCAAATCTTCCAATCCGTCCTTCTTCAGCTCGCGATCGCTCGCGTCCTCGAGCAACTCGTCGACCGTTTGCGCGAATTTCACCACCGAAATCGGCTTGGAGACATAGGCCTGCGCGCCCGCGGCCCGGATCCGTTCCTCGTCCCCGGTGGCCGAGTAAGCCGTAACGGCCATGATCGGAATATCGGCCAGCCTCGAATCGCTTCGCATCTGGTGGATCAGCTCTAGCCCGCTGACATGGGGGAGCTGGATGTCGGTGATCACCAGGTCGGGCGCGAAATTCCTTGCTGCGTCGAGGGCGTTGCGGCTGTCGGTCACGGCTTCCGGCTCGTGACCGTGAGCGGCCAGCAAGTCGCAGAACAGCTTGATGTTCAGCGCATTGTCCTCGACGATCAGAATCTTGGCCAATTCGCTTCCTTCCCCCTTGAGCGTTGGAGCTTAGGCGTTGCCGCCGCCGACGCCAAACGATCCTCACGCCCTCGCCCTCGCCGCGCTTGCGGCCACGCTCACCGACGAACGGCGCGCGCTGCGGTTCCTGGACCTGACCGGAATCGGGACAGACGAGCTGCGCCGTCGTGCTGGAGAGGCGCGCTTGCTCTCTGCGTTGATCGCCTTTCTGGAGGCGTATGAGCCCGATCTTCTGTCCGTTTCGGAGCAGATTGGCATAAAGCCCGAGGCGCTGGTGGCGGCGCGGCGCGCGCTTGAGCTCGAGGAGAAGCGATGACCAAGACGATCCTGATCACCGGAGCGACGGCGGGCTTTGGAGCGGCGGCGGCGCGAAGGTTCGCGAGCGGAGGCTGGCGCGTGATCGGGACCGGCCGCCGCGGCGATCGCCTGCGCGCCCTCCAGGATGAGCTGGGCGAGGCGTTTCTGCCGCTAGAGATCGACATGCGGGACATCGCCGCCGTGGAAAGCTTGGCCAAGCTGGCAGCGCCGTGGAATGAGCTGGACTTGCTGTTGAACAACGCCGGGCTCGCTCCGCCGACCGATCCGCTTCCGGAAACGGACTGGGATCGGATCGAGGATGTGATCGAAACGAACGTCACCGGTCTCGTCGCCCTGACCCGTGCTCTGATGCCCAAGTTGGTCGAGCGCAAAGGTGCGATCATCAACCTGTCCTCGGTCGCCGCGACCTATCCGTACAAGGGCGGCGCCGTTTACGCGGGGACCAAGGCGTTTGTCCGCCAATTCTCGCTGGGCCTCCGAAGCGACCTTCATGGGACGGGCGTTCGGGTGACCTCGATCGAGCCCGGAATGGCCGAGACGGAGTTCACGGTCGTCCGCACGGGCGGGGACAAGGAAGCGTCGGAAAAGCTTTATGCCGGCATGAACCCCATGACGGCCGGAGACATCGCGGAGACGATCTGGTGGGTCGCGACGCTACCCTCTCATCTCAACATCAACGCGGTCGAAATGATGCCGGTCAGCCAGAGCTTTGCCGGCTTCGTGATCCATCGCGAGGGTTGATTCACCGCGCCTCCGGTGCTTGGGCGGCGGCCATGACTGGACTCATGGAACCTGGCGTCGAAGACCGCCTCGCCGAACTTGGTATCACCCTGCCCCAGGCCGCTGCTCCGGTGGCCGCCTATGTCCCCGCTGTTGAGCAGGACGGCCTGCTGCACATCTCGGGTCAAATCAGCTTTGCCGAGGACGGCAGCCTCATCAAAGGCCGCCTTGGTGAAGACATGGACCTGGACGGCGGTATCGCCGCCGCCCGGCGCTGCGGAGTGATGCTGCTTGCGCAACTGAAGGCGGCGCTCGGCTCGCTCGATCGCGTCGAGCGCGTGGTGAAGCTCGGAGTGTTCGTGAACAGCGCGCCATCTTTCATCGATCAGCCGAAGGTCGCCAATGGCGCGTCGGAGCTGATGCAGGAGGTGTTTGGGGAAGCGGGGCGCCATGCGCGCAGCGCGGTGGGCGTCGCCGTCCTGCCGCTCGGTGTCGCCGTCGAGGTCGACGCGATTGTCGCGGTGAAGGCCTAGTTCATCTCCGCTCGCCTACCCACCTGAACGGGTATGGCCGACAGCGAATCCGAAGTCCTCGCCAAGCTCGCTCCGGGCGTCGCTTCGGTTGACGCCGTAAGCTGGGACGCGCTTGCCGGCGATGATCCGTTCCTCAGCCATGCCTTCCTCTCGTCTCTCGAAGACTCTGCCAGCGTCGGCGTTTCGACCGGCTGGTCGCCGGCGCCGGTGTTGGTGGAGGAGGAAGGCCGCCTCATCGCCGCGGCTCCCGGCTATCTCAAGGGACACAGTCAGGGCGAATATGTGTTCGATCACGGCTGGGCCGAGGCCTGGCAGCGCGCCGGCGGTCAATATTATCCCAAGCTTCAGGTTGCCGTGCCCTTTACGCCCGTTCCGGGCCCGCGCCTGCTCGGATCGCGGCCGCAGCAATTGCTGACCGCGCTGGAGGCGGTGACGGTTCAAAACGGTTTATCGTCCGCGCACATCACCTTTATCGATGAAGCCGGCACAGGGGAGTGCGAGCAGCGTGGGTGGCTGATCCGCCACGGCATACAATATCATTGGTTCAACCGCGGCTATTCGAGCTTCGACGATTTCCTCGCCACACTAAACAGCCGAAAGCGCAAGCTCATCCGAAAGGAGCGGGCTCTAGCCTGCGAAGGACTCGAGATTCGCGCCCTTCGAGGTGCCGAGATCGGGCGCGCCGAGCGTGAAGCACTGTGGGCTTTCTACCAGGACACGGGCTCGCGAAAGTGGGGCCACCCCTATCTGACTCGGGAGTTCTTCGAGTTGGTCAGCGAGCGGATGAGCGATCAGCTGCTGCTGTTCCTCGCTTACCGCGGTTCAACGCCCATCGCCGGGGCGCTAAATTTCGTTGGGCCTGATACCCTCTACGGACGCTATTGGGGTTGCATCGAAGAGGTCCGCTTTCTCCATTTCGAGCTTAGCTATTACCGCGCCATCGAATGGGCGATCGATCACGGCCTCAAAGCGGTGCAAGCGGGCGCGCAGGGGGAGCATAAGATCCCGCGCGGCTACGAGCCGGTCATCACCCGTTCCGCGCACTTCATCTCTAATGGCGGCTTTCGCGACGCGGTCGCCGACTTCCTCGAAACGGAACGTACCGCTGTCGCGAGCGAGATCGAATGGTTGCGGCAGGATCTCCCTTACCGCTCTTCGTCCTCCGCATAGATCGCGACCGACGATTCGTCGGCATCGGCCTTGCCCCGATACATGGCAGGGGTGGTGAAGCTCCACGCCGCGTCTCCATCCGGCGTGACTCCGATTAGCCCGCCTTTCCCGCCGAGCGATGCGATGTCGGCTAGCACCCCGTCGATGGCCTGTTGCAAGCTCTCGCCGCCGAGCCGGATCCTCGCCGCGACCTCATGGGAAGCGACGGCGCGGATGAAATATTCTCCGGAGCCAGTCGCGGAGACTGCGGCGGCCCGGTTGTCGGCATAGGTTCCTGCTCCGATCAGCGGTGAATCCCCGACCCGGCCCCAGCGCTTCGCGGTGATGCCGCCTGTGGACGTGGCGGATGCCACATTGCCGGCCATGTCGACGGCGACGGCGCCGATCGTTCCATATTTGATGGGGTCGGCGGCATGGCCGGCGGCGAGCGCTTCTTCGAGCTGCCTTCGCCGTTCGGGCAGAATGAAGAAATCGTTTTTGACTTGCTCGATCCGGGCGGTCTCGGCGAAGCGGTCGGCAGCGGCGCCGGCCAGAAATACGTGCGGGCCTTGCTCCATCAATCGCCGCGCGAGGCTGATCGGAGCCCGCGTGGTCTTGAGGCCCGACACTGCCCCGGCCGCCCGCGTGCGGCCGTCCATGATCGCCGCATCCAGCTCCACTTCGCCGTGCTCGGTGAGAACGCTGCCGCGGCCGGCATTGAAACAGGGGTTCTCCTCGAGCAGCCGAGCAGCCGCCTCTACAGCCTCGACCGCAGAGCCGCCGCGGCCCAGAATTTGGGCGCCTCCGGCCAACGCTTGACTCAGGCCTGCGCGAGCCTGCGCTTCATGCGCCGGATCGTCGTGCGCAATGCGCTCGGAGCCCGCTCCGCCATGAATCACCAACCGCCAATGTGTCATCCGGCCGCCCATAGCGGCGGGCCGAATCCGATTCCAGTTGACGCAACCGATCTCTGTATATTATTTTGATATCAAATTAAGGGAGGCAAAAGTGGCCGAAGAAAAAATCATTGCCCTCAGCGCGACTGGCGAACGAACCGCTGCGACCATGAGCGGCTATGCGATGCTGATCGTGTTGCTCCTTTCGATCGTTGCCGACATCTATGGGATCGGCCGGCTGTCGGGCGGCGGAGACATGGCGGGCATGCCGATCGTCGTCGTGGCGACGATCGTGTTCATCCTGGTCATGCCTGGCTTCTACATGCTGCAGCCCAACCAGGCAGTGGCGATCACTTTGTTCGGTGACTACCGCGGCACGGACCGCACGACCGGCTTGCGCTGGACGTGGCCGTGGATGGCCAAGAAGAAACTTTCGGTCCGCGCCAACAATTTCATTTCCGACAAGATCAAGGTCAACGATCTGCGGGGCAACCCGATCGATATCGCTGCGCAGATCATGTGGCGCGTCGTCGACACCGCCCAGGCGTTGTTCGACGTCGACGATTACAAGCAGTTCGTCCGCGTCCAGGTCGAAGCGGCGATCCGTACCATCGGCTCGCGCTATCCCTACGACGACTTCACGCACCAGGAAGTGACGTTGCGCGGCAATCACGATGAAGTTGGAGTCGAGCTCCGCAAGGAGCTGCAGGCGCGACTTTCGGTCGCTGGCATCACCATCGACGAATGCGGGTTCACCTATCTCGCCTACGCGACCGAAATCGCCAATGCGATGCTCCGTCGCCAACAGGCGGAGGCGGTCGTCGCAGCGCGTCAAACGCTGGTCGAGGGCGCCGTCGGAATGGTGGAGATGGCGCTCGCCTCGCTGTCCGAAAAGAAGGTGGTCGAGCTGGACGACGAGCGCCGCGCGGCCATGGTTTCAAACTTGATGGTAGTGCTGTGTGGAGAGCGCGACGCCCAGCCGGTCGTCAACACTGGCACGCTTTACCAGTAGCTCGTTGTGTCGAGCGGCGAGCGCAAGGCCTATCCGCTGCGCGTCGATCCCGCGCTGTGGTCGGCTGTCGAACGCAGCGCCGCGGCCGAGCTCAGGAGCGTCAATGCGCAGGTCGAATGCCTGCTGCGCGAGGCGCTCGGAGCGAGAGGCGTGAAGCTGAAAGCGCCCGCGGCGCGCAAGCGCGGACGGCCACCCAAGGGAGGCAGTGAATGAGCGAAAACGACGAATGGTTCGCACCCAAACGCTACGGTTACGGCTCGGGGTTTCCGATCCGCTGGCAGGGGTGGGCAGTCACTATCGCCTATGTCGCCGCCGTGCTGGGGACCGCACTTTTGCTCCGGAACCGGCCGTTGCAGGTCATGGCCGTCATCCTTCCGCTCACTGCCGTATTCATTGTCATCGCCGCGCGGACGACTCGCGGAGGCTGGCGATGGCGGTGGGGCCAAAAAGACTAGCCGACCGACAGGTCCCGTTGCTGGTTCACCAGCCTCCACTCGTCGAGATCTGCCAGCATGAATCGCGCCGCCTGTTCCGTAAGGTCCGCGGCGCGCATCAATCCAGGGTCCTTGCGCAACTCACTATCGATCTGCGCGAGCTTCTCCGCGCTCGCCAGCGAACGGAGCGCGTCACCTCCGAAGTCGCCCTGAAAGCGGATTCCGAACACCGCCGTCGCGAGCGCCGGGAACCCTGCGGAGATCAACGTGAACCAATTGCTGTACGCGGTCACGATATTGGAGCCGACCGCAAGGCCGACGAGGGTGATGTTCGACGTGATCAGCGTGATGAAGAAGAGCGCGGTCCCGAACTTCTCAAGTCGCTCGTCGAGCTGCTGAATGACGTGAGCGTTGCGCCGGTGATAGCTGACCTGCGGCTCAACCTCGTGCTGACCGATGGCCTCGGCGAGACGCGTCGTGGAATCCGCATCAAGCGTGCCCGACGTGCAGCCGATCGCGCGCCAGACGCCGCCCGCGTACCAATCGATCCAGCGCTGTGCGACCGGGTTCGTTTCCGTGCCCGGGGGATCGGGCGCGGCAATGCTGAGGAGTTTCAGGCTGCGCATCGGGCGGAGCCGTTCGGCGAGCTGGCGGTAGTCGAGCCATCGCCGATGCCACTCATTCTTGCCTCCGATGTGCGCATTGAGAATGATTCCGACGGTGATGATCGTTTCGATCAGCGCTTCCTGAAATTTCAGATGCGGGAACATGAACGCCGCCAGCCCCATGCAAACCGCGAGGCCGCCGAGGACGAAGCCGAAGACATGTCCGCTGCGATATTTCTGCGCGAGGTGCGTGGCGAGATGGTCGCTCCAGCTGTAGGCGCCCTCCAGTAGCTCCAGGGGCGCGGACACTTGCTGTCCGGCCGCGCAGCTCTTCCGGTAGTTCTGCCATTCCTCCTGGATCATCCGCCCCGTGTGCGCTTCGGTGAAGTCGCGCAGGCGGATTCTACGAACGCGCGCAGCGGCAAGAAGCATCGCATATTCAGTACGTACCCGGTAACGCGGGATCCGCTCGGCGAAGAATCGCTCGACGAACCTCTTCTCCCGCTCGCCGGGGGGCGGAAGGAGTATGGCGCTGAGCATCTGATTCACATGGCTGGAATCGAGCGGCCGTTCGGACATCGGGTCGACGCCGGAAGTGTCCACGACGGGGTCAAACGCCGCCCACAACAACTTCGCCGGCTCGTCTGGCGCCAGAGGCAGATGGATGACTGGTGTGCCGTGAGCGATTGCAACTTCGACGACCTCCGCGGTGCCGCCGCGCCCACGCGCTTTGAGTCCGTCCCAGACGGCGATGAGGACATCGCAATGGGCGACGGTCCCTCGACCGGCCATTGCATATGCCTCCGGTTCATTCGACCGGTCGCCCGGTAATTCGAGCCTGGTCTCGCTGCGCGCAAGCAAATCGTCGAACGTCGCTTCGGCCGCCGGCCCGGCCATGTCGCGGCGATATTCAGCGGTCTGAAAAGGGAGCACGGCGCGGAGATGGAAGCCGAACTCCAACGCAACCTTCGCAGCGATTTGATCGGCGCCCTCGGCGAGCGGTGAAATGAAGTCGAACCGCGGCGGTTCAGGTGCGAAGAGTCCCTGGTTGGCGGCATGAAGCGCCCGGGCAGAATCGACGACCGAACGCAACGCAAAACCGATGCGTTCGGGAAGAGCGGCAAGCACCTCCGGCGCAAGCGCGTCGATGCGATGACCGGTGATCCCTACGCCGAGGACAAACGGCAACCGCGGCGGACCTTTCGGCGCCGCCGATGCCTCAGTCACGCCAAGCAGGACGGGCGATTGCTTGTTCAATTATTCGACGAGCCACCGTTCTGGTTGGTCCAGATCGGATCGTATTGATGGAGCTTTCCGGCCGCATCCGCGGCGTCCACGAAGTTCAGCGAGAATTTGTACCTGCCGGCGCAGCTATTGAGGTTCTTCACCTCGAGTTGTTCACGATCCGGCGACACCTTGCGGTCGTTTGATGGGAACTCGGGATGCTCGGGCGGAGGGGTCTTAGGACAGGTGCTCGAATCAGAACCGACCCACATCGCGTTCTGCGCATTGGTTGGAAACAACCACTCCTTAGACGAGCGGTTGTTGATCTCGAACGTGATCTTGTGCGGATCCTTCTTCTTCATCCCACTGCCATCTTTGCCGCATTTGATTTCCTCTTTGTCCACGCCGTATCCCGACATCCCAAAGCGCAAACCGTTTTCTCCTTCATCGTCATCGGAGATGTGAACGATGATCGTTCGCCTTGCGTCACCCATTTGCCTTCTCCCCTTGACTCACGCCCTCATGCCGGACGTCGATAACCCATTGCGCGCAGCTTGGCGTCAAGCTGACCTGCCTCGACGCGCCGGCCAAGCCGCTCCAGCATTGTTGCCCGCTCGCTCATCTCACCCGGCCGCTCGTTCGCTCCTTTGGGAAGGGCCCCGAGCGCCGACGACCAGGCGGCGCGCGCGCCGGCCAAATCGCCTGCCCTCTTCTTGATGTCGCCCAGAAGGCGATAGGCGCGCGCAAGCGCATAAGCATCTGTTGCCGCATCACTTCCTTTAACGGACTTCGCGCTGCTTACCGCGTGCTCGGCATGGGACAGGGCTTGCGAATGGTCGCCGGCCGCCTCGGCGAGCTCTGCCTGCATGACTTGGCATTCACGCCCCGCCATCCGCCAACGCTGTATGCTGGGGTCGCGAGCGAGCAATTGCTGAACGACCGTGCAGGCCGAGGTCGTTTGCGCAGCGGCTTCGGCGCGCCTTCCGGCCGTCAAAAGGACGTCAGCGAAGTTGAGCCGGGCGTCCGCGCCGAACTGCAGCCATTGACGGTTGTCCGGCTCGATCCGCGCGAGCGCATTGGCATGATTTACCGCCGTTCCTAATTCCTCGATTGCCGCCGCGGCATTTCCGCGAGCCGCGAAAAGGTTGCCGAGCGCCCGGTGTGCCTGGACTAGCTTCGCTCGATATTCGACATCGTCTCCGCTCGCCGCGAGGAGCTTGTCGAGCAACGCAATATGACGTTGTCGGGTTTCCGTGGCTTGCGGCAGCTGTCCGACCGACATTTGGGCGTCAGCCAACCAGGCCAGCGACTCTGCAAGGGATTTTGGATATTCCTTGTTGCGCGGGTCAGCAGTGACGAGCGCATCAATGGTTCGGAGCGCTTGGGTGAACTGGCCGGTCGCCTCGGCAAATCGGCGTTGCTCGTAGAGAACCACGCCGAGGTTCGCATCGGCATATTGCTCTTCCATCCGCCACTTCATGTTGTTGGGCTCGATCTGCAGCATGGCGAGCGCCAGCCGTTTATATTCCCTGGCGGCTTTCTCCGCGCCGGCCCGGTCGCCGCGTTGTCGAGCGATCTCCCCGGCCCAGGAAACATTCTGGGCATGATCGTATAGCCGCTGCGGGTCGTTCGGATTGCGACGAATCGCTTCGGCAGTGCCCGCCATGGCCTCGCGGTACAGGCGCATCGCAGTGTCGAGATTGCCGCGCTGAAATGACACTTCTCCGGTGAGGCTCAACGCGCGCGACCGCTGCAGCAATGCCGCGTCGGACAGCGCCGACGCGTCCTGCTTCCTGTAATAGGTAAGGACCCGGGCTCCTACGCCGTCCAGCGCATCGAGCCGACCGATCGGCTCAAGCTTATCCTTGAGATCGCCGAGCATGAAAGCGACGAGACCCTCTGCCTCGCGACGCTGGTCGCGCGCCGAGTCGCGCGCCTGAATGGCTGTGAATGCGAGCGTGCTCGTCACCGCCATTCCGCCGAGGGATGCGGCGGCCAGCCACGCCATGCGGCGCTGCCGCCGCGTTGCCTCGCGGTGCACGAGGTCATCAAGGCCGACGCCGAGCATCCCGGCAACCAGCTTGAGGAGGCCCATGCGTCGGCCGTCGCCTTCTTCGCGAAGATCGGCGGCGAGCGGTTCGGCGCGCTTGCCGGTGGGGCGCCCGCGCCGGTCGTATCGCTGGCGCAGGGCCGGCGGGAAACACTCTTCATGTTCCCGGCCCGAAATCTCGCTCGCGAACGGCTCGCCTGAGGCGATCGCCGCAAGTACGCAGCCGTCTGGGCGGGACCGCTTGAACAGCTCGATTTCGGCGTTCGTCCAGCGCGACTTGGCCGCGTCCGGAGAACACAGCACGATCAGGAACTGCGAAGAGGCCAGAGCTGCTTCGATTTCCTCGCCGAGATCGTCGGCGGCAGCAAGTTCGTGTTCGTCGCGGAAGATCGGCGAAAGCCGCTTCGGTATGACGCCGTTGGTCGTCAGCTTGCCCGCAAGTCCCGGAGGTACGTGAAAGTCTTCGAGCTCCTCGTGCAGCCAATCCGCGAGCTCGTCGTCGCGATGGCTGTAGCTGAGAAAGGCGTAGTAACGTGGCCGTGCCCGACGCGACCGGCGCGGCCGAGCAGAGCCCGGGCTGAGGGCGTCATTTGCCGGCAATCGGGCAAGCTTGGCCATAGGGCCGCCCCCGTGAGTCCCCTTTAACGCCGTTAACACAACACGATAGGTTTGGGCGATAGTTTGCGGCTGCCTTTGCCCCCGGCCTGCCAGCGCCTATATGCGGTCGCGCATGTCCTCCATCCGTCCCTGGCGAGATATCGAACGGCGTAAGTCGCGGCAGATCATGGTCGGCTCCGTCCCTGTAGGCGGAGACGCGCCGATCAGCGTTCAGACCATGACCAACACGCCGACGGAGGACGCACAAGCGACCATCGACCAGATCAGGCGCTGCGAAGAAGCGGGAGCGGACATCATCCGGGTGAGCTGCCCAACCGCTGACGCGACTTCCGCGCTGAGGGAGATCGTGCGCGCCGCCCGGGTGCCGATCGTCGCGGACATCCACTTCCATTACAAACGGGCACTCGAAGCGGCCGATGCCGGCGCGGCATGTCTTCGAATCAATCCGGGCAACATCGGTTCGGAGGAGCGGGTGAAGGAAGTGGTCGCGGCCGCGCGAGCGAACGGCTGCGCGATCCGCATCGGCGTCAATGCTGGCAGCCTTGAGAAAGACCTGCTCGAGAAATATGGCGAGCCTTGCCCCGAAGCGCTGGTCGAAAGCGCGCTCGACCATATCCGAATCCTCGAGGATCACGGCTTTCGCGAATATAAGGTCGCGGTGAAGGCCAGCGACGTGTTCCTTGCCGTTGCCGCCTACCAGCAACTCGCAAGTGAGGTCGATTGCCCGCTGCACCTCGGCATCACCGAAGCCGGCGGACTGATCGGCGGGACGGTCAAATCCGCGATCGGCATGGGCAATCTCCTGTGGGCCGGCATCGGCGACACCATCCGCGTCTCGCTCTCGGCCGAGCCGGAAGAAGAGGTCCGCGTCGGCTATGAGATCCTGAAATCGCTCGGCATCCGCAGCCGTGGCGTTCGTGTCGTCTCCTGCCCAAGCTGCGCGCGACAAGGCTTCGACGTGATCCGCACCGTCGAAGCGCTAGAGGAGCGGCTGCAACACATCAAGACACCGATGTCGCTCAGCGTTCTCGGCTGCGTGGTGAATGGCCCCGGCGAAGCGCGCGAGACCGACATCGGCATCACGGGCGGCGGCAATGGAACGCACATGGTCTATTTGTCCGGTATCACCGACCATCATGTCAAAGACGCCGATATGATCGACCACATCGTCAAGCTGATCGAAGCGAAGGCGGCTGAGCTCGAAGCGCAAGCAGATCGCGCTATCACCCTCGACGCTGCCGAATAGGGTTTAGGCTTTCTTCACGCTCTTGGGCGCAGATTTGCGTCTATGGCGAAGCTGTTGCTGATCCTGTTGCTCGGCGGAGCGCTGGCGGATTCCCTTGCCTCCGCGAATAAGCAGCCTCCGCTTCTGATCGACTCTCCTCATTCGGCGCCCGCGACCCCCGCGCCTTAACGATTTCGAACCCATTCCAGCCTTAATCAGCGGCCCATGGGCAGGATCTTTCTTTTCATCCTGGGTATCGGCGTAGCGATCGGAGCCTTCATGCCGAGCGGTCACAGCCGCGGCAGCGGAAATCCGCACCGCGTCTCGACGCCATCCGAACCTGCCAAGGAAACCCTGCTCGAACGAAGCGACAGCGGTCATTTCTATACCTACGCGAAGGTGAATGGAGAGCTGGTCCAATTCGTGGTCGATACCGGCGCCGACGTCGTGGCGCTCACTGTCGACGACGCGGAGCGGTTGGGAATTCCCGTCAATCCGGCCAGCTTCACCGTCATCGGCGAAGGGGCATCCGGACCTGTTCGCGGCGCCAACGTGACCATCGACAGCATCGAGGTCGACGGTAAGCTGGTCAACGACGTGGACGGTGTCGTGCTTGCCGACTCCAGTATGTCGCTGCTCGGCCAATCCTATCTGTCGCGGATGGGCGAGGTGCAGATGCGCGGCGATTATATGGTGCTGCGCTAGTTCCATCGCGCAGCTAAGGCGCGGCAATGAACCGCGTCGCCCAACACCCGGCAAAAGCCTTCGCCGCAGCGCTCGCCGCGGTCGGCGTGCTGTCGATCATGGATGCGGTGATGAAGGCGCTCGTCATTGCGATCGGCGTTTATGCGGTCAGCATTTGGCGCTCGGTGCTCACCCTCGCGATCGCGGCGGGGCTTTATCTGCCGCGGCGCTTGAAATGGCCGAGCCGCGCGACGCTCGGAATCCATGTTGGCCGAAGCGTGATCGTCATGGTGATGGCGCTGCTGTTCTTCTGGGGGATAGGCAGGGTACCGCTCGCGCAAGCCCTTGCGCTTACGTTCATCGCGCCTTTGATCGCTCTGGCGCTTGCCGCCCTGACGCTGGGCGAGCGGATTGGCTCCAGATCCATCTTCGGTTCGATTGCTGCCTTCGGCGGCGTGCTCATCATCATCTACGGTCAGGCGACCGCAAAGCTCGGCTCGGACGTGCTGCTCGGCAGCGCTGCGATCATTGGCTCGGCTCTTTGTTATGCGGTGAACATCGTGCTGATGCGCCGCCAGGCGCTAGCCGCCAAGCCGCTCGAGATCACGTTCTTCCAGACGCTAACGGTCACGTTGTTGTGGCTCGCCGTGATTCCGCTGTTCGGCATGCCGGGCTGGCCCGATGGGCATTGGACGTGGATCGGCCTCGCCGCCGCAATGTCGATCGCTGGCGGCCTTTTGTTCGCCTGGGCATACGCGCGTGCCGAGGCGAGCTACCTAGCGGTCACGGAATATAGCGGCTTTCTTTGGGCCTCCGCTCTCGGCTGGATCGTGTTTCAGGAGCGGCTATCGGCTTACACCGTCGCCGGCGCGGCGCTGATTGTTGGCGGCTGCCTGTTGGCGGCGCGCGGAAAGATCGCCGCTCCGCCGGAGATGGACTACACCTAGCTTCTTCCGGCGAGCATGTTCACGGTCAAAGCGAAGACGCCGACGTTATAGATGAACGCGGCGATGGTGTGTGCGGTCACGACCTTGCGGATGTGCGGGGAAGTGACGTTCGCATCGCTGGTCGCAAGTGCGGATCCAATGGTGAAAGAGAAATAGACGAAGTCGGAGAACAGCGGCGTGCTGTCCTTGCCCTTGTCCGATGGAAACAGGATTCCGGCACGGTCTTTCCCGCCGTTGTCGGCCGTGTAGAACAAGTGCGCGTAATGCAGCGCGTAAACCGTATTCCCGAAGAACCAGGCCACCAGCAGCGTAGCGATCGTCAGCGCGACGTCGAGCACGCCGGACTGCTTCGAACCGGCCATCTCGCTGCCGACGGCCACGAGGATCACCACAGTCAGAGCGAACGCCAGGAACAGCAGGATGGCGCGGTTGGCATCGTTGGCCTCGGCCGCTTTGCGCATCTCCCGCGCCGAATCCTTGTAGAGCGGGATGCAGGCGAGGACGAAGGTCACGGCGGACAGGTCGAAGCCCCACATCACTGACCGCCACCATGGAGCGATCAGCGTGGCGGCGGCGATCGTCGCCCCCAGCATCAGAAAGAAGACGAGGAACCGCGTCGGCGCAAGGCGATTGCCGATGGTGCGTGCTTTGGCCATGAAGCCCGAGCGTAACGAACGCGTGCGCTGGGTCCACAAGAAAGGATCAAAATGCCGTGGGTCTGGCTGATCGTCGGAGGTCTGTTCGAAGTCGGATTCACGACCTCGCTGCGTTTCGTTGACGGCTTTCGCAATCTCCCGTGGACGCTGGCCTTCCTCGTGTCGGTCGCGATCAGCATGGGCCTGCTCGAGGTCGCGTCTCGGTCGATTCCGATGGGAACGGCCTATGCCGTGTGGGGCGGGATCGGCGCGGTCGGGACGGTAATGGTCGGCATCCTCTGGTTCCACGAGCCGTCGAGCACGATTCGCTTATTGCTGATCCTGGCGATCGTCGCGGCGATCGCCGCGCTCCGCGCTACCGCCTGATGGGGAGCAGCGCCGGAGCGACTTCAGGGCTCTCGTCGATCGTCCGGTAGCGCCTCGGCGCCGGGAACAGCCCGCGTGCCTGCTCATAGGCATAGCCCAGCGAGAGCAGCCGCGCCTCACTCCACTTGGGACCGATGAAGCTGAGGCCCACCGGCAGGCCTTTGACGAGACCCATCGGCACCGTGAGGTGCGGGTACCCGGCGACCGCCGCGAGCGAACCGGCGCCGCCCCCGGAGCTCTGGTCGCCGTTGACCGGATCTATGAGCCAGGCCGGAGGCATGGTCGGACCGACCAGTGCCACGACATCATATTGCTTGAGCAGCCGGTCGATTCCGTTTGGCCCGGCCGCGCGGAAGCTCGCCTCGCGCGCTTTTTTGTAGGCGGGGTCGGCTAGGCCCTTGGACTTTTGCGCGTCCTCGAAGGTGTCCTGACCGAAGAGCGGCATCTCGGCCTTGATGTGGGCATCATTGAACGCGATCACGTCGGCCAGGCTTCGCACTGGAATCGGCGCTGGACTGCTCTTCAGATATTTGGCGAGATCGGCCTTGAACTCGGTCAGCAGAACCTTGAGCTCATCGCTCCCCTTCGACTGATCGTCGAACTTTTTGATCTCTACCAGAGTTGCCCCGCGCTCTTTGAGCACCGCTAGAGCGGTCGCGAATGCACCATCGGTGCCGAAGCCCGAAGCGAAGCGCATTACTCCGATCCGCTTGCCCTTGAGCGAGTTGGAGTCGAGCAGCGCCGCATAGTCCGTCTTGTGCTTGTCGGCCTCCGCTGTTGCCGCGTCTTCCGGATCCCTGCCGGCGATGGCGGTGAGAAGCATCGCCGCCTCGCGAACGGTAGCCGTCATTGGCCCCGCTGTATCCTGGCTATGGCTGATGGGAACGATGTGCGTGCGGCTGACGAGTCCGACCGTCGGCTTCAGTCCGACGATACCGTTGATCGCGGCGGGGCAGGTCACCGAGCCGTCGGTCTCCGTCCCGATCGCCATTCGCACCAGGCCCGCGGCGACGGCCGCACCGCTACCGCTGGAGCTACCACAGGGGTTGCGGTCCAGCGCCCAGGGACTGCGTGTCTGGCCGCCGACCGCGCTCCAGCCGGAAATCGAATGGTTGGATCGGATGTTGGCCCATTCCGAGAGATTCGTTTTTCCGACGATGACCGCGCCCGCCGCCCGCAGCCGCGCCACCAGCGGGGCATCGCGATTGGTGACGTTGTTGGCCAGCGCTAGGCTGCCGGCGGTCGTCGGGAGCGGTCCGGCGGCCTCGATATTGTCCTTGATCAGGATCGGTTGGCCGTACAGCGGACCGCGAACGCGCGATGTCCGGTCGAGCGCGCGGGCCTGAGCGATTGCCGTGGGGTCGAGCGCGAGGACGGAGTGAAGCTGAGGGTCGATCGCCTGGATGCGCGCGATGGCCTCCGCGACGCGCTGCTCTGCGCTTCCCTCCACCGGAGGGGTCGCCATGGCCTGCGCGGTCAGCAACAAGGTCAGGCCAACCAGATTTGCCATCGACATTACTCCCCCAAAAGAACTCACAAGCAACTAAGCCTCACGTTGCGCTTTGAGCGCGCAATGCGCGAGTCCCCATTCGTTTGTCGGGCGGATCCGACACTTGCTCGAACTTAACTGCGATGTCAGCGCAGGTTAAGTCGCCGGAACTAGCGCGGGTATCATGACGTCAAAACACACCCTCCTCGCAGGTGCCGCGCTCATTTTGCCCTTCGCTTCCCCTGCCATCGCCCAACAGCCCCCTGCGCCCGTAGCGTCCCCCACGCCTCAAACAGCCCCGTCGAACACCGACGTCAGCGATCCCTATGCGGAAGAGGAGGACGCGATCGTCATTACAGGCGCGCGACCGCGCGGCTCGGTCGTGGGCGACATTCCGCCTGAGAACACGCTCGATTCGCGCGATGTCCGAGCGACAGGCGCAACGAACATCAATGAGCTGCTCGATGCGCTTGCGCCACAAATTGGGAGCGCGCAGGGAAGAGGCGCCGGAAGACCCGTGCTGTTGCTCAATGGCCAGCGCATCTCCGGCTTCCGCGAGCTCCGCGACATTCCCACTGAGGCAATCAGCCGTGTCGAGATCCTGCCCGAGGAGGTCGCGCTCAAATATGGCTATCGGGCCGATCAGAAGGTCGTGAACATCGTGCTTCGCGAGCGCTTCCGCTCGACGATCGCGCAAATCGGCGCCGGCGCGGCCACGGACGGCGGCTATGCCTCCGCTACCGGCGACCTCACGCGGCTGATGATCCAGCGCAATGGCCGCACGCAGTTCAACCTGCATGCCGAGGGCAATTCGATGCTCACCGAGAATGAGCGCGACATCCTGCTCAGCGAGCCGTCACCGACTGGAGTCGACGCCGACGCCCTTGCCGCGCGGTCGCTCCTCGGTACGAAGCGCGACGTCCGCGGTTCGGCCGTCGTCAACCGCACGGTCCTAGGGAATGTCGCGGCGACGCTGAACGCGGAAGTCGAGCACAATGAGGGCCGTTCGTTGATCGGTCTCGGCGACAGCTTACTGGCGCCGCTCGCGAGGAACACCAGCAGCAACAGCGCGCACCTCGGCACCACGCTCAACTGGGACAAGGCCAAGTGGCACTGGAACGTCACGGGCAATGCCGACTGGCAGCGCGACGTCACCGGCACGGATCGCGACGATGCGGAATTCCCTCGCGACCGTGCCCGCGAGATCACGACGTCCGGTGACCTGACGGCCACCGCGAACGGGACTCTGTTCAAGCTGCCGGCGGGGGATGCAGGCGCCACATTTCGGGTCGGAGCGGATACGGTCCATCTCGATACCGAGCGGCGGGCGGCTGGCGCTTTGAGCGAGGGTAGCCTCGGGCGCACAACGGGATCGGCCGCGATCAACGTCGACCTGCCGATCTCGCGAAGGAAGCGCGACTTCAGTGCGCTCGGCAACCTGACCGTCAACGCCAATGCCGAGGTCAACCAGCTCTCGGATTTCGGAACGCTGACGACGTTCGGCGCCGGAGCGAACTGGTCGCCGGTCGACCGGCTGAACTTCGTGACCAGCTGGAGCCGCGAAGAAGGCCCGCCGACGATCAATCAGCTCGGCGACCCGGTCCTCGAAACGCCCGGCACGCGCATCTTCGACTTTACGACTGGGCAAACGGTGCTGGTGACCGCCGTGACCGGCGGCAATCCCGATCTCGATTCGGATCGCCGGACGGCGTTCAAGTTCGGCGGCTATTGGCAGCCGATTGCCAATACCGACCTGAGGCTGCGTGCCGATTATGTTCATCAGAAGATCGACCGCCCGATTGCGGGACTGAATGTCACGGAAACCATCGAAGCGGCGTTCCCGGAACGGTTCCAGCGCGACGCGAATGGCCGGCTCGTTCGCGTGGACCTGCGCCCGGTAAATTTCGACAGCTCGCGGCGGGACACGCTGAGGGTTGGTTTCGATTTCT
>Ga0207679_10000830_pt1 | contig 19879 bp, 12 predicted proteins | sample KBSC73metaG_FD_184320 | JGI IMG/M metagenome (GOLD analysis project Ga0207679, IMG submission 184320) | Corn rhizosphere microbial communities from Kellogg Biological Station, Michigan, USA - KBS C7-3 metaG (SPAdes) (version 2) | ecosystem: Host-associated > Plants > Roots > Rhizosphere > Soil ... | reverse complement strand
GCTCTCCGTGAAGCGATCGCCGGCTCTGTCCGAGCGAACGCAAACGTCGCTGTTAAGTGCACGTTGTCCTGTGCGTCGTGATGTCGAGACAGGTTGTCCCATGCTTCCTGGTTGCTCAGTCGGGAATTCCATGCTTCCGGCGTCCAGACGAGTGGTCCTCCTATTGCTCCTATCATGAAGAGTGAGGCGCATCAGCCATCGGACAACCCTCATAGTAGGGAGGAGGAAGGAGACATGATGAATTGTTCGCAGGCAGGCTCAAAGGTGGCCGCGGGACTACTCGTTGGGATGATATTGACTCTCGCGTTGGGAGCACCCGGAGAAGGACGCGACCGCAGCGGCGTGCTCAAGGCCAGCGACCTGATCGGTACGAAGGTGCAAGGGACGGACGGGAAGAATCTCGGCACCATCAAAGACCTCGTGATTGATCCTCGGGAGGGCGATATTCAGTACGCTGTGCTGGATTTTGGAGGATTTGCCGGCATCGGGGATAAGTACTTTGCCGTGCCGTGGGAAGCTATCCGAATCGACCAGGACAAGAAGCACCTGGCCCTCGATCTGCACAAGAAGGATCTGAAAGATGCCCCGGGGTTCGACAAAGACAACTGGCCGGATTTCAACGAACAGCAGGTCGTCATCTACGAGTTCTACGAAGTGCGCCCGCCGAACGAAGAGCGCAGCGCACGTTCTGTGCAGTAGAAGCCTCTTTCGGGCCGGAGAGCCGGTCGCCGGGTCCGGCGAGCGAGCGTGTCGAACATGCTCATCTTGCTCTGACGTCCCTTCATCCGTCGACATTCCGCTGCCCACTGCGGTCTCGATTCCTCTTGCGTCCCGGACAGATCCTCGGCCGGCAACCTTGATTTTGAGCTGATGCAGGGGTGACAATTAAAAAATTTTTGTCCGGAGCGGATGAATGCCTGGTCCAATTCGTCATACAACAGAAATCGCTGCCTATCTGTCCGCGGCTGTGGATTCCTCCCACGACGGCATTATCACCAAGAATTTGTCAGGTATCATTCAGACCTGGAACAAATCCGCCGAACGGATTTTCGGATACACGGCCGAGGAGGCCGTCAACCAGCCTATTTTGTTGATCATCCCTCCAGACCTCCACGCCGAAGAAGCGTCAATCCTTGTCCGTCTCAACAACGGCGAACTCATCGATCACTATGAGACGGTGCGGCGGCGCAAAGACGGCCGACTCATTGATGTGGCCTTGACCGTCTCACCGGTTCGGGACGACAAAGGGATCATCATCGGCGCGTCAAAGATCGTCCGGGACATCTCGGAGCGTAAGGCCGCCGAAGGGGTGATCGCGGAAGTTCAGGGGCTGCTTTCCTCGATCGTGGCGTCCTCCGACGACGCGATTCTAAGCAAAGACCTTGACGGTGTGATTACCAGCTGGAACCGAGGTGCCGAACGCATATTTGGGTATACGTCGGAGGAAATGATCGGCTCGTCCATTCTCAAGATCATTCCCCCCGACCGGCATCCCGAAGAAACCGCTATCCTGTCCAAGCTTCGAAGTGGGGAGCGAGTCGATCATTATGAGACCGTGCGCTGCAGGAAGGACGGGGAGCTTGTCGACATTTCCATCACCGTGTCTCCGTTGACGGATATCGAGGGCAACATCATTGGCGCCTCCAAAATCGCCCGGGACATTTCCGACCAAAAGCGGGCCAAGAAGGCCCTTGATGAAAGCGAAGAGCGCTGGCGCGTGACCCTGGAAAGCATCGGGGACGCCGTCATCGCGACGGACGCGGCTGCAGTCGTAGCATTTGTCAACGCGGTTGCGGCTCGGATCTTGGGACGATCCGCCCAGGACATCGTGGGCCGTCCGCTGACTGAGGTCTTCAAGATTGTGAATGAAGAGACGCGTGAAAGTATTGAGAGCCCGGTGGAACGGGTCATCCGTGATAGGCGGGTCATCGGACTGGCCAATCATACCGTCGTGCTCCGTCCAGACGGCACAGAAGTGCCGATCGGTGACAGCGCCGCGCCGATCCTGGACAGAGAGGACAGGCTGATCGGTGTGGTGCTCGTCTTTCGGGACGTTTCGGAGCGGAAACGTTCCGAGATCCAGCTGCAGCGCTGGAATGCGGAACTCGAAGTCCGCGTGAGGGAACGCACCGCGGAGCTCGTCAATTCACAAGAGCGGCTCCGAGCGTTGGCGACCCAACTGAACCTGACCGAGCAACGGGAACGCCGCCGTCTGGCCGGAGACCTGCATGATTATCTGGCACAGTTGCTGGCGTTGACCCGGATCAAATTAGGTCAGGCACTGCAGCGGATGACTGACCTTCTCCCGGACGGACGTGCGTCGTTGACGGAGATCGATGGCCTCCTGCAAGAGAGTCTTCAGTATGCGCGTACGCTCATGGCGCAGCTGAGTCCCTCCGTATTACAGGATTTGGGACTCATTCCGGCGCTGTATTGGCTCGCTGAACAGATGGGGCATCAGGGGCTCAAGGTTGACGTCGACGTGCTCACCGAAGAGGTCCCCGCATTTGATGAACACCAGTCGGATCTGCTCTTTCAAGCCGTGCGCGAACTCCTCGCGAACGTCGTCAAGCACGCCGGTGTCTCCGCTGCATCGGTGACGATCAAGAAACAGGATCGAGACACGTGGCTGCTCACGGTGGCGGATTCCGGTACAGGCTTCGACATCAATGCCGTGCATTATCAACCCTCGGGCGAGCATTTCGGCTTATTCAGCATCCAGGAGCGGATGGAAGCGATGTCCGGCTGGTGCCGCATTGATTCTGCCGTGGGGAAAGGCACCACGGTTGAATTGGGCTTGGTCGCGATTCCTTCCGATGCGAAGCCAAAGCCGCACTTCTCACGAAAAGTGTCTCGATCTGCCGGGAGGATGCGGCCGATCGAAGCGTCACGCTGGCGTGTGTTGCTCGTGGATGATCATGCCATGGTGCGTCAAGGTCTCCGCAGCATGCTGGAAACGTACCCGGACCTCGAGGTCGTGGCCGAAGCATCCGATGGCATTGAAGCGGTGGAATCGGCCATCAACACACAACCGGATGTGGTGGTAATGGACATCAACCTGCCTCGATTGAACGGCATTGATGCGACAAGGCGCATCAAGAAGGATGCGCCGAACACACTGGTCGTCGGCCTTTCTGTACACTACTCGGCCCAGACCCACGCCGCGGTCATTGAGGCCGGTGCCGCGGCGTTTCTCAGTAAGGAGCAGGCGACGGAGGATCTGTATCGTACCATTACCCGATTCCTCAACGACCCTCTCCGACACTGAGCCCGCACCTTAGTCCGCATTGAACCCGCCTCAACGCCGCCAGGCATAAGTCCTCATGCCCCTTCTTGCAACGGCAATCTTGGTACAGTGACTCCTTTTGCCTACGCACGCCGGAAAGTGTGCACCAGGCCCTTGCGAGACTCTTCGCGATCGCCCAGGAAAAATCAGGCCTTAGGCGGTGCGTGGACACGATGCCGAACGGTACTCCTTTTGCGAGAGCCCCTGCATGGCTCCTTCGAAGACAGTAAAGATCTGCCGGCCGGGAGGCATCCTGGCGTGCCTCGTCGCCGTGGCTGTTGTGCAGCAAGGATGTCTCGCCGCTGCCTGGGTTGCCGCTGTGGGCACGGATTCCATGAGGGCCGGCGATGTCCGATTTCAACCCTTTGAGGCGTCCTGGGTTTCAACGGAACACGGGCCTCCCGGTCTGGACCGTCCCTCATTGAAGAGCGTGGCGCTGATGCCGGTCGAAGGCGATGAGGCGATGGGAGCTCGTTTGACGAAATTCTTTCAACGAGAAACCGCCTTGCGCGTGCTGACACCGGCGAGCCTTCCTCCCGGGCTGACCATCGCCGCAGCCGACCAGGAGCGCGCCGTCCTGGCACGGGAGCTCTCACGCGAATTTGCCGTCGACGCCGTTCTGTATGGACACGTGGTCGGTGCGGCCTCACACTCGAGTGAATGGGGCTGGAAATCCGAAGAACCGCGGCGCCTGTTTCTCTACATGATCGATCGTGACGGGCATCTGTTATGGAAGGATGAATTGCCGTTTCTCATCGTGACGGGTACCAAACCGGTGGTCGAGGCGTCGGTCCAAACGGCGCTCACCCGGCACTTCACGGACCATGTGCACGAGCTGGGCCTCGACGACTTCGGCTACGTTCCTTCCAAGTCCTTCTAGCGCTCTCCTTGCGGCCATCGCCGCGCTCCGGTAAAGTCGCCGCTCCATCGAATCCAAGGACAAGCCATGTCGCTACTCGACGCCGCGTCGCTCGGCCGTCTGCAGGTCGAATTCCGTCAATCCATGCGGGCGCTGCTCCTCGCGCTCTGCCGTGACATCGAACGGCACTATGCCCAACTAGCGGAGCGGCTCCAGCTTCCGGTGGACTATTTCCGATTTCTCGCCCACACCTTCGAGCGCACGGCCTATTCGAACTGGAAGGTGGTCGGATGGATCGAGGCGCTGAACGACCTGGTGTATTTTCTCGATTTGCTCGCGCAGATTCGTCGCGAGCGCGACCAGCGTGGCTTTGCCGAGCAGCTGTTTGCGGAATGTGAGGAGCAATTTTTTGAAAACAGTTACCTGGAAGAATTGTTCCCTCGCGGGAAGGCCCAATCTCGAGGCTTGGCCGGTCGCATGGAATGGCTCTGCAAGAGACTGGCCCTCGACATCACCCAGGAAGCCATCTTTCTTCAGCCTCGTGGAGTGCTCCAATGGATGAAGCGCCGCGGTCTGCAGTCGTGGGCAGTGGCTGGGCGCTTGGAGTCCTCGTTTGAACGGGCCGAGCAGGCTTCTACCGTCCCCGTCGGTCTCGACGGAGCCGTGCTGGTGGCGCCGGCTGCGATCCGTAAGGTCATCGGACGTCGGTCGCGGCGCGTGACCTTTGTCCTCAGGGAGAACGAAATCACCTTGCGCACAGACCGCTCTCATCGTATCTGTGGGTGGCAGGGAACTGCGATGACATGGCACTGGCCGCGGCATGAACCTCTGCGCGCGGTGCTGCCCTCTGGCGCGCTGATCGTTGGTCCCACGCTGCACTACGGGAGCCGCCGTCAGCCGAAGTCGCTCTCGGCCACGGACGCCAAGCAGGTCGTCCGCATCACTCGGGCATGGCAGGTCATTCGACGGGCGTGGCCGGAAGGCCATGCATTGTTGACACTGTTCACGTCACGAGTGATTCCGCTGGACGCGCGCGGCGTCGTCAGCTTCAGTTATCGCCATCGGCCGGGCCTCTCGTTTGTCAACTGCTTCGATCGCGATAATCTCGATCTCATCGACGATTTGATTCACGAAAACAGCCATCATCATCTAAATCTGCTGTTGCGGAAGCATGTCCTCTATCACCATGACCGTAACCAGCAAATCTTCTACTCGCCCTGGCGGAGGAGTCTGCGCCCGCTGCGGGGGATACTCCATGCCGCCTTTACATTTACGATGGGTGCGCTGCTCTTTGCGCGCTTGTCCGCCTGGGCCGCGACCAGACGGGGCAGGACGCAATGGCGCAAAGCAGGCCTCACTACTCGACAGCTCGTGCGCGCACGGTTCCGCTGTCTGGAAGAAATTGAATCTGTCCGCTACTCCCTCCAGGACCTCGTGTATGCCGGTCGGCATCTCAAGTGGCTGACAGGTTCCGGCGCTCGTCTCGTCCGCCAGCTCGAAACCGCCATTGGCGAGGCCGAACGTGGAATGTCCCGCCACCGCAAGGCGGTGCTGGCGTCCCCTTTCGGACCCTCGTTGCGCAAACATGTTTCGGCACTCCGGCAAGCCCGCCAACTCTACGGACCCACAAACATCCATCGAGCGTGAGCATAGGGTCACCCTGCATGTTCCCCTAGCTCCGTCCTGGCCGCTCCACCGCTACACTGAAAGCGGAGGAAACTATGCCCAGACGTATACCGAAGCTTTTGGCGGGAGTGGCGGTGCTCTTCTTGCTGCTGCTGACGGCGGCCTTGTTCGTCAATGAGCCGTTGCGGGCCTATGTAGAGCACAAAATGAACCGCAGTCTGAAAGGGTACCACGTGCGGATTGGTTCGCTGGCCTTTCACCCCATTGGCGGGTCGGTGGACCTCGAAGATGTGCAACTCACGCGCAACGATGAGCCCGATCCTCCCGTGGCGAGGATTGCTCGCTGGTCGGCGAGCATCCATTGGAAAGCGCTGTTGTCAGGACGCTTGGTGAACGACCAATACCTCGAACGGCCAAGATTTCACATCACCAGAACACTCGCGAGAGAGGAAGCCGGCAGCGAGACGCCCGTCAGGGACCGCGGCTGGCAGGAGGCCGTCGAGAACGTCTATCCATTCAAGATCAATCAAATCAGGATCGTGGACGCCGAGCTCATGTACCTGGATGAGGCGAAGCCCGACCAGCCGCTGCGGATACGCCAGTTGAATCTCTATGCGTCCAACATCCGAAACGTCCAGTCCGCCGATCAGGATTATCCCTCGGAGTTCTCGCTGGAAGCCGTGCTGTTCGAATCCGGAAACGTCCGCCTCGAGGGGCATGCCGATTTTCTCGCCGAGCCGCGTGTGGCCGTCAAGGCCGAGCTGTTGGCAGAGAATATCTCGCTGGGGTCGCTGATTCCGGTGACGGGCCGATACAACGTGCAGCTCAGTGGCGGGACGATGTCAGCGGAAGGCTCGGTGGAATATGGTCCCAAGGTCAAACTGGTGAACCTCAAGCGTCTCACCCTGGACGGGCTGCATGCCGACTATGTGCATGCGGCGCATACCCAGCGAGCCGAAGCCGCAAGAGCAAAGGCGACCGTCGAAACTGCAAAATCGATCAATGCCAATGAGGACGTGCTGGTACGAGTCGACTACATCGGCCTCGTCAACGGGGAATTGGGATTCGTCAATCACGCGGCAAAGCCTGAGTATCGTGTATTTCTGACCGACGCCGATCTCATTCTCGAGCGCTACAGCAGCCAGCTGCGGGATGGGCCGGCGTCGCTCGCCATCCACGGGAAATTCATGGGGACCGGTGAGACCCAGATTTCCGGTATCATGCGCGCTCCTCAGGACGCACCTGACCTGGAACTCAAGATCAAAATCGCCGGTACGCAGATCCGGTCGATGAACAATCTCCTTCGGGCCTATGGAAACTTTGACGTCGTGGGCGGAGTGTTCTCGTGTTACTCCGAACTCACGCTCGATGACGGGTCCATCCGAGGCTACGTGAAGCCCCTGGTCAGGAAGTTGAAGGTCTACGACAAGGCACAGGATCGGGACAAGACGGCGTTCGAGAAGGTGCGGGAAGGGGCAATCGAAGATCTCTCGAACCTACTGGAAAATGTGCCTCGCGACGAAGTCGCCACCAAGGCCGACCTGTCGGGACATGTCAGCCGGCCCCAGACTGAAACGATTCAAATTGTGATTAGGCTGATCCAGAATGCGTTCTTCAAAGCTATTCTGCCGGGCTTCGAGCGGGAGTTTGGCGTGAAGTCTCGTAACGTGGAGCGTGGATAAACGGCCCGCTACACGGACTATGGCTCGACCGTCACGTCCACAAAGACCGGCATGCTGTCCGCGCCCTTCTTGTCCGTCACTCGGAGCCTGAAGCGGAACAGTTTCGGCTCCGAGACGGAGGGGGCGAGGAAGGAGGCTTTCGGCATGTTGAGGTCCAAGAGCGGCACTTTCGCTCCTCTGACCTGAGTCCATGTATAAAACAGCGCTTCACCTTCCGGGTCGCGGCTGCCTAATCCATTCAGCTCGACCTTCGTGCCGGATTTCACGCTGCGATCGGCACCCGCGATTGCGACCGGCGGCTCGTTGGGTTCATCGCCGACGGCGACGTGGACGTCCAACGACGCCTCTTTCCCTCGGTTCTTCACGGTCAGCACGGTTTTCCCGTTTCCCACGATCTTGAGCATGCCGTCCGGCAGCACCTGAATCACCTTGTCGTTGGAGGACTGATAGCTTGTACCGCTGGATGGCGCAGTGAGGGGCCTGGTGACGCCATCCGCAAACTCACCGACAACGGGCAGCTCGAAAATCTTGCCGAGGACGTCCACCTGACCATAGGTGGCCGATTGTCCTTCCCGTCCGAGCAGTAGGGGTTTGTCCGTTTCAAAATCGATGGCCTGAAGCTCGGTGTTCGGCTCGGTATTGACGAGGATTTCATCGAACACGGTTCTCGTTCCAAGCCGGCCCCGGGAAATGTCGGCCACAGCCAGCAGCCGCATCGGTCCGATCGCCTCCGGCGGCACCTTGAGCGGACCGCCAAAGGCGGGATCCATGTCTCCGGTCGAAACCAGCACGGGAAGGGAGACGACCGAGCCGCCGACCACGCTGTCTTTTTGAAGGAATTTATCGACCGAGATTTTGGCCCCCGACTTGGACGGTCCGGATTCGCTTTCGTCCTGTTGGACGAGGGTTTCGTCTTGCTCCCGATACCAGTAGTACCGAACTTTGACGATCCCGATGTCGTTGCCAAGGTCGACATGAGCGGTCACCGTTTGTCCTGCGCCCAGCTTTGCCCCCGGGGCGGGCTCGGTGATCTGGAAGGCCTGCGTTGGCGACACTTCGAGAAGGCTTCCACAGAGGACCACCCAGAAGCAGAGATGCCTCATGGAGCATGTCTGATGGTTCATGATCACCTCGTCAGGTGGAAAGGGACGTCGGTCAACACAACCCGATCCTTGAACAGGAGGGCGCCTTTGAGGAGCAGCGCCCGTTGATTGTGCAAGATATTCTGCCACCAGCGGGCCGGTAAAATCTCGGGCAGGACCACGGTGATCCAGCAGTCGGGATCCTTCTCGAGATTCTCTTCAACATAGTCAAGGAGCGCACCCAGGATCGACCGGTACGGGGAGGGGAGCACGATGAGCGGCACCCCGCAGCCCCACTGGGCCCATTTGATTTCGACCAGGGCCGTTTCTTCCTTGTCGACGTCAATGAGCACCGCTCGCACCTCGCCCCCACGGCTTCTGGCGTAGTCGACGGCGCGAACGACCGCCTTGTTGACGGCGCCGATGGGAATGAGGACGAGGTTGCGGCGGGGTCTCGGTGGACGCGCGTCCCTCGACAATTGGACTTGTTCGGCGACAGCCTTGTAATGGGAGCGTATGGCCCGGAACATCACGATGAGAGCTGCAACGAGCAGAAAGACAATCCAGGCCCCTTGCATGAATTTGGTCACGGCGATGATCGTGGTGGCGATTCCCGTCGTCACGGCACCGATGCCGTTCACGATCAGTTTGTGTTGCCAATGCAAGCCTTTCTTGAGCAACCAGCGCCGCACCATTCCTGCCTGAGACAAGGTGAACGAGACGAAGACACCGATGGCGTAGAGCGGAATCAGGGCGTGAGTGTCGCCTTGAAAAATCACCAGCAACAGGCATGCGAAAAATCCCAAGATGATGATGCCGTTCGAGAAGACGAGGCGATCGCCGAACGTGGCCATCTGATGGGGCATGTACCCGTCTCGCGCAAGGATGGATGAAAGATACGGGAAGCCGGCGAAGGCGCTATTCGCCGCGAGCACCAACAACATCATGGTCCCTACTTGAATGGTGTAATACACCAGCCCAGTGCCGAACGTCAGGCGGGCCAATTGTGAGACTACGGTCTCGTCTAACTTGGGGATGATGTTGTAATGGTAGGCCATCAAGCTGATGCCGATGAACAACGATCCGAGGATGACCGACATCCACACCATCGTCGTGGCGGCATTTTTCGATTCGGGATGGTGAAAGGCTTTGACGCCGTTGGAGATGACCTCCATGCCGGTGACGGCGGCACAGCCCGCGGCAAAGGCCCGCAGGATCAGAAAGAGCGTCAACGCTTCAGTTCCGCTGCTCAGCCCGGCTGGGCTAGCCGGAGGAAGCGTGGGACTGGCGCTCACCAGAAATCGGTAGGCTCCCACCACGACCATGAGGCCCAACGCTACGATAGCCGCATAGGTTGGCAGGGCAAAAAACCTGCCGGATTCCCGCGCGCCCCGGAGATTCACGACGACGATAAAAATGATGAACACGAGACCCAACCCCTGTCGATGCGAAAAAAGCTCTGGGATGGCCGAGGTAATGGCGGCCACGCCTGCCGCGACGCTCACCGCGACGGTGAGGACATAATCGATCATCAGGGCCGCTGCGGCGATCAGCGCAGGCATCTCACCGAGATTGGAGCGGGCCACGATGTAGGCCCCGCCGCCCTCGGGGTACTCATAGATAATCTGCCTGTATGAAATCGTCAGCACGATGACCAGAAACAGGATGGCCAGGCTGACGGGAATGGACCATGTGAGGGCCGCGATCCCTGCAAGAATCAAGACTAAAAGGATTTCCTCGGTCGCATACGCGACTGAGGAAATCGAATTGGATGAAAAGATGGCGAGGGCGAGCCGTTTGGAGAGCCGTTCATGTGCGGCATGAGCGGTCTTGATGGGATTGCCGACCAGCAAACGCTTGAGCACCCGCTTGAGCACCATGAAAAAGATTATCGCACAAACAGGCATGGAACGAGAGGAGAAGAAGCCCTGCTACCTTGGGCGAAAGACTCAGCCGAGAGCGGCGTTGCGCAGGACTTGCGAAAAACACCAAGGCGTCTAGAGGGATTGACACTCATAGCAAACTTGCGTATCGTTCCGATTCCCTTGCGGGTGCGGAGAGAAATGCCCGTGTGGTGGGTACTCTCGGCGGCTCTTAACCAGGGGAGGTTCCGTACAAGCTGCAACACCATTTTACGCACTCCATTAGTCGTTCAATCATTTAATTAAAAGCAAGGAGGCCAGTCCATGCTTTCACATTCCTTTATTACAGGGGTCAGTCGACCCACCTTCACGCTCGGCGTGATGGCAGCTGCAGCCCTGCTCTGGGCTCCGCTCGCTTCCGCCGAGGACGCATCGTCCCATGGGGCGATGAATCATCAGCTTCCCGCTTGGGCGGAACAACTCAAAGGACAAACGATCATCGAAGACACCATGTCCGGCAAGGGCGAGCGTGCCGCGATGGTCGAGCAACAGCATCAGCGCATCATGGAGCACATGAGCCATGATCCGCAGGTGCAAGGCGTCAACACCGGCATGTACAACACCTCCGCCATGATGCACCAGTACGGTGCGGGCGGGCAGGACATGCTGCTGGTGTCTGACCCTCGCGTCGAGCCGGTGGCCATGACGGGAGGCGGCAAATGTCCGGCGACGGCGCCCGTGAAGCAGTACAACGTGTCCGCGATCAATGTTGAGATCACGCTCAACCAGTGGCTCGACTTCTATCCCGGCTACATGTACGTGCTGGATGAGAACATGGACAAAGTTCGCGCCGAGGAAAACACCAACAAGGAATCCCGCGATAAAGAAGGTCATGATCCGGGTGCCGTGATTCCCGGCGTGCAGGCGCAGTGGATTCAACCGCTGGTGATCCGCGGCAACCAGGGCGATTGCGTGAAAGTGAAGCTCAGCAACAAGCTGGAAGGCGGAGAGGACGTCAGCCTTCATATCCACGGCTCTGCGATGGTCGTGAGCGCGACCGGCGCGGCGGCAACGACGACCAATCCCGATACGATCGTCGCGAAGGACAAGGCCGGCGACTATGAATGGTACATTCATCCGAGCACGCAGGAAGGCGTCCGGCAGTTCCATACGTTCAGCAACGATCGCGAATTGACCGTGATGGGACTCTTCGGCGCCTTCGTCGTGGAGCCGCGCGGCTCCAGCTACCTTGAGCCTTTGGGCTCTGGCGATCCCACTCCCGCCACGAGCGGATGGCAGACCATCATTAAGAACGGCACCGGCCCCGACTTCCGCGAATTCGTGTTGATCTATCATGAAGTCGGCGATGAAGCGTTTCGTCCGCTGAACAAGAAGGGCGACTTCCTCCCTCAGCGCGATCCGCTCACCGATGCCTATCGTCCGGGCGGCCGTGCGATCAACTATCGCAGCGAGCCGTTCGGCATCAACAACATGCATGTGCAGCACGAATACTTCGGTTTCGAAGACGAGTCGATGGGCTACAGCTCCTACACGTTCGGCGATCCGTCTCCGACGATTCCACGCTCCTATATGGGCGATCCCGCGAAGTTCCGGCTGGTCCACGGCGGATCGGAAGTGTTCCACAGCCATCATCCACATGGCGGAACGATCCGATGGCCGCGCAGCCCGCGGGCGATCGATGACATGAATCTCTGGGCCACGGCGACGAACGGGCCGGTGAAGTATCCAGTGATACGCGCTAAGACCGACCGTGTCGACGTCGAGGTCATCGGACCTTCTGAAGCTCTTGACCTCGAAACCGAGTGCGGCTCCGGTCTCTGTCAGCAGCTTGCCGGCGACTTCCTGTTCCACTGCCACGTGGCGCACCATTATGTAGCGGGCATGTGGGGGTACTGGCGGGTCTACAACACGATCCAGCAAGGCGACTTGCGGAACGACGTGATGCCGGATCTACGCGAGTTGCCGGATCGCAAAGGCCGCATCAAGACGCCGATTGCATCAGACAAGCTGATCGGCCAAACGGTCGATTGGTTTGGCACGCCGTTTAAGATCGTCGATAAGGGCAAGAGCAACTGGAAGGGCAATCCGGCCACGATCACGATCAAGGACTGGGTGGACATGCAGCTGCCGACAGCGGGCAAGCCCGGTCACAAAGACGATGAGAAGGGCCAGATTGTCTCTTACGATGCCACCGTGCTGGACTGGACGTGGAACGGCAACGTGGCGATGAGCGAGAAGGAAAGCACGATCGACAATCCGAAGTACAAATCGACGCATCCGGGCAAGCGGCATCCGATTATGTTCGAACCGCTGACCGGAAAAGTGGCCTGGCCGCATCTGACCCCGCACTTCGGAAAGCGGGTCATGTTCTCTCCGAACCACGTCGGCGCACCCTGGTTAGAGATGATCCGGCGCGACGCCAACGGCGAAGAGAGCGTGGATCAGGCGCTGCCGGGTGAGCAGGGTAATTGGAGTCTCTGTCCGGCGAATGCCGGTCGCAAGAACTACAACGTGCACTTCATCAAGCTGCCGATCAAGATCGCCAAAGCGCAGGGCAAAGAGCCGCCCGTGGTCGATCCGAACGGCTTGATCTACGTGCTCCATGAAGAAGAAGCCGCCATCCGGGCTAACGATGATCTGAAGTATCCGTTGGTCGTCCGCGGCAACATCTACGATTGCGTGGACTGGATGCTCACCAGCGAGTGGGACGACGACGACTACACGAATTTCCAGTCGTCGAAGATCAACACGCACTGGCATTTCTTGCAATTCGACAACCAGGCATCGGACGGCGTGATCACCGGCTTCTCCTATGAGCAGTCGGTGCGGCCGTTCACGATGCTGGAGAAGAAGAACAAGAAGGGCCTGCCGATGCCGATGAACACCACGTTGACGGCGGCCGCGAAGAAGGGCTCGAACAGTCTCTCGGTGAAGAACGCGAAGCAGTACCATGTCGGCACCCTGATTCTCGTCGGGGCCGATAACGTGAAGGGGAACGAGATCTCCCGCATCAAGGCGATCAATGGCAATACGCTCACCTTGAGCAAGGGATTGAAGAACGACCACCCGGCGAACGACATCGTGACGGTGGAATTCGTCAGGCAGCGGTTCTGGGTCGATGCGGACGTCGGCACGGTCTTCTGGCACGATCATGCGTTCGGCGCTACGACGTGGCCGCACGGGGGGTTCGGGACGTTCATTGCCGAGCCGGTCGGTTCGACCTATCACGATCCGAAGACCGGCAAGCTCGTCTGGAGCGGTCCGATCGCGGACATCCATACGAACGAACCGGTGGGTCACGGCGTGAACAACAGCTTCCGTGAATTGATGGTGCAGGTGCACGATACCGTGCCACATACCGTCAACATCGTGACGGCAGGCAATCCTCCCGGACAGCCGATCGAGGTGGCCCTTGAGGCGGGCAAGACCGTCTCCTTCATGATGCCGGAAAAACTGTATATGACGCCGATGCCGTTCCTGAACGGAGGGACCCATACGACGGGTAGCGGTCTGAATTTCCGGGCCGGTCCGATTGCGCAGCGGCTGGCGACCAACCCGGATGTGTCTCAGGCGTTCAACAGCCAGATCCATGGTGATCCCTATACGCCGTTGCTGCGCGCGTACACGGGAGACACGATGGTCTTCCGGCTGCTGCATACGCTCATGAACGAGACGATGACCTGGACCTTGTCCGGCCATACGTTCTGGTCTGAGCGGTATGCGTCCGATGCAAATCGCAAGAACTCGATCCACATCGGCATTGCTGAGCGATATGATCTGGTGGTGCCTGAAGCGGGTGGTCCGCGGCATCTCGCCGGCGACTACATCCACTTCAACGGCCGTTCCTCGAAATTCTCCGAGGGCGGTTGGGGCATCATCCGTGTCTATGACAAGGAACAGGCGGATCTGAAAAAGCTTCCGGCCGGGTTCTCGGTCAAGGGGGAAATTCCCAAGGCGTTGCCGGTTTGTCCGGCGGATGCTCCGGTGAAGACCTTCAACGTCGTGGCGATGGATTATCCTGCCATGACCTTTAATGCGAAGGCGCCCGAGACCATTGAAGTGGACTTCGAGCGGAAGATTCAGATCACGAATCCCGACGCCAAGATCTACGCGTTGGAAGAAGACGCAGCGAAGGTGTCGGGCGGGTCACAGCCAATGCCGCTTACGCTGCGCGTCAACGTTGGCGATTGTGTGAAGGTGCATTTGAAGAACAAGATGAAGGAGAGCAAAGCCTCCTTCTCAGCCATCGGATTGGTGTTTGATCCGAAGGAATCGATGGGTGCGAACATTGGTAACAACCCCGGCGATCAGACGATTGCTCCAGGCGGGGATCGGACCTACACCTATTATGCGGATCCGTTCAACGGCGAGACCACCTCGCTGGTCTGGGACTGGGGTAATGTCATGACCAATCCGCGCAACGGCTTGTTCGGCGCCGTTGTGGTCGGCCCGAAGGGCTCGAAGTATCGTGACCCGAAGACCGGTGCCGATCTTTCGAACAAGAACGCCTGGGCGGCCGATGTCATTATCGACCGGACGATCCCTGGCAACGAATCCAGGCCGAACTACCGTGACGTGGCCTTGTTCTTCCAGGACGAGGACAACATCATTGGGACGAGCTTCATGCCCTATGTCCAGAATGTGGCAGGGCTGACCGGCGTCAATTACCGGTCCGAGCCGTACAAGTACCGTGAGGAGCAGGGCTGCTCGCTCGGCAAGGTGTTCCAGCCGTGCAAAGCGGACAAGCCCGAGGATCCGGCAACACCGATCATTGAGTCGCATGCGGGCGATCCCGTACGCATTCACGTGATCGGCGCGAACAACGAGCAGAACGGCATGTTCAGCGTCGAGAAACATGAGTGGCCGATCGAGCCCTTCATGCGGGGCGCCGACCAGATTAGCGTGGTCGAGTTCTCCGGCTCGGAAATCCTGGACGCGTTCGTGCCGTCGGCCGGTGGACCCTATCGCTTGCCTGGCGACTATGTGTACAGCAACCAACGGTTGCCGTACTCGCAGTCCGGACAGTGGGGCTACCTCCGCGTGTTGCCATCCGGGGATCAGCGGCTGCTGCCACTTGCAGGTGCGGGCGCCGGTATGAAGAGCGCCTCTCTCGAGAACGCGGCGCAAGTGATTCCGGTCGCAGCGAAATAAGGATCGCGTCTCTCCGCAACGGAGAGACACATGTGCGACAGAAGGGGGGAGCCGCAAGGCTTCCCCCTTTTGTTTGGCGATGTCTATTTGGTACGATGGCACAATTGCACTATTTCCGATGATCGTGGAGGCATGATGAAGCGGTGGTTGGCCTTGTGCGCTGGGCTGCTTATGATCAGCGCAACCGCATGGGCGTACGAAGAAATTCAGGTGACCGACAGCGGATCGGTTGCCGGCAAGGTGACGATGACTTCCGGGAAGCCGGTTCCGAAAGGCTTCAACTTGATCACGTTTCCCGATCCGGTCTACTGCGGAAGGATTTCGACAGGAACGGGATGGCGGATCTTGAAAGAGTTCGAGGTCGGTGTGGAGGGCGGACTGAAAAATACAGTCGTGTGGCTTTCCGATGCGGCCCAAGGCAAACCGTTTAAATTCGACACCCCGACGATCGAAGCCCGCGACTGCCGGTTTTTGCCCTTTGTCACGGTGGTGCGAGATCGATCCGAAGTCGTCATCATGAACATGGATCCCGTCATGCACGACATCCAGGCGTACGAAACCTCGCAACTCGGACCCCGGGTGCTGTTCAATACGCCGCTTCCCATGAATCCCCACCATAAACGTTTCGTCACCGCCGAGAGCCATGAACACCTCGCTGGTCAGCCGGTCAGCGAACAGATTCACATGACGAAAGGGCGAAAGTTTTTCGTGATGCAATGCGGCTTTCACGCCTACATGGAAAGTTGGGGTCTCGCGGTGGACAACCCCTACTACCAATTGACCGACGGGAGTGGAGGGTTCTCACTGACCGACGTACCGCCCGGCGACTATACGCTCATGGCGTGGCACCCCGGTGTCGGCATCGTCCTGGAAAAGAAAATCACTGTTCCAGCCAAGGGATCGACCCGGGCCGATTTCGTGTTTGAATCTCCGAAGGGCCGTCGCAGCGCCCATGAAATCGAAGAAAACCCCCATTTTGGGCCGGATTCCCTCGGCAAGACCCTGGATATACGTCCCACGCTGGAATTGCAGGCGCCGTAAAGCGGTTAAGACTTGATTCGACTTATTACCATCTCATTCATGAAGGAGCACATCGTGGATGCAGGTCTAATAAGGAACCTCTTGCGAATGAGTCTCGTGATGGCGGCATGCATCAGTGCCGGTACGGCCCTCGCCTACGACGTCATCGACATAGAACGCGGTGGCATCATTGAAGGAACGGTCACGCTCGACGGCGCCGTTCCGGAACCGAAAGGCTTCAACCTGATCACGTTTCCGGATCCTCAGTACTGCGGCCGCATCTCGAACGGCCGTGGCTGGCGGCTGCTCCATGATTTTGTGGTGGGGCAGAACAATGGTCTGAAGGACGCCATCGTGCTGCTGGAAGGTGTGGAGGCAGGCAAGCCCTTTGAAGTTTCAGTGCCATTGATTGAAGCGCGCGACTGCATGTTTCAGCCGTTCATGACGATCGTGCGCAACGGTCACGCCGTTGAAGTCGTGAATATGGATCCCGTCATGCACGATATACAGGGGTATGAAACCTCCCTGGAAGCCGGCGCCCGTGTGCTCTTCAATACTCCGCTGGTCATGAACCACCAACACAACCGCGGCGACCTGCATGCGATTCATAATCATGCGCCGGGGAAGTCGCTGGTCGGACCCATTTACCTCAATAAGGGCCGACGCACGTTCTATATGCAGTGCGGGTTTCACGCATTTATGGAAAGTTGGGCCCTGGCGGTGAACAATCCCTATTATACGTTGACGGACGAGAACGGAAGGTTTTCGCTGGATCAGGTCCCTCCCGGCACCTATCAACTCGTCGTGTGGCATCCACAGACCGGCCCCGGGGTGTCGAAGATGGTCACCGTGACGCCGGACGGCAAGGTGACCGAGCAGCTTTCACTGCCAGCGCCGAAAGGCCACCGCTCTGCATTTAAAGTGATCGATAATCCCCGCTTCGGCCCGGAATCGCTCGGGCGCTCGATCGACATCAATCCGTTCGTCGAACATCAACACTAGCGGATGTTGACATGCGTACACATCTGTTTAGGGCGGATTGATGTTGCGAACTCCCTGACCGCCGTCCTACTGGCCTCCGCATTTGCGACGACGCTGTCGGTGTCCACTTCGGCTGCGTTTTCCGCCGTGGCCGACAAACAGGCTGCCGGCCCGCAGGAGTTTTCGGGCACCATTATCAAGCAGGTCAACGGGAAGAAACACCAGGCGCAGGTGTTTGCAAAGGGCGATCGCCTGCGGCTGGAGTATAAATATGCGCTTCGGACCGATTTCGGGTATGCGTCCATCGAAATTATCCGGCTCGATCGAGCAGAAGTCTGGTATCTGTTGGCGCAGCAACGAGAATTACTTGTCATGCCCCTTGATCCAGACGATGTGCTCCCGATTCAGCCGGCGCTTCCTGGAGAACGTCATCGAACGCCGGTCGGCGAGTCAACGGCCGTCAATCGTGCCGCACAGCTATTTGAAGTCCAAACCGAACGGAACGGCCGGACAGAACGGTGGTACGAATGGGTCGATGCCGAAACCGGCGTTGTGCTCAAGCTCGTCAGCCGCGATCGCGACTGGTCGTTTGTCTATGAACGGATCAGATGGTCTCCCCAGCCTGAAGGGTATTTCAACCCGCCCTATGGATACCGATTCCGGGAAACGACAAGCGTCCCGGGCAAGCAGGGATGAGAGACAAGATGACACATCACGGGTCCGCTCTGATGCGGAGTGCAATTGCGGTCCTCATGGTCTTCACCCTGGGGGCCGGACCCTCCTCGGTGCCTCAGGATCTCAAGAAATTGTACGACCGAAAGGAATACCAAAAGGTCATCGACGGCCTCTCCAAGCTCGATCCGGACGCACAGGCAATGCCGGACGTGCGCCGGCTGAAAACGCGGACGCTGGTCAAACTTGGAAATCCTCAACAGGCGTTGGCCGAGTATGCCAAGCTGGAGGCGGATCTGACTCGAGACGATGTCCCTTTACTCCGCGAGGTGGCTTTTAGTTTTATCCTGGTGCTGCTCAAGGACATGCGGGACCAGATGCGTGGAGCCGCCTATACCGCGCTCAAGGAAGTCGACTCTGACGAAACGATTCCGTATTTCGAAGACGGGATGAGCGATGGCTCGGGGCCGGTGAGGGTGCTGGCCGTCGAAGGCTTGTCCCGGTCGGAGGCGGGCCGCAAGTCAAAAAAGCTGCGGGACGCATTGAACGATCAAGCCGCACTCGTGAAGGCGCGTGCGGTGAAAGCGCTCGGAAAGAGCGGCGACCGGTCGGTAATTCCACTGATCGAATCAGCGGCCAAGGATGAGGTGGCGACCGTCCGCATTGTCGCCTATGGAGCCTTAATCAGGCTGGGACGCAAGGAAGCGTGGGAGGATTTGCGCAAAGCGGCCGAATCGGCCAATCCCGAGGATCGGGCAGAAGCCCTTCGCACCATGACCGACCTGAACGATCAGCGGGGCGTCCCGTTGATGGCTGGACTATTGACGTACAAACAGCCTTCCGTTCGCGCCGCCGCCGCTCGAGGGCTTGGCCGTCTCCATAGAAACGAGGCGCGAGAGGATCTCGAGAAGTTGCTCGACGACCCGGTGGCTCCCGTTCGTGAGTCCGTCGCTGCGGCGCTTGCCGATCTGGGGACGAAAGAATCGGTTGCCGCGTTGAGGCGCAAGCTCCAAGATCGCGTGTTCAGCGTCCGAGCCGCAGCATCGGCAGCATTGCTGCAGCTCAGCCAGCCGATCGATGCGGTTGAGCCGACGTTGGTGGCGCTCGGCCAACATAATGATCCGGCGGCACGTTCGTCAGCCGCCTTTGCGCTGGGAAAGGCGACCAAAGCGAATCGCCAGGGGGCCGTCGCCCTGTTATCGGGTCTGGCCGTCGACCCACTTCCCGGCCCAAGAATTGTGGCGCTCCGCTCTCTCGGCCATATCGGCGATCCGAGCGTCGTGCCCGATCTCAAAGCCGCCCTGCGTGACCAAAACGAGGCTGCCCGCGCCACTGCCGCAGGGGCATTGCTGCACGTGCTCCCACGCGTCAAAGAGGCCGCTGGCGCGAAGTTGCAACCTGTTGACATCACACGGTAACATTCAGTATATGTACTCGGTCTCGGACCAGCCTCGCCAGCCAAGTCGTCAATCGAGTACCCAGAGAGGGCAGAGATCTCTTGTTCCTCTCGTAACCGGAATGAAGACGGGGGACAGCGAGCTAATAATCATTAATGTCGGGTTTTCGTTTAATCACAAGGAGGCAGTAACATGAAGAGTGCGTTATCCATCGTATTTGGCGTGGCAGCCGTCGCGTTC
>Ga0207679_10000825_pt1 | contig 19928 bp, 17 predicted proteins | sample KBSC73metaG_FD_184320 | JGI IMG/M metagenome (GOLD analysis project Ga0207679, IMG submission 184320) | Corn rhizosphere microbial communities from Kellogg Biological Station, Michigan, USA - KBS C7-3 metaG (SPAdes) (version 2) | ecosystem: Host-associated > Plants > Roots > Rhizosphere > Soil ... | reverse complement strand
ATGGCGACCGCCGGAGCTGTCGAACGGGCTTTTTCGCACCAGGCGGTGCACGCCGGTCTCGGTGCGCAGCAGGCCGAAGGCGTAGTCGCCTTCCACCTTGATGGTGGCGCTCTTGATGCCGGCCACGTCGCCCTCGCTGACTTCCATGACCTCGGTCTTGAAGCCCTTGCGCTCGCAGTACTTCAGGTACTGGCGCAGCAGCATGCTGGCCCAGTCGCAGGCTTCGGTGCCACCGGCGCCCGCCTGGATGTCGATGAAGCAGTTGCTCGGGTCGGCCGGGTTGTTGAACATCCGGCGGAATTCGAGGCCTTCCACGATGGCCGCGAGCTTGGCCGCATCGGCTTCGATGGCGGCAAGGCCGGCCACGTCGCCTTCTTCCTTCGACATCTCGTACAACTCGGTGTTGTCAGCGAGGTTGGCCGTCAGGTGATCGATCGTTTCGACAACGGTGTCGAGGGTGCGCTTTTCCTTGCCCAGCTCCTGGGCGCGCTTGGGCTCGTCCCAGACCTTGGGGTTCTCGAGCGCCGCGTTGACTTCGTTCAGCCGAAGGGCTTTGCGATCGTAGTCAAAGATACCCCCGAAGGTCGACCGTGCGGCGGGTCAGGTCGGCGAGGGTGTTGCCGATGGCATTGATGTGTTCGATGTCCATGGTGCGGTTCCTGTCAGTTCGGTGCAAGCCCGCGATTTTGACACGTGCGGGGTCTGTTCAGGACGCGAGGAAGGCCTGGAGGCATTGGGCCAGTGCACGGGGCTGGTCGTGGTGCAGCATGTGGCCTGCCGGAGACAGCACGCGCCGGCAGGTGCGCCGCACCACCTTCAGCCGTTCATCGAATTCGGCTTTCGAATAGCGGTCCGCCCACCAGCGGGCGACGTCTGTCCGGTCGCCCTCCACCCACAGCAGCGGCGCCTCGATGGCCGCCCAGCAGGCGAGCACCTCCTCCTTGCGGTACAGGTACGGGTTGACCCGTTTGTGCGCCGGGTCCCCGAGGATGCGCCAGCGTCCGTTGGCGTCGGGCCGTGCCCAGTGCCCGGCCAGCCATGCCGCCCGGTCGGCCGGCAGCAGGGGATTGTTCTTGCACAGGCGGCGAGCCACGCCGGCCACATCCGGGTAGGTAATGAGGTCGTTCGGTTCCTTGAGCTCGTCGAGCCAGCGGGCATAGCGCGCGGGCGCTTCCTCGGGGCGGGAGGCGGGCTGCCCGAATCCCTCCAGGTTCACCAGGCGCCGCACGCGCTCTGGACGCGCCCCAGCGTACATCATCACCACGTTGCCGCCCAGGCTGTGGCCGAGCAGGTCGATTTGCCGATGCGCGGGCGCTCGCGCCAGGAGGACGTCGAGGAGGGCGTCGAGGTCGCCCAGGTAGTCGGGGAACCAGTAGCTGTCCGTGGGGGGAGACTGGGTGAGGCCGAAACCGCGCCAGTCGGGGGCGACGATCCAGCGGTTCGGGCCCTCCAGGGCCGCCAGTTCGTCCACCGTGAACTGGAACGAGGCGCCGACGTCCATCCAGCCGTGCAGCAGCACGAGGGGCGGGCGCCCTGCGGTCGCGAGGCTGGCGTCGCCCCATTGGCGCACGTGGTACCGCAGCCCGCGCAGGTTCAGGAATTCGCTGTGGCTTTCGCGGCGTATGGCATACGGGGCGGTTTCGGTCATGCATGCGATGATATTGCGGTGCACCATGCGGCGTCGCCTGCTTGGTGAACGCCCACCACCCGACCTTTGCCGCCTTCATGAGCCACGCCGCACCGTTTTCCATCCGCCCTGCCGAATTGCGCGACGTGGCCCCCATCGTGGGTCTGATCCGGGAGCTCGCCGAATACGAACAGCTCGTCCATCTGCTGCAAGTCACTCCGGAAAAACTGCGCCCGCATCTGTTCGGCGAGAAGCCCGTGGCCGAGGCACTGGTGGCCGACGCCGGCGGCGAGGTGGTGGCATTCGCGCTTTACTTCACCAATTTCTCCACCTTCCTGGCCCAGCCGGGGCTGTACCTGGAAGACTTGTACGTCAAGCCGGCGGCCCGGGGGCAGGGCATCGGCGAGGCCATGCTGACGCGGCTGGCAAAGCTGGCGGTGGACCGGAACTATGGCCGCTTCGATTGGAGCGTGCTCGATTGGAACGAAAGCGCCATCGGCTTTTACCGGAAGATGGGCGCCACGGTGATGCCGGATTGGCGGCTGTGCCGGGCCACCGGTGATTCCCTGCTGACCCTGGCCGGCCAGCCGCCGTCAAGCGGCACCGATGGCGCCGCCGCCCGTTGACATCCGGCAGCCCGCGCAGGCCTGGCTGGCCTGCCCAGTGGCGTAGGCCAGCCACACCGCAAACGCGGATCACCGCAGCAACTCGCGCAGCCAAGCCGCGCACGCCGCGGCTGCGTCGCCGGCCAGGTCACCCTGATCATCGTGTCCGCGCGCTGCAACTCGCGGCCGCAGGCATTCCCTGACGGCGGGAGCCTTGAAATCGGCGCTGTGCCTGCGCCGACGGCGCCGTGCCGGCGCTTCTAGCGTTGTTGATGCGTCCGCCAAGAAGTTAAGCGGACACGAGGCTCCTACGGGCGGGGCTCGGAATCAACATGGCTTGGCCGGCTGCTTACGGTGCCGATGCCCTCCGCACGCAAAGGCGCGGTCGCAAACGAGGCGTCGACGGCTACGCGTCGACCGTTTCGTAGATCCAGGTCAAACCCAGCAGGACGCGCACGTGCTCGAGCAATAGGTCCTGCTCGATGGGCTTGTTGACAAATGCATTGGCGCCGGCCGTCAGCGCCGCTCGCTGGTGGTCCTGGGACACGCTGGCCGATACGGCGATGATGGGCGTGCATGCCAGGGCGGAAAGACGGCGGATCCGGCGTGTCGCCTCGATGCCGTCTACCACCGGCATCACGATGTCCATCAGGATGAGATCGGGCAGGATCGATTGCGATAGTTCGACACCTTGCTTGCCGTCGCTGGCCTCGAATGTCTCGAAGCCGAGAGAGTCGAGCAGGTCCGTCAGCATGGCTCGGTTGGTCTCGATGTCGTCGACGATCAGCACCTTCTTGCGCGGGCCTTCGTACCCACAGATCATGCGCGGCATCGGTGCTCGGGTCAGCGTGTGCTCGACCGGCAGCGTGATCTCGAACGAGAACGCACTTCCCCGGCCCGGCGTGCTTCGCACATGGATGTTGCCTCCCATCAGGCTCACCAACTGCCGACTGATCGCCAGCCCGAGGCCGGTTCCCCCCGCGCGCCCCTTCAGGTCGCCACCCTGCTCGAAGGGCCTGAATATCGCCTCGCACTGATCCGCCGGGATGCCGGGCCCCGTGTCCTCGACCTCGAATTGCAGCCACGCATGACTGCCAGCGGTCTGCAAACCACGCACCCGCAGGCACACTTGGCCCGCATGGGTGAACTTCACCGCATTGCCGAGCAGGTTCAGCAGCACCTGCCGCAGACGCGTCTCGTCCGCACGGACGAGCGACGGTAGCGCCTTGTCGCCCTCGAAGGTGAACAGCAGCCCCTTCTCCTCAGCCTTGACGCGAATGATGTCGGAGATCGCCTGCAGGAATCCCGGCAGGTGGATGCCGCTCGGACACAGCTCGAACTTCCCAGCCTCAATCTTCGCCAGGTCGAGTACCTCATCGATCAGCATCAACAGGTGCTTGCCGCTCTGCTCGATGACGTTCAGCCCGAGCAGCTCTCGGCCGCCGAAGCTTCGGTTGCGCTTGAGGATCTGCGCATAGCCCAAGATGCCGTTCAATGGTGTCCGGAGCTCATGGCTCATGTTGGCCAGGAAGCTGCTCTTGGCCTGGTTCGCCACCTCCGCCCGCTCTTTGGCGGATTGCAGCTCGGCAGTGCGGTGGAGCACCAGCTCCTCAAGGTGCTCCCGATAGCGAATTAGCTCGGCTTCCGCACGCTTGCGCTCGCTGATGTCGGTGGCGAAGCCCTCGATGAACAGCGGGCGTCCGCCTTCATCGTGCACGATGCGGGCACTGACCAAGACCCACATCGTGCGACGGTCCTTGCGGTAGAACTCGCTTTCCCGCCCGACGACACCACCCTCCTTCAGGACGTCGGCGACGATCGCATCACGATCGGTCGGTCGCACGTACAGCTGGTGGCGCAGGTCGGTCAAGTGGTGGACGAGTTCGTCGACCGAGGAGTACCCCAGCATGTGCGCCATCGCCGGATTGGCGCTCAACGTCTGGCCCTCGAGCGAGGTCTGGAATATGCCTTCCAGCGCGTTCTCGAAGATCCCGCGGTACTTCTCTTCGCTGACGCTGATTTCCCGGCTCTTAGTCTCGAGCTGGGTGAACAGCGTCTGCAACGCCTGGCGTGCGCTCTCGACGCTGGCCCCCAGGCGACCGAGCTCGTCGTCGCGGCGCCAGACAAAGGGCTTGTCGAGCTCACCACGCGCCAATGCCAGCGAGTCCTGCATCAGGCGCCGGATCGGCGCCGCCAGGCGCAACTGCAGCAACGCAACGATCAGCACCAGGCTCAACAGCATCTGACCGAACAACGTAAACGCAAGCGCCTTGCGGTTGCGCGCGATGGTGGCATCCAGTTGCCCGGTGTCCATCTCAACCGTGACGTCGCCGATCTCCTGGCCCCGATAAGTGACGGGCCGCGTGAGCCGCTGCTGTTGTCCGGTGCGCCGCTGTGCATATTCGCGGGAGAGGAACACGCCGAAGTTGCGGTCGCGCGCCACGACCGACACCACGCGCGTGTCCTTCAGCACGATATCGAACAGCGGCACGTCGGCGCTGCTCATTTGCCACATCGGCGGCGCGAGGTCCAGACTGACGACGTCCGTGGTTCGCTCCAAGTCGCGCCGCAGCTGCTGTGCCAGCGCACCTTCCTGCTCGCGCAGGGTCAGCACCCCGCTGATCGACGCCGGAATCGAGAGACCGGCCACCGTAGCCAACAGGATGGAGGCACCCAGCTTCATGGCACGACCTCAACGCTCATCCCGAGCTGCGTACCCGCCCGCGAGGCCAGATGGGACCCTCGGGCCAATTCTGGAGGCGAGCCCTGCATGAACGCGGTGCCATTGCTGCGGCTTCATGCGTCCCCCCCAAAAAAAGGCGCACATCCACGCTCGCCAAAGCGGCACTGGCTCCCCTTGCTTCATCGTGGTGGAACGGGCTGACGTTCGTCACCGTCGCCGAAATTCTAGCACTCGCCCCCCAAATTCGAATGGATTCTGACTGCCGCGGCGCCAATGCAGCGCTATGATCGTTGCAGCCTTTGCCCGGGCCGATTTCCCGCGAACGCGAGAATCGATGAATGGTGACGCAAAAGCGATGAAGAGACTCCGTTGCGGCATGCTGGCGCTGGTCCTGGGTGCACCGCTGCAGGCGGTCGCTGGCTCGTACCTGTGCGTCACGTTGGACTATCCGCCGCTCATCCAGAAGGGTAGCGATGGGCAGGCCGAAGGTCTCGCGGTCGAAGTCGTGACCCGCGTGTTCCATCAGCTCGGGCACACCGTCAAGATCGAGATTTATCCCTGGGGTCGCGCGCTGGCGATGGCGCGCAACGGGTTGGCCGACTGCGTATTCACGATCTACCAGTCACCGGAGCGCGAGGAATTCCTCGACTTCAGCCGCGAGTCGATCATCCCGCAGATCGTTTACCTGTACACGCGCAAGGACAGCAGTGTCCAGTTCAACGGCGACCTTCACGCCCTCAAGGGCCTGCGCGTCGGGACAGCGTACAAGGTCAACTACGGGCCAAAGTTCGAACAAGCTCGCGCGTGGCTCGACATCCAGGAAGCGCCGGACATCGAAGTGAATTTTAGGAAGCTCGCGATGGGACGCGTGGACGTCGTACCCAGCAATCTGTATACGGCCACGTCGACGCTCGCGCTGCCGAGCCTGCACCCGTACGCCGGCCGCGTGTCGAAGCTGCCGACCCCCATTGAAAACGTGGCGAGCCACATCGCCTTCTCGAAGGCCAAGAACCTCACCGTGCTGCGTGACGCGGTCGACGTCGAGCTAAAGAGGACGATTGCATCGGGCATCTACCCCACCCTGCTGCGTAAATACGGGATCGAGCAGACCCCGGAACTCGAGCGCTTTCTTCAGTCTCGGCGCTGACTGATCACCATCGAGCCCGAGACCGTCGCCACTGCTGCTCCAGACGCCCACGTACTGCACTGTGCGTGCAAGGCGCTGAGCCGACGCCGCGCTGCGCTCTGTTGACAGGCCCTAAACTCGGGCCATGAGCACCTCACTGCTGCCCCTCATCACGCTCGGCCGAAGCGATCTCCGGGTCACCCCCATCTGTCTTGGAACCATGACGTTCGGCCAGCAGGTGGGCGAGGCGGCCGCTCACGATCTGCTCGACCAGGCGCTCGGCCGCGGCATCAACTTCATCGACACGGCCGAGATGTACGCTGTGCCGGCGCGAGCCGAGACCTGCGGCGCCACCGAGCGCATCCTCGGCGACTGGTTTGCCAGCCGTCCTGGCGTGCGTGAGAAGGTGGTGCTCGCCACGAAGGTGGCGGGCCCGTCGCGCGGCATGCCCTGGATTCGCAACGGCGCGCGCAACCTGCTGCCGGCCGACATCCACCAGGCCTGCGACGACAGCCTGCGCCGCCTGCAGACCGACCGCATCGACCTCTACCAGATCCATTGGCCCAACCGCAACGTGCCCACGTTCGGCAACCTGTACTTCGATCCGTCGCGGGACGACGTCTACACCTCGATCCACGAACAGCTGGAAGCGCTCGCCGTGCTGGTGAAGGCGGGCAAGGTGCGCTACATCGGCCTGTCCAACGAAAGTCCGTGGGGTGTGCATGAATTCATCCGACTGGCCGAACAGCACGGGCTGCCTCGGGTGGTCACCGTGCAGAACCCGTACGCGCTCAACAGCCGCGCGGTCGACAACGGGCTCGACGAAACCTTGTATCGCCTGGGCGTGTCGCTGCTGGCGTACTCGCCGCTCGGGTTCGGCGCGCTCACGGGCAAGTACGACGACGTGGGGCTTTATTCCAGCGACAAGCCCGGCCGCCTGGCCATGTTCGATTCGATGAAGCAGCAGCGATGGGCCCGGCCCGAAGCGCTGGATGCCGCGCGCCACTACAACGCGCTGGCCCGCCGGCACGGGCTCACGCCCGCGCAGATGGCCCTGGCGTTCTGCTACACCTCATGGCGGGTGGCCAGCACCATCATCGGCGTGACCAAGCCCGAGCAGCTCGATGCCAACGTCGATGCATGGGGCCTCAAGCTGTCGCCTGAACTCCTCGCCGAGATCGACGCCATCCGCTGGCAGCATCGCGATCCGGCCCAATGAGGCGAACGCCCCACTGACCCATGGCCCGCAAAGACCACGCATCCGAAACCCCTGCCACCCAATGGCTCCGGCGCGAACAGGTGCCGTTCAGCGAGCATCTGTACGACTATGTGGAGCACGGCGGCACCACCGAATCGGCGCGCCAGCTCGGGGTGGATGAGCACCACGTCGTCAAGACGCTCGTGATGGAAGACGAGTCGGCGCGTCCGCTCATCGTGCTGATGCACGGCGACCGGCAGGTGAGCCTGAAGAACCTCGCCCGGCAGATCAACACGAAGAAGGTCGTGCCATGCAAGCCTGACGCGGCGCAGCGGCACAGCGGCTACCTCGTGGGCGGAACATCGCCGTTCGGTACGCGCAAGGCGATGCCGGTGTATGTGGAGGGCTCGGTGCTCGGGCTGCCGAAGATCCTGATCAACGGCGGGCGAAGAGGTTTCCTCGTGGGCATCGATCCGCAGGTGCTGGTGCGGCTGCTGGGGGCCAAGACGGTGCAATGCGCCGGTGCAGAATAATGGCCTTCTGCATTTGCCGTACCCCATGGAGACTTCCTACGTTTTTGCTGCCGCCCTCGCGGCCTACCTGATCGGCTCCCTCTCTTTTGCGGTCATCGTCAGCCGGGCGATGGGGCTCAACGACCCGCGGAGCTATGGTTCGGGCAACCCGGGCGCCACCAACGTGCTCCGTTCGGGCAACAAGCTCGCTGCAGTGCTCACGCTGGTGTTCGATGCCCTCAAGGGATGGCTGCCCGTGTTCCTGGTTCAGCGTTTCGGCGAAGCGCATGGTCTGGGGGAAGGTGCGATGGCCGCCGTCGGTCTCGCGGCATTCCTCGGCCACCTGTGGCCCGTGTTCTTTCGCTTTCGCGGCGGCAAGGGCGTGGCAACGGCGGCCGGTGTGCTGCTGGCTTTGAACGTCTGGCTGGGCCTGGCCACGCTCTTGACCTGGATCCTCATCGCCGTGTTCTTCCGCTATTCGTCGCTGGCGGCCATCGTGGCTGCGCTCTTCGCCCCGTTCTACCAGCTGCTGGTCTGGGGCTTCGGCCCCACCGCGGCGGCGGTCGCGGTGATGGGCACCCTGCTGGTCTGGCGCCACGGCGCCAACATTCGCAAACTTCTGGCCGGTACGGAAAGCAAGCTCGGCCAGAAGGCCGCCGTGCCGGCCGCAGCGCCCACTTCACAAGGACGACGCCGATGACCAACCCCGTACGCCGCTTCCATGTCGGCGACCGCCTCTCCGAAATGGCGATCCACCACGGCACCGTGTACCTCGCAGGCCAGGTGCCCGACGATGCCACGCAGGACATCCGCGGCCAGACCCGCCAGGTGCTGGCTCATGTGGACCGCCTGCTCGCCGAGGCGCACACGGACAATGCCCACATCCTGATGGCCCAGATTTATCTTGCCGACCTCGCCGACTTCGCCGGCATGAACGAGGTCTGGGACGATTGGGTGCCTCCGGGCGACGCGCCGCCGCGGGCCACCGTGCAGGCCCGCCTGGCCAACCCGGCCTGGCGCATCGAGATCGTGGTGACGGCAGCGCTGCGGGTCTGAGGCTTGTTCAAGCTGCACAAGCCGCGGTGAAGCGGCTTTGTGCATCAGGCACAGCGAGCCTGGCGTGTGCCAAACCAGCGCAGGCTCTCCAGCGCGGCCATCACGAGCAAGCTCGTTCCGAACACCGGCATGGCCAGCGCCAGGGCGCCGAGCACGGCCCACCAGTGCAGGGGCACGTCCCGGAGATCCGCGGCCGACAGTGGCGGTGCGGCCAGCGTGCGGGGAGGACGCCGCAACCACCACATCGCCAAGCCCGACACCACGGAGAACACGGCCGCCAAGGCAGCGATGGCCAGCAGCACCTGGTTCCAGAGGCCGTATTCGCCGCGATGGAAGGGAATGCCTACCGCGGTCGCTTTGGCGAGCAAAGGAAGCTGTGCCCACCCCGAACGGAACAAGGCCTCGCCCGAGCGGGCGTCGAGCGCCAGAACGAACCGGCGGGAGGGCTGCGAACGGTCGAAGTTCTCGACCCGCCAGAGGCCATCGTCCGTGGCGGGTGCCGTGATTTGCAACGATACGTCGGGAGCTTCGGCGCGCGCCCGCGTCCAGGCCGCCTGCCAGCTCAGATGCGGCATGTCGCCTTCGGCCGAACGCAGGCTTTGCGGAACCCGGGGCGCCTCCTGCCCGGCCGCCTGCTGCAACTGCCGGAAGCGCTCGCCGGCATACCGCGACCAGGTCAGGCCCGTCACCAGCACGATCGCCAGCACGAGGCCGCACACGATGGCCACCGTCGCATGCAAGTCACGCCAGGTGGCGCGGCCGCGGCCGAGGCGCGGCACCAGGGCACGCCAGCCGGGCCCGCCGGCTCGTCGTGACTTCGGCCACCACATTGCGAGGCCGGTCATGGCCAGTACCAGCATCCAGCTGGCACCCAGTTCGAGCAGCCAACGCCAGCCCTGGCCTTGCAGCGCCGACGAATGCAGCTTCCTGGCCCACGTCTTGAAGCGGGCCAGTTCGGGCAACCGGCCGAGCACCTGGCCGGTGTAGGGGTCGACGTAGACGATGCTGCCGGTGGGCAGGCCGTGATCGTGCGACGCCCCGGCGTGGTGTTCATGCGGTGCCCGCAGGAACACCTGGGTGCTCTCGCCGGGGGCGAAGCCGGGCACGACGTGGCGGAGGGCAGCATCGGGTGCTGCCGCCAGGGCAGCCTCGACCTGGCGGTCGAGCGGTACGGTGCTTGCGACCAAGGGCACGGTGTCGAGGTGGGCGTATCGCCACGCCTCGATCTGCGGCGCGAAGACGTACAGCAAACCGGTGAGGGCGGCGAACAGCACGATGGGGGCGCCGATGAGGCCGCCCCAGAAATGCAGGCGGCGCAAGAGGCGGTGCAGGCTGGGGGAGATGGTCATCGCGAGATCCTCAGTTCGTGAACCGCAGCTCGGCAAACAATGTGCGCCCCGGGTACGGGTGGAACTGGAAAGCGTTCTGGTTGAGGGCGTTGTTGATGCCCACTGCCAACGCCACCTGGTGCGTGGCCTTCCACACCGAGCGCAGGTCCAACTGGTTCACCCGCGACGTGCCGCCATACACGTCGGGTTGGATGTCGGAATTGTTGGTTTCATTGTAGGTACGCCCCTGGTGACGGTAGCCAGCGGACAACATCCAGTCGTCGGTGGGCCGCCAGGTGGCCTGCAGCGTGGCGCGCGTGCGTGGCACGCGCACCCAGCGTTTGCCCACCATGGCCGGATCGTTGCGGTTCGCCGTGACCTCGCTGCGGAGCGTGTACGCGGCGCTGGCGTCGAGGTCCAGGCCATTGACAAGAACGTCGCGCCCGGACCATGTGAACTCGACCCCGGTGGTCTTCACCTCATCGACGTTCTGTACGCAGGTGTAGATGCCGGTGGGCGTGCCCGTGACGACGGCGTTGCACACGACCGGATCACTCGTGCTCTGGCGCAGGATCGCGTCACGCACGCGGTCGTGGTACAGCGACACGCGCAAGGTGTGGCGTGCCCAGGATTGTTCTGCACTCAATTCAACCGCGTCGGAAGTCTCTGCCTTCAGGTTGGGATCGGCGAAGGTCTTGCCCGTCGAGGTTTGAGTTCCGTTGTACAGCTCTTCGACGTTCGGGAATCGCACGCCTCGGCCCATGCTCAGTGACAACAGCAGATCACGGGTGGCGTTGAAAGCCAGGGCGAGCTTCGGGGAATGCCCGCGCAGTCGCCGAGCCTCATAAATCTTGGGAGGGCCGTTGACGAACTGCTGTTGCCCATCGTGCGCGCGGAACCACTCTTCGCGCCAGCCGGCTGTCAGTTTCCAGTGATCGGCGAAACGCCAGGCGTCCTGGGCGTACAGCGCGGTGATGTCGGTGCGACCGCGATAGGCCTGCGTCGGAGCATCCGCCATGGCGAGCCAATTGGAGGTGGGCGCGACGGTGTTGTCGAGCCGGTAGCTGTTGCGGTGCACGCCGAATGCGAGCGCATGGCGCCCGCCGGTCCAGTCACCCTGCGATGGTGTCCATGTGCCCTGGATCTCTGCCGTGCGCCAGCCGGTGCCGTCCCGGCTCGTCACACTGCCGGCACCACCGTTGGCGGCGACCGGGTCCGGGTTGTCGGCCTGGCGTGCCACGTCCTTGAGGATCCGGTAGTCCGACACCACCAGCGAGCCATTCCAGCCGCGCTCGCGGCGGGTCTTCAGTGTGGCGCCGAGCTGCTGATGCACTTCTTCTCGCCGGCTGGGGGCAAACGCCGATGCGGGCACGTTGAACGTGTTCGTGCCGTCGGAGACGATCCCGGACCACACCCGCGCGCCGGTGCTGTCACGCAGAAAGGTTTCGTTGCGGGTGGTGCTGTCGTTGTACCACCAGGATGCCATCGTGCTCGCCTCGACGTCGGGAGTGAAGCGGTAGCCGGTGCGCAGGTTCAAGGTGTCTTGCAGGGTGTGGTCGATGCCATTCGCACCGAACACGGCACGCCGGGCCCCCTTCGGATCGGTGTCGTAGACGATGCCGCTGACCGGCGTGGCCGTGCCACTCACTGCGGGATATGCGCCTGCGGCATTGGCCGTGACCGTCGGGTACTGCATCGGCTGCGATGTCGTGTCCTGATGGTTGAGATCGGCCGTGTACCACAGGCCGGATTCGAGCAGGCTGCCCACGTGAAGCGACAACTGCCCGCCGTCGTAATGATCGTCATGGCCGTATTGGTCGAATCGCTGCCGGTATCCCACCGCCCGCCCCGACACTTCGAAACCGATGGGTTTGCGCTGCGTGACGGCCACCGTGGTGCCGATGGAATTGCCGGGCAGCAGTGCCGAGTAGGGGCCATACAGCACGTCCACCCGTTCGATGGCTTCGGGCGAAATCATGTTCCAGCGGGGTGCATCGAAGCGGCCGAGGAAGTTGCTGATGAGGTAGCCGTCGAGGTAGACGAGTGCCCGCGAGGGCTGCGACGTGCCGAAGCTGCGGCCGGCGATGAGCGCGTTGCGGTCACCGATGTACCGCTTGCGGATCGTCGTGTTGGGCGCGTACTGCAGCGCGTCCTCCGGGTTCACCAGGTTCTGTTCGCGCAGTTGCTCGGCGGATTTGCTGGCCGTGGCGCCGGGGATGCTGAGGTGCAGGCCGCGGCGTGGCGCACCGCTGGAGACCACCACGGGAGCGAGTTCGGTTTCGGTGGCGACGCCTTGGGCGAGCGCGGCATAGGGCAACGCGGCGCACGCGAGCGCCGCGGTCAGGGGGGTGACATGGTTCATGATGGGCTGATCGGTCGCCGGCACGCGAAGGTGCGGCCGGCCGGAAGCGCGTTCCGGGAAAGCGGGACGCGCGAGACAGGTGGCGCACGGGGGCGCCTGCGATCAGGCCGTTGGGGGTGGGGCGTGGAGCCGCCAGGTCAGCCAGCGTCGACTGGCGTCGGGCCGGGCCGGATGACGGAGGTGTGGAGCGGGGCCGGCAGAGACATCGGGCGCTGGGACGTGCGGCTGCGCGGCCGTCGGCAACGGCGCCCATGGGCCCGGCAGCGATGCCAACGCGCACGGGCCATCGGCGGCCGGGTGGTTCGCTGCCGGTTCAGCGGGGCCATCGACGGCGAGGGTGCGCACACCGTAGACCGAGCAGACCTCGACCAGCGCCAGGCCACGGTCGTGCGCCGACCATGCGGCCAGCAGCGGCATGGCCGCCTTGAGCAGCAACAGCGCGGCCATGGCCCACAGCCACGCCCGGCAGGCGGGCGTGCCGGGGCGGAGTCGGCGCAGGGAATGTGGCATGGCGGCCGGCATTATCACCAAGCCACGATCAGGAGCGCGTGCCCTTTTCGTCGGCGTTGTGGATGATGCGGATCAGCTGGGATTCGAGGCTGAGGCCGCCGTTCGAAGAGAAGGTCAGGCGGCCGAGGCCCTTGTAGATGAATTCCTGGCGGTAGTTGTCGGAGCCCCAGGAGGTCAGAAAACCCTTGCCGGTGATGTACGAATGCTTGTCCGTGGGCTTGCCGATGAGCGCAATCACTTCCTTCATGCTCATGCCCATGCGCAATTGGGTGAACTTGCTGTCGGCGGCGGGCGTGCCCCGCACTTCGCCCGTCTTGCCGTCGTCCTCGACTTTTTCCACCTTGTCGGCGGGGGCCGGTTTCGACTCGGCCTCGGCCGCCCGAGGGGTCTTCTCCGCGCGGGGGGCCGTGGAGGCGGTGGACTCGGAGGGTGCCGGCTTGCGGTGACCGCATGCGCCCAGCAGCACTGCGGCGGCGATCAACGCCGGCAGCAACGGGGCGTGGTTTTTCGGCATGGTGGTTTTCCTTTGATGTCTGCGCCGTCAAATGGGCGGCGAATCATAGGGGCACCTCCCCCGGCCGGTGCCGATGTTTACCGCCGGTAACGTGGACTGGCTCAGGGGGCCCGGCTGGCGTCGCCAAGCGCCTGGGTGTTCGGGCGCAAATCGATGCCCGGGCTGCGCTGGAGCCGCCACCCGAGCGCCAGTGTCATGACCAGCGAGGCCACCACGACATAGCCGACCCAATCGAAGTGCCGAAGCTGTCCGTCCGGCTCCATGATCACCATGTGGCCGGCAAGCACCGATGCCAGCCCACCTGAGAGCTGTTGCAGGGAGGCGCTGATGGCATTGAAGGCGCCGCGCTGCTGCGGTGGCGGGATGGACGACACCATGGCCTGGAAGGGGATGATGCGGGAGAAGATCCCGACGAACATGACGGCGTTGAATATCACGAACGTCAGCACCGTGATCCTTCCCAGGTGGATGTAGATCAGCACCATCACCATCGACAGGACCGAACCGAACACGAACACCCGGAATGTGCCGAATGCATCGGCGGCCCGGCCGATCAGCGGGCCGAAGCAGATCGTGCACAGCCCCGTGACCAGATAGACCGTGGGCAGGCTGTGCAAATCGATGCCGAGGTTGTTCACTGCATAGGCGCTGCCGAAGGGCATCAGCATGTAGCCGCCCGTGGCCACCAGGGCCGTGGTGGCGAAGGCGGTGAGGTAACGCGGTTCGGCCAGCGTGTGCAGCAGATGCCTCCACGGGCTCAGTGCCTGGGGATGGTCCAGGTGCTCTGTGACCGGTTGCATCCGCCAGGCCACGATGAGCCCCCCCGCCAGCCCGAGCGCGGCCATCGCGAGGAACGGCACATGCCAGTTCCATCGGTTGGACAGGTAAAGGCCTGCAGGTATCCCCAGCACCTGGCTCGCCGCAAAGGCCGTCTGGATGAAACCCATCACGCGGCCCCGCATGGCCAGTGGAAAGAGGTCCGTCGAGATGGCGAACACTGTCGCGCCGATGACGCCGCCGAACAGCCCCGTGATGATGCGTGCCATGAGCAAGGTCTCGAAGCTGTTGGCCAGCCCGCACCATGCTGTTCCGGCAATGAAGCCGGCATAGAAGAAGAGCAGGAGCTTCTTCCGGTCGAACCGGTCGGCGAACCCGGCGGTCAACAGGCCCGCGGCCCCCGCGCTGAAGGCGTAGGCCGACACGACCATCCCGAACTGCGCCGGATCGATGGCCAGCGAGGGCATGATCATCGCGCCCAGCGGCGCCATGATCATGAAGTCGAGCACGACGGCGAATTGAAGGAAGGCCAGCATGCCGACCACGAGTCGCTGATAGCGCGAAAAGCGGGGCGGCGGTGAAGCGGATGGGCGTGCCATGGGACGGGCTCAGCTCAGGCCGAGAAGTGCAGGATCGCCTCGGCCGCGACGCACGATGGCCGGCGGTGCCTGGGTCAGGTCCACCACGGTCGTGGGGGACATGGCGCAGGCGCCTGCATCGACCACCGCCTGGATCTGGCCGTTGAACCGCGCGCGGATGTCTTCGGGATCGTTCAGCGGTTCGGTCTCGCCGGGCGGGATCAGCGTGGTGGCAAGCAGCGGTTCGCCAAAGAGCGCGAGCAGCTGCTGCAGCATCACATGTTCGGGCACGCGCAGGCCGATGGTGCGCCGTGACGGATGGGACACACGCCGCGGCACTTCCTTCGTGGCCTCCAGGATGAAGGTGAAGGGGCCCGGCGTGGCGCTCTTGAGCAGGCGGTATTGCTTGTTGTCCACCCTGGCGTAGCTCGACAGTTCGGAGAGGTCGCGGCACAGCAAGGTCAAATGGTGCTTGTCGTCTACGCCGCGCAGGCGGCGCAGTTGCTCGGCCGCGGCCTTGTCGTCGAGGTGGCAGACGAGCGCGTAACTGGAGTCCGTCGGGACGGCGGCGATGCCGCCTGCATGCAGGATCTCGGCAGCACGCTTGAGCAGGCGCTGCTGCGGGTTGTCCGGATGCACTTCGACGTATTGGGGCACGGCGTGGTTTTCAGGGAGTCAGGTCGCGATGGTATCTGCGCCGCAGACGGCCGAAGGCCATGCAGCACTTGCCCCGGTGCACATCCGGGGCGCTCGCGCAAATCGGTCAGGCCGGCTGCAGCACGCGCGCTGCGAGCGCATCCCACACCGGCGTGAGCCGTGCCGGCAGCGGGGGCAGCCGGCCGAGGTCGATGTGGCTTTCTTCGGGGCTGTGGAAATCCGAACCCCGCGAGGCGAGCAGGCCGAACTCGACGGCCATGTCCGCGTACTTGATGAAGTCCGCCGGTGTGTGACTGCCGGTGATGACCTCCACGCCTCGCCCGCCATGGGCCATGAATTCGCTGAAGAACGCGTATTCCTCGGTCGGCGAGAACTTGTAGCGCCCGGGGTGGGCGATCACTGCCACGCCGCCGGCTTCGGTGATCCAGCGCACGGCGTCTCCGAGTTTGGCCCAGCGGTGCGGCACATAGCCGGGCTTGCCTTCGGTCAGGAAACGGCGGAACACCTCCTGCGTGTCGGCGCAGACGCCGCTCTCGACCAGATGGCGCGCGAAGTGGGTGCGGGAGATCAAGTCCGGGTTGCCGACGTACTTCAGCGCGCCTTCGTACGTGCCCGCAATGCCGATGCCGGCCAGGCTCTCGGCCATCTCCCGGGCGCGGGCCTCACGGCCACCGCGGGTGGCCGACAGCCCTTGCACGAGCTGCGGGTCGTCCAGTTCGAACCCGAGGCCCACGATGTGCACCGTCAAGCCGATGAAGGTTACCGAAATTTCCACCCCAGTGAGGTACGGCAAGCCCACGGCCCGGGCGGCCGCAAGGGCACGGCGCTGGCCCCCGATCTCGTCGTGGTCCGTCAGCGCCCACAACTCGACGCCGTTCGCCCGCGCGCGCTCGGCCAGGTTCTCTGGCAGCAGCGTGCCGTCCGATACCACGGAGTGGCAATGCAGGTCGGCGTTGAGATCGCAGCTTGGGGAATTCACCGAGTGATTGTAGGCAGCCCATGGCGGTTGCGCCCGGCGCGGGTTCATTCAACGTGGCGAGAGTCGCAGAATGCGCCCCTTTGAGCTGTCGGTCAGCAGATACAACCATCCGTCCGGCCCTTGGCGCACGTCCCGGATGCGCTCGTCCAGGTCGGTCAGCAGCCGTTCTTCGCGAACCACCCGCTGGCCGTCCAATTGCAGGCGCACGAGGGCCTGACCCCGGAGGGCGCCGATGAACAGCTGCTGGCCTTGCCACCCGGGGTACTGGTTGCTCGTCAGGAAAGCCATGCCGCTGATGGCGATGGAGGGCACCCAATACCTCAGCGGCGGGGTCATGCCCGCCTTCGTCGTGCCGTCTCCGATGGGCTTGCCGCTGCCGTATTCGACGCCGTACGTGACGACCGGCCAGCCGTAGTTGTGTCCCGCGAGGTCGATGTTCAGCTCGTCGCCGCCTTGCGGGCCATGCTCGTGCGTCCACAGTTCGCCCGTGTCCGGATGCAGCGCCGCACCTTGCACATTGCGGTGGCCGTAGCTCCAGATCTCAGGCAGCGCACCGGGCGTCTTCACGAACGGGTTGTCGGCCGGCACGCGCGCCCGTCGGCCTCGATGCGAATTGTCTTGCCCAGGTGAGAGCCGAGGTTTTGCGCTTCGTTCCGGTAGGAGAGGCGTTCGCCCAGGGTGATGAAGAGCAGGCCCTGGCGGTCGAAGACGAGGCGCGAGCCGAAATGGGCCATGCTGACCTTCTTGTCGCGCTGCCGGAAGATCACGGTCACGCCGGTCAATTGGTTGCCTGTCAGTTTGCCCCGGGCCACCGCCGTGCCGTTCTTGCCGGCCTCTTCGCCGGTGCCGGCCTCGGCATAGCTCAGATAAACGAGGCCGTTGGCGGGGAAGTCGGGATCGAGGGCGACGTCGAGCAGGCCGCCCTGGCCTTGGGCGTCGACATCCGGCACGCCCGTGAGCGGCGGGCCCAGCCGGCCGCTGCGCTCCACGATACGCAGCCGGCCCGGGCGTTCAGTGACGAGCATCCGGCCATCGGGCAGGAACGCGAGCCCCCAGGGATGGTCCAGGCCCGTTGCCACCGGCGTGACGGCCACCCGTGGCTCGGCCAGCGCGGTGGCGCAGGCGAATGCGAGCAGCATGAGGGCGCGGCGCATCGGATGGGCTTCGAGAAGGCTCAGGCCCCAGTGTGCCTTCGAATCCGATGGTTGTCTCAGTCGGCGGCCTCGACGATCATTTGCACCCGCTGCCTGCCGTTGTATTCGTCCAGGCGCAACTGGTAGGCGAGGGTGACGCGGTCGCCCACCGGCTCGCTGCGACCGAACCAGATCGCATCGCGCACTGCGCCGGCATGGCGCACGGACAACTTCAGGTGCTTTTCGCCCACGAGCCGCTGTGAGAGAACCTCCACCTCGTCGCTGAACACCGGCGGGTCGAACGCCTGGCCCCATACCTGCGCATCGAGCGTGCGCACCGTCTCTGGGGTGAAGTATTCGACGTTCAAGGGGCCGTCGGTGAGCAGCGTGCGCGAGAGGGTGGCCGCATCAAGCCATTCGCCAGCCACGTCGCGCAATGCGCGTTCGAACGTCGGAAAGTCCGCTTCTTCGAGGGTGGCGCCTGCTGCCATGGCATGGCCGCCGAAGCGCTTGAGCACGCCAGGATGGCGCTTGCTGACGAGGTCGAGCGCATCGCGCAGGTGGAAACCTTGGATCGAGCGGCCCGAGCCCTTGAGCAGCCCGTCCTGCCCTTTCGCGAACACGAAGGTGGGGCGGTGCATCCGGTCCTTCAGGCGCGAGGCCACGATGCCGACCACCCCCTCGTGGAAGTCGCGCGCGTAAAGGGCGAGCGCCGAGGGGGAATCTCCCGCCTCTGCGGCACGCCGCACCAGGTCGTCGAGCATGCCTTCGGCCTGTTCTCGCATGCCGGCTTCCACTTCGCGGCGTTCGCGGTTGATGGCATCGAGTTGTTGCGCGAGTTGGGCGGCACGTGCCGGATCGTCGGTCAGCAGGCATTCGATGCCCAGCGACATGTCAGAGAGCCGGCCCGCCGCATTGATGCGCGGGCCGAGCGCAAAGCCGAAGTCGAACGCACAGGCGCGGGACGCATCGCGGCCGGCCGCCGTGAACAAGGCCGCCACACCGGGTTGCATCCGGCCGGCGCGGATGCGCTTGAGGCCCTGTGCCACCAGGCGGCGGTTGTTGGCATCGAGCCGCACTACGTCGGCCACCGTGCCGAGGGCCACGAGGTCGAGCAGCGTGTCCAGGCGAGGCTGTTGATCCACGGTGAAAGCGCCGCGGCCGCGCAGTTCGCTGCGCAGCGCAAGCAGCACATAGAACATCACGCCCACTCCCGAGAGGTTCTTGCTCTCGAAGCCGCAACCGGGCTGGTTGGGGTTCACGATGACCGTGGCATCGGGCAACACCGTGTCACCTTGCACTTTGGCCGGCAAGTGATGGTCGGTCACCACGACGTCGATGCCCAGCGCCCGGGCGTGCGCGACGCCCGCCACGCTCGCAATGCCGTTGTCCACCGTCAGCAGCACATCAGGGCGAGCCCCGAGCGCCAGATCGACGATGGCAGGGGTCAGGCCGTAGCCATGGGCCGCCCGGTCGGGCACCACATGGCACAGCGTGCCGGGCGCGGCACCCAGCATGGCAAGCCCGCGCAGGGCCACTGCGCATGCGGTGGCGCCGTCGCAGTCATAGTCGGCCACCACGCAGATGCGCCGGCGGGCGGCCAGCGCGTCGGCCAGGAACTGCGCTGCGGCCTGTGCGCCCAGCAGTGCCGAGGGCGGCAACAGGCGGGCCAGGCCGTCGTCGAGTTCGTCGGTCTCGCGAACGCCGCGGGCCGCGAACAGGCGGGCGAGCAGCGGATGCACGCCGGCCTGTTCGAGCGCCCACACGGCACGCGGCGGCACGTCCCGGCGCCGGAGCTTGGGGGCGGCCGTCACAGCGCCGCCAGGATCGGGTGGGCCGTGGCGGACGCGAAGCGGCGGCGCATGCGGGTCCACAGCGGCTGCTCGCGCTGCTCGAAGCGCTGGGCGATGCATTCGCCGGCAAGGGTCAGCGTCACTGGCTGCCCGGCCCGTGTGCGTTCGAGGGCTGCGGCCACCGGGCCTGCATCGAGGGCATGCCAGGCCTCGGCCCATGCGGCCCAATCCTGGCCCATGGCCGGGGCGCGCAGGCGGTCGTCGATCACGAGGTCCGGAGCGGGACGCCCGGCCTGCGCGCGACCGCAGCCGCTCAGCCAGAACGAATTGACGGGGAGGGCGCCGAGCGCAATGCGCTCATCATTGAGCGGATGCTGGTACAGCAGCATCTGCACCTCATTTTGCAGCCGGCGGACCAGGCGGGCCTGGGGATGGGACGGCATCCAGAGATCGATGTTGCGGCCGATGACGCGATCGAGGGACGCAGCCG
>Ga0207679_10000812_pt1 | contig 20221 bp, 18 predicted proteins | sample KBSC73metaG_FD_184320 | JGI IMG/M metagenome (GOLD analysis project Ga0207679, IMG submission 184320) | Corn rhizosphere microbial communities from Kellogg Biological Station, Michigan, USA - KBS C7-3 metaG (SPAdes) (version 2) | ecosystem: Host-associated > Plants > Roots > Rhizosphere > Soil ... | reverse complement strand
TGAACAGGCATCTGAAAAGGATGATCCACGGTCTCAGAGCGAGGCAGGCCCGCGACGAATCGATGAAATGCTGGTAACCAATCCGCGGATATGAGTCTGATTCATCGTCGCTTGCAACGCCCGAGCCGCATCACCCGATCGATTCACAATCCACCGCCGTAAAGTCTTGATTGACGAAGGCGACCATATGAGGCGCTTCGGCTACGAATCCCCCGCACGACCACTGTCTCCAGCTCCACCGTGACCGTACGAGACACGGCCGTGCAGGCCCGTTTCAGCTCGCTTCGCATCGGTCCGGCCGCCACACCTCGTCGTCCCGGCGAAAGTCGGGACCCATTGCCCCAGTGGGCACCGGCTTTCGCCGGTGTGACATTTGTTTGCGGCCCCCGCATGTCATACCGGCGAACGCCGATACCCACTGTTCCAAATGGCCACGACAGCCGCCGGAGCTATAAAAGAGAAAGAGCGAGGGGCGAGCGAGCAAAGCGAGCAACGCCCCGCACCGCACGCGACAGGAAGGCAAGCGAAGCGAAGCCGCACATCAAGCCACCCGCGAGGCCGGCTCTGCCGGCCGACCCGGGGTCGCCCCTCGGGGGCAGGAGCGAAGCGACTGGGGGGCCTATTTTTTCTTTGGGAGCGCCACGATCTTGCGCAGCCGGGTCGGGGACGTGACCAGGTTGTTGGCCACAAACCCCTGTGCGGAGTCGGGCTCGAGTGCCGCCACGGCCAGGTTGCCCCAGACCTGGCTCAGGGGCACGTAATAGCTGCCGGCCGGTGCCTTGAATTCCATGATCTCGCGTTCGCCCGCCACGGCTGCGCCGCCGTTCGCGTCTGCCTGCATGCCGTCGACGGCCTGGCCGAGCTGATCCACGCGCAATCCGAGGGCGCGCAGGCGGTTCACTGCATTCGACTGGTCGGCAGCAAGCCAATAGCCACAAGGCCGGTTGCGGCGCTTGGCCTCGCGCAACACCAGCGAGGAGTCCCAATTGACCACCACTTGTTTGTCGACACCGGTCTTGGGGTCGAGCAGGAGCAGCGTGTGTTCGGTGGAAGACAGTTGCGCATCAACCACGGCCGTGCCTTTGCAGAGTTCGGCCCGGACCGAGGCGTCAACATATTTGCGCAGCTTCACGAGGTCGCCGGCACGCTGAGCGCTGCTCTTGAGCAGCGCCGTGATGGCCGCCACATGGCTGTGGACCCTTCTGCCCAAATGCACCCGGCCAAGGTTGCCACCTCGCGATTCGAGCACCACGCTGACCGCGTTGCGCAGGCCATTGACGTTGCGTGCACTGTCCGGCCGGGCATTGCCCATCGATGCACGCTGACCGCCTGCCGCGATCCGATGGGCCCATTCCACCGTCAGCCCGTCCTGCTTGAGCGCCGCCAGCAGGGGCTGGCGAAACCATTCCTCGGATGCCTTGACGATGAACTCGGGGACGCCAGCCGTGCCGGCGTACTGAAGCTGGATGTCGGCCCTTTGCGCGCCTCCCATGCGTTCCGCGTAAGCGGCATCGATGGGGTATTCATGTGTGTCGATCACGACCATCGGACGGTAATCCGATGCGAGGCGGGCCATCGCCCGCGCCTCAGGTGTGCTGAGCAGCAGGTGATCGGTGTCGAGGTCGGTGCCATTGGTCAGCGCCGCCTGCCCACGCGCCGCACCGTCCGGATTGGCCCGAGGGTAGATCACCACGTTGATGCGATCCAGCAGATCCTGCAGATTGCCGGAAGCCAACGCGTCGGCAATCTGCAGCAGCGCCTCGGTGCCGGCCGGTTCATCCCCGTGCTGCTGGCTCACGATCATCACGGTGGGACGCCCGCCTCGCTCGAGGACGGCCGGCACGGGTGACGGATGCCGGGTGAACAAGATCGCCTGCAAGGGCGCACCGTCCTGCGAGTTGCCGAGCGGCAACAGCGTGACGCTGGTGGAATTGTTCGCGGGCTGTGCCGACGCGACGAGCGCTTGAAGCCTGGCCTGAAGTTCGGCCGCGGTCGTGAAGGTGTCGCGGCCGGACTGCAACGAGGGCAGCGGATAGGTCACGGCCGGTTCGGGAAAACGCGCGGCGACTGCCGGGGTTTCCAACGGATGGACAGAAGGAGATGGAACCGGCATCGGCGCAGGCGCAACCGCCGGCGCAGAGGCGGACGGGGCGGGACGCAACGCGCGCGCTTCCGGCAGCACAGGTCCCCCGGTCGTCGGATTCGAACCGCACCCCACCATCAAGAGCGCCGGCACGAGGATCGCCATCGGCCCCCGCAAACGATGAAGAGATTGGGGACAACGGCGGCGCATGGAAAGATTCTCCGGGAATGAACGCCTGGACTATAAACGTCCACCCCGAAGGCACCAATCCCTCCTTCGGGGCGCAAAGCGCCGCTTTCGCCGCCGGAGTCAGCCCGTGGATCGCGCCCTGAAGGGGGAGATCAGCGGACCGCCCTCGATGAAGGCGATGCCTGTCTCAGCGGTCGTACCCGTAGTGGTTGCCGTGGCCTCGACGATGGTCCCAGTTGTCGCGCTGATCCCAGTCGCGGCGGTGTTCTCGCCAGTGGTGATGGCGGTGATGCCGCTCCCAGGAGCCACCCACGATGGCCGGCGGGCCGGGCGGGTACACAACCACGGGCGGCTGAACCACCACCGGACGCGGCCGGTAGTACACCGGCGGCGGCGGGGCGTAGTACACCGGCGGTGGAGCGTAATAAACAGGCTCCGCGTACACCGGCCCCGGCACGTTGATGTTGACGGACCAGCGCACGTCGGCCGCCTGGGCCGCGCCGCCGGCGAGCAAGCCGCCGGCCAAAGCCAGCAGAGCCAGGAAGGGGGTCTTTCGGACGGACATCTCTTGCTCCTTTCGAACTGCGTCTTGTGGCAGCTCCTTGCAAGCAACAACGTACCGCGATCCCATTCAGTGGACACGAAGTTGACGCGAAAACCGGCCTTTTCACACGTGATTGTTGCCGTCTGTAATGCGGTCGGCCGATTGGGACCAGCCGCTAATGGGGCCGCTGCGGAGCCTGGGACTGCAGGTCAAGCAGTTCAGTGAGCACGTCAAAGGAAAACCCTCGGCGTCCCTCACGGCGGCTGAACAGCAGTTCGCGAAAGTAATCCGCCAGTTGGTCCGGCATCGGCCAGAGTTCCGCCAGGCGGTTCACGATGTGCGGATGAGCCCGGGCCGTGGCGAGCGGCTGGAACCGGGGCGGAAGCCGGGCGAGCCATACGTGGGCCTGGTCCGTGAGGAAACGGCGCTGTGGCGCCCTTCTTCGGTGCCCTGCGATGGGCGGTGGAGGCAGAGGCGCCGTGGGCAATCCGGCCGGGGCGGTCGGTTGCCAGCCGGGCAAGTTGCTGGATTGAAAACCGGAATCGGGCGCGCGGGTCATCTGTCGATTTTTGCACCTCCATGAGCAGCACCCTTCGCGCAGGCCCCCTTCAGGCGCGGGGGGCGCGGCGGGCGCTGATGACTGCAGCGGCCAATCCCGTGAGAACCATCACACAGCAGGCCCGTCCGCCGATGCAGCATGCGCGGTGGGCTCGGTGCAAACCCGCGGTCTACAATGGATCGACACGCGCCAGAGATGGCCCAAACCATTGAATTTCAAGCGGATTTCATGAGCGACGACAAGAGCCCCCCCTCCGGCGCCGACACCAAGCCCAGCAACTTCCTCCGCCAGATCATCGAGCGCGACCTGGCCCAGGGCACGTATGCGTCGCGCCGCTTCGGAGGCAGCCCGGGAGACGCCGCGCACCACGCCGCCGGGCAACCAGACCCTGCCCGCATCCGCACCCGCTTCCCACCCGAGCCCAACGGCTATCTGCACATCGGCCATGCGAAAAGCATCTGCCTGAACTTCGGCCTGGCCCGTGACTACGGCGGCACCTGCCATCTGCGCTTCGACGACACCAACCCCGAGAAGGAAGAGCAGGAGTACGTCGACGCGATCCTGGACGCAGTGAAGTGGCTCGGGTTCGACTGGACGTCCCATGGCACCGAGCACCTCTACCACGCCAGCAATTACTTCGATTTCATGTACCGCGCTGCCGAAGCGCTCATCCAGGCGGGTCTGGCCTATGTGGATGAGCAATCGGCTGACGAGATGCGCATCAACCGGGGCGACTTCGGCAAGCCAGGGGTGAACAGCCCGTTTCGCGATCGCACGCCGGCCGAGAATCTCGCACGCTTTCGCGAGATGCGCGATGGCCTGCATGCCGACGGCGCGATGGTGCTGCGCGCGAAGATCGACATGGCGAGCCCGAACATCAATCTGCGCGATCCGGCCATCTACCGCATCCGCCGGGCCACGCACCACAACACGGGCGACACCTGGTGCATCTACCCGATGTACACCTACGCGCACCCCATCGAGGATGCGCTTGAGAACATCACGCACAGCATCTGCACGCTGGAGTTCGAAGACCAGCGACCGTTCTACGACTGGCTGCTCGACCACCTGGCCACCCTCGGCCTGCTGGCACAACCCCGGCCGCACCAGTATGAATTCGCACGTTTGAACCTGACGTACATCGTCACCAGCAAGCGCAAGCTGCGCCAGCTCGTGGCGGATGGGCATGTCGACGGCTGGGATGATCCGCGCCTGCCTACGCTGGTGGGTCTGCGTCGCCGGGGCTACACGCCCGAAAGCCTGCAACTGCTGGCCGAGCGCAGTGGGGTCAGCAAGGCCGGGGGCTGGCTGGATTACAGCGCCCTGGAGATCGCGCTGCGCGACGACCTCGATGGCAAGGCCGCCCGCGCCTGCGTCGTGCTGGACCCGGTCAAGCTCAAGTTGACGAACTTCGCCGATGTGTTCGGCAGTGCGTCGCACCAGGAGCCTTGTCACGCGCCGGTTCACCCCGGCCACCCGGAACGCGGCCACCGCGATTTCGTGCTGACGCAGGAGCTGTGGATCGAGCGGGAGGACTTCCTCGAGACCCCTCCGAAGGGCTACCACCGCCTCTATCCCGGCAACAAGGCGCGGTTGAAGTATGGCTATGTGATCGAATGCACCGGTTGCGAGAAGGACGATGCAGGCAACATCACCGCCGTGCTCGCGACGATCGTGCCCGACACGAAGAGCGGCACCCCTGGCGCCGATGCGGTGAAGGTCAAGGGCGTGATCACATGGGTCAGCGCGACCAACGGCTTGCCGGCCGAGGTGCGGCTGTTCGACCGCCTGTTCACCGTGCCTCAGCCGGACGCCGGCGGCACGGACTTCCTCACCGTGCTGAACCCGAACAGCAAGAAGGTGGTGCAGGCGTTCGTGGAGCCGTCACTGGCGTCCGCCCGCGGCGACGACAAGTTCCAGTTCGAGCGCCATGGCTACTTCGTGGCCGACCGGCACGACAGCGCACCGGGGCGGCTCGTCTTCAACCGCACCACGACGCTCAAGGACACCTGGGCGTCGAAGTGAGCACGCCGGGCGCCGCCCAGGCGCCCGGCCATCACCGCTGGCTGCGCGCCTTGCGCTTGTCGACTTCGGCCAGTTGGGCCTTCAGGAGTTGCTGCAGGACGCGGGCGTTGTCCTCCGTCATGCTGAGCCATGTGGTGGGCGTGCGGTCCTCGGTGGGCTTGAGCGGCTGCACGAGCGCGTCGATCTGCGCGGTGATCAGGCCATTGCCGTTGCCCATGGATTTGAACCGCTGGATTTCGATGTTGTAGGTCTTCATGACACTTCTCCGGAACAACGCGGAGCGTACCGCAGCGCGGTGATGCCTGCGTGGCCCTGTTCAACCGTGGCGGACCGCCCGAACAGGCCTTCGGCCAACTGGGCAGGATCGTTGACGGTGCGCAGCCGACCGTAGGCCTCCTGGGCCTCGGGGTAATGACGGCGCAGGTAGTTCAACCATTGCTTCAAGCGGCCGGCGCGGGCCCTGGGTTCCACCTTGTCGCACACGAGCGCCCAGAACCTCGCCATCAATGGCATGAGATCGGCCCAGGCCAGCGGCGGGCGTGCGGGATCGGCGATCGAGCATGCGAGCCCCGGGTACGACACCATGCCGCGGCCGAGCATCAGGTCTTCGCAGCCGGATTGGCGGCGACACTCCGCGGCGTCCGTGACGTTCCAGATTTCCCCATTGGCCACCACTGGCACGCGGACGGCCTCGCGGATGTCGGCAATGCAGGCCCACCGGGCCGGCGGCTTGTAGCCATCGGCCTTCGTGCGCGCATGCACGACGAGTTCACCCGCGCCGGCCCCTGTGATGGCGAGCGCACATTCCACAGCGCGTGATGTGTCGTACAAGCCGAGACGCATCTTCGCGGAAACAGGCACATGGGCCGGCACGGCGCGGCGCACCGCCGAGACGATGCGGGCGAGCAGGTCCGGATCGGCCAGCAAGGCCGCGCCGCCGCCATGGCGGTTCACCACCTTGGCCGGGCAACCGAAATTCAGGTCGATCCCGGCGGGCCCGAGTCCGGCAAGGCGGGCCGCGTTTTCGGCAAGGCACACCGGGTCGGACCCCATCAGCTGAGCGCGCACAGGCACGCCGGCCAGGGTGCGGCCGCCGTGGTTCAGTTCGGGCACGATCCGCGTGAACACACGCTCGGGCAACAGCGTGCCGGTCACGCGGATGAACTCGGACACACAGCGGTCGATGCCCCCCACTCGGGTGAGGATGTCGCGCAGAGTGAAGTCGAGCAGCCCTTCCATGGGCGCGAGCAGAATGGTCATGGGGCAGCGGAGCGAAGTTCGCAATTGTCCCCGATGCCGCACACGAAGTCGCATGGTGCGGACAGGCCTTGATTTGCATGAAGGCGCATGAGCGGACATCATGGCGCCCTTTCGACTGGAGACTTCCCATGAAAAAACTGCTGTGCCTCGCCACCCTCGCCTTTGCACTGCCGCTGGCCAACGCCCAGGCCGCCAGCGCCCCGACGGCCGCGGCCGCCAAGGAAAAGGGAGCGGTGACGACCCCGAGCGGCCTCGTCTACCTGTCACTAAAGGAGGGGACAGGCGCGAGCCCCTCGGCCACGGACACGGTCAAGGTCCACTACCGCGGCACCTTCCTCGACGGCAAGGAGTTCGACAGCTCGTTCAAGCGGAACGAACCCACCAGCTTCCCGCTGAACCGCGTGATTCCGTGCTGGACCGAGGGCGTGCAGCGCATGAAGGTGGGTGGCAAGGCCAAGCTGACCTGCCCCCCGTCCATCGCGTACGGTGAACGCGGCGCAGGCAGCGTGATTCCCCCGAACAGCACGCTGCAGTTCGAGATCGAGCTGCTTCAGGTGGCTGGCAAGTGAACTTGGTCCTGCGGTCGGAGACACGGGGCACCCCGATAATTCGCGGGTGAGTTCCGTTCCCCTTTTCCTTCGCGCCCTGTTGCGGCGTGTCTTGTGGTTGTTGTTGGCGCTGATGATCGCCGGCGTGTTCGCCGCCGCCATCGGCGCCACACTGCTGTATCAGCGCCAGCCCGACCTGGGCGCCCTGACCGACTACCGACCGAAACAACCGCTGCGCGTCTTCACGGACGAAGGCATCGAGATCGGTCAGTTCGGCTCCGAGCGGCGTTACATGATGCCCATCGGGCAGATTCCGAAACAGCTCCAGGAAGCCGTGTTGGCGGTGGAGGACAAGCGCTTTCGCGACCACTTCGGCGTCGATGCCAGGGGCGTCGTGCGCGCCGTGCTCACGAACCTCTGGCACTCGCGGCGCAGCCAAGGCGGCTCGACCATCACGCAGCAGGTGGCCCGCGCGTTCTACCTCTCGTCGCGCAAGACCTACATGCGCAAGATCAACGAGATGCTGCTCGCGGTGAAGATCGAGCGCCAGCTCAGCAAGGACCAGGTGCTCGAGCTGTACATGAACCAGATCTTCCTGGGCCATCGTGCATACGGCTTCGAGGCGGCCTCGCAAGCCTACTTCGGCAAGACCCTGTCGGACCTGTCGCTGGCCGAATGCGCGATGCTCGCCGGCCTGCCGCAAAACCCGGTCTACGCGAACCCGATCACCAATCTCGAGCGTGCTCGCCAGCGCCAGTGGCAGGTGCTCGCCCGCATGCGGGACGCAGGCCTGATCACCCCCGAGGCCGAACAGGCGGCTCGCGATGAGCCGCTGCACATCCACAGCGACCGCGATGCCGTGCTGCATGCCGAACACGTGGCCGAGATGGCGCGGCAGGCCGTGTTCGCCCGTTACGGCGAGAGCGCGTACACATTGGGTTTGAAGGTCACCACCACGCTGCATGCGCAGGACCAGCAGGCCGCCTACCGCGCGCTGCGAAAAGGCGTGCTCGATTTCGAACGTCGCCAGCCTTACCGCGGGCCGGAGGATCAGGAAGACATGCCCGACGGCATGGGACCACGCGACCCCGGCGTGGCCCAGCTGCTGGCCGACTACCGTGATGACGATGACCTTCGCGTGGCCATCGTCAACGAGGCCAGCACGCACCGGGTCGTGGCGACGCTTGCCACCGGCGAAGTCATCCAGGTGCAGGGCGACGGGCTCAAGCAGGCGCAACCCGCGCTGTCGCCGCGCGCCAGAGGTGTGGAACCCATCCGGAGAGGCTCGATCATTCGCGTCGCGCAGGACCTGGGCACCGAGGGTCAATGGGCCATCCGGCATTGGCCGGAGGTTGAAGGTGCGCTCGTCGCCACGGAGCCGGCCACCGGTCGGGTGCGAGCGCTGGTCGGGGGGTTCGATTTCGCGCGCAATCAGTTCAACCATGTCAACGGCGCCTGGCGCCAGCCCGGTTCGAGCATCAAGCCGTTCCTGTATTCGGCAGCCCTGGAACAGGGTGTGATGCCAGCCACCCTGGTCAACGATGCGCCGCTCTTGCTGCCCGACGATGTGCAGTCCTCCGGGTGGGACCCCAAGAACTCGGATGGCAGCTTCGATGGCCCCATCACGCTTCGTCAGGCGCTCGCCCGTTCGAAGAATCTCGTGACCATCCGTCTCGTGAAGATGCTCGGCCCCGATGCGGCCCGGGAATGGGTGGGCCGCTTCGGTTTCGACCCGTCGCTCCAGCCGGACAACCTCACGCTGGCGCTCGGATCGGGGCAGACGAGCCCGTTGCAGCTCGCCTCGGCCTACAGCGTGCTCGCCAACGGCGGCTACCGCGTCGCCCCGCAACTGATCCAGCGCATCACCGATGCGAAAGGCAACGTGCTGTACGAGGCACCCGCCCCCGAGCTGGACGACAACGCGCGGGTGATCACCCGGCGCAATGCCTTCATCACGAACAGCCTGCTCAATGAGGTCACCCGCACCGGCACCGCGGCCAAGGCGCAGGCGCTGCTCAAGCGGCCCGACCTCTACGGCAAGACGGGCACGACGAACGATGCGGTCGACGCATGGTTCGCCGGCTTCCAGCCCAGCCTTGTCGCCGTGGTCTGGATGGGTTACGACACCCCGAGAAGCCTCGGCGCGCGGGAGTCCGGCGGCGGTCTGTCGCTGCCGGTGTGGATCGATTTCATGGGCCAGGCGCTGCGGGGCATCCCGGTGGCCTCGCCAGCCGCTCCCGACGACGTGCTGAAGGTCGACGGCGACTGGGTCTACGCGGATTGGGCCTTGGGCGGCGCCAAGACCCATCTCGGTTTCGACGACGCGACCGAAGCCTTGGGCGCGCTTGGCGCTCCGTCCGCACCGGCCTCGGCACCGACCGTCAAACCACCGGAGCCCCCCTTGCCCGGCTCCGTCATGGGCCCGAACTAGTTTGGTGTTGCACGCCAGATTTCTGTTGTATGCTGGCCCCGTGAACGCTTCCCTCACCTCGCCTTCCGTCCGGGCCTCCACCCGACGATCCGCTCGACGTCGACGTTGAGCGGTTTCGTCCTGCCCGAACGCCCTTGGCGGCGCGTTCACCCTCCAGGCCACGAGACCCCTCGTGGCCTTTGTTGTATTTGAAGGTGCTGCTGCAGTGCCTTTGCCCGAGGGGGTGTCGTTCCGGTCTGGAGTTTCCTTCCTCCAACCTCCAGGAAACCACCCGATGAACCTGAACTCCCGCCCTCCCATCGACGCGCTGATGACCGTGAACCATCGCCCCGCCGCCGTCTTCACCCGCGGCAGCGGCAGCTGGCTCTGGGAAGAGCACGGCCGCCGCCATCTCGACCTCGTGCAAGGTTGGGCCGTCAACACGCTCGGTCACGCCCCTTCGGTGATTGCAGCTGCGCTCGCCGACCAGGCCGGGCGGGTGCTGCAGGTGGGGCCGGGCCTCCACAACGACCGCGCCATCGCGCTGGCTGCCCGGTTGACGGCGTTGAGCGGGCTCGATCGCTGCTTCTTCACGAACAGCGGCGCCGAGGCCAACGAAGGCGCCATCAAGCTGGCCCGCAAATTCGGCCAGGTGCACCGTGGCGGCGCGTTCGAAATCATCACGTTCGAGGACAGCTTCCACGGCCGCACGCTTGCGACGATGAGCGCCAGCGGCAAGCCCGGCTTCGACACCATGTTCGCGCCTCAGGTGCCCGGTTTTCCGAAGGCACGTCTCAATGACCTGGCCAGCGTCGAGGCGCTCGTGACCGAACGCACAGTGGCCGTGATGCTCGAGCCCATTCAAGGGGAGGCGGGCGTGGTGGAGGCAACGCCGGCATTCCTGCAGGCGTTGCGCAGCTTGTGCGATGCGCGGGGCCTGTTGCTGATCCTCGATGAAGTGCAGACCGGCGTGGGCCGCACCGGCAGCTGGTGGGGGCATGAGGTGGCGGCCATCCAACCGGACATCATGACGCTCGGCAAGGGCCTGGGCGGCGGTGTGCCGATCGGCGCGCTGCTGGCGCGCGAAGCGGTCTGCTGCTTCGCTCCCGGCGATCAGGGTGGCACGTACAACGGCAACGCACTCATGTGTTCCGCCGCGCTGGCCGTGGTGGAAGCTGTCAACGCCCCGGGGTTCCTTCCCCATGTGGCCGAACGTGGAGCGCAACTGCGCGCAGGGCTCGACCGCATCGGACAACGTGTGGGCAGCCCTCCCGTGCGTGGCCGTGGACTGCTGCTCGCGCTCGACCTCCCCGGACCCGGGCAGGCCGTGCATGTGGCTGAAGCGCTGCGCCTGCGCGCGGACACCGGCGTGCTGGTGAATGCCGTGCGGCCGCAGCGCCTGCGCCTGATGCCGGCGCTCAACATCTTGGAAGATGAAGTGGCCCTGGCGTTGGAAGCGATCGAAGGCGCCGTCGTCTAGCGCAGCGCATGGCGTTCTGCAAAGACGCCACGGCCCAGCGGGCCCAGTGGGCCCGCTGGGCCGCCTTCGAGCCCCCGCATAGCTCATTGCACCAGCAAAAGCCCGCGCCCACTTCACGCAGGCTGGATGCATCCTGGCACCCGATCGAGGGGTTGTTGCCCGTGCAGCGGCGGGCGAACATGCCCGCGTTTGAAGGTCTCCGCCATGTCCAACCTGCCCGCCGATTTGCCTCCCGGCCAAAACCAGCACCCGACACCCAACCTCAATACGGCCCGCTGGGCCGAGTTGCTGGCCGAGATGTCGGCGCTGCACGCCAAGCTCGAATACCTCAACCTGATGCTGCGCATCGGCGGCACCAGCCAGCCGGAACGTTGAGCGCCCGGCCTGCGCAGCCGAGCCACTCCGTCCTTGGGGCCCCTCGTCGGGCACGCGACTCATCACCCTCCAATGTCATACCGACGAACGTCGGTATCCACTGGTGGCAGTAGGCTCCGGCTTTCGCCGGAGTGACAACGCCGCACGCGCCTGATCACCCCCAGCACGTTAGCAATTCCTCCATTGGTTTCGAGCGGTAACGCCACCTCAAGTCCCCCAGCCTGCGGACGATGAGGCAGAAGCGCCGCCGGTCCAGCGATTCGGGCCCCTGCGCGTCGACAGGCATACCAATCAGGAGAATCGTATGAAGCGCAGGAACTTCGTGCTGGGCGGTCCGGCACTGTGGGCTGGCAGCATGCTGGGAGGCATGCCCGGACTCGCCCGTGCCCAGTCGGGCACTGTCCGGTTCGGCCAGTCGGCCGCCATGACCGGCGACAGCGGTGAAGAGGGCAAGGCGGTGCGGGCGGGCATCCTCGCGGCGTTCGATGGCGCGAACAAAGCCGAAGGCGCGCGCGGCATGCACTTTGAGCTCGTCACCCTCGACGACGCCGGATCGGCCGAACGCTGCGCGAGCAACGCCCGGGTGCTGGCCGACGCCGGCGTGACGGGCCTGGTGGGTCTCACGAGTGGCGCAGGCGCCGAAGCCGCCCTGCCCGCACTCGAACTTCAGCAGATGGCGCTGCTGGGCACTGCCACCGGCCACATGGGCATCCGCACCCACAGCCAGAGTGCCGCGTACCACACCCGCGCCGGCTACGACCTCGAATTCATGCGCATGGTGTCCTATGTGAAGGACCGCAACCTGTCCCGCGTGGGCATCGTCTACCTGGAGGGCACGTCCAAGCCCAACCTCGCCGCGATGACCGTGGCCCTCGCCAATGTGGGCTTGACGCCGGCCGTGGCGATTGCGCTTGACCGCAACAACCCGTCATTCGATGCCGTTGCGGCGCAACTGACCGCCCAACCGCTCGATGCGGTGCTGTTCATGGCTGGCGCCGCGCCGACGGCGGCGATCATCGATCACCTGATGGCCGCGCGCTACCGGGGCATGTCCTTCGCTTCCTCGATGGCGGGCCAGCCGCTGGCCGATGCCCTGGCCGCCAAAGGCCAGAGCGCCGTGATGAGCGTGGTGGTGCCGCGTCCCAATGCACTGGGCCTCGCGGTGGTGAACCGCTGCCAGCAAGACTTGGCAGGCATCGGCAGCGACATGCGTGTGGGCGTCTCGGTGCTCGAGGGCTACATCGCTGGACGCATCGCAGTGGAGGCCTCGCGCGCCGCTGCACGCGCCGGTGCGGTGAGCCGGGCCCGCCTGAAAGAGGCGATCGCCAGCCTGCGCACCGACCTCGGCGGCTACAAAGTGCAATTCGCTCCGGGCAACCCGCACGGCTCGAAGTACGTGGACCTCATCACCATCGACCGGTACGGCAAGATGGTGGGCTGAGACCGGAGGAGCGCCAAGGCTAGTTGTGGGGGTGTTCCGGGAATTGCCTGGCTTCGTCGCAGATGCTGTACCAATCGGGTTTTTCCTTGACGAATTCATGGAAACGGTTGGTCATGGCCAGTGGATCGTCGAAGCAGTTGGCAGCGATCGGGAAGGCATCGCTGGTGGACGTGATCTCGCCGAGCGACGTGCCGCAGTGCCTGCAGAAGCAACGGTTGTATTTGTACGGCGCTTGAGGCCTGTAGGTGACGATGGCGTCTGCACCTTCGGTGAGATTCAGGGACTCGCGCTGAACGAAAACGAAGGTGCTGGCGCCCGACTTGCGGCAGCGGGTGCAATGACAGGTTCCCATCATGGTGGGCGGAGCCGACAACGTGAATTTGACGGCTCCGCAGCAGCAGCTTCCTCTGAGCATGTGGCTTGTTTCTTGTTGAAGAAGAGACACTGTACATCCATACAGCACGCATGAACAGTGGGTGAGGCTCCCGAACGCCCGGACCGACTCGAATACCAGGTCGGCCGAGGCTGATACGCTCGCAGGTGTAATTACCGTGATCGAGCGTCCGTGTCCCCTGTTCCTCCTCCGCTGCGCTGCCTGTGCCTTGCCGGGCCCACCGCCTCCGGCAAGACCGCGGCCGCACTGGCCATTGCCCGGGTGCTGCCGGTCGAGATCATCAGCGTCGATTCGGCGCTCGTGTACCGTGGCATGGACATCGGCACGGCCAAGCCCACCGCCGCCGAGCGTGCCGAGGTGCCCCACCACCTGATCGACGTGATCGACCCCGCACAGACCTATTCCGCCGCGCAGTTCGTGGCGGACACGCGCCGCGTTGCCGCAGACATCAGCGCGCGGGGCGCGCTGCCGCTCCTCGTGGGCGGCACGATGCTGTACTTCAAGGCCTTGTTCGACGGGCTCGACGACATGCCCGCATCAAGCCCCACCGTGCGCGCCCAACTCGATGCCGAAGCCGCCGAGCGCGGCTGGCCTGCGCTCCACGCGCAATTGGGCGCGGTGGACCCCGTGACCGCGGCGCGCCTTCCCCCCACCGATGCCCAACGCATCCAGCGGGCCCTCGAGGTGTACCGTGTGAGCGGCCGGCCCTTGTCGGCATTCCATCGCGAACGCCAGGCCGCCGACACGCCGCCGATGATCTCGCTCGAACCCGCCGAACGCGCCTGGCTCCACGCCCGCATCGGCGAACGTTTCGATCACATGCTGCGCGATGGCCTGGTCCAGGAAGTGGTTCGCCTGCGTGAGCGGGGCGACCTGCTGCCATCGATGCCTTCGATGCGTTGCGTGGGCTACCGCCAGACCTGGGAAGCGCTCGACCAAGGCGACCTCGCGGAGCTGCCCGAACGGGGGACGGCCGCCACACGGCAACTCGCGAAGCGGCAACTCACCTGGCTGCGCGGCATGCCGCAACGCCGCGTGATCGCATGCGATGCCCCTGACGCGACCGCCCAGGCCGTGGCCCTCGCGGTCAGCCTCGCAGAGGGCCTGGGATGACCACGCCGCTGGTCGACGTACGCGGGCTGGCCAAAGCGTACTCGGGCCAGCCGCTCTTCTCCGGCGTCGACCTGCGCCTCGATCCGGGCGAGTTCGTCGCCGTGCTGGGCGAATCGGGCGTCGGCAAGTCCACGCTCCTCAATTGCATGGCCGGACTCGACACGGTGGATGCCGGCACCGTGTGGATCGCCGGGCACGAAGTGACCTCGCTCGATGACACCCAGCAGGCCCTGTTTCGCCGCGAACATCTGGGTTTCGTGTTCCAGGCCTTTCATGTGCTGCCGCATCTGAGCGTGGCGCACAACGTGGCGCTGCCGCTGCTGTTGCTGCACCGTCCGGACGATGCCCGCGTGGCCGACGTGCTCGCCGCCGTGGGGCTCGGCGGCCTCGGGGACCGGCTGCCCCAGACGCTGTCGGGCGGTCAGCTGCAGCGGGTGGCGATCGCACGCGCCCTCGTGCACCACCCCGTGCTCATCCTCGCCGACGAACCGACGGGCAACCTCGACCCCGCGACTGCTGCGCGCGTCATGGACGTGCTCATGGCCCAGGTGCGAGAACAGGGGGCGGCGTGCGTGCTCGTCACCCACTCCCGCCATGCCGCGGCGCGGGCCGACCGCGTCCACATCCTCACAGGGTCAGGCTTGACCCACTGACATGTACGCGCTGTTGCGCCACCTGTCCTGGCCGGAGCTGCGGCACCATCCATGGCGCAACGTCGCCGCGTTGGTCGCGGTGATGCTTGGCGTGGCACTTGCCTTGTCCGTGCACTTGATCAACGCCTCGGCATTGAGCGAGTTCAGCGCGGCGGTGCGTGCGGTCAACGGCGAACCGGACTTCGAATTGCGCGCCCAACGCGGCGGCTTCGACGAAGCCTTGTACGCCCGGGTGGTGACACACCCGGACATCGCCGCGGCCAGCCCGGTGGTGGAGCTGGACACCTATGCCATCGATCCCACCGGCAAACGCGTGCCGCTTCGCGTGGTGGGCCTGGACGCGCTGGTGGCAGGCGAGGTCTCACCGGCCCTCCTGCCGCGGCCGGCACAAGGCAGTGACCGGTTCTCCGTGCTCGCAACCGATGCCGTGTTCCTGAATGCCGCCGCACGCCTGGCCTTGGGCCATGCCGGCACGGTCCGGCTGCAAACGCCATCGGGCCCGGCCGAGCTGTCCATCGGCGGCACCGTCAGCGCACCCGGCGGCCCCATGGCCGTGATGGACATCGCCGGAGCGCAGGCCACGTTCGGCTGGGTCGGGCGATTGAGCCGCATCGACGTGCGGCTGGCCGAAGGCGCAGACCTCCGCCACGTCGTCGATGCGCTGCCCCTTCCGGCCGGCGTCCGGGTGGCCCGCCCCGACGAGACGGTACAGCGGGTGTCGAACGTCTCGCGTGCATACCGCGTGAACCTCACCGTGCTCGCGCTCGTGGCATTGTTCACGGGGGCGTTCCTGGTGTTCTCCATCCTGTCGCTGTCCGTGGCGCGGCGCCAGGCCCATTTCGCGCTGCTCGGCGTGCTCGGCCTGACGGCCCGTCAGCGGCTTGCGCTGGTGATGGCCGAATCGGCGCTGCTGGGCGCCGCGGGCAGCGCCCTGGGCGTCGCGTTGGGCACGGCGCTGGCTGTCGCAGCGCTCAAGCTGCTCGCAGGCGATCTCGGAGGCGGCTATTTTCCAGGCATCGCACCCCGGCTGCAGTTCAGCGCGGGCGCTGCATGCGTTTACGGCGTGCTCGGGGTCGTCGCCGCGGTCATCGGCGGCTGGCTGCCCGCGCGTGCCGCCCAGCGGCTGGCCCCCGCACTCGCGCTGAAAGGCCTGGGGACCGAGGAACACCGCACGCGCCCTTGGACCGGTCCCGCACTGATGACGCTTGGCGCCCTGCTCGCGCTGCTGCCGCCGGTGGCCGGCGTGCCGCTGGCAGCCTATGTCGCCGTGGCCTGCCTGCTGCTCGGAGGCATTGCCTGGGTGCCCACCGCGATCGCCGCCCTGCTGCGGGCCGTCACACCGCCCCGTGCGCCGCTGGCGCTGCTCGCGGTGGAGCGCGCGCGCCACCAGCGCCACACCGCTACCGTGGCCGTGGCGAGCGTCGTCGCCAGCCTCAGCCTGGCGGTGGCGTTGACGGTCATGGTCACGAGTTTTCGCAGTTCCGTGACCCAGTGGCTCGACATCGTGCTGCCAGCCGATCTCTATGTCCGCGCCGCCTCGTCCGCGGCCGCGGGCGACCTCGTGACCTTGCCGGACACCCTCGTGCGCCGCGCAGCCGGCATGCCCGGTGTCCTGCGGACCGAAGCCCAACGCACCTCCCAGGTGCTGCTCGATGCACGCCGACCGCCCGTGACGCTCATCGCCCGCCCGCTGACCGATCCCGCCCGCGAACTGCCGCTCACCGGCGAACTGCAGCCCCTGCCGGCCGGCGCCGTCGCTGCCTACGTCAGCGAAGCCATGGTGGATCTCTACGGCGCCACACCCGGCTCCCACCTCGAACTGCCGCTGCCCGACGGTTCGCGCGCCACCGTGTTCGTGCGCGGCGTATGGCGAGACTACGCCCGCCAGCACGGCGCGGTGATGCTCCACGCCGTCGATCACCAGCGCTTGACGGGCGACGCCCGCGTCAATGAATTGGCGATCTGGCTCGCGCCGGGCACGGACCCGCTCGCCGTGCAGCAAGCCTTGCGCGCCCTGCCCGATGGCGCATGGCTCGAGTTCGCATCGGCCGGCGAACTCCGCGCGCTGTCGCTGCGCATCTTCGATCGCAGCTTCGCGGTGACCTACTGGCTGCAGGCCGTGGCCATCGCGATCGGGCTCTTCGGCATCGCGGCGAGCTGGTCGGCGCAGGTGCTGGCGCGCCGCAAAGAGTTCGGCCTGCTGAGCCATCTCGGGCTCACTCGCCGGCAAGTCATGTCGATCGTCGCGCTCGAAGCGGCCGTGTGGACGGGCGTGGGGGCGGCGCTCGGGCTGTTGCTCGGCATCGCGGTCAGCCTCGTGCTGGTCAAGGTCGTCAACCCCCAGAGCTTTCACTGGACGATGGACCTGCTGCTGCCATGGCCCCGCCTGCTCGCGCTGTGCGCCGCCGTGCTGCTCGCCGGCATCCTCACCGCCTGGGCCTCTGCCCGTGGCGCCGCCTCCCGCCGGATGGCCTGGGCCGTCAAGGAAGACTGGTAAGCTCCCGCCCGGATGAACGCCCGCCTCCCACCCCTCCCCGCCGCGCTCACCGCCAACCTCGCGGCCCGTTACGCCGAGCCGCACCGCCACTACCACACGGTGGCGCACGTCGAGGCGCTGCTGCGCCACCTCGACGCCCATCGCACACTGGCACGGCAGCCGGCCCACATCGAAGCCGCCATCTGGTACCACGACGTCGTGTACGACACCCGCCGAAACGACAACGAGATCTGCTCGGCAGACATCGCCCGCTTCGAACTGATGTCCATCGGCTGGCTCGGCATCGACGTGGAACGCGTGGCCGGCATGGTGGAGGCCACCCGGCACCACCGCGCGGCCGACGGCGATACCGACACACTGTTGTTCCTCGACCTCGATCTTTCCGTGCTGGCAACCGGGCCGAGCGAATACGACGCCTACCGAGATGCCATCCGCGCCGAGTTTTCGTGGGCGCCCGGCACCGACTACCGGGCCGGCCGGGCAAAGGTACTGCGTGCGTTCCTCGAACGTGATGCGATCTACCGCACCCCGGAACTGGCTGCTCGGTGGGAGGCACCGGCGAGAAGCAACCTGCAGCGTGAACTCGCAGTGCTCGACCAAGCCAGGTGATGGACGTGGGCGAGCCGTTGGATCAGGCGGCGGCGAAGACGACCTCGTCCGACAGGTCGAGCTGCGTGAGATACAGCCGCAAGTCGAACTCCAGCTGGTGGTACCGCGGCTCCATGTGCTCGCACAGCTGGTAGAACGCTTTGTCGTGGTGGCGCTCCTTCAGGTGGGCGAGTTCGTGCACCACGATCATCTTGAGAAATTCGGGCGGGGTCTGCTTGAACAGGCTCGCGATGCGGATCTCCCGCTTTGCCTTGAGCTTCGTGCCCTGCACGCGAGACACCGTGGTGTGCGTGCCAAGGGCATGCTGGATGACCTTGAGCTTGTTGTCATACGCCACCTTGGCGAGTGGCGGCGCGTTGCGCAGGTGGCGGTTCTTCAAGTCAACCGCATAGTCGTACAGGGCGGTGTCCGTCCGAACATCGTGGACGGCGCCGTACCGGCTGCGCAGCACCTCCGCAAGACGCCCCTCGTCGACAAGGGCCTTCACCTTCTCTTGCACGGACGAGGGATAGGCAGAGAGGTACTTCAGGTGGGCCATGCCGGCATCGTAACCGCCCGCGCAGTGCCGTCGAAGCGGCTCGCTCTGTCGCGGTCGGATGCCCGGCCCCATATCATCGGGGGGCACGTCCCTTCCCGGAGTTCCCATGTCCCTCGACACCTGGCTGCTCTATGCCGCCGCCGTCTTCGTCCTGACCGTCACCCCCGGCCCGGCCGTGCTGATGTGTGTCACCAACGGCGTTCACCACGGCGCGCGGCGCACATTCTTCTCGGCCCTGGGCAGCATCACCGCCGTCATCGGCATCATGGCGTGTTCGGCAGCGGGTGTCGGCGCCGTGATGGCGGCCTCGGACGCGCTGTTCCAGGCGATCAAATGGGCGGGAGCGGCCTACCTGGTCTATGTGGGCATCACCACGTTCCGGTCCACCACCTCGACCTTTGACGTGCCGGCCGTCACGCCCCCGGCATCCAGCCGGCGAGCGCTGTACCTCAAGGGGCTGCTCGTGGGCGCCAGCAACCCGAAGGCGCTCCTGTTCTTCACGGCATTCTTCCCGCAGTTCATCGATCATGCCACCCCACGCCTGCCCCAGTTCACCGTCCTCGGGCTCACATTCGTGGTGTTCGAATTGCTCTCGCTGATGTTCTACGCGGCATTTGCGGCCCGCATTGCGCCGTGGCTGAGAACTCAGGGCCGGGCCCGGGTTTTCAACCGGCTGTCGGGCGCCACGTTCATCACGGCCGGGCTGTTGCTGGCAACCGCTCGCCGGGCCGTCCATGAAGCTTGACCCGGCGGGGCTGTCCTGGCGTCACAATGACGATTTCCGCCTGCAGTTGATCGACGATGTCTCCCACCCCTGAATTTGCCCTCGCGCACACCCGCGCCTGGGTCGACCGCGCCGTGATCGGCCTGAACCTCTGCCCGTTCGCGAAAGCGGTTCAGGCCAAAGGTCAGGTGCGTTATGTGTTTTGCGATGCCACCGATGAACAGGCGCTGCTCGACCTGCTGTGCGCGGAAATGCATTACCTCGCCGAAGCCGACCCGCTGAAGACGGACACCACGCTCATCGTCCATCCGCACGTACTCACCGATTTCGAGGAATTCAACGATTTCCTCGACGCCGCCGACGCCGCGGTGGAACACCTGGGCTACGGCGGCGTGCTGCAGGTGGCCACGTTCCATCCGCAATACCAGTTTGCCGACACGGATGCGGACGATGTCACCAACGCCACGAACCGGTCACCTTACCCCACGCTGCAACTGTTGCGCGAAGAAAGTGTCGACCGTGCGGCCGACGCCTTTCCCGAAGCTGAGGCGATCTACGAGGCCAACATGCGCACGCTGCAAGCCCTCGGGCATGACAAGTGGGCTGCACTGCAGGCGCAGTGCGAGGCCGATGCGTCAACGCCGTCCCCAGGCTCTGTCTGACGTGTCGTCTGCGAGCCGCCTGGCAAATCACTTCACCTCGATGTCGTAGACGATGTCTTGCTGATAGTCACCCCACTTGCCGCCGAATTCGAACCGGTAGGTGCCAGCGGCCAGTGG
>Ga0207679_10000808_pt1 | contig 20293 bp, 16 predicted proteins | sample KBSC73metaG_FD_184320 | JGI IMG/M metagenome (GOLD analysis project Ga0207679, IMG submission 184320) | Corn rhizosphere microbial communities from Kellogg Biological Station, Michigan, USA - KBS C7-3 metaG (SPAdes) (version 2) | ecosystem: Host-associated > Plants > Roots > Rhizosphere > Soil ... | reverse complement strand
CGACGCGATCGCGGACCAGGCGGTTGGCGAGATGTTCACCCGCATCGGCAAGATCTACGACATCCGCAACGTGGTCCTGGTCGGTGGCGGCGCATCGCTATACAAGCGGTCGGTCGTTAAGGTCTTCGATCGCCACAAAATCCTGCAGGTGGCCGATCCTCTGTTCGCCAACGTGCGGGGATTCCAATACCTGGGCGAACGGCACGTGCGCGACAGGCCAGAGGTCTTCGCCTCGAAGGCCGAACCGGTCGCCAACCAGTCTCCGGGTGTTGGAGCGTGAACATGCACTCTGCCTCGAAAGACCTGCAGATCAAGCTGACGGTAACGAGTGACGAGCACCCTGAGCTGCATCGTGTTCTCAAGGCGATCATCGAGCCGCGCCGTCGGACGCGCAGGCTCAAAGAACTCGCTGCAATGGGCCTCTTGGTCGAACGCTCGGGCACCTTTACACTTGCGGCGCCCGCATCGCTCGAACCGGCCACCGAGCACGTATCCGAGATCCGCGTTGACGCGGTGTCGATGGCTCTGTGGGACGATAAGGCGGGATAGGCATGGGGCAGCAAGACTGGAGTGGCGCGCGTGGAAGCGATACCAGCAATCGAAGTGGGCGCATGGTCAGCGCCAGTGAGATAGCGCGCCTGGGATATTGCGAGCGCCAAATTCGTCTGGACGTGGTTCGCGGGCGAAGGACTTCTCCGCAGCAGCGCGAGGCCCAGCATCGCGGCGAAGCAGCGCACCGGGGCTTCTACGAAGAGAGCAAGCGACTGGCCGAGCGAAGTGAGCATCGCGGCAAGTGCTTCATCGCGACGTTGGCGCTGGGGCAGACGAGGCATACCCTCGCGCTCCGCCAGTTCAGGGACCTCTTCCTCAGGCGTAGTTCGTGGGGACGGACGTTGATTGCAGCCTACTACCGGTATTCGCCGCGAGTCTGTGTTGCCATGGCTGACCGTCCGCGCCTGCTGCAACTCACCCGAGGGCCGCTAAAACTTCTCGCTCGGGTTGCCGCATGCGCGGTCCGGCGCCGGCTGGAGAAGGAGCAATGTGATGACCGGATTTCTGATCGTTGTGTTGATCGTCGTGGCGGCCGTTCTCTACGCACAGTCCAGTCGGTCCATCGAATCGACGGACGATGAAAGAGGCTTGCCGGCGGAGCTGCGTGGTGCCCGCCTGGTGCATGCAGAGGAGACGTTCAGGTCGGAGGCTCAACGAGTAGTCGCCCGGCTCGACAGAGCGTATGAACTTGCTGGTGAGCTGGTGTTGGTGGAGTTCAAAACAAGGAGCGCCAGCGTGGCGTACCGGGACGACATCATCGAGCTCTCGGTGCAGAGGGTCGCCTTGCGGGACGAACGTAAGGTCCCCGTATCGAAAGTGGCATGGGTTGTCACCCAGGACAGCGCCACCGGGAGGAGGACACCGCATCGAGTCACCCTATTGGACACCGCCGAAGTTCAAGCGCTCCGGACTCGATATCTAGCGATTGAGGCGGGCATAGAACCGGACCCAAGGCCTGCGCGCTCGAGGAACCAATGTCTCCACTGTGGCCACCGTGCAGTGTGCGACGGGAGGTGAATCGCACGGAGGGGACAGGCCGCACGGGAGCCCCCGATGATCATGATGAGACGTCCAATGGTTGCGGCGCGCCATCGGACGCGGCGGGCTCTTGAGTCTGCAGTCAGTGCACCAAAGGTGGTTGAACGGCCAATCGCTGCACGGCGCCCACGAGGACATCCTGGATGGTACGTCCGAACAGTTGGAGGCCTTGTGGGCTCGGGCCAAAGTCGTATGGCTTGAGGCCGCCCCAGGCCTTGGTGACGTACTCGTCCAGCGTGCCAATCTCATCGGCGAGGCCGATCGCCTTGGCCTCGGGTCCCGGCCACACCTCACCGGTGGCCACGTTGACGCTTCGTTTGAGACGCGCGCCGCGTTTTTCGAGGACTTCCTGGAGAAATGCGCCGCCAAGCTGGTCGACGATTTGCTGCGCCTTGGCGTCGACCTCGGGCGTTACCGGAGTGAACGGATTGAGGAATTCCTTCAGCTTTCCGGACGCGTACACCTTCTGTCTAACCTCGACCTTCGCGATTGCGCGGTCGAACTGCCACGGTGCCATGATGGCGCCGATCGAGCCCACGATGCTGTACTTCCCGACGATGATCTTGTCGGCGTGGAGGGCGATCATGTACGCAGCACTGGCGCCGATGTTGTTGATCACAGCCACGATTGGCTTGGGGTGCTTCTGCTGTAAGCGGTAGCCAGACGGAGCTATTGCTTTCGAGAGGGCGGTGCAGCTGGCGCCGTTTCGGCAATGCATTCAACCAAGTTCAACGCGGCCAGCATGAGCATTTTGATCGCCTCGGTCTCGATGCCGAGCAGGCCGTGATCACGGAACTTTCCGAAGACGTGGGCGAGCAATTGCTGCTCAGGGTAGTCGGCGATTGCGTCCGAGATGGCCTGTGTCTGCTGTTGTGGCGTCAGCCCCTCGATGAACCGAACGCGCGCGGTGACGCGCTGCAGGCAGCGATCTTGAACTGCCTCTGAGATGACCGGCCAAGTTCGGCCGCTGGCTTTCATGGCTTCGTAGAACACCAGCAACAGGTTCAGGACGACTTCGAGTTGCTCCAGCGTGGCACCGAACCTCTGCAGGACGAGCACGGAGAAGAACAGGTTGGGCTGCCGGGCATGGATCTCTTCGGCCAGCCCTTGTCGCTCCTTGAAGGACATTCGCTCGACGCGCACGACGGCGCCGATGAGGAGTTCGCTTGAGATCGCCGTCATGCGGCAGGCCTGTGCAAGTCCGAGCGCAATGGCGCTTGGGCGAACAACCGCTTCCAGTGGCGCGGCGTGAGCTCGTCGATGCGTGAGGCCGGGTGCTGGCCCACGCGCTGCAGCACGTCGACGAAGTACGTGTACGGATCGATCCCGTGCAGCCGGCAAGTGACGATCAGGCTCTGCACGATACCGGCGTGCCGGGCCCCGACCTCCGTCCAGCAGAACAGCCAGTTGCGCCGTCCCATGGGGATCGCGCGCAGCGCCCGTTCGAGGTGGTTCGTGTCCATCGGCACTGCTTCGTCGCCGAGGAAGACTTCCAGCCCCGCGCGACGCTCGCGCACGTAGGCCAGCGCCTTGGTCAACGGGTTCGTTGGCAGCAGCCCCTGGCGCTCGAACTGACGCTCGACCCAGTCGAAGAATGCCTCAACATGAGGTTTGCTGTGCGTGAGCCGATGCAGCCGCTTGGCCTCACCCGTGAGCTTGGCCACGCCGATCTCCTCCTCGATCTCGTAGAGCGCCCCGATCCGGTGCAACGCCTCGGCGGCGAGTTGCGGCTCCGCGTCCTGCGCCTCGAAGAAGGCGCGCCTCGAATGCGTCCAGCATTGCGCATGTGTGATGCCCGTCTTGTGCGCGTAACGGTCGTACGCCGCATAGCCGTCGGTCAGCAGTACCGAGCCCGGCGTGTGGGGCAGCCCCAGCGCCTGCTCGACGTGCTCGTGGCGGCGCGACTCGAAGTGCGGGAAGCACACCTCGTCATGTTCGCCATAGATCGGCCAGAAGTACGTGCCCTTCATCTTGCCTGGCCCCGCGCGACCGGCCTTGATCGGCGTCTCGTCCATCGCCTTCACGCGACTATCGACCACTGACTTCAATTGTGCCTCGTAGATCGGTGCGAGCAATTGCGCGCCCTGTTGCACGAGCTGCGTCAGCCAGGGACGGCTGACATTGAAGCCCGCAGCGATCAGCCGCTGGTGCTGGCGGTACAGCGGCAGGTGCCAACAGAACTTGTCCACCAGCACACCGGCGATGAAGCTCACGTCGGCACGGCTGCCCTCGATGACGCCTGTTGGTGCCGATGGGCAGTGCAGGGTCTGCGTGTCGCGGCGCTTGATCACCGGGCGCACGTACTTCAGTACGACGTACGAGCCCGGACGCTGTGCCAGACGGTAGCTCGTCTTTTGGCCGATTACCTCGTACTGCTCGGGGGCGAGCTCACGCGTCTCGGGGTTGGGCACCTCGATAGTCTCGATGGGCACCTTGGCCTCATCGAAGAACGGCGCCGCGGCGGCATCATCGGTAAAGTCACTGCGAGGCTTGCGCCGCTGATGGGCGGGCACTGTCTGGCTGCCGATGGCGGCCTCGGGCGGCATTGCCAACTCCTCGCCCAGGACTTGCCCGAGGTGCATCTGCTGCGGATCGGGCGTTCGCGCAAAGCGCTCGCTCTTGCGGCCGAACAACTGGCGCTTGAACCACTCGACTTGCCGCCTGAGTTCGTCGATCGCGACGGCCTGGCCGTGCAGCATCTGCACGACCTGCTCGGGTGCGAGCCTCGCCACTTCGGCGGCATCGGGCACTCGGGTAGGCTTTGCGCTGGACATGACCCGATTGTCCTTGCAGTGGGCGCTCATGAGGCGTGGGCAGATGCATCGGCGGGCAACAGCCGATAACGCTTGTGCCTGCGCTTGGCCTCAATGCCTTCGAGCAGCAGCTTCAGCCCCGTGCAGTCCATCTCGCGGTGTCCGGCGGCGCTCCAGTTGCCGATGAATCTCCCCGCCTCGAGCCGCTTGGCCCATACGCACCAGCCGCTGCGATCGAAATACAGCACCTTGATCTGCGTGGCGCGCCGATTGACGAAGGCGAACAACTGGCCGTTCAACGGGTCCTGCTTCAGTCCGTGGCGCGCCAGCGCATACAGCCCGTCGAAGGATTTGCGCATGTCCACAGGCTCGCCGTACAGCCAGACCCGGATGTGGCCCTCGGGGAAGAACATCAGCCGCGCACCACATGCAGCACCACACCACCGCCCAGATCGAGCTTGAGTTCGAGTCGGCCGCAGCCGGCCGGCGGTGCCCCCAGCGCGCCGAGGTCGACGAAGCCCGTCATCGCAGCGTCGTTCGCCTTCGCCGGTGCAGCGTTCACCCGCCGCGCCTCGCTGGCCAGCCCCAATCGTGCGCGCCAGCGATGGAAAGAACTCGTGTTCAGGCCCTCTCGTTGGCAGAACGCGCTGACCGATTCGTCGCCCTGCGCGAAGCGGCCGAACACGTCGCGCCATGCGTTCTCGTCCAGGTGCCTGCGCCGCTTGATTCCTTCCACTTCGTCTACTCCGCATCTGTTGTCGATGCAGCCATTGTGGGAAGCGTGGTCGCGCGAGGGAAGGACGCCGTGGACTTACCGCTTACGCGCCAGCTACTGCCAGATGACCACTCAGCTTCCACACGAAACGGCATAGAGCCCGCTGGGTGCCACCTACCCAGTGACTGGTTACGGTATGGCGGTGGCAGTATTACTCGCCAAAGCTGAAAACCACGGCAAAATAAGCCAGTACCACGCCCATGTAGGCAAGAGCCCAGAGTAGTAGCACATAGGCAATAAATAAGAGCGCCCTTCCAATCGTTGCTGGACAATAAGAAAATTGTTTGCCAAAAATCCAAAGCGCCCAGAATAGTAGCAAAAATATATGCGCAAAAAAAAGATGCTCGCTAATGTTAGGGTTAATTATTCGTTTGTGATCCAGGAATGACAGTATCCATGGTACGAGTGGAATGGAAATGAACCACCCAAGCAGGGAGGCTGCGGTTCTTGAATAGGTTGTCATCGCAGTGCTTCGCCTTTAAAGTGTGAGGCGGGTGTTGGCATATCCCGTCTTGGCTTTTGATGATTTGGCGTTGATATTTCTGAGGCATGCCCGATGACTTCTTCTCGATTAGAAACCTGCCTCAGCTTGTGACCTGACGAGCGTTTCCTGCCCGAGTGGCACCTTGTTTTCCGAGCCCGGACCCGCTTTGCTGCCCGCGCGCGTGGGCAGCAAGACGGATGCGTGCCCCCAAGCTGACCATTTCAGCTACTCCGTTAATCCGGTGGCATCAAAAGATCCATGTTCAAAGGCAGTAGGTCCTGTTCCACTAACTCAATTTCAATGGCATGGGCGATGTTCGTGTGAGCGGGATTCGTCTCATTGAATACTTCGTCAACCACTGAAACGATGATCGTTCCCAGTCGGTCTTTGCCATCCATTACAGGAATCAGCGCGCCTGCGTGGGTTACTTGATCTTCGATCAGAATTCTTGGCATGTATGCCATCCAGCCGACTCCAGGCCGGTCCTGGAAAACCAACTTGTAGCCTACAGGTTCGTAAACGTGGGCATACATTGGCTTGTATTGTCTGGCGGCAATTGCCAGTAATTCAGCCACCTCTTGATACCCTCCGATACGACATTGACCATAACGGCTTCCAATCGTGAGAGTAAACCTGCAAAATGGGGGGCGTTGCTTAATTGACAAGCTAAGCTGGGCGCCAACATCGCTCTCTTCGTAACCATTCCATAAAACTATGAAGTCGTCACCATTTTTGAACTGCTGCTTAAGCATGGAAATTGCTGAATCATGGCCATTTATTCCTGCATCAAATACCTTATAGCGGCGACTTTCTTCGGCATTTTGACCTCCTGCCAAATACCAGTCAGTGAGTGTTTTGTCAAGTTTTCCAAGGTGGTCAACGATAGGTCGCAACGAGTCTAAAGCAACCTCAATCTGGACTAGATCAGTATCTGGTTGTGGACGGAATCTAACAGATATTTCAGTCATGATTTATGGTTGATAGTAGGCTTGCAAGGGTGGGAAATTCAAGATGTATGGGCTCATCAACTCGTAAGTGTGCGGAGTTTGAAAATACCAGTTGCATCTGGCTGGGCGAGATGCAGATACAACTTCCCATTGACGCTCCACCTGCTTTCTCATTTTTACGAAGCCATAAAAGAAAAACTTTGGTTTCGGTTCAAATCCAGGCTCGATGACAAGGAATTGATCGTAATTTCCTTTGGCTTCCAATAAGAGGCATTCGATTGATCTAAAGCCGTCGAAATCGACATCCATATACTTCCACTCCGTGCCAGGCGGAAACCCCGTGATTCGAGCCTGATACTCGCTTGGAGCCTCATTCATATGATGTTTCACCGGCTCCATCGAGCCACAGTCAGGCGGGCACTTCTTGCAGGCCGTTGTGGACCGAGCCTGCGTTACCGCTTGTGTGCCAGTGCTTGTTCCCGTTCCTGCGGACGAGTTTGTCGTCCAGATCGGCGGTGCAGTGTTTCCAGGCCAGTCAGGGTCGGCGGTTGCTCTTGCACGGCGCCGCCTTTCCTCATCGACCGCACCAGCACCAGCGGCACCAGCGCCAATGGCTTTCAACCCATCAACTATTAAGCCCATCAGTGTTCTCCCCTGGTCCAATAATTCAAAACAGCCTGGAAATCTTTCCACCGCTGGTCAGGTGAATGGCGGCCTTTCTTTGTGAACCACGCCCTGATGGAGTCGTGCTTATAAAAATTCGGCCGCCAAGCTTCTTCGTGCATGAACTGCACGCGATGATCCCCATCGTGAATGCCAAAAGCAATTGCTGCTTCATGTGCATTCTGAAGGCGTTCAAACAGTGCGGGTTCACTAGCGAACTGAGAAAAGCGGATGACAAGATCATCTAGCACGCGCCGCACAAATTCCCTCTGCTCCAACTCGTTCAGCTTCACAAGCTGGTTTTTACTCAGTTCAAGCATGGTGTCTCCCGTCGTGGAAATATATTCTGACGCAGTAAAGCTCCGGAAATGGCAACGCCCCCAATAAGGGATGTCGCCAACGAAAGTAAATCCAGGAATTCCTATTCCATAATCGGCACGTGATTTAGACAGGACTTCTCACGACCATTGACGTACCGGCCGCTGCGGCTGCAGCAAGGCATTCAAGGCAAATCGTCGGTGCCTCGACAGCAACAGTGGATGATGCTGGGGTAGGTGAGGACTCTTCACCGACTTCAAGGGCTCTCATCTCGAACTTTTCGAACTCCATACCAACGGAAGTCTGTGACGCAACGAGCTTCGGTGGCTTAGGACATTTGCAGATGCAAAGGTCATGCTCTAGCGCGACCTGTCGCCCATTTGGTAGCTTGTTCGGGCGGAACGGGGCAACGCACCGAATATGACCAATCGTTTTACAGGAGATGCACATAATTTGTGCTCCTTCATACGACAGAGGGCGATCCGTAAATGCCACATCCCTGTGACCTTCGAGCACGACGCCACCGGCCGTGGTTACGTCATTCTGATAAATGTAGAGACGGCGCGGCATGACACTCCTTCAAAAATCGATGGCCTAGTGGTGCGAAACATAGTCTTTTTAAGAACACTTGCAACTTCATGGCATAGGAAACAATTCCAGCAACGCCTTTTTCGCACTCCTGCAATCGATTTGATCAAGCTACCGAAAATGAATTCAAGCGTCGTGCCTTCCCATCCAAACACGTTTGCCCTCATAAATGAAATGCCATTCGTCGATCAACTCGAAAAAGGTAATCCGTTGCATAGCGGTCATTACGTTGAACAACTTGCCGAGAACGCGCGGGTCGTAGAAGCGCAGCAGTGCCTTGTAGCCACCTGACAACTTCGCATCCAGCTTGAGCCGAAGGCATCGCGCAAGTCCTTCAAGGTCTAGGGGGGTGATCAACCAAGAGATGGCCGGCCTTATCTGCTCCAGACCTGCCAGTTCGTCCATGGGCTGTGGATCACGCAATAAGTCGTGAAGCCACGGCCCAGCATGAGCCAGTGGCGCGTCCTCTGTGCCGTCGAACAGCGCGCAGTTCGTTTCATCAATGCGCTCCAATCGCTGGCCGGTGTGCTGCTCGTACTGATAGCCGTCGATCAGTGCGTACCAGCGCAATCCGCGCCGACGTTCTGTCAATCGCATGAAGCGACTTTGAACGTCCAGCATCGGTTTCTCTACCAGCACGCCATCTTGAATGCCTGCCCTGAGCATCGCGTGCAGGCGCTTAGACAAGCAGTCAGAGGCGCCTTCCGCGGCAAATTGATTCAGTAGAGGTGCCTCGGGCTTATCTCGCGCTATTTCAGTCATGAGGTCAATCGCTTTGTACATGCGGCGCTCGCAACGAGTGCCGTCAATCGCAGCCGGGACGGCCGCGTCACGTGTTCTTGCAGCCGCGAAACGAAACAGGGCGGCCGCAAGCAGAATCGGTGAAGAAGGGCTGGAGCGCCGCTAGCCCCGGACAAGGCTGCGGCCGATGACGGGCTCGTGTGCTCGTCCCGTCCTTCTTTCAGGCGGCCGGGGCGGATCATATGGAACGCCACAGCGATTGATTCAGGGGGCGGCACAAGTCATTACCTTGTAGGGGTGCTACGTGATGGACTGTCGTCCGCAACAACCCCTAGGCGTGCCGTCATGCTCATTAAGTGTTCGGCCAACGTCGCTCATGCCGGGCTCCCGAAGCTTTTGAATTGATGCGAGATAGAGGCAAAGGCGGAATACCCTGTGACCAGGCATCTTCCGATCGGAGGCGCGGCTATCCTGTGACCTTGCTGAAGGCTGATGACAAGGCAGAAGGCGCGTTGGGCGTTCCGGCGGCACCGGCAGGCGCGTTGGCACTTAGCATGCCGCTCACGATGAGCCCACCGCCGGGAACGATCTTGCCTGCCACCTGTCCTGCCACTTGGCCCAGCGCTGCTTTGCCCAGTTGCCCAGCCATTGACTGAAGTCCGCCTTTGTTGAGGCCGCCGCCAGTGATCGCTCCCGCGATCAATGCCCCGCCTGGCACCATGCCTGCTACCTGACCCAATGCCGCCTTGCCCATTTGCCCCAGCAGGCCCTTGGCGCCCCCAGCCTTGAGTGCCTTAGCGGCACTGATGGCTTGTTTCGCCATGCCGGTCATTCCCTTCAGCTTGCCCATTGCGCCTTTGAGCCCTCCCAGGACGCCGGAGAGGCCCTTTGGCTTCGAGCTGGCTTTGTCCGCTGAGTCTGAAAGCCACGTCGCACTTTTGTCGAAATAGCTTTTTGCATCCCAAGGCTTGCGTGAATCCCTGCCGAACACGATGGATGCAGCACCCATGGCGAGTCCCGAAACGCTTGCGAAGCCTTTGGCGTCAAGTGATCCCTTTTTTTGCTTTCCTTCGGAGTCCGTCACGGTGTACTGACCTTTCTCAACACCTTGTCTGGTCGCACCTTGCGAATTCACGTACTGGTGTTCAAGATCGAGTTGCCCCGTTGGCAACTTCAGCGGCTCTGGAAGGCTTGGCTTTCCCTCGCTTGCTCCTACGATGGAGTTGTGTTGTGCAGCGTGCTCGCGCCACTGGCCCGTGGTTCCATGAACGATGCCTGAACCATTCCAGCGGCTGAAACTTGTGCCGCCGTTGATGACGACCTCTTCCTTTGCCGTGATGGTGATGCGATTCGCGGTTTGAGTGATGTTCAGCTTCGCCAGGACATTCACGCTGTCCTTGAGCGCAGAGATGTCGATGTCGGCGCTGGCCGCTACCAGCTTCATTCCTGACTTGTAAGCGAACAGGCGCACGGCATCCTTGACGCTGACCAAAAGGCTCTTGCCCGCGCTGATGCTGGTGTGCGCGCCGCTGGTGAAGGCGTTGTGCTGCGAACTGGCGACGTGCGAAGAGCCTTGTGTGCTGCACTGGATGCCGGCCGGACTGGCGAGTGTCAGGTGAGCTTCCTTGAATTCGGGGAACTCGTTCTGTGCCGGCGTCCCACCCGATCCCTTGATGGCTGTGGACTGCGCTTTCAGTGTCTTGACGACCTCGTCTTGGTCGCCGGCTTGGTGCGCTTTTGCCTGCAGCGCCATGTCCGACATGCTGCCGTGAAGCTCGTTGCCCTGCGACAAGCGCTCGACCGTCTCAGGCATGTCCGTCATGTGCGCTCGGGCTGCTGGGCGCGCCTCGGTACTGATCAGGAGGCCTCGCCGAGCGCGCACTGCGCCATGCCCATCGGTGCGGAGCTCGAAGCCTTGTCCGCGGCCTTCCTTTCGTCCCGCATTGTCTTCAATGCGCGAGATGTGTCCGAGGCTCAGTTGGCTGGCCAGATGATCGCTTCTCAGCTGGACCTGAATCTGTGATTCGGTGTCGTCGAGCACCAGGTGGTTGCTGCGACCAGAGCCTGTGTTGCCGCCGCTGGAGGTTAATTCACGGCTTCGCAATCCCGTGAGGGCCCGCTGTGCTGGCAATTTCCACGGCGGCATGTAACGCTGGTTGTGAACGCAACCGGTAACGAGGGGATGATCGGGATTGCCGTCGAGCCACTGGACCACCACTTCGGATCCGACCCGAGGGTGGCTGGCCAGGCCCTTTTCTCCACCGGCCCAATTGCTGCTCACCCTGACCCAGCAGCTGCTCGATGCATCACGGTCCCAGTGAAACTTCACCTTCACGCGGCCGTATTCGTCGACGTGCAAGCTCCCCTGGCCCTCCGGGCCGGTCACCGTGGCGGTCTGTACAGTGAGCAGCCGCGTGTCGACGCTGTTGAAATTTCTGCCAGGATGCCAGGCAATCGCCTTGCTCTGGCAGATGAAGGTGTTGCAATACTCGGCGACGGCTTCAGCTCCTTGAAGGTAGTTGTTGCTCGCCTCGTGGCGCACTTCGAGGACCACGAACTCGCCATCGCCTCCGGGGGCAAAGTGATCGACGAGCTTGAACCATCGGCCCGGGGCGATGCGCCGGTTGTTTCCGCGGCCTTCGTACTGGCGTCCCCGCGCTTCGATCTCCTTCATTCGCAGTTGGGCCAGTGCTTCTGCGTCGCTCGCATCCTTGAAGCCGTAGTGGCCCTCGTAACTGTGAAGTTCGAGCGATGGCACTTCGCCCTGTTGGTTGTTCGTGGGCAGGGACGCGTGAATGGGCGTCGGGTTCTTGAAGTCATACCCGCTCACCGTCGACTTGCCGGACGCCCATTGGCGCACAGGCGCCCAATGAGCAACGCCATCTTCCGGGTCTGGGCCGCCCTTGGTGTGAAAGCGAACGCTTGGCGAAGCGCCGCCGATCGGCTGCACGGAGGTGGTGTCGCCATGCACCATCAGCGTGTGACCGTCCGCCGTGTGCTCGTACCAGTAGGGGTAGCCCGCCGCCTCCATACGGCGACTGAGGTAGTTGTGATCCGTCTCATCCCACTGCGTGCACATCGTGAACCGGCGTTGTTCGCCGGCCACCTTCCACTCCCACTTAGATACGCCGGGATAGCTTTCGAGGATCTCGTGCGCCTGGTCCTGCAGCGTTTTTTCATGAAACAGGCGGTTGTTGCGGCGCAGGCGGAGAAACTCAAACCAAGGCACGAGCACTGCTTGGTAGTGTGCCCATCCTCCATCCGTTTTCACGAAACGGAACTGCGCCACATGGCCTGTGAATGGCCGCAACGTCCCATCTGCTAATACCAGGGACACGCACAGCAACTTGCCGTGCAAGGCCTCGAGTTCGATCTTGGCGTCGTCACTGAGCAAATCGACCGTGAACCGGAAATCGCGTGACACGGATTCGACGGCATCCAGTCGATTGACCAACAACTGCGACTGAGGGCCATTGCCCTGAGGAAACGACAGGCGGAGCAGACGTGCGTTCTGACGATCGCCGATGAGGTCTTGCAACTGGCTCATGATCTTGATCTCTGATGTTCATTCGACAGATGGGGGGCGTCGCCGCCTTCGGACTCCACGTCGCGGGACCCACTGCGGCTACAGCCCGTGGGAACAGCGAAACTGGCCGCCTCAATCAGCCGTTCTCGGACTGAGCAGCGGTTTCATCGGCCGCAACGGCGCGGCCAGGAGAGGCGGGTAAGTGCGGTTGACTGCCGATTGGCGCTTCCAGTGCTTGGCGGATCTTCGTGCCCTGCCAGATCAACAGCATCAAAACCGCTGTCAGGCAAAGGGGGGCCACGATCAAGTAGACCAGCACATCGAAGAGTGACGGGGAAACTGCGTTGGTCCGCCACCGCCACAGGGTTGACGTCCAGACCATGATCGTGATCACGATCAGAAACAGTGTTGATTGCAAAAACTTGGGCACGTTGTCACCAACTCGGAGGGAAGCATGAAACGCAGTTCACCCGTCAGACAACGGGTCCGCCGCGAATGGTGCGAACTAGGGGCTGCACTCTACGAACTCGCCGTATACCTTGCCGTCCGGTTCGTAGCCAACGTGCTCAAATCGAAACCGCTCCTTCACGCGGAGCGTTCCATCCTCTATGCGCCGTATTTCGGCAACGCTGGATACCTTTCGGGAGCCGCAGGAAAACCTCTCTTGATGAACGAGGACGTCAACCGCTGAAGCGACCAGTTCCTGAGCCGCATGCGATGACACTGCCACGTCGGCTGTCATGGCCAAGGTCTGCAACGACTTCAGCGCGTGCAGCGGTGACTTAGCAGGAACCGAGGCCATCCAGGCGCATGAACGAAACGTCATGGCCTGCAGAACGGGGAGCGCCTCTTTGCCTCGGCATTCGTCAAGGATGACCCGGTCGGGCCGGAGGCGGAGCGCGGCTTGCATCAATGCATCGGAGGAGGTGGATCCCTCCATCGCTGTTTCATTTCGGCCGAACTCGAGCGATACCAAGTGCGGACTGGAGAGCTGGAACTCAGCGACGTCCTCGATCGTCAAGATGCGTTGCTCTGCCGGGATCCAATTGCACAGCCCGCGCAGGAGGGCGCTCTTGCCGGAGGTTGCTGTGCCGGAGACGAGGATGTTCTGTTCCTTCTCCACAGCGTTTCGCAAAAAGTCAGCCATCGCTGGCGTCATCGCGTCGAGACGAATCAGGTCCTCTATGGACAACTCATGTTTGACCGACTTTCTGATCAACACGGTCAGGCCTGCTCGGGCAGCAGGCGGCATGATCGCCGTGACGCGCATACCGTCCGGAAGTTTTGCGTCGACGATGGGCTCCGCACCACCAAATCCCAAGTTGGCTGGTGCAAGCAGTTGTTGGATCGCTTCAGCGGCGGCCACCTCGTCGGCAAAGCCCGTCGGGTGTGCCTGCAATGAACCGTTGCGTTCGACGAAGATCTCGTCATGTCGATTCAGTAGCACTTTGGTGACTGATCGATCCGACAGCAACGGGCGGAGAGGCCCAAGCACATCAAGTGGCGTGGAACCGGGCATGGCCGCATGAGCCTCAATGCAGTTTGAGATTTCTGCAGGTAGCGCCTCTTCGGTGAATGTTTCGGCCGAACCGAAGGAGTCCGTATTGGTGCTTCGGCCTTCCGTCGTGACTACCCGAAGGTTGGCAACTTGGCAGGTGACTCGGGCCTCGCTTGCTGAAGTGGTGCGATCGTTCAAGTCGACAAGCCTCAATTGGTGCGAGCCGACTTTGACTACATCGTTATGGCCCAATGGCCCATAGCATTGGACGAGCGTGCCATTGACAGAAACACCGCCCCATCCACCCAGGTCCTCGACCGAAATGCCTACCGGTGTGCGGAAGAAGCGGGCATGCTGCTGCGAAACATCCCACCCGCGAAGGCGAACCTCGCAATCGAGGCCTCTACCCACGGTTGACTCATCCGGTGCTTCGATTTGGTGAGCGCGATCCCCTGAAACGATGTGCAAACTGAGCATGCTGTGGCGTAGAAATGGTATTTGAGCAACGTGATGTTGCGGCAACCCCATGCGGATACATGGCGAGACAAAAATCGCGATGGCGGCAACTATTCGGACCCTCATTGCGGAGGACGAAAATCGCAAGCAATGTCGGGCGCTCTCCCGACGAGGCTTGGCATTCGCGCGTGCATTACTTCACATTTCCGGATGCTCGTCCATCCCAAGAATGACACTGAGATCAAGCAGATGGATCACTTATCGTCGCGCGGCGGCGTGCAAGCCACAATACGACTAAATTCTTAATGGTTGTCCGGCGCAATCAGATGGCTCCGGTTGCCAAGCGAAAACGCCAAGGCTATCAGTAGCACATATGCATATCCGATCAGTAGAGTGAATGCAGTCATCGGGTAAATGAATTCCCACGAAAAAATCACATCTCGATTGAGGGTGCACTCCATGTGTTGTCGAATTGCCCACCCAGTGATTTCGAGTGGCAAGAACAATAAAGGTGAGAGCCAAAGCAGCTTGTGCTTGCTTCGTGAATTTTTTAAACGCCCCAGAACAATAAATGCAACAACTGCGAAGATGAGGTACTGGATGCCACCGAACTGAAGCGATAGCATAAGAAGCGCAGCTACAGCATTGATTCCGAAGGGGAGTGCGGCAATTGGAGTCAGTACGGGTAAAAGGAGCGCTGCCCGAAGGAAAGACGTGGGCTGAATTGCCATGGTTGGTTCAATCTCACCAGCGGTTTCACGCCGTTGGTTGATGCAGCGCGATCAAGCCGAGCGCCTGGCCTGCACGGTTTCGGGCACGAAGCAGTAGCACTCGGAGGTAGTGCTCAGCCGCGTCGCTCCAACTATTTCCTCGACCGCCAATGTTCGGAAGTGGTCCATATCAGTCGATAAGTAATAGCGCAGATCAATGACAAAGGCACTGTGATTCTTAAATCTCTGCTATTCCATCCATGAACTCCGCCGATAATAAATTCCAAAAAAAATCCCATCGCCACTGATGCTGGAATCCAAATCATCCACCATATGAGCCCAAGCTTCGCAATGGTAATGAATGCTGGAAGTCCTATCAATAAATTTCCTAGAATGCAAAATGGTAGCAGGAGAAGTATTGAAATAAAAACAGCGCATGTATTTCTTTCCTCGCCCAATGGAAATAGCAATGCTAAGCCGATCGACGACAGCGCGGCCGCGATCAGCGCCGCGGCCAGCACAACGGCGATGCCTCGGCCTCCTATTTGTTGGCGTTGCATTTGTTGACGATGTCCTGCATTTGCCCAAAGGCCATCGGGTTCACTCCGTTGGGATACAAGTCCAGGCTATGTGCGACAAGCTTATGGGGTGAGCCTGGCTTAAGTGGCGTTCTAACCAGTTCGGCTTATGAGGTCATAGTTCGTGCGGCGAGTCTATCCGAGGGAGAGGCTGGCTTTTTTAATGTTGCGCATAACCCTATGGCGGCACGGATTGAGTAAGTTTTTTCTGGATTAATCCTCTTATCCAGCCTGCGATGGCAATAAATGTGAGGCCTGGAGAAATTATCAATGCAACAACTAGATCGAAAATCTTGGAAAGCTCGGGCTCCTCATTCCCAAAAATCAGGTAACTAATAAATCTTGTTGCTCCGTACCATATAATTGCTCCGCCTATTGAATAGGCTGCGACTAAAGGCCAGCGCTCCCATTTGACTATGTATTTGTGCCAAACGAATATGGCGCTGGCTGCCCAAGCCAAATAAATTGCGATCCAAAGTGGTCTTGGAATATTGTCAGGTGAGATGAATGCTGCAATGATGGCTATCATTGGCATCATGATCATCAAGCCAATGGCATCCGGGATGCAATAGATTTTTTGCATGAATATCAGTTCCATGTGGAATTTGGAAGAGTGCAGGCATGTTGCGCTTTGTCCATTGCTGCCGTACCAAATGGTGTGAAAACTGCGCCAGCCACTTCGGCTGCACCGGACAGGACAGAAGAAGCACCGGTCAAGCCGCCAGCCACTCTAGGAAATTTGCTGGCTATCGCCTTTCCTACCGCCCAAGGTCCTTTTGTAATGGCGGCCTTCTCTGCGACTACCTCTCCTGCTGTTTTAAGTGATTCGGCGTAACCCTCATTCATACTTGGAATATACTGCTGGATGTTTCCGGAGTTGGCCATCCAGGCTCCTGTCTTTCCGTAGTTGGTGCGTAAATAATCTTGGACGCACTTGCTGCCTGTCGGCGCGAGAGGATAAATGCCATTACGGTCCGGGTACGCACCATACTGATTTGGATTGACGTGGTACGGCCCCATCCCTGGGTTGTCGAGGCCACGTGGATCGATGTGGCTTAGAGGGTTGCCTGCAACGTATGCGTAGGTGTTGGTCCCGCCCGCGAGCCCGATGGGATCGCTTTGGGTGTAGCGTCCGCTGTATGGGTCATAGTACCGATATCGGTTGTAGTGGAGCCCAGTCTCTTCGTCAAAGTACTGCCCCTGGAACCGGATCGGATTGCTGAAGGACGTGTCGTGCCATCCGGTGCTCTTTGCCTTTGCCATCGCCTTGTCCGCGAGCCCCCAGGCCCGGTACTGAGCCGACCACACGATGTGCCCCTCGCTGTCAGTCAACTCTTGGGGCGTGCCGAGGTGGTCACACTGGTAGAAGGCGAGTTCGCTGGGCGTGAATTCCGGATCAGTTTTTTCGTCGAACTCGCCGTTCCACAGCGGATCGAGTTTGATGTCGTAGTTGCCGTCGTTTGCCTCCATCAGCGCCTTTACGTCGGTCGTCGGGTGCAGCGCGATCGAGCCGGAGCGCCTGGCCTGGACGATCGGCACGAAGCTGCCCCGCTCGTAGATGTAGTGAACCGTGTGGGCGGAGGCCTCAAAATTCGTGGCGGTGTTGCGCACGATGTTGCTTTCGAAGGCGAGCGTGTCGCCGTCCCAGCCGAAGACGGTGTGGATGCTTTTGCCGCGGGCTTCGCTGTACTTGATGATGCGCCGTCCGAGCGCGTCGTAGGCGTAGGCAGCGCCACCTTGCGGTGTGTTCGCCTGCACAATCCGCCCGAACGCATCCCAGGTGAAGGTGGAAGGTTGGCCGTTGTGCAGCCGCTCGACGAGGTTGCCGCGTTCGTCGTAGCGGTAGCTCGTGCCGGCATATTCCTTGATCAGGTTGTCGAGCACGCGGTTGCTGGTGATGGGTCGGTCGGTCTCGGACGGGCTCGGGTCGAGCATGTTGCTGGCCGGATCGAACGCGAAGCGTTCGGGGCCGAGTGCGCTGGCGGCCGCCAGCAGCCGGCCCACCGGGTCGTAGCGGTAGTTGATCTGCCCGCGGCGGCTGTCGGCCACGCTCGTGAGTTGGCCGGCCTTGTCGTAGCGGTACTGGCGCAGGATCGATGGGGACTTGCCCAGCGCGGTGCGGTCGGTCACCTGGTACCTGAAGGCGCCGATACCCATCTTGGCCGGAGGCATCGCGGTGGCCACCGTGGAGACCTGTTGCTCGACGAGCCGGCCCACCGGGTCGTACTGCCGGCGTTGAGCGAGACCGTTGCCCTGCACCCGGACGACCTCGCGGTGCAGGTCGTCGCGCTCGAAGCCGACGACCTCCTGGCCGTCGATCATCAGGCCGTGGGCATGCCCGGCCCCGTAAGTGAGCCACTCGATCGAGTGGCCGCCAGGGCGTACGGTGCCGACGCGCTCGTTGGTTTCGTCGTAGTGGTGCTGCCAGAGGGCGGTCTGCTTGATGGTGAGGTAGTGGTGGTGCTCGCGCACGACGTTGCCGGCCTCGTCGTAGAACCACTGCACCTTCGCGTGCTGGTTGTGCGCCTGGACCAAGCGGCCGTTGCCGTCGTAGCCGAAGGATTCAACCTGTGCCGGCCGGTCCGACAGGCCCAGCAATGCAGCGGTTCTCTTTCGCAGCCGGCCCATCGGGTCGAATTCGAGCCGGGTCGCGACCCCTGGTTCACGTACCTCGCTGAGCACACCGGAAGTCGCCGAGTACACATACTCGGTCAGCTTGTCATCGAAGGCACGCTCGCTGAGCAGGCGGCCGACCGGGTCGTACTGGAACGTGTAGGGCTGGTCGTTCTCGTTGAGTAGCACTTTCAAACGTCCGAGCCCGTCCCACTTGTAGCCCAGGCGCTGGCCGAGCGCGTCTATGCGCTCTTCGATCAGCCCGCTGGAGGCGTAGCGGTACGTCGTGCTGCGCTCCATCGCGTCGCGGTGTGTCAGCAACCGACCTTCGGCGTCGTGGCACAAGCGCTCGGTAGTGCCGTCGGCGTATGTGATGCTCTCCAACTGACCGGGAAAGTTGCCGGCGCTTGGGTCCTGGAGCTTCTCCGGGGCCTGGTGCTGCGCTCGTTCCGTCGCCTCGGCGAGCGCTGCGTCGCTCACCTTGGTGTAGCAGTACCGGGTGACGTGGCCTGCCGCGTTGGTCACCTTCGAGAGCCGCCCGCGCTCGTCGTAGTCCCAGCGGCTTTCCTTGCCGGAGCAGTCGGTATAGCCCGCCAGCTGGCCACCCGCGGTGTAGCTGAGCTTCTTGACGCCACCCTTGGCGTCGGTGACCTCGATGGGTCGCCCGGTTTGATCGTAGACGTACGAGGTCACCATGCCCCGAGGATCGGTCTCCTCGGTCAGGTTGCCTTGGATGTCGTACTCGCGCCGCCACACGCCGCCTTCAGCTTCCATCACCCCGGTCACGCGGTGCTGCGGGTCGTACTCGAAGTGCACCACGGTGCCGTCGGCACGGATGTGCTTTTGAAGATTGCCGTCGCTGTCGTAGCAGTAGTTGTCGGCGCTGCCGTCCGGGTGGACGTGGCGGGTGATGTTCTTCGCCTCGTCACGGAAGAACCATTCCTCGCGCTGGTCCGGGTGGATGACGCGGTAGGTGTAGCCCAGGATGTCGTAGTAGATCCGCGTTTCCTGCCCGAGCGCGTCGGTTACGTAAGTCAGCCGGATGTTTCGGTCCCACTCGAGCCGGGTGGCGAAGCTGCCATCGTCGCCCCATTCGCGCACGGCACGGGAGGTGGGGGCGATGCCGTCGTACTGCAGGTTCGTGCCTCGGCCGGTGCGGTCGGTGTAGCGCGTGACGAGGTGGTACTGATAGCTGTACTGCCGGCTCGCCAGGTTCTCGTCCTGGGCGGTGACGAGGTCGCCATGTGCGTCAAAGGTGTAAGCGGCCAGCTGGCGCACGACCTTGTCGTCGCGCAACTCCCACAGCGCGCGGATCAGGCCAGTGTTCACGTCGGGCTGCGTGCCGACGTGCGCGATGATCTCGTCGCCCTGCTTGCTCAGGATGTCGCTGAGCACGTATTCGCCGGCATACGGGCCGTGCTCGATCAGGTGGTCATAGCGCAGGCCGATCGCCGCGCCGCTGCTTGCGTGCATGCCGGCGAGGCGGAAGTGCTGGCGGCCCTGGGTGGCGGCTTTGGCCGGTACGGTGTCCACGAGTTCGTAGCTCTCGCGCCAGGGGCTCGCCATGCCTTCTTCAGGCATCGGCTTGCCGAAGTCCAGCGTCAGGAGCGTCTGGTCCCAGCGAATCAGCGTGATCTCCTCGACCGCATCACGATAGGTCTCGCCGACAGCGAGCCACGGATAGTGGTGGCTGCGGCCGTCGGCACCGTGGTAGACGAGTGAGCTCTTCTTGCCTTGCCCCAGCACATCAATCCTTGAGCTGTACGGCGTGATCCAGCGGGCGCCGAAGCTGCCCTGGTCGTAGGCGGCGAGGTTGCTGCGGTAGGTGCGGCTCCATTCGATCGGCAGCGGGGCTGTGAGCACGAAGTCGGTGTGGGTGAAGCTTTCGCAGCCGGTGGCCAGGCTGATTGCGCCACCGATGGCTTGAGGGGCTGGACAGGCCTTGCAACTGTTGGCGTCACCGGATGCCGGCGCCTGTTGATTGACGCCATCGACTGCGCTGCCGGGCCGGTTCTCCTGGACCTTGGCGCCCTGGTGGTTGTTGATCGAGGCC
>Ga0207679_10000803_pt1 | contig 20436 bp, 24 predicted proteins | sample KBSC73metaG_FD_184320 | JGI IMG/M metagenome (GOLD analysis project Ga0207679, IMG submission 184320) | Corn rhizosphere microbial communities from Kellogg Biological Station, Michigan, USA - KBS C7-3 metaG (SPAdes) (version 2) | ecosystem: Host-associated > Plants > Roots > Rhizosphere > Soil ... | reverse complement strand
GCCGGCGCCCTCCCGGATGCAACCGAGCGCAAGGCAGTCGCCGCGACAATCATCCGGAACGCGAACCCGCGTGCTTACGCTGCCGAGATCGGACCCGGTCGGCCGATCCAACATGTCGATGCCGCGACACAGAAGGCGATGCTAGCGGCTGCCGACAGCGACTTCATCGAGGGCATCCGCTTCAGCCTTGCGACGGCCATGGTGTTACTCACCCTCGTCCTCGCGGCCGACTTCGCCAGGTTTCCCCGCGGCAAAGGCGCCATCGCGGACGCCGAGCAGCTGGCCCGCAACAAGACGCCGCGGAAGTGAGTTGGTCAATTGTCCCAATCAGGCGATTTCATCAACAACCCGCGCTTTGAAATGCGGTTGCAGAAGACTCAAGGCTGTTGTGACCGCCACACCCATCAGGACAGCCGATAGGATACGGCTCCAATGTGCTTTCAATGCATGGCTCAGAATTATGCGCAAACGGTCAACTGGCGTTAACAGGCGTTCTCACCAGTTTGCGCCGTTTGTTCGCCAAAATCCGGCTTAATGAGTGAAATGGCGATTTTTCACCAGCTATGCAGATGAGACCGATTACTCGCGCTTAAGAACCTCCTATTGTTCAACATAATCCGTCTGAAATTTGCCATTACCTTCGAGCTGAATGATCACGGCACCGTCCTTCGCCGCAACAAAATGAGGCACGCCCGCCGGGATTACGATGAAAGTGCCAGCCGGGTACCCTTTCAGCTTTGTCGTGTCGAATCTCGTTCCCTCGCCCAGATACCAAGTTCCTTCTATGACGGTGACTGGTTCGTCTTGCGGATGCGTATGCGCGCGGACATGTTTGCCGGCAGGAATCTTGGCACGATCAATCCAAGCACCGCCTTGGCTTGAGTCGCCGAGCAGGTGCGCCCGCTGGCGGCCGTCGGTGTAGTACGACGGCGTGAACCATCGAACTTGTAGAGGGGTGACCGCGATTATCTCTTTCTTGTTCGTTTCTGCCACCATCAGCGTGATGGCTGCAAGGAGCAAAACTGCAAGCATTAGCCTTTTCATCACTTCTCCGATCAGCAATGTTGCGCTTAGGGTTGACGAGGCCCATTTTTGAACGGAACAACTACTCGGAAACGAGCGTCCGGGCGGAGTAGTTGGTGTAATAGCGATATTTCAACAGCGATCTGTGCCGGCTGGCTTGAATCAGGTTTGGCCACAAAGCTATTCGTACCGCAAAGCCTCAATGGGGTCCAGGCGCGAGGCGCGGACCGCGGGCACCATGCCGCTGATTAGCCCCACGGCACCGAGGATGAGCGTGGCCACGACCAAAGTACTCGGAGCAATCATCAGGCTGACGTCACCGCCTTCCGCGTTCTTCGCCATCGCGCTGTAGAGAGTGAGCCTTCCGACGGAAAGCGACACTCCATAAGCCAAAATGATACCGAGCGCGCCGCCCATGAAAGTGATGGTGAGCGATTCCGCCAAAAACTGAAAGAGGATATGGCTCCTCCGCGCGCCCAGCGCCTTTTCCACTCCAATTTCACGCGTTCGCTGCGTTACCGAGACCAGCATGATGTTCATGAGGCCGACCCCGCCGATGCCCAATGTAAGCGTACCGATGAAACCCAACAGAATCGTTAGGCCAAGCGTAATGAGTTCGAACTGATGGACCTGTTCCATGAGGTTAAACACGAAAATGGCGCGGCGGTCATTCGGGTTGAACTTGTGATCGATGGCCATCACCCTGCGCACGGTCTGTTCCAAGCCTTCGTACGCAGTGGTCTCATAGTTGAACCAGATGGAGTCGAGGTAGCGCGTATCCTTAAGGTCGCTCATGGTGCTGAAGGGGACGTATATCAAGCGGTTGGTATTGTCATCGCCAGCCTGCATTTTAGGGCTTACAACTCCGATGACTTCAACGCTAAGGCCATCGATGCGGATTCGTTCGCCCAGCGCGTTACGCCCGGAGAAGAGCTTTTCCTTGGCCTCGGAGCCTATCACTGCGACGCGGGCGTGCTGCATCTCGTCTTCTGGGTTGTAGAAGCGGCCCTCCGCCAGTTTGAGTGCGCGGATGGAAATGACGTTAGGGTAGTTGCCGGTAACGTTGAAGTTGAACGTCCGAGTCTCGTACTGGATGTTTGCCTGCTTGGATGCTTCGGGGGTGATCCGAGCGATTTGAGGAATATTGGTGGTGAGCACGTCCACGTCGTAAAGGGTAAAGCGTATGGGCGCACCGGCCTTCTGGCCGCCAGCCTGCATGGAGGTACGGCCCGGAACCATTATCATCAACTTGGTGCCGAAGTTGGCGAAGATGTTGGCGCATGCCCTACCGAAGCCGTTGCCGTAAGCAAGCAGCAAGACGACTGTGGCTATGCCCCAAGCCATGCCGAGCATGGTGAGAGCGGTGCGCCGACGGTTGTACTGCATAGCGCCATAGGCCTCTCGGAGCAAATCCCGGAGCATCGCCTTAGTCCTAAGTTTTATTCCTGTCGCAGTGCTTCCACAGGTTGCAGCATGGCGGCCTTGCGCGCTGGATATAGTCCGGCGGCGACCCCCGCCAGCGTCAAGCTGCCAATCGCGAGAATGGCGGACGCGGGCACCAGTTTGGGAGGATCAAATCCCCCCGGTCCTTGTTGCGTGCCAAGCAGCGCCATTAGAGCGCCAGCCAGTCCCATACCGATCAGTCCGCTAAATAATGTAAGAAGAATGCCTTCCAAAAAAAACTGGACCAGAATATTTCGATTGGTAGCGCCCAGGGCTTTGAGTAGTCCGATCTCGCGGGTGCGCTCACTGACAGCCACCAGCATGATGTTGATGACACCAATGGCGCCCAGGGTCAGGGTCACCAGTCCTACGGTGCCCAGGAACATGTTCATCGCATCGAAAATCTTGCCTATCATCTGGGCCTGCTCAATGGTATCCAGATTCTCAAACGCGTCTTCGTTCCGGTAGTCGAAACCGTGGTTACGGGCGATGATCTTGTGGACCTCCTCCTTTGCCAGCAAGTGCTCAGCGGGCACGCGAGGCTGATAGTTGATCAGCGAAATTGAGTTTTGGTGGTTCTCGCCCTTAAGCGGGAAGTAGGTCGCCATCACCTGGAAGGGAATGTAGCCGCGCATGTTGGTCAGGTTTTCGTCACCACGACCGATGCGTTTCACGGTGCCGATGACCTCAAACCTGATGCCATTGAGGACAACGTTCACGCCAACCGCGGGTCGGCCGGGAAATAGATTCCTGGTCAGTTCGTCGCCGAGGACAATCACGTTTCGTCTCTGAGCTTCGTCCAAGTGATTGAACCATCGTCCCTGCGTGAGAGGCAGATACCGGATCTCATTGTACTGAGGCTCGACGCCGACAATTTGGCCGTTGGCGCTGGCGAATTCGCTTACGGCGCGCACGTCATCGCGGGAAAGGACAGGCGAAGCATTCCGGACGTGGGGAGCTTCCCCGCGGATGTCCGCATAGTCCTCGTATGTGAGCAAATAGTTGCGGGCGGAGTTCATACTGCCCGCGACTACCGGAGCGCGACCAGGAAAGATAAACATGATGTTTTCGCCGAATTCGGCCAGGTTGCGCTTATTTCCCGAGCGGAAGCCCTCGCCCAGACCGACGAGTAGCAGCAACGATCCCACACCCCAAGCAACGCCGAACATGGTGAGGATCGAGCGCAACTTGTGTGCCCATAGCGTACGGAGGATTTGCCGCAGGATGTCCAGGATCATTCGCATGATCACCGATATTGTACCTTTAACAATCTCTGCGGCGACAAGGTTCGTCCAAAGATCAGATCGATGGACTTCTTGTGTCGCTGAGATCAACCCTTCGGACCGGCGTTTTGGCTTTCTTCAAGAATCATGAGTGAGCCCGAAAACAACAGGCCGCGAAAATCGGCACGGACTACACCGCACGCGCACCTAACTGTTGTAAACAGGCGTTTATCACTCATTGACCCAAGAGTCCCTGCCGGCCACTCAATGAGTGATATGGCGATTTAACAATAACTAGGCAACGGGAATTGGCTAGCGGGCCTTTCGAGCCAAAGTAGTTGGTGTAATGGCGATGTTTCGCCAACAATGCGATGATGCGGCTTCTTGCTGAGTCTGAACCGGAGATCAACTTTACGGGGGGGCCGGTCAGAGGGCCTGCTGAATAAGCAGTAAAGAACGGATGAGCGATCGAGACCTACCGCCAGTGCTCGAACTGCCGAATAAATCTGAGCTCGATAGGTCTTAGTGTCCGATCTGGGTTCCGATAACCTCCCCTGAAACGATGATTTCGACGCGGCGGTTCTTCTGACGCCCCTCGGCTGTGCCGTTGTCAGCCACTGGGTTGCTTGTGCCAAGGCCTTGCGCCGACAACGAACTGGAATTCAGTCCCTGTTGGACGAGATAGTTACTCACGGCGTTGGCGCGGCGCTCGGAAATTGTCTGGTTGATTTCGGCACTGCCGGTGTTGTCAGTGTGACCTTCAATAGTCAAGCGCAGGGAGGGGTAGTTGAGCACGACGCCGGAGAGCTTGGCTAATGCCTCACGCGCTTGGGGTCGGAGATTGGACTTGCCGGCATCGAACAACACGTCGCCCATATTGACGACCAACCCTCGGGGCGTGTCGGAAGTGGGCAGGACGCGATTAAATTGCTCGAGCAAACGAGCGCGGACAGCCTGCTTCTCCCGATCGACTTGTTCCATGGTCTTTTTCTGGGCCTCAGTCGCGGCTAGTTCCGCATCCGCTTTCCGCTGGGCCTCAGCAGCCTCCTTGGACGCTATCTTCTCCTCCAATTCCTCCCTAGCCTGCTTCTTGCACTCCTCGCACCTGGCCTGTTCCATGGCCTTTTTCTGGGCCTCAGCCGCCGCTAGTTCCGCATCCGCTTTCCGCTTGGCCTCAGCAGCCTCCTTGGCCCCTCTTTCTCCGAACGTGTACGCGATACCCAAGCTGAGACGCAAACGGCTCTGTCCCTCATCGGCAAAATGAGTCCGAAGAAAGTCGACCTTAAAGCGACCCATCCAGTGGGATGCGAACCGATAATCGGCTCCCCCACCAACCATCCACGAAAAACCGTTGTCCGAGGCCGACTGGGTAACACTTGTCGCCTTGTCTTCAAGGCTCGAGTTAAGATGAGAATATCCGAACTGTGCTTCCGCGAAGGGCCACAAGCGTGGCACGAATGTCTTCTTGTCTTTGAGCACACCTGCGAAGGAAACGCGGGGGCCGAAGAGGACGTCTTGCAAATGACTCTTCGAAACGATCAGTCCTGTTTGAGTGAGTTCGAATACTCCGAGCCGAGAGGTGTCCCACGCACTGTCATAGTCAAAGGCCAATGAAACCCTGTTCCCCATCCTCCACGCCGCGCCAACATTGAAGCCATCGAGACCGCCATCACCCGAAATGTGGGCATATCCGCCGCTAAGTTCCAAGTTCTGAGCATATGCAAACAACGGGGCTGCAAGTAGCAACGCCAAGAATACACATGGATTTTTCATATTCTCCCTTTCGATTAGGCCCATCGAACGGGTTCTGTAGACAGAACTTCCGAACAGAAAAGGGGCGCCAACTGTCCTCGAGACTCAACCCGTCGCAGAATAGACACCTTTAGTTGAGCGCCGAAACTGTCAGAAATACCAGTTCGCCAGACCCAATTCATCAAATCGCCGTCGTTTGCCAATAGGGAGTTGGGCAGTGGCGTAACATCGCATTGCACTGATTGACGTGCATCATCATGTCAGCGCGTCCCAGTTGCTGTAGCTCAATGCTGTTTTGCGTAGCGATAGCTGTTGTAAACAGGCGATTTCACCAACTACTCTGATCATAGCCATTGAAATCAGCGCAGACGATGTGATTCCCGCAGCCAAATCTGGAGCCGCGTGAAGGACGTCAAACAATCGGGTCATCGTTCCGGGAACTGGCTCAGTCTGGAACAGAGTATGAACGTGCTGAACCGTCAGCTCGTAGTGCTTTCCTCGCCGTTATTGAGACCCGCAGTGTCGACTCGATATTTTGAAGCGTGTTTTTGGCAATCGACAACGATACGGTACGACTACTTAGCGTTTCGAGTGAAATAACATCACGCGTGCGCCTGTCGAAAAATTGCAGTGCTTTTCATCGACGCAGGGTTAACTGTGACATTGATAGAGGAACCCAGTATTCCCACCTTTCTTTAGTGGCGAGGGTACGCTTAGTAGGAAGGAGAGAGGACTCCAACATGCCACAAGACGCTCACTGGAAGGTGATGTACCAGGCTGCAATGCTCGAACTGAATCCTGCGAGACTGCAGGCAAGCATCGACCTCGCTCATTCAGCCATGCAACGTCGGATCGAAGAACTGAAACCTGCAGGAACGCAACACAGTGGAAACTGTGCAGAGATGCAGGAGATCATGGATGCCCAGAATAGCCTGCGCACTCTCGAACGTTGGAATGCCCAATCTCTCACACCGGCAACCACGAGGACGGCAACTCGATTCGGGATAGAGCGTCATGAATCGCATGTGCCGCGAAGTTTTAACGCCTTATGTAGAGCAACGACAGCCGAGTGGCGAGAAGCATTTCCTCACGCCTCGATCATTACTGACCCGAGGACGTTCGCGCAGCTGAAAGCTGAAGTAGCGAAGCGTAAACAGGGGGAACGAGTTGACGAAAGGTGCGTCGCTTGATGACAAGCAAGAAATCAAAGGCACCCGAGAAGAAGGCCGGCACGAAACCGACTGTGTGCATCCGTGTCGTTCCTCTCGAGCCCGTTCTGGCTAATGCAAAGCGATCGAAGAAGAGCGCTGCAAAGAAACCGATTGTACGTGTCCGTAACGTTCCTCTAGAGGGCGTTCTCGCTAGAGCAGAGCCATTAAAGTAAGAAAAGCGCCAATCAACCGTCCGATTCTTCTACGTTGCATTGCCGCCCAACCGGCGAAATAATCGCCATTTCACCAACTACTGCCTGCCAGACGTAGCTCGCCCATGCGCCTAAAGGCGAATAGACTAGGCGGTCATGGAGAACCCTGATTGCTTTGGGGACGTGCCGCACTGTGAGTGCAGGAAGATATTCAACCAGTTTGCTCAGTCTGCCAAGGAGAAGGAAAAGCTGGAGCAGGAGTCACGCGAAAAGGAATTTGCCGATGACTCGACCGCTGAAGCGTAGTGGGGCTGGGCTGCCATGAGGGCCTACGCTGCGTCGCGAAGGGCGTCTTGCCCCGCTCAAGGGCGTTGGAGGTTCCTGTGATGCCGGTCATCAGTGCCGGTGGTTGGTGAAAAATCGTCACTACACTAGTTGACCTTGGCCATAGCGGCTTTGGGGAGTAGGGCACTCTCGGGAAAGAACGCACTGGACTGCCATCCCCCGTCCTATTGCCAAGCAGTGTCGGTAAACTGGGAAACAGCGAACCGGTGGCGAACTATCCCACGAACAGAGCGGGCGTAGCAGTCTGCTTACCGGAAGTGACCGCGCATCAGGATGCAGTCCAGCAAAACGACGTAAAGTACCTCAATGATGAAGAGCAAAGCCCAACCAGTTCCGTCTATCATCGTGGTCGTTCGTTGAAAAAAATCAGTGCGACGATACGGATACAGCATATGGGACCATGTCCCTCTAGTTTTCGACTTTTAGTCACATTAAGAAATGGCACATCCGTTTGATTACGGTCAGGTTACTTTCTCGAAACAGGCTTGCTTACTATCGTTTGGTGGGAGGGATTCGCCGCCGAATCTCATTAAGCTCGCTTCGCAGTGGGTACGCCGACCCGGCCTTCGCTGGAGAGTTGCCCGTGTTGGCGTAACATCGCCATTACACCAACAACCTCGGTTTGGCGCTGACGCCCTTTTTCATGGCTTTTTCCAGTCTGTCAAAGACATTAGCTCGTCTAGGATTTCCTGCAATCTCTGCAGTCGACGTTCTTGATCCGCTGCGCCGGGTATCCTCTTGCCGCCTTGCAAGTACAAGCGGTTCGCTTCTCTAATTTGTGCTATTTCTTCGCGCAATCTTCCGATGCGCTCTCTGACGGGTTGCTGCATAGGGATAGGCTAGCAGAGTGCGGGATCACTGAGGGTTGGCGGGTACCCCACTCAATTGGTGAAATATCGCCATTACACCAACTACCTGGTTCTATGAGCTAGTAGGACCTCCTCCGTCATTGATTTGGCGCACCCTGAATCAGTACTTTTCGGCTGCGCCTCCATAGGCGTACTGAGCTTTATAGCTCAGACGCTTAGCTCCCAACGGCTTATCGTAGGTTTATGAACCCACAGTCTGTCATCGCAAACCACAGTGTTGACTCTCCCTCAGTCTCGGGAATTTGCTCCCGCGTTCACCAGCGCGTCGAGAGTGCCGAAATTGAGCGGCGGGAGAAAGCATTCGGGGGCAAGTCTAGGGATCAAGATCGAGGCAAGGGCGCGACAGAGCAGGACTCGCAGAACGAGGGCGGCAACACCAGCATGCAAGGTCAATTGGGGCACCGTGAAGAGGACGCAGAGTTGAAGAATGCGGATTCCGATTTGGGTGGGTGAGACTTTCCCTAGGCTGCGCCGTATGACGAAACAACAGGACACGCTCTGCGAGTCAATCAAACGTCTAGGGTACGCTCGAAATAACCAAGTGAAACTCTATGGAGAGGTATTCGACTTGGTGTCCGACCCGGTCAGTGTCGGCGAACCTCTCGTGTTTATAGACGGAGTGGAACGGAAATCAGGTCATGTCAGACGCGTCGGCATTCCACGGACCATCGTCAACATGGCAAAGCAAGACCGTCACGCAGCATGAGTGAAAAACCTAACGACATCACTGTCGTTTAAATCGCCATTTCACCAACTACTTCACCCCAACTGTTCGCGTCCAGGAAAGCTGAAAACGTCGGACTGCAGCCCAGGAAGGGATCGCCAAACACAACCAAGAACACATGGGAACTGCACTTTGTCGGAAACTGTACAAAATTGAGCAGTCGTTGAAGCTATCAAGTCGGTAGGTTGTTTTAGGAACGAAATCATGGGTTAACCAGCCACATGCACGTTTCTAGGCCGAACCCGCCAGGGTCCGGCCTTTTTCTTGTCCGAATTATCGGCGACACAAGTGGCGGCAGCAGGAGGCTGCGAGATGACCCGTAACGAGCGCAGTAGCGTGCCCCGTTCTGCGTAAGACCTCACTAGATTTGTTGAATTTGCGCATCATGTTTTAACATTGGCGGCCAATGAATATCGACTCAGTACTCACCTCCCTCAGGCAAGAACAACAACGCATCGCACAAGCGATTTCGGCCCTGGAAGGACTCGCTTCCGATAAAACCACCTCAAAGCAAGGCAGACCGGTGCGAAAGCGCCAGCCTCTGTCAGTGGCAGCGCGAAAAAGCATCGCGGCTGCTCAGCGCAAGCGCTGGAGATTCTGGAAGGCTAAACACAAGTAGTTTTGACACCACAGAGTTCTTCTACCGCTTTGCCTTTGGACAGATACGGTGGCCTGCCCCTTGACCACTCACTGCTTGTTGGCGAAACGTCGCCGTCACCTACACTGTCCCGTAGTTGGTGTAATCGCCTGTTAACAACAGTGAGCACGTTCCTTCTCCGATTATGCTGATTTGCTAAGAGGTAATTCCGCATCCACCTGTGTTCCTCTACCCACTTGCGACTTGACCAACACATTACCCCCCATAAATCGTACGCGTTCCAGCATGCTCAGCAAACCCAATCCACCAGACGCGATGGTAGGGTCAAACCCTTCGCCCTCGTCGCTAACGTTCAGAGTCAGGCGATGCTTGTCTTTCTGGAGCAGAACGTCGATTCGCTTCGCCTTGCCATGGCGTACTGCGTTGCTCAAGGCCTCTTGGGCGACCCGGAAGAGGCAAAGGTTCACGTCAGCCGGAAGCCCCTTGACATCGTCGGAGACGAACTCGACCACGATGTGGTGCTGATCAGCGAGGTTGTGACAGAGATTCCTGAGTGCTGTCTCCAACCCTATGTGTTGCAGCACGGCAGGATGCAACTGGCGAGCGATTTCGTGGACATCGAGGGCAATTGTCTGAACATCCGCAAACAAGGCATTCGCTGCGTTGCTCTCCGCCTCCATTCCTGCGGGTAATCCACTTTTCAATCGGTCCAAGCCGACGGTCACCAGAGCAAGGCGTTGCTCGATGTCGTCGTGAAGCTCTCGACCGATCCTTCTGCGCTCCTCTTCCTGCGCATTTAGCACCTTGCCTGCGAGGTCCCGGGTTCGCCTGTAGTTCGTTCTGAGCGCCTCCTGGCTTTGACTCAGTTGGGTCTCTACGGCTTTCCGTTCTTCAATCAGAATTGCGACGAACAGCATAGGAACGGAGATGACGATCAGAAACAGTTGCATGGAAAGAACGCTGTGCTGGGATTGAACCATGAAAAAGGCCCCCCGGCTCTGCACAGCGCTGAGAATGGAAACGAGAGCCAGCATAGAAATTGCCGTGGATATTCCGATTGGCCGCAATGTCGTTGCCGCGAGAATTAGCAGCGGTAACGGAGCGTACAGGATAAGCGGAGAGTACTCGGAGTGCGGCGACAAAAATGCAAAGTAAAGACAGCCGGCGAGTGCCATAATGACTGGGAAGAATATTGCCCCGCGAACTTTCAACTCGTGCAATCCATCGAGACACCAGTAAAGCAAAGTAGGAGTCAAGACCAGGGCGGCGGTAGCATTACCTAAGAACCACTCATAGAAGGCACGCCAGAACGTAAATCCGAGTTGCAACCGTAGTGCCGCGCCCACTAGCGCCGAAAGAACGGGAATACCGACGACCGCAATCGCGATGTATACCCAAAATTGCCTCAAGGTATTCAGAAGCACCGGACCGCGAATCATCCGTCGTAAAAGGTGAGCAGAAAGAATTGCTTTGAATCCGTCATTAACGTAGGTCGACGCGAGGAACCAAATCGGTACGGTCTGATTCATCAGACGAATTGGTGCACCAATCAGCAGGTACCATGGCCACAGCCGCCTTGGTGAGACGAGAAGGGCGCAAAGAAGAACGGAATCGGGAAACCAGAGTGGAGCAGCTGTGTTTGCGCTGAAAGTTGAGCCATACTGGAACGCGAGCGCATATGCGATTCCGAAAATAACAAGCTTTCCTAGTGTGTTACCGAAACCTTGCGTCGTCACGCACTCCTGCACATCGTTTGGCGTGCGTGGCGCATTTGTCTTCAACGTAGGCTTAGTCATTGGACGATTCTGGGCTGAGTCTCGAAGAACGGTGAAGAGACCATCGTCAGGCGAAACAACGCCAAACCACGGGAGGAGCTAAATCTAACGCCCTCGCGGATGAACCACAATCAGCAAAGTGGCTTGCCTTCCAAGGCTTCCGGACCCCAATGGCTCAATGAGTTGCTATCCAATAGATTGCACCCGTCGGAGAATGGTTGGCGATAAATCGCCATTTCACCAACTACTTTGCCCCCGGAGCTGACCGCCCAGTTGACTCGCCGCAAAAACCCCGCACCAGCTCAAATACTGGTCTCGTGCTTTTGACATCGTGGAGAGCCGAGCATAGAGTCTCGCCGATAGACAATCTCCTTCCAGGAGCATGCCATGCGAATCTCAATGGTAGGTTTGGTTGTGAGCTGTCTTTACGTAGCGCCAGCGCTGGCCCAAACCGGTTCCAGTGCAGCGTCGAACACGCGAGACATCAATGCGCAGAACGCCAACAACATGTGCCGCGTTTACTTCTCCACGCCAAAGCCCGGTGTAGGTCAACAGTATGAAGCTGGACGAAAAAAACATATGCAATTCCATCGCGACCAGAAAGACACATGGACATGGAACACCTTTTTTATTGAGACTGGCGACAATGCCGGTACGTACGTTACTTCTTCGTGCGGACACGCGTGGAAAGACTTTGACGAATGGGAGGCCCGTATGGGGAAGGCGGACACTGCCGATGGAGCCACAAATATGTCCCCTTATGTCCAGAGTGGCCGCAATGGTTTCTATGTATATCGTTCGGACATGAGCCTCGCGCCAGCGAACCAGCCTGCCGCGCCCCTGACTGCGGTGACGGTCTTCGTTCTCCATCCGGGAGCTGGTCCCGACTTCATTGCTTCGATCAAGAAAGTGAATGATGCATTGAGCAAGCAAGCGGACTGGCCCAAAACCAGTGGCTGGCTGCAGCTCGTCAACGGAGGTGAGGGTCCCACGTTTGTTCTGCTTAACAGCCGAAAGAATTGGGCGGATTTCGCGCCACTACCAAAAACTCTGGCAGACGTGCTCAATGAAACCTATGGGAAAGAAACGGCTGATCAGATCCAGAAGACCGTTCGCGACTGCACAGCCCACCAATTCACCGAAGCAGCTGCGTATCGCGCGGATCTTACCTATGCGCCCGGGAAATGATAGCGGTCGTATGCAGGGGAGCACGCACTCCGCGTGCTCCTATTCTCAGAGCGTTGAAGCGGAAGAACACTGAGTTTGAGGTTTAGCGAAAAATCGCCATTTCACCAACAACTTTGCCGGACTCCCGTTTTCCAAGTAGTTGGTGAAATCGCCTGATTTCAACAATGAGAACCGGGACGTCCTCGCGTGAGATTCTTCAAAGTTCGCACGACCGCAATTATCGTGTTCCAATTCCGAGTCGTAGCTGGCATGCCATACAGCTTGTCGATCTGACCAAGACAGCCGATTGTCTTCAGGTGGCGACGGTACAATCCGAACACGAATTGCCCTTCGGACGCAATCACGCGTACCAACCATTCCCCTTGTGAGGGAAACGTGATTGGAAACGACGCCCGGACACCGGTTGCTTTTGGCAGGATACTCACGAACCGGACAACATTCGAGGCTGATGGCCGAGTTCCAAACGGGTTCTTCGCCTCCAGTCTTATAAGATCGCGGCCATCGCATAGCACAATTTTCGCCTCGAACGGCAGCTTGCGAAGCAAGGCGGCACGGAATTCTGCTCTGGCTCCAGGTTTACGAACAATAAAGGTGCCCGCGGCACCCACGTTCTGGACGTCGTAGCCGCTCAATCCTCGTGCGAGGATGCTTGGGCGAAACCTTCTGTGTCCACCAACATTGATACCTCGGAGAAAAACAACAAGAGCCATCCCCGGGATTATGAAGAAAAAAACTGACGTACGCTAGGACAGCTTATTTGCGTTGCGTCATTATTTGTTTAGTTGGCGTTAAATCGCCATTTCACTCATTGACCCGGATTTTGGCGAACAAACGGCGCAAGCTTGTGAGAACGCCTGATTTCGACAGCTATTGTTTTGTTCGCTGTCTTTCAGCTATCTTGAGCGGCTGACAGGATCGGATGGGAGGCGGAAATAAGCGTGAACAACGCAATGAAATCCGTGATGAAGCGCACCCTGCTTATGTCCGTTTGTGCTGTGGGTGTGCTGATTCTGTTGACTCGGGAGTTTGCTCATGGGCTTCTTTCGCCTCTCGGGTTGGGTATTGCCATCCTCACCGTGTGCATTGGTATCGTTATCTGGGCTGTGATAATCATCCGCAAAACAGCCGCAGAACTTAGAGAGACTCCGTTAGCTCCGGGAGTGCCTATCGATGGAGTAACGCGCAAGAGGCGATTGCTGGGCATTCGAGCCGGGCAGGTAGCCATTGTCATCCTAGCCCTGTCCCTCTTGAGCGGACTGCGCCAGATTGGAACGGCTCCCCTCTTCCCACTGGCGGTAGGGGCCGTGGTCAATCTTTGCACCATGGCTGTGGTTATACGGATAGTTATGCGATTGCAAAGGAGTCTTAATTAAAACCGCTTTGTCTTTAGGCTGTCATCGATAATCGGCGAAAAATCGCCATTTCACTCATTGACCCGTATTTTGGCGAATAAACAGCGCAAGCTTGTGCTAACGCCTGTTAACAACAGCAATCAATCTACCCTGATAGAGGTTCGATACTGTCGAATCGGCTGGTGACCAGGAATGTCCGTTAGGCGTTCAGGCGCGCTGCATCTTCAGAAAGCTATCTATGCTCTGTGCCAGCTGCGAGTCCACCTCATCCGCAAGAATCATAACGTCGGGCAGCACCAAACTGAAATCGACGCGGGACAAGTTTCGCTGGATCGTCTCGAAGATAGACACCTGTAGAATTCGTGATTCCTGGACCATCATGGGCGCAGTATAGCCTTGGCGAAAGCGGAGCTGGCCGTGCGATACAGCCGCTGGAGACGGGCTGGCGATCGCCTCAACGGCGCGGGTTTGCCGGAGTCGTGCAACGATGTTTTTGATGATCTCGGGAAGGTGAGCAGTGCGCTCCGTGTCGGTAAGTGGCAGTGAAGCGAGTTCCTCCGAATGTCCCACGCGCCTCAACCAATTTTGAATCGTGTTGACCACGTCATGTTCCAGAATGGAGGCGACACTTTCCTTATGTGGCTTCGTAGAAGGTTTTCGTTCCCGTATTCTTTTGCGTATCAGATTGCCAAGTTGATTCACCTCGAACGGCTTCACTAATACCTCATCTGCCTGGAGAAGAATAGCGGCCATGGCTTCTTGCACGTCAGGAAAACCGCTTACCACCAGGGTCAACGCCTCAGGTTGAGAGTGACGCATGGCGCTAACCAGCGTGAAACCATCCCCTGCATCCGGCATGTGGAGATCAGTGAGGAGAACATCAAAGTGCTGCGCGACAATGTGATTAAGAGCCTCAGTGACATTCGCTGCTGCAACCACGTCAAACTCATTCCTCTCTAATGAGAGTTGCATCATGCGGAGAACAGCATCGTTGTCATCGACCAGAAGTATCTTGGGTCGTGTCATAAGAACTCCACTTGAGCTTTCATGCTACGCCGCGGTGGGGACTACAGGTAGGCGTTTCAGTCGGTTCTACCCTTGCGGGTAGGTTCCTTGGTCTCCATGGTCCTGATGATGCCGCTTTTCAAAGAAGAAAAACGGTCAATCTTGCACATGGCTTGGATGTTGTTGAAACATCGCCATTTCACTCATTGACCCCGATTTTGGCGAATAAACGGCGCAAGCTTGTGAGAACGCCTGTTAACAACAACTGACACGCGACCGCTTGCCAATGAAGATTCGAGATTAGAAAGTCATGCAGCGGGGTTGAAGTGGGCGTCGCCCTGTTTCACCTTCGAGCGAGGCCATGTTTAGATCAACTGTTGCCTCGAGCTGCCACAAGTGCAGACATCTTTTTGACAAACAAGTGACACCGTGCGCGCCTCGCTTTTTCTGGAGCTGAATCAAACCTTTCAGACGGACTGGAGATCGGCCACGCTATCACGTCAAGTCGAATCTGGACTGCAAGGACATAGAAAATGTTTAACCTGACTGTGGAGAAAATAGGAAGACTCGCCGTCGTTCACTGCGAAGGAAGGATCGTACGAAGTGATGCTGCCTTCCGGTTGCGCAATGCGGTGAGACAACAAATGACCACTCGCACTATTTTGCTTGACCTCGCCGGCGTGGATGCGTTGGAAGGAGGTGGATTGGGCATGTTGCTATTTCTGCACTTGTGGACCCGCGACCATGGCATTCAACTGAAGGTGATGAATCCCATTGTCTCTGTTCGCCGGAGCCTGGAACTTGCCCGCTCTACCGTTGCGGTTCAGATCGCGGGAATCGGCGAAGCGCTTTCACTGCTGGGTGGCGGACCAAAGGAATTGTTTGGATAGCGCTCGAAGGCCCACTTGACGCGAGACACAAAAGTTGGTTCGTGCCTTGGGCTTGCCCCGACGAATGCGCTTCGACGGGGACCTAGATTGTTTTGGTGACGATCGTGGTGGTCGTAAAATCGCCATTACACTCATTGGCCCCGATTTTGGCGAATAAACGGCGCAAGCTTGTGAGAACGCCTGTTTTCACCAATCATTCGGTTACCCGCTATGAAGGTGTTTCAGCGCGACCAGCGAGTCGTTCTGTCAAGTTTAGACGGACGACCCACGCCGGAGTTGCGGCTCGACGTGGGTGATGCCCAAAGTTACGAAGAAATAATTTTCTTTCGGCATAGTGCTGCGATGGCCGCCAATCCGGCTCCCGCTAAGGCAAGCGTCGCAGGCTCAGGAACTGCGGTAACACCGCCCGCAAGACCCGCCGAGCCATTGAAGAACCCTGTGCCCGTGTTGAGGGTTATTTGGACGCTTCTAAAAGGACCCACTAAGTTGGCTAGAACGTACTGGTGCGTGCCGTCAGGCAAAGTCTCCATTGTCCAGGTCCCGCCTCCAAAGTAGCTGTTGAACAGCATCTTGCCGGCCGGAAAACCCCCGTTGCCATTTGCCCTAACGATCAGTTTTCCCCCGGTACCGAATGTGCCGCCCGTCTGGATGTTGCCAGTTAAGAGCGCAGGCGAAGTGAACGTGACACTCCCCAAAATTCCGGTGACCAAACCGCCTCCGCGCCCGAAGACCGCGACCAGAGTTGAGCCGGTTAAGGTGAAACCGTTGGAATAGGTAAGTGTGCCGCCCGAGTTGGTATATACGTATTTACCACCACAAGTGGGACAAGGCAGGGTGGTGAGGCTCGGGGTTAACAGATCAATACTGCTCGCAGATGCTGACAGCGCGAGGCCAACCACGAGCAAAATTGAAAGGGACAAGGTCTTTAGGGAAGACATTCCAGTCACCTCTTAATCGATCAAAGTATTCGCTTCAGGACGAGGCGGTAATCAGGTAAAACCCGTAGGCACGTTGACCTGTCGCGCCAGCGCCAGTGAACTTCTTCGATGATTCGCTCTGTCCAGCGGACGGCATCAACAATAGCGTTGATTGTTGCGGGCACTCTTGCGCTGCTATCGAACTGGGCTAGCTTTCGTGCGGAAGGATTGCGTCAATGAGCGATAACGCCTGTTAACGCCAACTGGATGGCATTTTCAGAAGTTGGGCGTGAGAATAGAAACCTACTAGTCCTTTGGAACTATGCCAAATCTAGATAAGAGAGTTAGGCTCAGCAACAATTCAATGGGAAGAAGTATCGTGTAATAGATCAGCGGTACCCGGTCTACTTGCCTGAGCACAATCCAATACAGACTACAATTCGCTAGCAGCACTATCGCGATCGTGACCCACAACCAAAGGCTCCGCCATGCGGCGCGGCACCAATACACAAGAAATCCAACGATCGCAATCGCGTTGCTGGCAAACGCAACGCGTTTCCAGTCAAGGGTTGTGCCGGCGGGCAGGCTGAAAAGATAGACGACATAGGCGATGACTAAAATGACAGCCACCACCACAGCGAGACCGAAATCGAGCAATCTCTTCATCGTTGTCATGCAGCGAATCGTCGAAACATTTACCGCATTTTCTCGGTGTCGCAACTACGCAGTCAAAGTGTAAACCCGCGCACATGCCTCACAAATCGCAACTGTTGCAACATCGCCATTACACTCATTAACCCGGATTTTGGCGAACAAACGGCGCAAGCTTGTGAGAACGCCTGTTAACAACAGTTGAGACTGTTGCGAGTTCCCCTAACGCTCCGGTTAAGTTCCCGAAGCAGACGCGTCCGATACTTTTCTGCCATGCTCGGCTGGTCAGTCTCACAGGCCAGGACGTAGGCATTTGCGAGTCCGCGGAGATTGTGGGCGTTTGCTCCCGTGGTAAATCGTTCTACCGCCACAAGCATTCCAAAATCTAAGTTTAGTTTTCTTTTCGGCAACAAAATAATCCTTCCGACAATAGCTAATAAGGGTTGAAATTTAGTTAGTGGAACGGCAGGAGAACCTGCGAAAAGGATGCCACACGAAGAGCGGTTCATTCGTTGCGCAGGAGCAATCAAACGCGACATCAGCGAAAAAACGGTGCCTCTTGGACCAGATCGTCAGTCAGAGTGTGGAGACGTGAACCGAGGTTCGCGTCAGTTTGCCGCTGCACCCAAACAGGTCACTTTGCTTGACTCGTGCGCGCAAGAGGAGGAGAATCTCGGGCGACGCCTCTCCGAAGAGCAACTCCTGCTCCATTGGTAGTGCATCACCCCCTGAGGCCCACTCCCCCGAAGTCCACATAAGCGGACTGATCGATGAGTTCACGTAGGCTATCGCCCGTGAGCCGGGAGGTACTCCATGGGCCGACGATATCTCGCCGCTGTTAGTTTCGCTCTGCTGTTCTTTTGCCAAGGGCAGGACGCATTTCCCCAGTTAACGTACACCGTGCAGGTGGTGGATGCGTCCGATCAGGGCAGCCCTCTCAAGGTTTCGGGCAGAGCATCTTTCACGGAAATTAGAAGGCCAAGCGCTTTCCAAACCGCCAGCCGTTTCCAGATCTTGCTGAAAAACGCCTCTGAAAAGGGAATTATTCTTCTTCGCGCAACGGTTACAGAAACTGGTCCTCACGGCCCAACGAAGGATCAGCAAATAAAGCGCGATCACTTTTTCTGGGGTGAAATGTCTGCCGGAAGTGCGATCCGTCTGCTGGGCGATGAAGGCCGGCCCGCGAACCTGTCACGCGTTGCGCCAGCACGAGAACCCAAAGCCAAATTCCGTGTGCAATATGTACAGTTCGCCGACGGATCTATCTGGGGTGATGAGTTGGCGGCCCAAGACGCTTTGGCAACGCGATCAGCCATCTTTGGAATGCTGCTTCGGCTACAAAGCGAGGGCGACGATCGCCACCTTCTCGCTCTACTGAGAGAAAAGATCAAGCCAGACGAGGCGGATCAATTTTTCGACAGCTTTCGACAAGCAAGTAGAGATGAAGGGATGGCGGCTGTTCGTCAGAATGTTGCAGCCGCTCTTCGCGTTGCGTCAGCCCATGTGTCCGCGATGAGGCAAGTGCAAGCCAAGAGATAGCAGGACTTAGTGGCCACACATCGCCATCCCCAATAACCGCAATAGGCCCTTTGAGTGGTTGGTGAAATCGCTTGTTTGCAATAGTCACGTCACATTGTCGGTCAAGCAAGCACAATCTCCGGGACATCAGCTTCCCCGGTATACAATCATGCCGCTCTACGGAGGACATAAAACACATTGACAACAAGAATCGTTATTGCCATCAGTCTGCTCGGTTGTCTGGCTCTCTGTCTCAACCTTAACGCCCAAGCCGGCGGCGACGTCACCGACCAAATCAAACAACTGCAGCAGGAGTCCAGAGATGCGCAGATGAAAAACGATGCTTCATGGGCTCAGCAGCATCTGGCCGACGGATTCGTCGCGGGAAACAGCTGGGGCGATTGGGAGACCAAAGACAACTTCATCAAAGATTTGCAGAGCAAAACAAACAAGTGGAAGAGTGGCAAGATCAGCGACGTGAAGGTGGCGACCTTCGGCCCGAACGCCGCCGTCTCGCATTACACGTTCACCTATGATGCCGAACTCCAGGGCAAGCACCGGGAGCGAACCGTTATCTGCAGCGACACATGGGTCAACGATTCGGGCACATGGAAAACGGCTTCGACCCACTGCTCGCTGGTAAAAGGCCAATAGCGGCGACAGCCACAACCTAAAGGCTGGCCGCGAGGTCAGCCCTTTTTTTCCTAGGCGCTAAATGCGCGCACTGATCTGTAGCCGGCGAAAACCCGCCATTACACCAGCTACTTCGCCCGAACACCCGGTCGCGAGTAGTTGGTGAAATCCCCACAAATCGCGCTACACTCTTGGTCGGATGGTTCTGGCGTTTGACCCGTGTCGCCACAGATTCGCGTTGGGTTGTACCGTTGCGAAGCGTTCTCACTGGCTTGGCGGTCTTCGTCCTAGGAAGTGTCTTCGATGTCTTGATTCACCCTTACAGCAGTCTCTCCATCTCAATGATGGACGACGCACTGGTCGGCGTTGGCGCTGGCTTACTCGTCTTCTTCTATGAACACCGCCAACGACACGACATTATCAGGAAGCTGGAAGTGATTCGACAGATGAATCACCACGTCCGCAACTCTTTGCAGGTGATTACTACTGCTGCTTCTATCTCGGAACGGCAGGAACTTGCGAAAGCAATTCACGCCGCCGTCGAGCGAATCGAATGGGCACTGCAAGAAGTGCTTCCCGGCCAGAGAGAAGACATTGGTGAATTGAGTTTCCATCCCCCGGCGAGCGAGCCGATTGGTGAGGAACCGAAAGATAAACTAGCGAGCTGAACGCCCAGGCAATAGCGGTTCATCGGTCGCTTTTTGAAAAGTGACAAATCCGCAGTGGTAGCCCACAAGAATCATTGGTGAAATATCGCCTTACCCCGGTTGACCCTTGGTCATAGTGGCCTTGGCGAGTAGGTGGCGAAATCGCCTGATTTCAACAACCAGCCGTCCCCGCACTACATGCTGCCATGCAGGCATCAGCTAATGCGGAAGAAGTCGCATTGTTACACGAAGTTAACGCGGGCAATCTCGATATCTGGAATGCCCAAAGTGTCAGCACAAGACTGTTTCAGCGTGGTTTACTCATCCCGAACCTGAGACATTCAGGACGTATTTGATCTGCGCAGATTGCGATTTCTGGAGCCCCGTCATAAATTTTCGAGTAGTTGGCCTAAACTCTAACCCACACGCCATCCCGCTCTTCCAAAGTTGCGATGATCCGCCCCGGAAAGTATTGGCCTTTGTCCTTGCTGCAATGTCGGTAAAAGTTCATGACCTCAGC
>Ga0207679_10000802_pt1 | contig 20446 bp, 13 predicted proteins | sample KBSC73metaG_FD_184320 | JGI IMG/M metagenome (GOLD analysis project Ga0207679, IMG submission 184320) | Corn rhizosphere microbial communities from Kellogg Biological Station, Michigan, USA - KBS C7-3 metaG (SPAdes) (version 2) | ecosystem: Host-associated > Plants > Roots > Rhizosphere > Soil ... | reverse complement strand
GCTCGCCGCGGCCGGCGTCGCCGTGCTGGTGTCCAGCCACATCCTGGCCGAACTGGAGGAGATCGCCGACCGGATCGTCTTCGTCTCGGCCGGGCAGACGGCCGGCGAGTACGAGGTCGGCGACCTCGCCAACGCCGGGCCGATGCCGTGGCGGGTGCGGGCCACCGACCCGGCCGCGCTCAGCCTCGCGCTCGTCGACTACGGCATCGGCGGCATGGCGCCGAACGAGAGCGGCGTGGTGCTGCCGCCGATGCTCGAGGAACAGGCGGCCGACCTGCTGGCCGCGCTGGTGTCCGCCGGCGTGCGGGTGGTGGCGTTCGGACCGGTCGGCGGCCATCTGGAGTCGGCCTACCTCGCCTTGACAGGAGACCAGCGTTGACGGGAGAGCGGCGATGACCGGTTCGGGCGTGCGGCTGGTGCTGATGCAGGAGTTCCGGATGCGCGTGCGCACCGGGCGCTGGCAGTGGCTGCTCGGGTCGTGGACGGCCGTGGTGTGGATCTTCACCGGGCTGCTCTACGTGGTGCTCGCCGAGGACCGGTACAACGACGACCCGGTCGGCATCCCGCTCTTCGGCGGCCTGATGCTGTTCGTGCTCGGCCTGGTCCTGCTCGTCTCGCCCGCGATCACCGCCCAGTCCATCAACGGGGACAGGGAACGGGGCACGCTCGCCACCCTGCAGGCGACGCTGCTGACGCCGACCGACATCGTCGTCGGCAAGCTGCTGGCCGGGTGGAGCGTCGGGCTGGTCGCGCTCGCGACGACGCTGCCCGCGGTCGCCTGGACGGTCACCGAAGGCGTGACCGTGCTGCGGGCGGTGGTCACGCTGGTTGTGGTCGCGCTGCTGATCGGCGTCGTCTGCGCGGTCTCGCTGGGGCTGTCGGCGATGCTGCCGCGCAGCATCACCTCGACGCTGCTGTCGTACGTCTTCGTGTTCGCGATCGGCATCGGCAGCCCGATCCTGTTCGGCCTCTCGTCGGCGGTGCTCGCGACGAACACCGGCCCCACCCGCGACGACCTGGTGTGGTGGATGCTGGCGCCGAACCCGTTCGTGGTGCTGGCCGACTCCGCCCCGCAGCTGCCGCCCAAGCGCGACCCGTACTCGGGCAGGATGATCCCGCAGCCGAACGACCCGCTCGGCGAGCTGGGCCGTGAGGTGCGCGACGTCCGCCGGCCGCCCGGCTACCAGCGGTCGTACCCCGAGCGGCTGGACTACCCGAACGACCACCCGGTGTGGCCCCTCGGCCTGGCGTTCAACCTGGCCATGGGCGCCGGCGCGCTGGTGATCGCCCGCGAGCGCCTGCGCTCCCCGGCGCACACGCTGCCGCTCGGCACCCGGATCGCATAGCCCACTTCCGGCGCGTCGCGTCAGGCGTAGTACCGGTACACCGCCTGCGCGACGGCTGCGGGCTTGGCGCCGCCGTCGATCTCGACGGTGAGGTCGGCAACGATCTCGACGCCGTCACCGGCGACGGCGCGTGCCTCCGCGACCCGCGCGGCGAGGCGGATCCGCGAACCGACGGGGACGGGCGCCGGGAACCGGACCTTGTTGAGGCCGTAGTTGACGGCCATCCCGATCCCCTCGATGGTCAGCAGCTTTGTCCACAGTGGAATCACCAGCGACAGCGTCAGGTAGCCGTGCGCGATCGTGGTGCCGAACGGGCCGGCCTTGGCCCGCTCCGGGTCGACGTGGATCCACTGGTGGTCGCCGGTGGCGTCGGCGAACCGGTCGACCCGGTCCTGCTCGATCGAAAGCCAGTCGCTGGCGCCGAGGTCCCGGCCGGTCAGCGCGGCCAGTTCGGCGAGCCCGGACACCGTCGTCGTCATGCCGTCTCCTCAGGGTCCTTCGGCGCGGGGATCCCGACCGTCTGTTCGGCCGCGCCGACCGACGTGCGCCAGGCCAGCGCGATGTCGTCGGCGCTCCAGCCGCCGGCGCGGTACGCGGCCGCCGTCTCGGTGGGGTGGGTCCACATCGACAGCTTGTCCCCACCGATCCCGATGGCCTGCCCGCTGACGGACGCCGACGCGGCGGAGGCGAGGTACACGACCAGCCCGGCCGCGTCGTCGGGTGTACCGAAGCCCGCACCGGCGCGCAGCCAGGCCGGGAACGGCGTCCCGTCGCGGTGGAACGCCTCGACGTGCGGCTCGAACGCCGGCATCGTCGCGGTCATCGCGGTCGCCGCGACCGGGACCACCGCGTTGACGGTGATGCCGGCGCGGGCGCACTCCATCGCCCAGGTGCGCACCATCCCGACGATCGCGGCCTTGGCCGCGGAGTAGTTGGTCTGGCCGAAGTTGCCGCGCTGCCCCGCCGGCGACCCGACCACGACGATCCGGCCGCCCTCGCCCTGGGCGCGCATCCGTTGCACGGCCGCGCGCACGCAGGTGAACGTGCCGCGCAGGTGGACGTCGACCACCGTGTCGAAGTCCTCGTCGGACATCTTCCAGAGCACCCTGTCGCGCAGGATGCCGGCGTTGGTGACCAGCGCGTCGAGGCGTCCGAAGGCGGCGACGGCGCGCTCGACGAGCCGCTCGGCGACCTCGGCGGGGCCGACCGCCCCCGTCTCGGCTACCGCCCGACCGCCGGCCGCGACGATCCGCTCGACGGCAGCGGCCGCCGCGGCCTCGTCGGCATCGTTCACCACCACGGCCGCGCCCGACCGCGCCAGCGCGCCGGCGTAGGCCAGTCCGAGACCGCGCCCGGCACCGGTGACCACCGCGACCCGTCCGCTGAGATCCACACGCTCCCCCTGCTCGTCGGGCTTCCAGCAGAAAGTTAGGCGTCCTACTTGCGACCGTCAACATTATGCCTAGCTTCGTGGTGGCCGGCCGCCGGCGTAACCCTCAGACCGGCCGCCGCCCGGCCGATGCCACCAACGCCAGATAGTTACCGTGGACGGGCGGGTTTGTGCATGTGTGCGGATCGGCGTCCGGTGCCCGTCGAGTCGCTCGGGCCGCACTCGGACCTCGGGCTGCGCGTGCACCGGCTGATGATCTGCGGCCGCCACGCCGAAGCGCTGGTCCTCGCCGACGAGCTCGAGCACGCCGCCCGGGTCCTCGGCGACGACCGCAGCGCCGAGATGGTCCGGCAGGGTCGGATGTACGCGCTGATCGGGCTGGAGCGCCTGCCCGAGGCGCTGGCCGTCGGCGACGCCCTGCTGGCCGCGCACCGGCGCGCCGGGCGGCGGGTCAACGAGGCCAAGGCGCTGGCCGACACGGCCGAGATCCTGGTCCGCATGGGCCATCTGCACGAGGGCCTGTACCGCCTGGCGGCGGCCACCGTGGCGCTGGACACGGTGCCCCGCACGCACACCCGGTACGGCGCCGCGCTGTCGTCGGTGTGCGGCGCCGCCCGCGGCGCCCAGCTGTACGAACTCGCCGACGAGATGGCCGTGCTCGCCCTGCACGCGCTGCCCGAGCAGGCCGGTGCCCTCGCGCTGCAGCGGGCGGAGGTGTCGCTGGACTGGGCGCTGGGCCTGGAACAGGTGGGCCTCGACGGCGACGCCGCCCGGTGCTACCACCGCACCGTCGAGCTGAGCCGGCACTGGCTCGCCGAGAACGCCACCGAGGTCGAGGACGCGCCGCTGATCACCGCGAACCTCGCGGTCGCGCTGGCGAAGCTCGGCCGGCAGGCCGAAGCCGAGACGCTGGCCCGCGGCCTCATCCTGCCGATGCGCGCCGCCGGCAACGACACCGAGGCGCGCAAGGCGCACCTGGCGTACGGGGTCGTGCTACGCGACAGGGGCGAGTACGCGGCGGCGCGGCGGGAGTTCCGGGCGGCCGAGGAACTGGCCGAGGACGTCTGGCAGCGGCTGACGTTCCAGCACGAGCTCGCCCTGCTGGCGGCCGCCGAGCACAGCGACGACGCGGCCGGCCGGGCCATCCGCACGGCGCTGCGCACCCAGGCGCAGTACGTGTGGCGGCAGCGGCTGGAGCGTCGGGTGATGATGCAGCAGGCGCGGCGCCGCGTCGAGCTGGAGGCCGCGCAGGCGGCGGCCGACCGGACCGCGGCCCAGGATGCGCTGACCGGGCTGGGCAACCGCCGCCAGTTCGACCGGCAGATCGCGACCGTCGACGAGTCGTACGCGCTGGTGCTCATCGACGTCGACCACTTCAAGACGATCAACGACACGTTCTCGCACCAGACGGGCGACCGGATCCTGACCGAGGTGGCCATGGTCCTGCGGGCGCACTGCCGGGCCGAGGACACCGCGGTGCGGCTCGGCGGCGACGAGTTCGCGCTGTTCCTGCGCGCCGACCCGGCCGGCGCCGCCCAGGTGGCCGAGCGCATCCGCGAGGTCCTCGCGGCCCGCGACTGGAGCGGGTTCGGCGCCGACCTGCGCGTGACGCTGAGCATCGGCGTGGCCCAGTGCGTGCGCGGCATGGACGGCGCGACCCTCTACGACCGCGCCGACCGGCAGCTGTACACCGCCAAGCGGCGCGGTCGCGACCAGGTAGCGGTCTGACCCCTATTCGTTGTGCTCGAACGTTCCGGGCCGCACGAACGGCACGATCAGCTGGGCCTTGTCGTCGTGCCTGTCGATCAGCAGAGCCCGGTTCGGCCGGGCCTGCCACTCGATCTTGTAGTCGCCCATGAGGCTGTTCAGTTCGGTGCCGGTGACGTTCAGCGCGACGATGCAGGCGACGTCCTCGAGGCCCGTCGTGCCGCCGATGTCGTCGGCGAACCGGCGGGCGCCGCGCCACCAGCCGAGCACGTGCACGCCCCGCGACGGGCCCATCCGCAGGACCGTGCGCAGGTCGTCGCGTCCGGTGCGGAAGGTCACCGGGTCCGACTGGGCGAGCAGCCCGCTGGCGGCGTCGGCGCCGAACAGCACCAGATAGGTGGGGCCGGCGTTGTCGAGGGTCTCCGACAGTCCCCTGAGGTAGCCGGGCAACCCACCGGCGTCGACGGTCTCCACGAGGTGGTTAGCCGCCTGGATCCGGTCGGCCGTTTCGTCGGCGGCGGCATCGGCCGCCGCGATCAGTGGCACCACGACGAACGTCGCGGTCCCCGGTGCGTGCTGGCGCGCGATCGAGACGGCGCCCGCGTGCACGATGTCCGCGCCGACGACGCTCGTGCCGAGCACGGCGACGTGCCGCCCCGGCGACGCGTCGAGCGTGAACCCGACGGCCGGAAGGCCGACGTCGACCGCCCGACCGACGAGCGCCTGCCGGCGGCGCACCGACGCCGACAGCCGCCGGTACGCGGGATCGTCGTCGATGTGGTGTTCGGCGTAGCCGGCGAACACCGCCGGCGGCGCCGCGCCCGGCGTGCGGGCATGCCACAACCGGTGCCGCTGCGCCGTCACGGCCGCCGGCTGGGTGTCGGGGAACCGGACGACGCGGTTGGCTCCGGCGGCACCGGCCGCGTCGTTGATGACGGCCGTGCCGATCGGGAGGTTGTCGGAGGCGGTGTTCAGCGGGTCGAGGACCCCGCCGCCGCCCGCGAGCGCGACGCGCAGCGGGAACTGGCCGAAGATCGACTCGCCCTTGGTGAACAGCGCCTCCACGCCGGAGATGGTCTGCGAGGCCAGGATGAGGTGGATGCCGTAGGAGCGGCCCTTGCGGGCGAGCTCCTCCAGCGCGGCGGCGGCCAGCCCGGCCACCCTGTCGTTCCCGGTGAACAGCACGTGGAACTCGTCGATCACCACGACGATGCGCGGCATCGCGAGGTCGGGACGGCCGGCCCGCAGGTCGACGATGCGGGTGACGCCGGCCCGCTTCAGCTCGACGGCGCGCCGGCTCATCTCGCGGGACAGCTCGCGCAGCACCGCCAGCCCGTACTCGCGGTCGGACTCGATGCCGACGGTGCGGGCGTGCGGGATCCAGGAGCCGTCGATGGGCGTCGGGGTGAACTCGGCGAAGGACACCCCCTCCTTGAAGTCCAGCAGGTACAGCACCAGCTCGTCGGGGCTGTACCGGGATGCCAGGCCGTACAGCACGTCGAGGAGGAACACCGTCTTGCCGGATCCGGTGCGGCCGCCGACGAGCCAGTGCGGCGTCAGGTCGTCGAGGGCCAGCTCGCACCACGTCCGTCCCTCGCGGCCGATCGTGGTGCGCACCCCGTTCGACGACGTGCCGGTCCAGATCTCGCTCGGCATCAGCGCGGCGAAGTCGACCGAGTGTTGGACCCGGGCGGCCGACGCCAGCGGCCGGCACACAGTCTCGATGAGACCGTCCATCGGACCCGCGGCCAGCGTGACGGGAGCCGCCAGGCCACCGCCGCGCGCGTCGAGCGGGTCGGGGCCCGGACCGTCGGACACCGCGAACTGGTCGCCCCGGGCCGACAGGTAGGTGGTGTGGTCAAGCCGGGGCGGCGCGTCGTACCCGCTCGGGCCGGCCGGCGGGTAGCCGGCGAGCAGCAGGTGGACGCGGGCGGCCGGGCCGGCGTGGGCGAGCGCGGCCAGGCGGGAGTACTCCGTGTTGCTGCAGCCGGCCGGCGGCGCCGCACTGGCGATCAGCAGGTAGGGCAGGTCGGGTGCGGTGCCGGTCTGGGCGAGGGCGGCCTGCTCCTCGGCCAGGTCGAGCACGGCCCGTAGGCCGTCCAGGTCGGTGGCCGGGCGGCGCCACACCTGCGCCTCGACGAGTTGGCGGAACGGTGCGAACACCGCGCCCAACGTGCCACCGTCGACGGGCAGGACGCGCAGGGCGCCCTCCGGCAGGGCAGCGAGCGCACGGAGCAGCAGCCCACGCAGCCAGCCGGCGACCCGGCCGTCGCGGGCGTCGCGGTCGATCGCGACGTGCCCGGCGCCGAGCAGCGGCACGGGAACCGCGAACGTGGCCCCGGGTGCCGGGGTTGCGTGGCCGGCGCGCAGGTACATCGGCTCGCCCAGCTGGGCGTCGATGCCCAGCTTGCGCGACCGGGCCGACGCGTCCAGCTCGCATCCCAGCCAGCCCCGGGTGATCGCCGCTGCGGAACGGTTCAGCTCCTCGGCGAGGCGCTGATACGTCGACGCCGAGTGCGCGGACATCGGCGCCGGTGTCCCGCGCTTCGCGATCTCCGCCCTGGCCGCCTCCGTATGCGCGGCCGCTTCGCGATGAAGCGCCACCGCCCGGTTGTAGCTCGACGACACAGACGCCATGACGGGTAACCTACAGTGCGCGCCGGGGCGCCCGCCCAGCGCAACATCGTCTCTGGTAGGGAAGGACGGCCTCGATCGTGGCGAACGTCGAAGAGGTCAAGTCGGGTCTGCTCCGCGTCGTCGAGCAGGCCCAACGCACCGGCGAACAGGTCCGGGCCTGCATTGACGGGGTCGACCAGACGATCGCCATGCTGCAGGCCGTCGCGGTCGGCACCAACCACCCCAAGGTTCGCGAGGCCATCGCCGCCGCCGAGCAGCAGAAGCAGCTGCTCATGCAGGCCGTCGGCCGGGCACAGGCGACCGCCCAGTCGTCGCGCGAGTACATCGGCGTCCTCGGCTGAGGGCCATTTCCGCGATCTTGGACGTCTGTCGGTGCGCGGGCAGCGACAGACGTCCAAGATCGCGGAGATGGGGATACGCTCCGCGCGTGCGCAACGGCGACGTCTCCTTCTGGTACCGCGACCTGCCCGTTCAGGAGCGCCGCGCGCCGTTGCCCGGCGCCCGCACCGTCGACGTCGCGATCGTCGGCGGCGGTTTCACCGGCCTGTGGACCGCGTACTACCTCAAGCGCGCCGACCCGACCCTCGAGGTCGCCGTCATCGAGCGCGAGTTCGCCGGGTTCGGCGCGTCGGGGCGAAACGGCGGTTGGCTGTCGGCGGAGTTCGCCGGTTCGCGGGAGCGCTACGCGAGGGCCAGCGGGCGCGCCGCCGTCGTCGGCCTGATCGGGGCGATGCGGCAGACGGTCGACGAGGTGATCGCGGTCGCCCGCACCGAGGGGATCGACGCCGACATCGCCAAGGACGGCGTGCTGTTCGTCGCCCGCAGTCCGGCGCAGTTGAAGCGGCTGCGCGAGGGCGTCGACGACGACCGCACGTGGGGCGAGACCGAGGACGACGTCCGCATCCTCGGCAGGGACGAACTCGCCACGCGGGTCGAGATCGACGGCGCGCTCGCCGCCTCGTACAGCCCGCACTGCGCCGCGGTGCAACCGGCGAAACTGGTGCGTGGCCTGGCGTCCGCCGTGGAGCGCCTCGGCGTCCGGATCCACGAGAACACCACCGCGACGGCGATCGCCCCGCGCACCGTGCGCACCGACCGCGGCACCGTCCGCGCGACGCACGTGCTGCGCTGCCTGGAGGGCTTTACCGCGAGCATCGCCGGCCAGCGCCGCGCGTGGCTGCCGATGAACTCGTCGATGGTGGTGACCGAACCGCTTCCGGAGCCGGTGGCCGCGCGGATCGGCTGGCGCCGGCGCGAGGTGTTCGGCGACTTCGCCCACGCCTACATGTACGCGCAGCGCACGGCCGACGGTCGGATCGCCCTCGGCGGGCGCGGCCGCCCGTACCGCTTCGGCTCCCGCACCGACCACAATGGACGGACGCAGCACGCGACGGTCGAATCGCTGACCGCGTTGCTGCGCACGCTGTTCCCGGCCGCCGCCGAGGTGCCGATCGCCCACGCGTGGTGCGGCGTGCTCGGCGTCCCGCGGGACTGGTCCACCACCGTCACCTACGACCGCGCGACGGGGCTCGGCGCGGCCGGCGGATACGTCGGCAGCGGGTTGGCGGCCACCAACCTGGCCGGCCGCACGCTCGCCGATCTCGTGTCGGGTACGGATTCCGAACTCACCAGGCTGCCGTGGGTCGGCCGGCGGGTCCGCACCTGGGAGCCGGAGCCGATCCGGTGGCTCGGCGTGCAGGCGATGTACGCGATGTACCGCCGGGCCGACCGGGACGAGTACCGGTCGGAGTCGTCGAAGACCAGCCCGATCGCCCGGTTCGCCAACGCGATCTCGGGCCGCTGACCACCCTCGAAATGCGATCGTGAGAACCGCCGCCTAGGCTGAAGTTATTGATCTACAAGGCATTTCCGTGTCTTGGGAGCCGCCGTTGGCCTAATGATCTCAACGCAAGGGAACACCAACGTGAGGAGGCCTGCGATGGCAGGCAACAAGGCCGTGGCCTACATGGGTCCCGGCAAGGTCGAGATCCGGACGATCGACTACCCCACTTTCGAACTGAGCGACGGGCCCGGTGTCAACCCCGCGAACGTCGGCCGCAAGACGCCGCACGGCGTGATCCTGAAGAACGTCGCGACGAACATCTGCGGCAGCGACCAGCACATGGTCCGCGGCCGCACCACCGCCCCGCAGGGGCTCGTGCTCGGGCACGAGATCACCGGTGAGGTGGCCGAGGTCGGCTCGGACGTCGAGTTCATCAAGGTCGGCGACCTGTGCTCGGTGCCGTTCAACATCTCCTGCGGCCGCTGCCGCAACTGCAAGGAGGGCAGGACCGGGATCTGCCTGAACGTCAATCCCGACCGGCCCGGTTCCGCCTACGGCTACGTCGACATGGGCGGTTGGGTCGGTGGTCAGGCCGAGTACGTGATGGTCCCGTACGCCGACTGGAACCTGCTGAAGTTCCCGGACAAGGACCGGGCGATGGAGAAGATCCTCGACCTGGCCATGCTCTCGGACATCTTCCCGACCGGCTACCACGGCTGCGTCACGGCCGGTGTCACCACCGGTTCGACGGTCTACATCGCGGGTGCCGGCCCGGTCGGCCTCGCCGCCGCCACGTCGGCGTTGCTGCTCGGCGCCGCCGTCGTCATCGTCGGCGACCTGAACAAGGAACGGCTGGAACAGGCCCACAGTTTCGGCTGCGAGACGATCGACGTGTCGCAGGGCGCGCCGCAGGACCAGATCGAGCAGATCCTCGGTGTTCCCGAGGTCGACTGCGGCGTCGACGCCGTCGGGTTCGAGGCGCGCGGCCACGGCGCCGACGCGGCGGAGGAACGCCCGGCGACGGTGCTCAACTCGCTCATGGAGATAACCCGCGCCGGCGGCGCGCTGGGCATCCCCGGCCTGTACGTCACCGGTGACCCGGGCGCGGCCGACGACGCCGCCAAGGAGGGCTCGCTGTCGCTGCGGCTCGGCCTCGGCTGGGCGAAGTCGCACGCGCTCTTCACCGGCCAGTGCCCGGTGATGCGCTACAACCGCCAGTTGATGATGGCGATCCTGCACGACCGCGTGAACATCGCGAAGAACGTGAACGCGACGCCGATCCCGATCGACCAGGCTCCCGAGGGGTACGCCGAGTTCGACCAGGGCGCCGCGCGCAAGTACGTCCTCGATCCGCACGGCATGCTCGGCTCCCGGCACAACTAGCGGACCCGCGTGATCGTGGACGCTGCCGTCTAGAGGCGGCGTCCACGATCGCGGGCGGCTACGCCAACAGATGACGGGCGAAGAACCGCACGGCACTGTCCACTTCGAACCGTGGGACGCCGGCGTGCGGGCCGGCGTTGGCGTGCAACGACTTCTCGGCCGAGCCGAACGCGTCGAACAGCGCCAGCGCAGAGTCGCGCGGCACCATCTCGTCGTCCCATTGCAGCAGGAACTCGATCGGGACGCGGACGCGGCCGGCCGCGTCGGCGAGCCCCTCGTTTCCGGCCAGGCCGAACACCGCCGCCGCGATGCGCGGTTCGGCCGCCACGAGCGGAACGCCGAGGCCGGTGCCCATCGAGATGCCGAAGAAGCCGACCGGACGGTCGGTGCCGATACCGGCCGTCCACAGCTCGTCCACAGTGGACGTCCACTCCTTGACGCTTTGCGACGCGACCTCGGCGTGGTAGCGGGCGACGTAGCCGACGGCCGGTTCGCCGGCCGCGACGAGCGAACGGATCTCGGCCGAGACCCGCTCCTCGCGCTCGGTGCGGGGCCGCTCACCGTGGCCGGGCGCGTCGAGCGCCGCGGCCGCGAAGCCGGCGGCCACGAACCGGTGGGCCCGGCCCGCGATGCCGGGCGCGGTCTTGTGCTGTCCGCCGCCGTGGGCGAGCAGGACGAGGGGGCGGGCGGAGGGGTCGCCGGGCGCCGTCCAGAGCACGCCGGGCACGTCGGCGTGGGTGAAGCGGCGTTCCACGACGCCGTTTGCTGTCGTCTCTGACGTGAAGTGCATGATCATGACCTTTCGGGATGGGTGCGGGCACCCCGACGGCCACTCGGCTCGGCTGAGCCGGGTCAGCTGAGTCGCGGCACGATCGGAGGGAGAACCCGCCCGGACGTCGCGGTAATGGGTCTCACCTCCTCCTGTCGTGCGTGCGTGCGGACCCTACCAGACCCCGCGGCGTGTGGTTGAGCCCCTGCTCGACGCCCATTCAAAGATCTACACGCGGCAATATCATTTTGCCCGCCGTCTTGTCGTGGAAGCGCTCCCATGACATGCTTTCTGCACTCTCAGGGAGTTCCACCGACCGTTTCCGCATCCTGGAGCCAATCCTCGTCCACCCGGCGCGTGCACCGGGTATCCCAGCATGCCCGCACCACCGCCGCGCCCCGACCGAGTCGCACAGGTTAACCGTCCTTCCGCCCAAAGGAGCCGCGTAACCATGAGTCCCCCCAGAAGACCCACCCCAGCCACCTGGCGCCGCCGATCGCTTGTCGCGGCCGCGGCCACCCTCCTCGCGTCCACCGGCCTCGTGGCCGCGACCAGCGCCCCCGCCCTCGCCGCACCCGGCTGTTCGGTGAGCTACACCAAGGCCTGGGAGGGTGGCAACGGATTCGGTGCCAACATCGCCATCACCAACACCGGTGACGCGATCACCAACGGCTGGACGCTGACGTTCGCGTTCCCCAACGGCCAGACGGTCCAGAATGGCTGGCCGGTGACCTTCACCCAGGCCGGTGCGAACGTCACGGTCGCCAGCAACGCCGACTGGAACAGGACCATCGCCACCAACGCGACGTTCACCGCCGGGTTCAACGGCACGTTCAGCGGCACGAACGGCATCCCGACGTCGTTCTCGCTGAACGGCACCGCCTGCAACGGCGGCGGCACCGGCAACACCGCGCCCACCGTCAGCCTGACCAGCCCGACGGCCGGCCAGCAGTTCGCGGCCGGTGCGAGCGTCCCGCTCGCGGCCAACGCGAGCGACCCCGGTGGCGCGGTGGCGCGGGTCGAGTTCCGCGTCGACGGCAACCTCGTCAACACCGACACGACGGCGCCGTACTCGTTCACGGCCACCGGTCTCGGGGCCGGCAGCCACTCCGCGACGGCGATTGCCTTCGACAACGGGAGCCCGGCGCTGAGCACGATGAGCACGGCAGTGCCGTTCACCATCGCCGGCACGACACAGGCGTCGATCGTGGCCAACCCGACGTCTGTCAACCTCGCCTCCGGCGGCACCGGCACCTCGACGATCCGGCTCAGCGCCGCACCGTCGGCATCGGTCACGGTGAGCCTGACCCGCAGCGGCAGCACGGCCATCTCGTCGAACCCGACGACGCTGACGCTCACCTCGTCGAACTGGCAGACCGGCGTCCCGGTGACCTTCACGGCCGCCACCGGAACGACCACGGAGACGTCGACGTTCACCGCGAGCGCGACGGGGTACCTGTCCGCGTCGGTGACCGCCACCCGGCAGGGATCCGGCGGCAACGGACGGGTCGACAACCCGTACGCCGGCGCAACCGGATACAACAACCCGCAGTGGCGCGCACTGGCCACCGCCGAACCGGGCGGCAGCCGGGTCGCCAGCCAGCCCACCGGCGTGTGGCTGGACCGGATCAGCGCGATCACCGGCAACGGCAGCGCCACCACCGGCTCGATGGGTCTCGCCGACCACCTCGACCAGGCGGTCGCCCAGGACGCGGCGAACGGCGCGAACCCGGTGTACATCCAGATCGTCATCTACAACCTGCCGGGCCGCGACTGTTCGGCGCTGGCCTCGAACGGCGAACTCGGCCCGAACGACCTGCCCCGGTACAAGTCGGAGTACATCGACCCGATCGCGGCCATCATGGCCCGGCCGGCGTACGCCAACCTCCGGATCATCGCGGTCGTGGAGATCGACTCGCTGCCGAACCTGGTGACCAACACCAACCTTGCGTTGTGCGCCCAGATGCGCGACAACGGCGGCTACGTCAACGGCGTGGGGTATGCGCTGGCCAAGCTCGGAGCGATCCCGAACGTCTACAACTACATCGACGCGGCCCACCACGGCTGGATCGGTTGGGACGACAACTTCAACGCGAGCGCACAGATGATGTTCACGGCCGCCACGGCGTCGGGCAGCACCGCCGCGAACGTGCACGGGTTCATCACCAACACCGCCAACTACTCGGCGCTGACCGAGCCGTTCGTCGGCCCGGTGACCGAGCAGCTGCGCAACACCCGCTGGATCGACTGGAACCGGTACAACGACGAACTGACGTTCGCGCAGGCGTTCCGGAACCGGCTGATCCAGGCCGGGTTCAGCGCGAACATCGGCATGCTGATCGACACGTCGAGAAACGGTTGGGGCGGCCCGAACCGGCCGACCGGGCCGAGCACCTCGACCGATCCCAACACGTTCGTCGACCAGTCCCGCATCGACCGCCGGATCCACAAGGGCAACTGGTGCAACCAGAGCGGTGCGGGTCTCGGTGAGCGGCCGCGCGCGGCGCCCGCCGCGGGCATCGACGCCTACGTCTGGATCAAGCCGCCGGGCGAGTCCGACGGATCCAGCACCCTGATCCCGAACGACGAGGGCAAGGGATTCGACCGGATGTGCGATCCGACGTACGGCGGCAACGCCCGCAACGGGAACAACATGTCCGGCGCACTGCCCAACGCGCCGCTGTCCGGGCACTGGTTCTCCGCCCAGTTCCAGCAGTTGATGACGAACGCCTACCCGCCGCTGTAAGAGGGAGGCACCGGCGACGGAGGGCCGGCCACCGGAATCCCGGTGGCCGGCCCTCCGGCACTGCCCAGGCGATCTTGGAGGCCAGTGGCCCTTATAGGGGCAACGAGCCTCCAAGATCTTCCGGTTCAGCTGCGCGTGCAGGTGGTGGTGGGTACCGAGTTGGTGCCGTTCCAGCTACCGAGGAACCCGAACGTCGTGCTGGCGTTCGGGCCCAGGTTGCCGTTGTAGCTCATGTTGCGCACGGAGTGGCTGGCACCGTTCGGCGTGTCCTGCCCGCTCCAGATCTGGGTCACCGTCTGGCCGTTGGCGAACGTCCAGTTGACCGTCCAGCCCGTCGAGGCGACCGGCCCGTTGGTCACCGTCACGTCGGCCTGGAAGCCACCGGCCCACTGGTTGACGACGCGGTACACCGCGGTGCACCCGCCGGATCCGCCGCCCGAAGGCGTCGTCACCGACACCGTGCCGGACCGGGTGGACCGGTTGCCGGCCGCGTCCCGCGCGTACACGGCGAACGAGTACACAGTGGACGGTGTGAGACCCGTCAGCGTCGCGCTGTTCGTGGCCGACGTCTCCACCGGCGTCTCCGTGGTGCCCTGGACCCGCACGACGTCGTAGCCGCTCACCCGCACGTTGTCGGTGGAGGACGTCCACGCGAGGGTCGCACCGGTCGACGTCACGTTGCTCGCCGTCGGCGTGCCGGGCGTCGTCGGCGCCTGGGTGTCGGGCGCGCCGCCCCCGCCGTAGATCGTCGCCTCGCGCGACGTCGCCGCGATGCCGTTCGCACCGGCGATGAACCGGGTGCCCCACGCCGAGCGGTTGGCCGGATCGAAGTTGATCACCATATCCAGATACTCGACGCCGCCGCCGTTCCCGCTCCACGACCAGCCCATGTACCCGATCCGATTGGCCTGCGCGTAGGCCATGATGGCGTCCTCGTCGGGGTTGCCGTCGGAGTGGTTGTTGCCGAACTCGCCGACGACGATCGGCAGGCCCCGGGTGAGGAACGACGACAGGTACGCCTGCACCTCGGCCGCCGTGTCGAACACGCCGTACATGTGGATGCTGAAGATGGTGTTGCCTGTGGTGTCCGCGGCGTAGACGGTCGGCGCGTTGTCGCGCATGGTGAACGTCCAGTCCTGTCCCCAGTTCGGGGCGTCCACCATGATGGTGTGCTGGAACCCGGCCGTGCGCAGGCGCCGGATCGCGTTGGCGGTGTCGGTGGCCCACGTCTGGTACCCGCTGTTGCCGTACGGCTCGTTGCCGATGTTGAGGATGACGTAGTTCTCCTGGCCGGTGAGCGCCGACTGGACGCTGATCCAGTAGTCGACGGCCTGGTTCAGCGTCGCGGCGCCGCTCTGCTCGCCGAAGCCGGTGGTGTCATGCACCTCGAGGACGCAGATCAGCCGGTTCTGCTTGCACAGACCTACCACATTGGACACATCGGCCGCGCTGTTGGCCGTCCACCGCTGCCCGCTGGCGAGCACCACCCGCACCGAGTTGGCGCCGGTGGCCTTGATGTCGGCGAACGACGCGGTGCGCTGCGGGTACCAGGTGTGCGCGTGGTTGATGCCGCGCAGCACCAGTTCGGTGCCGTTGGCCTCGACGAGCCGGCCGCCGGAGATGCGGATACCTGTCGCGGCATGCGCGGGTTCGACGTACAGCACCGTACTGAGCAGGAGTCCCGCCGCGCAGGCGGCGAGGCGTCGGAACTTCACGGGTGACCTCCAAGGGGTGGGACGGGCCGGCGCACCCGTGCGCCGGCCCGGAGACCAGACAGGCCGGGCCGGCACCAACGCGCCGGCCCGGTGGAAAGTCGGGCGGTCAGGCGCAGGCGATGTCGGTCGGCACAGCGGCCGGGCCGCTGCCGGTGAAGCCGAACGTCGTCGTCGCGCCGGCCGCCACCGTCCCGTTGTGGCTCTCGTTCCGGACGGTGACCGCGTTGCCCGAGACGGTCAGCCGGCCGTTCCACAACTGGGTGATCGCCGATCCGCTGGCCTGGGTCCAGGTGACCGTCCACGACGTGATGGTCGCGGTGCCGGCGTTGCGTACCGTCACCTCGCCCTGGAAGCCGCCCGGCCAGGAATTGGTCAGCCGGTACGTCGCGCCGCACGCGCCACCGCCACCACCACCGGGCGGGGTGGTGACCGTCCGTCCGGGTGACACGACCGACGTGTTCCCGGCCGCGTCGCGGGCGCGCACGGTGAACGTGTACGTGGTGTTGCCGCTCAACCCCGTCGCCTGGAACGTGGTCCCGGTGGCGGTGCCGACGACTGTCGCCGCGCCGCTGCCGGTGGCGCGCAGCACGTCGTAACCGGCGACGCCGACGTTGTCCGTCGACGCGGCCCACGTGAGCGTTGCCGAGTTCGCGGTGACGTTGCTCGCCGCTGGCTGGCCCGGCGCGCTGGGCGCGGTGGTGTCCGGGCCGGAGCCGCCGCTGTAGCGCTCGGCGAGGCTGATGCCGGTGGTGGCGCCGGCGCCGCCGAGGCGCACCTGGTGGTCCAGGCTGACGAACTTCCCGTTGAACTGGAACAGCGTCGGCTTGAGCATCGCGTACTTCTGCTCGTCCCAGGTGACCCAGTCGTCGCGGAGCAACCCGCCGGTGTCCCCGGAGTTCGGGTTGATGCACCAGAACGTCTGGTGCATGCCGGTCTCCACGATGAGGTCGCGCAGCGCGGTCATCCACTTGTCCTGGCGCGGATCCTGGCCGAGCCGGCCGCCCCACTCCCCGACCAGCAGCGGCGCGATGCCGTTCTCGTGGATGTACAACCAGTTCGGCCGCCACACGTCGTTCGTCAGCGAGGTCTTGTCGAAGTTGCCCTGGAACCACGGCTGGTCGAACACGAGCGGGCCGTAGTCGTGCGGCGAGTAGACGAGCTGGTCCTGGTTCGCGCCGAGGTTGACCGGGAAGTCGCGAACGCCGCGCAGGTTGCCGCCCCACCACGTCGAGAAGTAGTCGGTCGGCGTCGTCGACGACCACGACACGCCGGCCCGCGGGTAGATCTCGATGCCCTCGCAGAGAATCAACAGGTTCGGGTTGATGGCGAGGATCCGCCGGCCGGCCGTCTCGCAGGCGTTCTTGAAGTTGTCGACGTCGGTCGAGCCGTCCCACTTGGCGCGCGGGCTGCTGTTCGCGGTGCCGTGCGGTTCGTTCTTGATGTCCATCGCGACGATGGTGTCGTTGTTGCGGTACCGGGTGGTGACCCACTCCCACGCCACGTAGAACTGCTCGGCCGTGACGGATCCCTTGTACCACACCGGATACACGTGACCGGAGTTGTCGGCCTCGGCGCTGTGCACGTCGAGGAGGACCTTCAACCCGTAGCGCTCGCAGAGCATGAGCCAGTAGTCGAAGATCTGCAGGTTGTTCAGCCCGGCCAGTTCGGGGTTCGCGAACGTGTTGACGTTCGGCGCGGCGACCGTCTGCCCGGCCCGCCACTCCAGAAGGAGTTGGGTGGAGATGGGCACCCGCACGATGTTGATTCCGCGTTCGGCCATCTGCCGCGTGAGCGTCTCGATGTTGGCCGACCACAGCCCGTGGAAGACCCGCTCGGACGCGTTGTACCCGAACCAGTTCGCGCCGCTGAGGACGACGCGGTTGCCGGCCTCGTCGACGATCGTGTTGCCGACGGTGTGCAGCCAGTCGTTCGTCGGCACGGCCTGGACCGCGGGTGGGGCCGCGGCCCGCGGGGCGCCGGCAGCCGGCGAAGCTGATGCCGGGACGGCGGCCGCCGTCGCGAGTAAGAGGGCGACGGCCAATGTGGCCGGCCATCGCCGGACGTGCACGGACATGGGGGCTCCTCTCGACAGCGGGGCGGCGCCGTCATCACGCACCCAAGGGTTGGGAGCGCTCCCACGTCATCCTAGGTTCACCGCGATCAGATCGCGACATGTCGATCTTTTGATGCGACGGGGTGGGCCTGCGGCCCGCGTCGGATCTGTCCTCCAAGCGGTCAGGATCTGACCGCTTCGATCGGTACCGTCGATCCGTGACCGTCTCCCTGCGCCAGCTCAACCGCACCTACCTGCGCCGCCAATCGCTGCTCGATCCCGATCCGCGACCCGTCGACGAGGTCGTCGCCCACCTCGTCGCCTTGCAGGCGCAAGAGGTCGACGCGCCGTACGTGGGGCTGTGGGCCCGGATCCCCGGCTTCCGGCACGAGCACCTGACCGACGCGTTGAACGACCGGCGGGTCGTGCGCGGCGGGCTGCTGCGTGGCACCCAGCACATCACCACCGGCGCCGACTACGCGTGGCTGCGTCCGCTCGTCAAGGAGCGGATGGGGCGGGTCGGGCTGTCGCCGTTCGCCAAGCAGACCGCCGGCCTCGACCTGGCCGAGCTGGCCGGTGCGGCCCGCGAGATCCTCGCCGGGCAGGTGTTGACCCGTCCGGCGCTGGCGAAGCGGCTCGGCGAGCGTTACCCCGGCCGCGACGCGATGGCGCTGGCGTGGGCGGCGCAACACCAGCTGTCGCTGTTGCACCCGCCGCCGTCGGGTACGTGGCGCCGGCGCGGACACGTGTCGTGCGTCCTCGCGGAGGAGTGGCTGGGCCGGCCGCTTTCGGACAAGCCGACGGTCCGCGAACTCATGTGGCGCTACCTGGCCGCGTGCGGGCCGGCCACCGTCGCCGATCTCCAGATCTGGTCGGGGTTGCGCAAGCTGCGCGACGAGGTCGAGGAGCTGCGGCCGGAGCTGACCGTCCACCGTGACGAGCGGGGCCGCGAACTTTTCGACCGGCCCGACCTGGCGCTGGCCGACCCCGACGAGCCGGCACCGGTGCGGTTCCTGCCCGAGTTCGACAACCTGGTGCTGAGCCACGAAGACCGGACCCGCATCGTCAGCGACGAGGACCGGGCGCTGGTGTGCCCCGGCTACTCGATGGTGCACCCGACGTTCCTCGTCGACGGCTTCGTCGCGGGAATCTGGGCAGTTGAACCCGGTGGCGACGCGGCCGGCGTGCGCGTCACGCCGTTCCGGCCGCTGTCCGACGAGACAACGGGCGAGGTGCTCGCCGAGGCCGGTCGCCTGCTCGAGTTCCTCCAACTCGGCGACGGCGCTGGGGTGCGTCTGGAGAGGCCCGTCAGGAATTTGCACCGGGTGTGACAAATCTGTCCGTGCGCCCGCCGTTTCAGCCGGTAAGGTGTGGCCTCATCTGCGGGAAGGGCGGTTGCGAGCACATGTCCACCAGCTACGGCGTCGACGGGCGCGTCGCGGTCATCCGGATCGACAACCCTCCGGTCAACGGCCTGAGTCACGCCACCCGCGAGGGCATCGTGCGCGACGTGCAGCGGGCCCTCGACGACGCGGAGGTCGACGCCGTCGTGCTCACCGGGCGGCCCGGCTTCTTCTCCGCCGGCGCCGACATCACCGAGTTCGGCACGCCGAAGGCCGGTGCGGATCCCAACCTGCCTACGGTGATCGCGACGATCGAGAACGCCGCGAAGCCGGTCGTCGCCGCGATCGACGGCGCCGCGCTCGGTGGCGGCCTCGAACTCGCGCTGTCCACCCATTACCGCGTCGCGACGGCGAAGAGCAAGATCGGGCTGCCCGAGGTGAACCTCGGCATCGTGCCCGGCGCGGGTGGCACGCAGCGGCTGCCGCGCGTGCTCGGCGCGCGCCTCGCCGCGGAAATCATGACCAGCGGCACGCCGCGGTCCGCGGGAGAGTTGGCCGCCGTCGAGGGCCAGCGATTGTTCGACCGGATCGCCGACGGAGATGTGGTTGCCGCGGCCACGCAGTTCGCGACCGAGGTCGCCGCGGTGCGTCCGCTGCCCCGGGTGCGCGACCTCACCGTCGACGCCGAAGACCTGGAACCCTTGCGCCGTCAGCTGATCCGCCGCTCGCGCGGGTTCCGTGCGCCGCTCGAGGCGCTCTCGCTCGTGGAAACCGCTGTCTCGGCGCCCATCGACGAGGGCCTCGCCGCCGAGCGGGCCACATTCGCTTCGTTGGTCGCCAGCGATCAGTCCGCCGCGCTGCGGCACGCGTTCTTCGCCGAGCGGGCCGCCCGGAAGATTCCCGACGTGCCGGCCGGCACGGCCGCGCGCCCGGTCGAGCGGGTCGGCGTGATCGGCGCCGGGACGATGGGCGGCGGCATCGCGATGAACTTCCTGAACGCCGGCATCCCGGTGACGATCGTGGAGACCGCCCAGGATGCGCTCGACCGCGGGCTTCGCGTGGTGCGCAAGAACTACCAGATCCAGGTCGACCGCGGGAAGCTCGCCGGATCGGACCTCGAGCGGCGCATGGATCTGCTGACGCCGAGCCTCGACCTCGCCGACCTCGCGGAGTGCGATCTGGTCATCGAGGCGGTGTTCGAGGACATGGACGTCAAGCGCTCCGTGTTCGCGCGGTTGGACGGCGTCGCGAAGGCGGGTGCGGTGCTCGCGACGAACACCTCGACGCTCGACGTCGACGAGATCGCGGCGGTTACGAAGAGGCCGGCTGACGTCGTCGGGATGCATTTCTTCAGCCCGGCGAACGTCATGAAACTGCTGGAGGTCGTGCGGGGCGCGCAGACGGCGGACGATGTGCTCGTCACCGCGATGGCGGTGGGCCAACGCGTCGGCAAGACGTGTGTGGTGGCGCGGGTCTGCGACGGCTTCATCGGCAACCGGATGCTCGCGTCGTACCGCGACGCCGCGTACGACCTGTTGCGCCGCGGGGCCACGCCCGCCGAAATCGACGGCGCC
>Ga0207679_10000801_pt1 | contig 20458 bp, 17 predicted proteins | sample KBSC73metaG_FD_184320 | JGI IMG/M metagenome (GOLD analysis project Ga0207679, IMG submission 184320) | Corn rhizosphere microbial communities from Kellogg Biological Station, Michigan, USA - KBS C7-3 metaG (SPAdes) (version 2) | ecosystem: Host-associated > Plants > Roots > Rhizosphere > Soil ... | reverse complement strand
AGACGCTTCGGAGCGAGCTTTTCGATCCGCTGTTGGCTGGCGTCGCGCACTTCTCGAAGCGCCGAGATCGGCTTCAGGCCGTACAGGATGCGCTGCTCGAGGATGGCTACGTCGTACATCTGAACACCACTGACGGTGACCAGGCATACCGCTTCTTCATGGTTCTCAATGACCGCGGCAAGCCTCTTTCGGCCGGTGATCTCCTCCGCACGCACACGCTGGCGGCGCTGGAGCAGTTCCGTCCACAGCAGGAAGCGGCCGAAAGGGACTGGGACTTAATCCTGCGCGGGAATGAAACCTTCGTAAATCGCTTCCTTGCCGCCTACTACGCCTCCTACACGGGCAATCGTATTCCGACGGGCGAGACCTATGACCGATTCAGGACCGAGTTCTTGGAAGACCCTGTCGATACGCCACATGCAGCGACGGCGCTGCGGGAGAAGATCGCGGTCCTGCGTACCGAGTCACAGACGTTCTCGCTCATCGCCGACGGCGAATGGCCCTTCGATGAACCGAAAAAGCCCGCCTGGGAGCGCGATCGACTGCGCCGCCTAGTCAAATCGCTCAGCCATCGCCTTGCGGACCCCCTCCTCCTAGCGGTCTCCCGAGAGACCAACGAAACCGTATTTCGAGACCTTGTGGGAATGCTGGAGCCGTTCGTTTTTCGCTACATCAACATCTCTAAAGCGCCGGCCGCTCGGCTGGAAAGTCTGTACTTCAGGCATGCCAAGAAGGTGCGCAGCGAGGGCAAACTCGACAAATCCGGGCTGCGGAAGGAGTTAAAGGGCATGCTGAAAGCCTCCGCCAAGGACGAGATCTTCGTCGCCCAGCTCGAGGAGACGCTCCGCTTCAGCAACAAAACGACCAGCAAGAAGCTGATTAAACACTTCCTGACCACGCTCGAGGATCACGAGGACTGGTTCAAAGAAGGCGCGAAGAACAAACCGACGGTCAAGGATAAGACGCAGGTTTTTGACCTCGATGCCGTCAACATCGAGCACATCTATCCGCAGAACCCGGCTGTGCCCGATTCACTCCTGAACCCCTTAAAAAACACTCTTGGAAACCTGACCGCCCTAGACCAGCGTGAGGGCATGATCGCCGGCAACAAGGAGTTTGACGAAAAGAGGCCCACCTATGCGGGGTCCGATTTCAAGATTACGAGACCCCTCGCAGGGACCCAGAAATGGACTCCCGCCGCGGTCGTCAAACGGGTCGACTTCTACAAGAAACGGGCTCTGAAGATCTTCGTCGTCAGCTAACCGACGACCACGCCGGAAGGCTGGCTGATCAGTCGTCGCTCAGGTCGATGAAGGAGCTCAGCGGTCGCGGCCCCTTCCCCGGGTCGGCGGCGTACGTGGCCGCGACATGACGGACCTTCAGCCGGGCGAGCTCGCTCTGAACCAGCGGTAGCCGCCCCTCTCCCGCTCCACGGATGATGTAGCCGACGACCGCCCTCAGGACACTTGCAAAGATAGGCAGGGTCACGGCCATGGCTGCCGCACGCTGCGGATCCCCTTGGTGGAGGAAGAGGTTTCGAACGAGGTATGCCCGATTGGCGACTGCGAGGATCCGACCACGGATGTCGTCCAAGTCATGCTGGAGGTGGCATCTGTCCTTCGGAGTCTTGAGCAGTTCGTCCCAGCGCTTCAACTGGCCGAATCGCGCCCACTCAAGGGGGCGGTCGGCCTCGACCAGTCGTCCAGGGAGAGACCTCACACGCTGCCGGACACAGGTGAGGGCCCATTCGCCGTCGCTTCCGCCTCCTCTCGTCAGACCTTCGAGGTCGACGTCGTCGGGGTTGAGGCGCGATCCGAGCCAACCGAGCAGATCGCGGACGTAGAGATATTCGACGATGGCGGCAAGCTGTTCGCTGACCTCGACCGACTTGTCGGCGGCGAGTCCACCGAAGAGGGTCTCCGACACGGTCCAGAGATCTGCAAGCGAAGCTCCGTGCGATCCGGTCCTAGCCTGCGCGAGCTGCTCCAAAGCGTCGGTGATTCGCCGCATCGCGATGTCGTCTTCCTGCTCCTTGCGGGCCGCCTCGTAATTTTTCAAGCCCGACAGCCGTTTGATTCGCCTGTCGGCGACCGGGCGCCTCTCGGCTGAGCCGGCACCCTGCCGCAAGAGCAGATGAGTGCCCAGGGAGAACTGGACGCCCTGGAGTTCCCAGAGACTGACATGACGGGCGAGCGCATCCCGAGCCATGGCCGCGGCGGCATCGAAGTCGAGCGCCTCAATGCCGGAAAGCCGAAGCACCACCACCGTTTCGTCGAGCTCCTTCAACAGCTGCTCGCCATCGGTCCACTCTGCCACCCGCTCCTCGGCCTCCTCGCCCGTGATCATCGTGCCCCGCAATGCCACCTCGCTATCGGCATCAAAATGTTCGAGCGGTACCAACGCCTCGTAGATCTCCTCGCCGGAGTCCATCTGGGCGATCACCGCCCCGATCGATTCAGCGAGCGTCTTGCCGGCCGCTAGGTAACCGCGGCACGTCTCCGCCGCCTTCGAGCGTCGCTCACGCGAATAGCCATCGAAGGCAAGCTCGGCGTCGAGCAGCGTGATCCGTTCATCGACGAGGAGAAGGCCCTCCAGGTCGTCGGCGTCGTCGGCGGCCTTGGCGACGTCTTCGCGGAGACGCTCGATGATCTCGCATTTCTCGAGGTGTGCCTGGGCGGCCTCAACCGCAGCGATGGCTGCTCCACCGGGTAGGAGATCCGAGGCATCCCTCTCGCGAAGTGCGCGGCGCAGGTTCTCCCGTATCTCCGGAAAGGCCTCCGCTGCATAACGCCCCTCCGCCGTGAAGATCTCACGTGCCTCGTTCAGAAGCCGCTTCACGGCCCCCGTCAGGATCTTTCCTTCTTGTAGCGCGACGGAGAGCTGACGGATCTCGTTCAGTTGAAGCCGCAGTCCAACTCCGGTCGGCATCGCCCACCAAGGAGTTTCGGGATCGGTCAACTCCACCCACCTCTCGACGGCGTAGCGATCTCCTCCGGGACAGACAGGGACCTCGGGGCTGTCCGCGCCAGGTGCCTCGCCGCCGGGGCCGGAGGTGGGCTCGGCTTCAGGAGCGCCGGATCCAGGGTCGCTCATCGCGAGGTGGCGCGGGAGCGCTCGATGACGTCCGCGAGAGCGATCACGGGCAGCCGTTCGATGACCTTGAAAAGGAGCATCTCGTGCGTCGCTGCCGTCCCGCCGGGCTCGAGTTCGGTTACTTCGACTCCAGGTTCGGAGCCGATTTCCCAGACGACCACCAATTCCGCGGTCTCCATCAGTCGCTCGTCTTTCTGTAGACGCCTTGAAATGTCCTTGAGGGAGAAGCCGTAAAGGACAAGTCGCGGCGGGGCGCCGTTCGGTTCGGCCGAGTAGACCAGCTCATCGCCGTCCTCGAAGACCCCGGTCCGCAGGGTGTACATGGCGGGCAGCAGATTCCGTCGCGAGGAGATCAACTCGTGAAAGACCGAAGTGACGCCGGCGGCAGTCGCGGGTACTTTCAGGTACGGGATCGCAGCATCGAGGTCTGGCGCATTTTCAGCTCGTCGCAGGCGCTGATCGAGTAGGGCTTTACCGGCGCCGGATTCGGTGCCTTGCTGAACCCGTTCGGCCGCATCGGCGATCACCGTCCAAGAGCGTCTTGCGACCTCGTTCAGCATCTGACGCACACGGCTGGCGACCGTCTTTCGGCCGAGATCGAGTTTCAGCTCGTCGTATTGCAATAAGGCGAAGGTACGCCGGGCATAGGTGCGCGGCGTGATGATCTCCTCTTTCAGGGCTACGTTCGCCGGCATACCTCTCGTCGCCAGCCAGAGGCCGGTCCAATCGGCTGGCGCGAACTTCCCGGCCGACCTGCGGGCTTTGAAGGTGTCCGCCATCTGGCGACCGTCGACGACAAGAAAATAGTTGTCGACGACGCGACCGCTGGGGGTGACATCGCGGCGGAGGAAACGAAGTGCCCGACCCTTCAGCGCGCTGAGCTGCCTCTCGGGGGAAAGATCCTCCACGTCCGTCCAGTCGACGACCAACGAGGAATCGAGAAATTCCTCCGGGAGGGCGTAGGAGTTAGGCACGGAGACGGGTGCCCCTCGCCCGCCGTCCCGATCGATGACCATGAGCTCGACCTCGATAGGCGCGGCCGGCTCGCGGCCGAGCGCCTCGAAAACCCGTGACGTGTCACCTACGGCCGTTTGGGTGCGCATCAGCCATACCAGCTCGTCCACACTCATTGCAAAAAGGTCGTCGTCAAAGGTCCCCTCCGCGATCTCGGCCACGGTCACGGTCGTGTAGCGAGAGGATCCGAGCCTTTCGGTTACGTCATCGAAGACGGACACCTTCTCGCGGGGCCGTCCAGTCTGGCCCTCAGTGTCGATCCATCGATTCGCGTCTCGCACTAAGGCATGTTGACGCCGGGTGCCGTCCGCGGTTTCAAGTTCAAATCTGTCGCAGGCAAAGACGAGGAACGAGAGACCTACCCCCTTCTCTCCGCGCGACCGCCGGTTGGGGTTCTTGTTGTGCTGGCCGGACTTGTAAGTGACGTTCGGGGCGAGCACGACTTCGAGCTCTTTGGGAGAGATGCCCGGACCCGTATCGGTGACACTGAAGAGGCGCTGGTTTCGATCGACGACGACCTCGATCCGGCGAGGAGCACCGGGTTCCGATGCCGTCCGTTCGTCGATCGCGTCAGTCGCGTTCTGAAGCGTCTCGGCGAGGAGGTCGGCGGCTCGCGTGTAGCTTGAAAGGACATTCTCGGCCATCCGCACGTCTCTTCCTTCCTCGACCAGGCGCTCGGGCTGCGTCCGGAGAAAGTCGACGTCCTTTTCTTCGATCTTTGCCACGATCGAGAAGTCTGCCTTAAGGAGGCCGGACTTGACTAGAGGTGCCCGAACTGTCGGGCTTCGTTCGGAGGTATCAGCGAAGATTTTCCAGCAACAAGAAGGACATCTTCGCGTCGGAGGCGGTTAGCGACGCATCGATCGTCGCGGAAAGCCGGTCAGGACACCTCGGCGACTCGCCGCAGTTCTGCGGCGGCAGCGAGGAGGCTTTCGCGAGCTGCCTCGATCTCCTCCTTGCTGGTCAGTCGGCCAAAACTTAACCGGACGCTTTGGGCCACCTCATCGGCAGAGAGACCTTGGGCAAGGAGGACGTGGGACGGCGTTACTTTGGTCGTTGCGCAGGCCGACCCACTGGAGAACGCAAGCTGCTCACGCGTCGCGTGCATCAGCGCGCGGGCGCTAACCCCGCGGAACCGCGCGCTGATGGTCTGGGGAAGCGTGCCTTCTGCGGGCACGTTCAGGACTAGGTCTGCTCCGCCGTCGAGGAGGCCCGTGATCAGCTTCTGCTTTAGATCGGTCTCTCGACCAGAATCCCGAGCTCGCTCCCGCCGGGCGAGTTCGGCGGCAACCCCTAGACCGACGATTCCAGGGACGTTCATAGTTCCAGGGCGAAGACCACTTTCCTGACCACCGCCGAACTGAAGCGGCGACAGCTTGGTTCTCCGCCCATGCTTTCGCACGTAGAGAGCACCGACGCCCTTTGGGCCGTAGAGCTTGTGGCCAGACATCGATAGCAGCGATACCTGTGAACGCTCGACGTCGAGCGGAAGGTGCCGTAATGCTTGGGCCGCGTCAGTATGGAAGGTGACATTCGCCTCTGCGCAGATCTCCCCGATCTCCTGCACCGCTTGGACAACGCCGGTCTCGTTATTTGCGGCCATGACACTTACCAATTTGGTCTTCGGGGTGAGAAGACGCCTCACCCCGTCTGGATCGACCCGGCCGTCCCCATCCGCAGGGATCGTCTTCATGCGGCTGCCGAGGCACCCCGCCGCCTCGATTACGGCTGGATGCTCGACCGCGCTGACCAAGACCTCGGCGTCCTCCGCGCAGCGCGCCAGCGTTCCGAGGATCGCGATGTTGTCGGCCTCCGTCGCACCACTGGTAAATATGATCTCCTGCGCCGCTGCTCCAATCAGCGCGGCGACCTGCTCGCGGGAACGCTCGATCGCCTGTTGGGCCTCATGGCCGTAGAAGTGGTCAACGCTCGAGGCGTTGCCGAAGCTATCGCTGAAATGAGGAAGCATCGCTTCGAGAACTCGCGGATCAACCGGCGTCGTCGCGTTGTAATCCAGGTAGATCGGCCTCATCGGGTCACCAGTTCAGCGACGTCCCCCAAGGCTTTCACTCGCCGTTGAAGAAGTCCCAAGCCACGATTGATGTGTGCCCTGAACCAGACAGACTCGTCCCCCTCGACCTCCGGGTCTTCTCGAACAAGCCACTCACGTAGCAAGGCGACGAAGAGTCGGTCCCACTCGCCGGTCAAGGTGTAACGGTTGAACTCAATGCCCTGCTCATCGTAATCGCCGGGGTCCGGGTGGCCCGGCTCCGCCACCGAGAGGCAGAACCCCAGTCGACAAAGGTATTGATGCGTAAGTCCGGTCCTTCCTTTCATCGTCTTTAGGATCTGAGTTGAGGCCTCGTCCAGTTGAACCTTCTTACCTAGCACCTGAGACGGCCTCCTTGGCAGAGCTGAAGTAGCCCTCCTCGACGGCCGTGGCGGCATTTCCGGGATCGTGCGACAAAAAAAGCTTTCTAGCGGTAACCGGGCGCAACTCGGCTGCTGCCGCAAGGTCGACCTCGGTGTCGGTGGAAAGGACGATCACCTGGTGGCTCACGTGGGGCAAGTACTCGGTCAGCAACCGGCGCCGATGCTCTTTGTCGAGGCGGGCCAGAGGGGTGTCTACTACGACCGGTAGCGGCCTTCTTGAAGCTTGTGCGAGCGACCACAGGATGGCAATCGCGAGGAGCTGCTTCTCGCCGGCAGACAAGCGCTCCTTCGGTAGTTCGGCTTGGTCCCAGCGGATTACTCGTACTCGAAAGGTCTCGCGATCAATCGTGATCCTGCTGAGTAGCTCCCCCTTGCGTGAGAGGCGATTGAAGTAGCGCGTCGCCTCCAGCTCAATCTGTTCGAGACGCTTCACCTCGGTGCGCTCCCCGTAGTCTCGGAGCAAAGCTATGGTCCGCCGCGCGAGTTCTGCGGACTCAATGCCCTTGCCCGCCTCAGTGGATCTTTCCTCGATCCGCCGGAGACTCCGCTCGGCTACACCGAGTTCGTGCTCTGCTTGGCGTGATTCTTCGGCGAGACGTTCTCTTTCGCTTGCGAGCTCACCCCGCTCGTACTCAAGCGTCTGGAGCTGTTCAATCAGAGGCGCCAGCGCTTCGTCGTCAGGAATCTCCTCGAGCAGCCGACGAGATCGCTCTTCTTTCTCGTGCGCACGTTGAAGGCGTTTAGACAGTCGCGCTGCGTCGGCGCGGACCGACTTCCGCACCTCACGAAGTTGCTCCAACATCACGGCGCGGTCGGCCGCACTCACATTGTGTACCGGCTTCGACCCACCGGCGCGACCGATACCGAGTACCTCTCGGATGGTCGTCGTAACGGCCCGCTTGTCTTTTGCCGAAAGCTCCGCCCGAAGACCCGCGGCTGCCGCCGAGATTCGTCGGGCGATGATCTCGTCCTCCTCGGCGGTCCGCTCGAACTCGAGCCGCTCAGCAACTTCCTCGGCGAGGGACCGGCAGATCGCAAACGGGAGAAGGCCGGCGACCGCGGTGCGAAGTTGTTCCTCTGCCGCGGATGTCTCCGCCGCAGCTGCGCGGGCGCCCTTCTCAACCGACGCCCGCTCGGCAGCAAGAACCCCACCCTCGCGGGCAAGCTGGTCGCGTACCCGGGCGACGCGCGCATCGAGTTGGTCCTGCTCTGCTCTCAGGATCGCCCGCGTCTCGGCCGCCAGGGCGACCTGCTCCTTTGCGTCGGCGACCGCCTGATCGGCAGCGGCCAGCTCGGCGTCCAGGTCGACGCCCGGCCCGTGGGAGGAAACGCGCCCTGCGAAGCGTTTTAGATCCGCCTGCAGTTGCTCGACCAGGTCAAGGCCCAGTAGTCGCTTCACCGCATCGGCGAGGTGTTCGCCGTTCTCGTCGTCGGCGAGCGCCTGGATCTTCTCTCCGTCGAACAGGAAAAAACCGGCCAGACCTGGAGGCAGGAGCGAGTCGAGAAAGTCCTGCCGTGACGCGTCGCTCAGGTCCTCCATCTCCTCTCCGTCGAGCATCAGTTTCAGTACCTCGTTGATAGACCCATCGGATTCTCGATGCCAACGTCGGGAGACTAGATATTCCGAACCGCGCCCGCTTTGGACATGCTCGAACGACAACGTGATCGCGCAGGTCTGGGCAATCTCTCCGTCGGGGATGACATGGAAGCGAGAGTCAATGTGAGCTTCGTAATCCTGCTGGGCGACCCGCGGCCCAAGCGCCCGTCTTCCGTGAAGGCAAAGCGTGAAAGCTTCGAGGAGCGTGGTCTTTCCTGCTCCATTGGTCCCGCCGACCAGAATGATGGGACGACCGCGCCTAGCGGAAAGATTCAACCGCTGGGTGCCGGAATAGACCCCGAAGTTCTCCAGCACAAGGGTCTTCAGGTTCACGGCGACGCCTCCGCACGCGCGATCTCTGCGGCAACGTCCTCTTCGCTTCGCCACTCCTGCGACATCGCCGACTCGATCTCCTTCATGATCCGCGACCGTCGGCGCAAACCTTGAAGGTCGCGCTCGGTATCGATGAGGCGCTTCACCAGGCCGAGGGGCACCTCGTGCTCGACCGCCAGCTCACCTAGCAGCGACTCATCTCCGTCATCCAGGAACGGCTGATCATCGCGTGGCACCTCGAACTCGAACCCGGTGGCTTCTTTGTATATGGCGGGCAGCCTGTCCTGCCAGTCATGACGCTCGTAACGCCAGATCCGGCGAATCTCCAAGAGCTCCTCGGGGCTGATCAGCTCGACCGACTGATCCTCAGGAGCCAACTCGCGGACCCTTTTCTGTGCACGTAAGAGGCGCGACAAAAGCTCGTGACAGAACTCGACCGTATAGGGCCCACGTACGAATGGGTCTTTGGTGTCGCCATAGTCCTTGGTCATGACCCCGCCGTTTCGCCGGACGTGCTGGCGAACTTCTGATTTCCGTTTCGGATCCTGGGTGTCGGCGAGGAAGTCGCGCAGCTCCAGAAGCGGCTCAAGCCATTCGTCACCGTTGTCCACCATCGCCTCCATCGCCTTGTCCTTCGTGACGACAGTGCAGACCCAGCAACCGAACCGGGAGCTCCCGCAGGACGGCGTCGTGGTGTCGACTACAAGTGGGCACTCTCCCGCCGAAGAGTTTCGATAGAGCGCAAGCAGATCGTTGTTGTCCTTTCCCCAGGGATTCGGGACCTGGAGCAGGTACTGCCAGACATCGTCGACGGAGTAGTCTCGAATCGGCGTGTAGACAAAAGCGTTGGGGAGCGTCGAGTGTCGCGACAGGAGGCTGTCCTTGATTCGGCGCAAGTTCATCACCTGTGCCCGGGTCGCACTCTCTTGTCTTCGCACCCCCAGGAGCAGAACCACTTCCCCGTGCTCGGCGACCCGGTCGAGGATGAATCGGTTCGCCGGGCTGATCTTCATCCGGGCCGTGCACCAACGGAAACGAGAAGTCGGCGCCGGATAGCCTTTCCCGATCAGGTTTACCCAAAACGACTCATCAAGGCTCGGGGTCACCTTATGGGCTGAGATCGGCAACTCCTCTTCGTTGGCATGCTCGTTGATCAGACTCAACGCGTCGGTGAGGTAGTCGATGATCACCGGCGTCTCGACCTGAGTGTCCCCCGAAATCACATAGACGGGCTTTCCACGTTGTTCCGGCTTGAGCCCCCGGAGCGCGTGCCACACAAGTTGGAGAGCAACGGTGGAGTCCTTCCCGCCGCTGAATCCGAGCACCCAGGGCCGCTCATCGGCTAGGTAGACACTGCGAATCTCCTCAAGAGTGCGCTGGTAAAGAGCCGCCGATGCTTCGCCACCCCTAGACACGGTCGATCTCCGGGAGGGTTTCTTCGATCGCAATTTCGGTGGCGCCGAGCTTGAGCCCGACCCGCGCCCGCAGCACATTCGCAGTCAGCACTAGGCTCGGCCCTGCCTTGCTTATCTTGCCGTTGCGAATCGCGCGCCCATGCCAAAGTCGATTTTCCCGCCTCCAGTCCAGCTTCGCGAGATGTTCCAAGCGTTCATTCCAGGTGGCCGGATATCGAGCCATCAGCTCACCACCCACCGTGCCGAGCGCATGCAACGCGACGGCATGAACATGGACATAGTCCCTTCGAAGTTCCGAAGCCGTCTTCCCGTTGCCCACGATCCCCCATCCGCAGATCAGTTTCCCGAGCGCGGTCCAGAACTCCAAAACTAGGGCTTCTTCATCCATGGAGATCTCGCGAGGCGGCTTTCGGAGGAGCGCGACGGTTGACTGGTGGATGGCGCTCAAGGTGAACATCTTCGAGGACCGATTGGAAAGACTCGACCTTTCGAGCTCAGTGAGGCCCTGGAAAGGGGACACCTTGGAGGCCACCCGCCTGGCCAACTCGGCCGATGGATCACGATGGTCGTAAAGAACGTTGAGCGAGGTCGCCGGCCTTATCGCATGGCGATTCAGATCGGCAAACGTCTGCTGGTTTCGCTCCAGGCCGGCATCGAGGAAAAGCACGAGCGGGATGGACTCGTCCGAGAGCTCTGGATTTGAACGAAGCGCGGCGGCGATGGCCTCGCGACGATGTTGGCCGTCGTTGACGTGGATCCTGGCACTGGCCGGGATCACCAGGTCACCCCTGCGCCCGCCATTCTGCAACGGTCCTTCCTCCTCGAAACGGACCGCCGCATCGATGGAGGCGGTGATTGCTGAGAGGACATACGAGGACGGATTTTCGGTTAGATATCGCGCGATCTGCGGGATTCGATTCTTGTTGAGGGCCCGCTGAGCCCGGACCTCGGGTGGCAGATCCGCCGGTGCGAACGTGAGTACCTCCGGGACTAAGCGAAGCGGGCAGGCGGTGACGAAATAGATCCGGCCCGCCTGGATGGCGCGCACACTGGGAAAGCGGTAGACCGAATCTTGGCTGTCTCCCCTGCGCGGTGTGCGCGCTTTCTTGCGCTTGGTCTCCTTAAGTGTGGAAGTCATGGAAGTATCTCGCAAACTACAGCTTCCGGCCCGGACGCGCTTCCGTTTGTCTGGCACATCTGCGCCTCGGTTCCAGACTTCCCGAGCGCCCAGCCGTCGCCATCCCGAGTCAGCCAATGGCCGACTGGATCGCGCCAAAGCCATTTCCGACCGGGTGCGTATACCGCGCAAGCATGGTCTCGATCCGATGACCCGAAACCCGGGCCAGATCCGCGTCGTCCATGCCTTGAGCTCTCAACTGGCTGACGTAGCTGTGCCGACACTCGTGAGGGCGAATGTCTAGGCCGGAGGCTTCTTGAGTCGGCTTCCACAGGTCGCGATAGAAGGTGCGCTCGCGCCAGAGGCGGCCACGGGGGGTTGGGAAGAGGAGTTGGCACTCGGGGCCGTTGAGGTTGATCTGGGCTTCGAGCATCCAAGCGAGGGTCGCGGGGACGGGGACCACGCGGCCGGCGTCGGGCTCGCCGTGGTCGGTCTTCGTCCCCTCGAGGATCTGGCCCTCGTGGGCGGTGCGGCGGACTTGGAGGGTCTCGCCGTCGAAGTCTTCGCGACGCAGAGGCAGAACCTCCCCCAGCCTCAGGCCGCAGTCGGTGAAGACACGGACCATTGCCTCGTAGCGGCCAGCCGCCTTTGCGAAGCGGTGCATTTCCTCGAAGGTGAAGACGCGGATCGGCCTGGGCTTCTTCTTCGCCCTCGGATCGTTGGCTCGGATGCGGACGCCCTTGAAGGGGTTGAGGTCGCAGATTTCGTCGGTGATCGCGTCCTCGGCCATCGCGGATAGCGCGCGGAGGATGCCGACGGCTCCGGTGGTTGCTCGACCTTCGGTCCTCAGCATGTGGTCGACCAGGGCGAGGGTGTGGCGGCGGCGCAACTCGCGCAGCGGCCAGTCCTTCAAGGGGATGCCCTCGATCTCTACGTCGGCAACACGGCTGATGCGGTGATCGTTCGTTGCGTTCGTGCGTTCGGATCGGGGATGGCGCTCCGTCCAAGTGGCGGAGTAGTCGCCGAGGGTGTCCGGCCGGTCCGAGAGTCCGTAGGCCTCGTCGATTGCCTTTTGGGCGTCGGCCTTCCTGGTGAAGGTGCCTTTGCCGCGGTTCCAGGTGGGCTTGGCGATGTGCTTCTTGCCGTCGCGGCCGGTGTACCTCGCTACCCAGACGATCTGGCCGGAAGGGTTGCGGCGTCTGATCGGTGACTCGCGCCTCATGCCGGCTCGTCTCTATGGCGGTCCAGGAAGCACTTAACGTCGGCAGGGTCGATCCGCCGCGCCGCGCCGAACTTGTAGCTGGGCAGATCACCGCGCCTGATCCAGTTGCGGACGGTGCGGTCACTGACCGCAAGGAAGTCGGCGAGGGTGCGCTCGGTGAAGAAGCTGGGGTCCGGTTTCCTCTCCATGCCCCCTATGTCCAGAGCCAGCGGCAGTTGCATCGGCTTCATCCCGAGACCTTCCAGACGACCGAAGGTCAGACCCCTCCCGGCCCTCCTTAAGGGCAGCCTCAGCACGGCGAAGCCGTGCCAAAATTGGCTGCCCGGAGGGACGGGAGGAGCGGCCCGAAAAATCCGAATCCGGAGGGTTCGTAGTGTGTCGGGGCGTGGGGCTGGTACTTCTGAGTCGACATCTTGTTTCTGCCCCAGGGTCTTGAGTACATCCCTTCGCTGGCCGCTTGCTTGTAGACGGATTCCGGCTTTCATCGATCTCTCGTTCGGCTTCCTCTTCTCAGTCTTCGCTGAGCTCTTGGAAGTTGACCGCTGCCCTCGTTGGGAGGACGAGATCCCCGACCCGATGAATCAGGCCGCCGGCGATCAGGTCGCGTACGGCTCGCTGAACGCGATCGCGCTCCTCGAACTCCACCGAGTCGACCGTCAGCTCGCGGACCAGCTCGTCGAGCGTCAGCGTCTCCGGGTAGAGGTCGAGGACTTCTCGTAGGACCCGAGCTCGGTCCTTGACGTCCTGGACCGCAGTCGTGGCGCCCTCGTGAGCAGCGCCAATAGGCTTGTCTTGCATGGGAGCTAGTACCTCCTGTGCCACGCCCCCGGCTGTTCCACCAGCGCGGGGGCACTTTGTAGATCGAGCGATGGTAGCAGGAGTCGTAGACCCCTCTCTACACCTCGCTAATCCTTGCGGAGGATCTGCGCCACACGCGTGAAGTGCAGCCCGGCCTCTCGGGCGATCTCCCGCATCGACAACCCGGCCGCTTGGGCCTCTTCGAAACTCTTGCGCCGCGTCTCGCGCAGCTGCTCCAGCTTCTCCTGCGCACGCTCGAAATCGGCATGAGCCCGCCGCACCGCCTTGCGTGCTCTGGCCTGGGGGTCACCGCTCATCCCGGAGACCCTATGCGCGCCTGTCAGATGAGACACGGATGAGACACAGACGCGCCGGAACCGCGCGGAAGCACCCGGACGTCGGCGGAACCCCGATCCGACGCTAGACCGAAGATCCCGCCCTAGAAAGCGAAATCCCCGGCACTCGCAGGAACACTAAGGAATGCGCCCGACGGGAGTCGAACCCGCGACCTTCGGCTTGAAAGACCGACGCTCTTTGGGCCCCCGAAAGGACCCGTTGACCACTGAGCTACGGGCGCTCTTGGAGAACGATACCCGCGCAACGGATTCTGAGCATCCTCGGCGTAGCTAGGGTGGCCGCTATGGATCTTGGGCTTGAAGGGAAAGTCGCCCTGGTGATGGGCGCGAGCAAGGGGATCGGGCGCGGCGTCGCCGCAGCGCTGGCGCGGGAAGGGGCGCGGGTGGCGATCGCCAGCCGTTCCGCGGTCCGCCTCGCCGAGGCCGCCTCAGAGATCGGCGACCGCGCCACCCCCTTCGTCGCCGACGCCTCCGACCTCGAGCGGCTGGCGCGGTTGCCGCTCGAGGTGGCCGAGGAGCTCGGGCGCGTCGACATCCTCGTCACCAACACCGGCGGCCCTCCCCCGGGCGGCGCTCTCGACCACGGCTTCGAGGAATGGGAGGAGGCCTATCGCTCGCTGGTGCTGGCCCCTCGCATCCTCGCCGGCGCAGTCGTCCCCGGCATGCGCGGCGAAGGCTGGGGCCGGATCGTCAATGTCGGCTCGACGACGACGATCGAGATCAACCCCTCGCTCGGCCTCTCCAACGCCAACCGCCTCGCCGCCGTCGGCTTCCTGAAGACGCTCGCGCGCGAGGTCGCCGGCGACGGGATCACCGTCAACACCGTCGCCACCGGCCGCTTCGCCACCGACCGAATGGCCGAGCTCGGCGGCTCGATCGAGGCAGTCGAAGAGGCCGCGCGGGAGGAAGTGCCGGCCGGCCGGCTCGGGACGGTCGAGGAGTATGGCGACCTCGTCGCCTTCCTCTGCTCCGAGCGCGCCGCCTACATCACCGGCACGGTGATCCCGATCGACGGCGGCCTGATGCGCTCGCTGTAGAGCGGGAGCGTCAGCCGGGGTTCGTCGCGCCGACGATCCAGACCGCCGCGCGGCCGACGATCGAGCCGTCGGGCCGCTCCCACTGCCGGTAGTGCTCGGCGAGCGCCTCGGCGATCTCCTCCCGCCGGCTCTCGCCGTAGTCGCCGTTGAGGCGGATCAGCTCCGCCCCCGGCCCGATCGCGAGCAGCGAGTCGACCGCCTCCTCCATGTCTGCGCCCATGTAGTAGTCGAAGTCGCGGCTGTGCAGCTCGATCTCCTCGAAGCCCGCCGCCTGGAGGATCCCCTCCAGCGTTTCGGGATTGCCGAGGGAGAACGGGCCGGGGCCGCAGGTGTCGGCGTCGTACTCCTCCGGGCGCGAGAGGAAGCGCTCGACGACCCCCTCGGTCTCCGCCCAGAACTGGCTCTCGCCTTTGCGCCGCCAGCAGATCTTGCGCAGGCCGCCGCCGGGCTTCAACGCCCCGCGGATCGCCCGCATCGCCGGCACCGGCGCCGCGAAGAACTGCGTTCCCATCCGCGAGAAGGCGTAGTCGAACTCGGGCTCCCACTCCGCCGTCTGCGCGTCGGCGACTTCGAAAGCGACGTTCTCGACCCCGGCCTCCGCCGCCTCGGCGCGCGCGTCCTCGATGAAACGCGGCGAGGAGTCCGTCCCGAGGGCGAAGCCGTCCGCCCCGACCAGCTCGGCCAGCCGCTGCGTGGTCTCGCCGAAGCCGCAGCCGATGTCGATGCAGCGGCCGCCCGGCGGCGGCGGGAAGCGCTCGAAGAGATCCTCGGTGACCTCCGTCAGCGCCCCGACGAACACTTTGCGGTTCTGCTTCCAGCGTTCGTAGAGGACCGTGTCCCAGGCCCGCACGGCCTCCTCGTTCGCCGGCGCCACCGCCCCGGCGTTCTGCGTTCCGCTCACCCCCGGGAGGCTACTCCCGCACCGCCCTACTCGCCAGGAAGCTCCCGCATCGCCGGGTAGATGATCACGTCCCGCAGGGTCTTCGCCCCGGTCATGATCATCAGCAGCCGGTCGATCCCCAGCCCGCAGCCGCTCGCCGGCGGCATCCCGTATTCGAGCGCCCGCACGAACTCTTCGTCGTTGGGATGCGGGTCGGCCTCCGCCCCGCTCTCCTGCCGCTCGCGCTGCTTGATGAAGCGCTCGCGCTGCTCGATCGGGTCGTTGAGGTCGGTCCCGCCGCCGACGATCTCCATCCCGGCGACGATGCCGTCGAAGGCCTCGCAGACGCGGTCGCTCTCCTCGTGCACCTTGACCAGCGGCCAGATGTCGATCGGCAGGTCGATGATGTAGGTCGGCTGGATCAGCTTCGGCTCGACGAACTTGCCCTGCAGGGTGTCGACGACGCCGGCCCAGTCGTCGTCGGGGCCGACCGCGTCGCCCGCCGCCTCGGCCAGCTCGTCCCGGCTCGCCTCGTAGATGTCGAGCCCGATCTCCCGCAGCAGCTCGTCGCGCAGACGCACCCGCGGCCAGGGGGCGGCGAAGTCGATCTCGACCCCGTCGCGCTCGACCACCGTCGTCCCCATCACCTGCTCGACGACGCTCGCGACCAGCACCTCGATGAACCGCATCACGCCCTCGTAGTCGGCCCCGCCGACGAACATCTCCAGCATCGTGAACTCGGGGTTGTGCTGGGGGGACATCCCCTCGTTGCGGAAGAACTTGCCGAACTCGTAGACGTCCTCGAAGCCGCCGACGATCGCCCGCTTCAGGTAGAGCTCGGTCGCCGTGCGCAGGAAGAGGTCGCGGTCGAGGGCGTTGTGGTGGGTGACGAACGGCCGCGCCGCGGCGCCGCCGGTCAGCCGCTGCAGGACCGGCGTTTCCAGCTCCACCCAGCCGCGCTCGGCCATGTGGTTGCGGATCGCCAGGGTCAGCTGGCTGCGCTTCTTGAAGATCTCCCGCGAGTCCGCGTTCGCCATCAGGTCGAGTTCGCGCTGGCGGTAGCGCGTGTCCGGGTCGGAGATGCCGTGGAAGAGGTCCGGCGGGTCTTTCAGCGCCTTCGCCAGCAGGATGCACTCGCGCACGCCGATCGCCAGCTGCCCGCGTTTGGTCACGTGCAGCGGCCCCTCGATCCCGACCAGGTCGCCGATGTCGAGGTCCTCGACCCGCGTGAACGCCTCCTCGCCCAGCACGTCGCGCCGCGCGTAGGCCTGGATCGTGCCGGTGATGTCACGGACGTCGAGGAAGGCGGTCTTGCCGTGGCCGCGCTTGCCGGTGATCCGGCCCATCACCCGGTAGGTGAGCTGCTCGTGCTCGCCCTCCCCCAGCTCGGCCGGGTCGTGCGCGGCCTGGATGTCGGCGACGTGGTCGCGGTCTTCGAAGGAGTGCGGGTAGGGATCGACGCCGCTCGCGCGCAGGCGCTCGAGCTTGGACCGTCGCTGCTCCTCGGTCGAGACGGCGACCGAGCGGTCGCCGGAACCCTCAGGGCGCGAGGCCGACGGTGACTCGGTCATCCCCTTCATAGTCCTGCAGGGTAGTCGCGTCGCGCAGCAGCTCGCGCATCGCCGGGCCGTGATGGGTGTCGTGCTCCATCGCCAGCTTCCAACCCGACGGCGTTTCGGCGATGACGCTGCGGATCACGCCGAGCCCGTCCTCGCCGCAGTCTCCGGTGACGGCCATCCGCGGCTCCTTCTGGATCTCGGGGGAGCGATCGAAGATCGTCTCGTCGGTGACGTAGGGCATGTTGGCGATCACGAGGTCGACGTCTTCGGCTTCGACCGACTCCGGCAGTCCCCTGCCGACGGTGACCTCGAGGTCGAGCCCGAGCCGCTCGGCGTTCTCGCGCGCGGCTTCGACCGCCTCGGGCGAGAGGTCCGAGGCGGTGACCTTCAGGTCCGGCCGCTCGGAGAGCAGCGCCAGCGCGATCGCGCCGGACCCGGTGCCGATCTCGTGCACGCGCGCCCCCTCGGGCAGCTGCGTGCCGACCTCCACCAGGAGCTCGGTCTCGCGACGCGGCCAGAGCACGCGCTCGTCGACGTAGATCTCGAGGCTGCGGAAGGGGGCGCGGCCGAGGATGTAGGCGATCGGCTCGCGCTCGACCCGGCGCTGGACGTTGCGCTCGATCGTCGCCGCGGCCTCCTCGCCGACCTCGCCGGCGCTCTCCACGGTCAGCTCGCCCGGCTTGACGCCGAGCGCGTCGGCGACCAGGACTTCGGCGTCGGTGCGGGCGTCCTCGACCCCGGCGGCGGCGATCCGCTCGGCCGCGTCGTCGAGGATCGCACCCACGGTGCGCGCCGAGGGCCCCTCGCTTTGAACGTCGATTGCCGCCATTACCCCCACATCCTCCCTAAATAGACCGCTCCAAAGATTTTGCGCAAGATACCAGTGAAACGCGGCTTCACGCGTGACTAAGCCGGCGCGCCAACCGCCTCATTCGCCGCCGGACGGCCGATGCCTCCGTAGCGGCGGTGGACGATAGCGAGCCAGATCGCTCCGCCCACCATCATCACCAGGCTCTCCAGCTGCGCCTGGGTCAGCCCGAGGAGCGCGTCGTCGTTGCGGCGCAGGAACTCGACGAGGAAGCGCTCGGCCCCCGCGTAGAGGAGATAGAGGGCGAAGAGGGCCCCCGGCCGGACCCGGTCGCGCAGCTGCCAGAGGATCCAGGCGCCGAGCCCCATCGCCAGCGTCTCGTAGATCGGCGTCGGGTGGACGGTCTCGTCGGTGGGCACGGTCCCGTCCGGATACGACATCGCCCAGGGGCCGTCCCAGGCCTTGCCGTAGTCGCCGTCGCCGGAGAGCTGGCAGCCGCAGCGGCCGATCGCGTAGCCGAGCGCCAGCGCCGGCGCCGCCACGTCGAGCAGCGCCAGGCCGAGGAAGCCCCGGTACCAGGCCCAGAGGAAAACGGCGATCGCGCCGCCGATCGCGCCGCCGTACCAGGTCAGCCCCGAGCCGCTGAAGATGTTGCCGAGGAGGTCGTCCTTGACGTCTGAGTAGTTGTCGACGAGGAAGTAGACGCGGGAGCCGATCACCCCGCCGACCAGCGCCGCGAACCCCATCTCATACGCCCAGTCGACGGGCTTGCCGATCTCCTCGAAGCGCTTCCAGATCAGCGCCCCGGCGGCGAGGAAGGCGAGCGCGAACATCAGGCCGAAGGTCTGCAGCGTCAGCGGCCCGATGTGGATCTCCGGATACATCAGTCGTCGATCGAGATCATCCCGCGCTGCGCCGCGACCCGCTCGATCCAGGCGCGGACCGCCGGCAGCGGCTCGAGGTCGAACCCGGCCTCATCGGCGACGTGGGTGTAGGCGTAGAGGCAGATGTCGGCGACGGTGAAGCGCTCGCCGACGAAGAACTCGCGCTCGCGCAGGTGCCGCTCCATGATCTTCAGCGCGACCAGGCCCTCGCGCCGGCGCGCCTCGATCTCCGCCTGCGGCGGCGGGTCCGGGGACATCGCGACCCAGAAGCGGGGGACGGCGATCCCCGGCTCGTGCTTGTACTGCTCGAAGAACATCCACTGCAGGACCTGGGCGCGGTCGTAAGCGTCCTCGGGCACGTACTCGCTGCCCTCGGCGAAGTGCCAGAGGATCGCGTTGGACTCGGCCAGCGGCCGCCCGTCCTCGAGCACCACCGTCGGCAGGTTCAGCGACGGGCTGAGCCCGCCGAGGACCTCGATCCGCTCGCTGTAGTCGGTCACGGACATCTCCCGCCGCTCGTACTCGACCCCGCGCAGGGCGAGGATCAGCCGCACCTTGAAGCAGTTGCCGGAGAAGGGATGGTTGTAGAGGAGCAGCGACACGCCCTAGCCCGCGAGCAGCGTCTCCAGCAGCGCCTTCTGCGCGTGCAGCCGGTTCTCGGCCTGGTCCCAGACGGCGGACTGCTCGCCGTAGAGGACCTCGGCGGCGATCTCCTCACCGGGATGCGCGGGCAGGCAGTGGAGGACGATCGCGCGCTCCTTGGCGGCGGCGAGGAGATCGGCGTCGAGCTGGAACGGGGCGAGGTCGGAGCGGCGGCGCGCCGCCTCCTCCTCGTCGCCCATGCTGACCCAGACGTCCGTATAGAGAGCGTCGGCGCCGGCCGCGGCGGCGCGCGGGTCGTCGGTCAGCTTCACCTCGTGGCCCTCCTCCAGCTGGTAGCCGGCGGGCGCCGCGACGACGACTTCGACCCCGGCCAGCTCGCCGAGGATCGCCAGCGAGCGGGCGACGTTGTTGCCGTCGCCGACGTAGGCAAGGCGCAGTCCCTGCAGGTCGCCGAAGCGCTCGCGCAGCGTCAGCAGGTCGGCGAGCGCCTGGCAGGGGTGGTGCAGCGGGGTGAGGCCGTTGACGACCGGCACCTCGGCCGCCTCGGCCAAGGCGGCGACGGTCTCGTGGGAGCCGGAGCGGATCACGATCGCGTCGACGTAGCGGGAGAGGACGCGGGCGGTGTCGGGGGTGGACTCTCCGCGGGAGAGCTGCAGTTCGTCCCCGCGCAGCATCACCCCGTGGCCGCCGAGCTCGGCGACGCCGACGTCGAAGCTGATCCGCGTCCGGGTCGAGGGCTTCTCGAAGACGAGGGCGATGCTGCGGCCGGCGAGGGAATCGCGGCCGACGCCCTCGCGCCGCCCCGCTTTCAGCTCGGCCGCGCGGTCGAGCAGCTTGCCGAGCTCGAAGGCGCCGAGCTCTTCGCCGGTGAGGAAATCCGTCAAGGGTGCGCTCCGCTTCGCTTCGCGATCATCAAGCTTGCGGATACTACGACCGTGGAGCTGACCGCACTGAGCTGGAACCTCTTCCACGGGCGCGACTTCCCGCCCGACCCGTCGCTGCGCACCTGGCGCTCGCGGCTGCTGCGGAAAGAGGAGCGGAACGGAACCCACGTCCAGGTCAACCGCGACCTCACCGAGGAGTTCGCGACGATGCTCGCCGGCTGGGAATGGGACGTGGCGATGCTGCAGGAGTGCCCGCCCCGCTTCGCCGAGCCGCTGGCCCGCGCCTGCGGCGCCGAGCTGCACCGGACCCTCACCTCGCGCAACTCTCTCGGCGCCCTGCGGGGACTCCTGGCGCGGCAGAACCCGGACCTGATGGCAAGCGGCGAGGGCGGCTCCAACCTCATCCTCGTTCGGGTCCCGGGGAA
>Ga0207679_10000796_pt1 | contig 20603 bp, 18 predicted proteins | sample KBSC73metaG_FD_184320 | JGI IMG/M metagenome (GOLD analysis project Ga0207679, IMG submission 184320) | Corn rhizosphere microbial communities from Kellogg Biological Station, Michigan, USA - KBS C7-3 metaG (SPAdes) (version 2) | ecosystem: Host-associated > Plants > Roots > Rhizosphere > Soil ... | reverse complement strand
GGCGCGCACGCCGTTGCCGTGGCGAACGGCGTCGAGCTCCGTAACGAGCGCAGCGTCGACGCGATCGAGTGTTACGACGATCTCGGACCGCGGACCCTCGAGGCCGTACGCAACGAGCGAGTCGGAGAGCCCGCGCAATGAGGTCATCGCGGTCGCCACGCGAGCACCGGGCGACGCGACCGTCGATGAATCGGTGGCGTAAACCAGCTGAAGCTCGGCCTGGCGCAGCTCCTCTGCGGCTATGCGGATGCGCGCAAGCAACACGGTCGCGTTGAGATCCTGCAACTGAATGTTGCGTACCGCGGCCCGCATGCCGTTGAGTGAGTCATACGCAATGAACAACGGCGCCACGAGAATGGCAGCCATTGTTACGAGTGCGAGGACGAGGCGGGAGCGGAGCGTCACGTGTCAGCGACCAGCGCGGTCACATGCATTACCAAAGGTAAGCGCGGTAGCGAAATGGCGTTGATGAAGCATCTCGGCGCTCATAGCTTTCCCGCCCGCTCCGCACGTCCCTCACCACGAGCACCGTGACCGTACCAACTTCTCGCATCGTTGATCTGCATACGCACGCAGGCACGTCCGTCACCGTCCGCGGCTGGGTCACGCACCTACGCTCATCCGGGAAAGTCGCCTTCATCGTCATGCGGGATGGAACGGGCACGCTTCAGGCCGTCCTCGTGAAGAGCGCCGTCACACCGGAAGTCTGGTCACGATTCGCCGAGCTGACTCAAGAAACGTCCATCGCCATCACCGGGGAAGTGCGCATGGAAGCCCGCGCGCCCGGCGGCGTCGAGGTCGGCCTCTCGAATCTCGAGATCCTGGGATCCAGCCCCATCGACTACCCGATTCAGCCGAAGGAGCACGGAGTCGATTTCCTCATGGACAATCGACACCTCTGGCTGCGAAGTCCGCGCCAGCAGGCGATTCTGCGCGTGCGCCACGAGGTGGAGCAGGCGATCCACGACTTCTTCTACGAGCGCGGGTTCATCCGGGTCGATACCCCGATCCTCACTGCCGCGATCGGCGAGCGCAGTGGCCTTTTCTCGACCGAATACTTCGAGGAGGGCACCGCGTATCTCGCCCAAACCGGCCAGCTGTACGGGGAGGCTGCAGCCGCTGCGCTGGGGCGAATCTACACCTTCGGCCCAACATTCCGCGCCGAGAAATCGAAGACGCGCCGACACCTTACTGAATTCTGGATGATCGAGCCCGAGGTCGCGTTCTTCGACTCGAACGACAACATGCGACTGCAGGAAGACTTCGTGTCGTTCCTCGTCCGCCGCTGTCTCGATCGACGAAAAAAGGAGCTCGCGGAGCTCGAGCGCGACACGTCAAAGCTCGAGAAGGTCGTGCCGCCGTTCGTGCGCCTCGACTACGGGGACGCCGTTGCCCTCCTGCAGCGCAAAGGCAGCGCGATCAAATGGGGCGAAGACCTGGGTGCGGAGGACGAGGCGCTCATCGTCGAGGAATACGACCGTCCGGTGTTCGTCATGAACTACCCGAAGGAGGCGAAGGCCTTCTACATGAAGGAAAACCCGGCCGATCCTCGCACGGTGCTCTGCGACGACTGCCTCGCGCCCGAAGGCTATGGAGAGATCATTGGCGGATCACAGCGCGAGGATGACTACGACAGGCTGCTCGCGCGGATCAAGGAAGAAGGTCTCCCGCTCGAGGCGTACGGCTGGTACCTCGACCTCCGGCGGTACGGGACGTTCGTGCATTCGGGCTTCGGCCTCGGTCTCGAGCGCACCGTCGCATGGATCTGCGGAACGCCGCACATTCGCGAGACGTCGGCCTTTCCGAGATTGATGCATCGGCTAAAGCCGTAGCGGGAACGGGGAACAGGGAACCGGGAACCGTGACTCCACGCGGAGCTACGGTTCCCGGTTCCCCGTTCCCGGTTCCCCTGTTTTTACCTCATCCCAAATCCTGTCCAGTTCCTCCAAAGACGCTTCACCGACAACCAGCCCCCGCTCCGCAGCGATCCGCTCGACCTCCGAGAAGCGCCGAGTGAACTTCGAGTTCGCCCGATCGAGCGCGAGCGACGCGTGAACGCCCGCCTTTCGACAGAGATTCACGACCGCGAACAGCAGATCGCCTAGCTCTGCCTCCAGCGCTGCGTGACGGGCGTCGTGAACCGGCGCTCCCTGCGGCGTTCGCGCGATCGGATGATCGCGGAGCTGCGCGCGGACCTCGCCGAGCTCCTCTTCAACCTTCGCGGCTGGGCCGTCTACATCAGGCCAGTCGAATCCCACACCAGCCGCACGGTCCTGCAGTCTGTGCGCGCGGTGCAGGGAAGGCAGATTCGGCGGCAGACCCTCCTCGATGGACGAGCGCTTCCGCGCTTTCATCTGCTCCCACGGCTGACGCTCCCCCCCATCGTAGAGGTGCGGGTGGCGGCGCTGCATCTTTGTGATCAATCCGTGGGCGACATCGCCAATGTCGAACGCGCCGCGCTGCTCGGCGACGACCGAATGGAACAGCACCTGGAGCAGCACGTCGCCCAGCTCTTCCCGCATCTGGGCGTCGTTGTGGTCACGAATCGCCTCGTCGAGCTCGTGCGCCTCCTCGATCAGGTACGGTCGGAGCGAATCGTGGGTCTGGTTGGCGTCCCACTCGCACCGCGCGCGCAGATCGCGCATCAGCGCGAGCGTATCTTCAAGCGTTGATTTGTCTTGCATAGCCTCCTCGGGCCGGGTATCATACCCGCTCTTCGAATGTCACGTCAACCGACACCTGACTCTCCGCGCGCCTGGGTCGAAGTCGACTTGGGCGCGCTGCGACGAAATGGGGCGGCCCTCGCCGCCCGTGCCCACATCCCGCTCCTCGCCGTCATCAAAGCGGACGGATACGGGCTCGGCGCTGTCCCTGTGGCCGGCGCGCTCGAGCCGCTCGACCCATGGGGATTCGGCGTCGCCACGGTCCCCGAGGGTGTCGAGCTGCGCGACGCCGGTGTGTCGCGGCCAATTCTCGTGCTTTCCCCCGTGCTGCCCGATGAGTACCCGGCCATGCGTGGCGCCGGCCTGCGACCGTCGCTTGGCAGTGCGTCGGCGATCGCCGACTGGGCCCGCACGGGTGGTGGTCCGTGGCATCTATCGATCGACACCGGAATGAATCGCGCCGGTATCTCGTGGAGTGAAGTCGGCGGTCTCGACGAGATGTTGCGGCAGGTAGCCCCGGAGGGAGCCTACACTCACTTCCACTCGGCCGATCTGAACGACGATTCCACCGGCGAACAGATGCGTCGATTCCGATGCGCGCTCGATGCGCTGCCGAGCCGCCCGCGATATCTGCACGCTGAGAATAGCCCTGCGATCGAGCGAGGTACCTCGTCCACGTGGGATCTGGCCAGGCCAGGCGTTTTCCTGTACGGCGTGGGCGGCGGCGAAGGCGCGACGATCTCGCCCGAGCCTGTTGCTCATCTGCGGGCGCGGGTCATCGACCTGCGGACCGTGAGCGATGGCGAAACGGTCAGCTATGGAGCCACGTGGCGCGCACGCGGTATACGGCGCATCGCCACGCTCGGCATCGGCTACGCCGACGGCTATCGTCGTGCATTGAGCAACCGCGGAACGGTCCTGCTGAACGGTCAACGTGTGCCTGTGGCGGGAATCGTCACGATGGACATGACGATGGTCGACGTCACGAACGTTCATTGCGAGATCGGTGACGTGGCAACGCTGATCGGGCGCGATGGCGACGACGTCCTCACCATCGACGACGTTGCCACCACCGCGCAGGTGCTCAGCTACGAGTTGTTGGTAGGCCTCAAGCTCCGCGTGCCACGTGTCTACGTGAACGCGACCAGCGAGCAGGTGGCGGCCGAACCAGTGCCCGCAACTCGGCGATGACCGAAGCGACTCGGGCGAACGCGGACCGGCGAGCCGCGATCGTCGTCCTCGATGGAGTCGGCGCCGGCGAGGCTCCTGACGCCGCGGCGTACGGGGACGTCGGAAGCGATACGCTCGCCAACACGTCACGCGCAGTTGGCGGCTTCGATCTCCCGGCGCTCGAGTCGCTCGGGCTTGGCCGAATTAAACCGATCGACGGCGTGAGCGCATTGCGCAAACCCGCCGGCGCGTGGGGAATCATGGAGCCGAGGTCTGCCGGGAAGGACAGCACGACGGGCCATTGGGAGATCGCGGGACTGCACCTCGCGCGACCGTTTCCCACGTATCCTCGCGGCTTTCCGCGCGACCTGATCGACGAATTCGCTCGGAGAACGGGGCGGCCCGTGATCGGGAATGTCGTCGGGAGTGGCACCGCGATCATCGACACGTTCGGCGCGGAGCACATGCGCTCGGGTGCGTGGATCGTGTATACGTCTGCCGACTCGGTGTTTCAGATCGCCGCGCACGAGGACGTCGTGCTGCTGGACGAGCTTTACGCCGCGTGTGACGTCGCGCGTGCCCTGCTGCTTGAGCCGCACAACGTGTCGCGCGTGATCGCCCGGCCGTTCGAGGGCGAGCCAGGTCGGTTCGAGCGTGTGTCGGCGCATCGTCGCGACGTTTCAATCGAGCCGCCGGGCGAGACGCTGCTCGATGCGCTTCAGTCGGCCGGCGTTGCGCGGACCGGGATCGGGAAGATCGACGACCTGTTCGCCCGTCGCGCGATACGCTCGACGCATATGCCGACAAACGCGGCGGGTATCGAAGCCATAGGTGAATGGCTGCAGTCGCGGACTAGTGGGTTCCTATTCGTCAACCTAGTAGATTTCGACCAGCTTTTTGGGCACCGAAACGACGCTGCGGGGTTCTATGGAGCACTGCGCGAGTTCGACCGGGCTCTGCCATCCATACTATCCACCCTGCGCGAGGACGATCTGCTATTCATCACGGCCGACCACGGCAACGACCCCACAACGGCGTCGACGGATCACGCGCGTGAGTGCGTGCCGCTGCTTGCCGCCGGTCCGCGGGTTCGAGCGGTGGATCTCGGCCGCCGGTCGACGTTCTCCGATCTCGGCGCCACCGTCGCGGAGTGGTTCGGGATTTCGTTTCGGGGCAGAGGCCGGGCGTTTCTCTCCGAGCTCGTGACTCAATGACGCGTCCCGCTCGCGCGGGCGCGCCATCGCTCGAATCGGCACGCGCGTCGGCATTCGCGGCCATGGAGCGCGCATACGCGCCGTACTCGGATTTCCGCGTCGGGGCCGCTCTTGTCGGCGCTGACGGCAGCATCTTCGCGGGATGCAACGTCGAGAACTCGGCGTACCCTGCGGGCATCTGTGCGGAGCGTTCGGCGCTCGCGGCGGCGGTGGCCGGTGGCGTGCGGCGTTTCGACCTCCTCGTCGTGATGACCGAGGCCGATGACCCGACGCCGCCGTGTGGAATGTGTCGTCAGGCGCTCGTGGAGTTCGCGCCGAATCTTCCGATCGTGAGTTACACGAAACATGGCGGCGAGGCGCAGTGGAGCCTTGCTGCACTGCTTCCGCATCCCTTCACCCCGGCCGCGCTGAGTCATCACCAATGAAGCTCGGACGCATCGTGGGAACCGTCGTCTCGACGCGGAAGGACCCGTCGCTCGATTCGCTGAAGCTGCTGATCGTCGAAAACCTCACGACCGATTTGGGTCGCGAGGGTGGTTACGTCGTGGCCGTCGACAGCGTGGGTGCGGGGTTGGGCGAAGTCATTCTCTACGCGACCGGCAGCTCGGCGCGCCTAACGGCGGCGACGAAGGATCGACCGGTCGACGCGGTGATCATGGGAATCGTTGACAGCTTTGACGTGGAAGGACGGAGTGTACGGCTTGCGTAATCGGTTCTTGGGCGTAGCGGTGCTCGCCGCGGTGGTAAGCGGCGCTGTCGCTTGCAGCGAAGATCTGGCCGGGACCGCCGGGTGCCCGTCACTCTGCCCGGAGCAGCGCGTGGACTCGCGCGACACGGTGCTCGATGCGTTCGTGACAATAGACACGACGGTGCTCGGCTACCCGGCCATCGGTACGGAGACGCGCCTCCTCGTCGCATCGCGCGGTGATACGCTCGACGCACGGGCCGTGATGCGGTTCGACACGCTGGTGCAGAATTTCACGCGCGGCGGCAAGGACAGTACGATCTACACGCTCGATAGCGCCGCCGTGAACATCCTGCTCGATACGACCGGTACAAAGGCGACCCAGCCGGTGACGATCGAGCTGTACGACGTCGATACGACGGCGGTCGACACGGCCGTGTCGACTGCGCTCTCGCTCTTCCGGCCGGACCGGTTGATCGGCTCAAAGACGTACGCCGCGACCGATCTGAAAGACTCGCTGCACGTGCCGCTGGAAAACGACAAGGTGCTCCTGAAGCTTCGGGGTGAAGCGCCACGGCGGTTGCGCATCGGGTTCAAGGTCTCGAGCACGGCGTCAGCGCAGATTCGCATCATCTCGGTCGAAGGCGGAGGCGCCCCGACGCTCAGTTACGATCCGTCGCCCGACTCGGCGGTGCACTCGATCGTCAACAGCGTGACGTCGCTCACGCCCACCGATAATCCGACACTCAAGAACGACCTGAGAGATTATCAGATCGTTGCCAACAGCCTCTCGACCGGCGCCGGGAATTTGCTGGGCGTAGGTGGCCTGCCTGCTCAGCGCACGTATTTGCGATTCGACATTCCGCAACGACTGATCGATTCGGCAACCGTCGTTCGCGCAACGCTTCTCTTGACGCAGGTTGCGGCAAGCTCCGTCGACGCTGGTGATAGCTTGACGATATATCCCCAAGTCGTCCGCGCGGCGCTCGGGATCACGGACGTCGCGCGGTCTGCCGGGATCCTGAACACTCCGAACCTGGAAATCGATTCATTGAGACTCAAACCGTCCGACGGCGGGGTGCGCGCGATCGAAATCGTCGGTGCGCTGCGCCAGTGGAAAGCCGTTGGTACGACGACGCTGCAGCGCGCGATCGTGCTGCGCTCGTCCACGGAGGGCGCGTCGGCGCCGGTGATATTCTTCTACTCGACTGACGCCGACCCGTCGCAACGGCCGCGACTGCGGCTCACGTATATCGACCAGGTTCAGTTCGGAGTCCCATGATGCGGCGATCTGTCGTCGCTCTCAGCGCCGTCTGCGCGATGGCCGTCGTGTCGTCGCGAGCGAACGCCCAGGGCACTCTCGGTGCGCAGGGGTTCGGATATCCGCCGGGGCAACTGAGTGTCTTCTCCCGGTCGCTTGGCGGAGCGACCGGTGAAACTGACGCGCTGTCTCCGATCAACCCGGCCGCACTGGCGCTGATGCGCCGCGGTGGGATGTACCTTCAGTCAGAGCAGGAGAATCGGTCGCTGGAATCGGGCGGTCAGACTGGTTCGACGCAGGTGTACCGATTCCCGCTGTTCATGGCCGCGGTTCCGATCGGAGCGCGAGCCGTCCTTGGCGCGTCGTACTCGACGCTGCTGGACCGGACCTGGGGCACGGAGATTCGCGGCAGCACGTCCTTCGAGGGAGAGACGGTGTCGTTCACCCAGTCGTTCCGGTCGGAGGGTGCCTTGAACGACATCCGCTTCGCCGGATCGTGGGCGGTGCGCGACAACCTCATCATCGGTGGCGCGGTGCACCTGTTCCCGGGCGAGAACCGCCTAACGATGTCCCGCGAGTTCGACGACTCGCTCACGTTCGCGCCGCTCCGTGATACGACGGCGGTGAACTACTGGGGGTACGGGTATTCGGCTGGCCTGCTGTGGCGGCCGATTAGCACGCTCACGTTCGGTGCATCGGGACGCATTGGCGGCGATCTGGATCTCAAAGAGGCGGACACGCTCCTGGCGAGGGCAAAGGCCCCGTCGCGATTCGGCGCCGGCGTGCGGTGGGACGTTCCGGGACTCACCGCGGCATTCCGCGTCGACAGAACGCTCTGGTCCGACATGGAGGGCCTCGGATCGGCGGGTGCGAAGCCGGAGGACGCCTGGGATTTCGGGTTGGGCGTTGACGCGGTGGGGCCTCAGATCTTTGGCGCGCACCTCACGATTCGTGGCGGTGCCCGGCGGCGAACCCTTCCGTTCCTCGCTGACAGTCAGCAGGTGCACGAGACGGCCTTCACGCTGGGAACGGGCGCACCATTTGCTCGCGGACGAGCCCAGATCGACATGTTCGTCGAGCGGTCGTCGCGCACAGCGAACGACCTCGATGCCAAGGAGCGGTCATGGACGTTCGGCTTGGGGTTCACGATCCGACCGTAACGAGATGACTCAGCCGGTCCGCGCCGACGCGCCGCTGATTCTGATTGCCGACGACGTTCCCGCCAACGTCGAGTTGCTGATCGACCAGCTGCATACGCTTGGCTACCGCACGGTTTCGGCGCAGGATGGGCCGTCGGCGCTGGCCGGTTGCTTCGAGCATCGGCCGGAGCTCGTGATTCTCGACGTCTCGATGCCGGCGGGCGACCTCGGTGTCGACGATCGATCCACGGGGTTCGAGGTCTGCCGCCGGATCAAGCGCGACGCACGCACCGCGCGCATCCCGGTCATCTTCGTCACTGCGCTCAACGACACGACCGACCGCGTGAAAGCGATCGAGGCGGGCGGCGACGATTTCCTCACGAAGCCGCACAATCGCATGGTGCTCGGCGCGCGCGTTCGGAGCCTGCTCAAGCTGAAGGCGGCCACCGACGCGCTCGAGGACAGCTACCGAAAGCTGCGCGAGCTCGAGAAGGTGCGCGACGATCTCATGAAGATGATCGTGCACGATCTCAAGACGCCGCTCACGTCGATCATCGCGACGCTCGAGATGCTTGCCGACGGCGATCTCGGACCGGTGGGCACGTCACAGCAGGGTGCGTTGCGCGACACCGAGAACAAGGCACAGGAGCTCCTGCACCTGATCGAGGATCTGCTGGAGGTCGCGCGCATCGAGGAGACGTCGATCTCCCTCGACCTCGAGCCCCTGGCACCGGCCGCGCTCGTGGCCGACATCATGAACGATTGGTCGCTGCGCTTGCAGCAGGAGCGTGCGGCCACGAGCATCGAGGTCGCCGCCGATGTGCCGACGTTCCTCGCGGACAAGGCGCTGCTCAAGCGCGTGTTCGGCAACCTGATTCAGAACTCGCTCGTACACTCGTCGAGCGCGATCGAGCTGCGGGTCATGGCCCGGATGGACCCGCGCGGTGTTCTGTTCACCGTCGCCGACAACGGCCCGGGCATTCCGCCCCAGTATCACGAGGTCATCTTCCACAAGTTCGAGCGCGTGAAGACGCCTAACGTGCCTCGCGTTCGGAGCTCGGGTCTCGGGTTGGCGTTCTGTCGTCTCGTCGTGGAAGCGCATGGCGGCCGAATCTGGGTGCAGAGCACCGAGGGAGCGGGCAGCGCGTTCCACATCGTGCTGCCCTTGCGGCCGCCGACGGCCCCGATGGCTCGAGCCAGCGCTGGAGCGGGCGTCGCGTCGTGAAGGCCTACCTCCGCACCTTCGTGTGTCGAGCGAATCAGTACGACACCGAAGCGGTCCGCGCGATGATCGAGGCAGCGGGCGGCGAGATCGTCGCGACGCCTGAGGATGCGGATCTCGCGGTGTTCAACAGCTGCGCCGTCACGGCGGCCGCCGAGGCCGACCTGCGACAGAGCGTGCGGCGAGCCGCGCGGCGCGCGCCGGCGCTGCGTACGGTGGTGATGGGATGCGCGGCCGCGCGTGACGACGGTCCGATCGCGGCGCTGCCGACGGTCGAGCGCGTGGTGCCGGGCGGCGACTTGTTAGGCGTCGCCGAGGCCATCGGGCTCTCCGCCCCGGTGCTGCCGCCTAACGTCCAGACCGGAACCCGCGCATTGCTGCGCATTCAGGATGGATGCGACGAGCACTGCACGTTCTGCGCGACGACGCTCGCGCGTGGCGCGGCCCGGTCTCGAAGCATCGTCGCGCTGGTGGACGAGGCAGAACGTCTCGCGGATCATCATCCCGAGATCGTGCTGACCGGAATACACATCGGGCACTACGGCGTGGACACGGGCACGACGTTGTCGGCGCTCGTCGAGCGACTCGTTCGGGACGTGCCCCGGGTTCGATTCCGACTCAGCTCGCTCGAGGCGACGGAGGTCGACGAGCGACTCGGCGAGCTGTTTGCCGAACCGGATCACCTCGCGCCGCATCTGCATGCTCCGCTTCAATCGGGATCGGACGCGGTCCTCAAGCGAATGGGCCGCCATTGGTACAGGGCAGCTTCCTACGTTGCTGCCGTGGAGCGCATCGCCGCGAGCATCCCCGTGTTCGGGCTTGGCGCTGACGTCATCGCCGGATTCCCCGGAGAGACAGAGGATGACCACAGTTGCACAATGACTGTCGCCGAGTCGCTTCCGTTCACTTACCTCCACGTCTTCCCGTATTCGGTGAGACCGGGCACGGCGGCCGAGCGACTCGTTGGTCATGTCGCCGCCTCGACGATCGAGCGCAGAGCGGCTGAGTTGCGCGCCATCGCCGACCGTTGCGTCGCGGCACACCGTACGCGCCGCCTGGGTGGCGAATGCGACCTGGTTGTCATCGGCACAGCGGCCCGCCGAGAAGGGCTGACGGAGGACTACCTCACGGTCGCGGTCGATCCATTGATTCCTCGCGGAACCCGGTGCCGCGCGCGACTCGATGGCGACGCGTCGCGATTGCTCGGCGTTCCGCTCCAGGCCATCATTCGCTGATGCCCGAGACGCGCCCCACGGTCTACATCGAGACCTACGGCTGCCAGATGAACGTGAGCGATTCCGAGTTGATGCTCGGGCGGCTTACGGACAGCGGCTATCAGGCCGTCGATTCCCCCGACGGTGCGGACGTCATCCTGCTCAACACGTGCGCGATTCGCGACCACGCGGAGCAGCGGGTGATCGGGCGTCTCGGGGAGCTCAAGCGGAACATGAAGCCCGACTCGGTCATGGGCGTGACCGGGTGCATGGCACAGCGCCTCGGGCCGCAGCTGCTCGAGAAAGCGAAGCACGTGAGCCTCGTCGTGGGGCCCGATGGCTATCGCGCGCTGCCGGCGCTCGTCGAGGGCGCGAGGCGCGGCGAGCGCGCCATCGCCACGACGTTCGACCTCGAGGAGCATTACGAGGACTTCACGCCGCGCCGCTTCGACAAGGTGAAAGCGTGGATCCCCGTGCAGCGCGGGTGCGACTACCGATGCACCTACTGTATCGTGCCCACGACGCGCGGGTCCGAGCGGAGTCGGAAGCTCGCGGACGTGGTGGGCGAGGTCGAGCAAGTGGCTGCCGAGGGAATGACTGAAGTCGTTCTGCTCGGGCAGACGGTGAACTCGTACCATGATGGCGAGCGGGGATTCGCGGATCTACTGCGCGCGGTCGGCGCGGTCCCGGGAATTCAGCGCGTTCGATTCACCAGCCCGCACCCTAACGATTTTTCGCCAGCGGTCATCGAGGCGATGGCCGAGGTGGATGCCGTGTGCGAGCACGTGCATCTGCCCATGCAGTCCGGGTCCAACAGTGTCCTCAAGCGCATGCTTCGCCGGTACACGCGCGAGGGTTACCTCCAGTGCGTGGATCGACTGCGTGCGGCGATTCCAGGCCTGGCCCTGACTACCGACGTGATCGTTGGGTTCCCGGGCGAAACCGACGCCGATTTCGAGGAAACGCTGGACGTCGTGCGTGCGGTGGGCTTCGACGACGCGTACACGTTCAAGTTCTCGCCGCGGGATGGAACGCCGGCGACCCGCATGCCGGTCGAAATGACCGTGCCGGACGAGGTGGCGACTGAGCGCCTCGCGCGTCTCATCGATACAGTCCGGCGTGGAGCCAGGGAGCGGAACATGACGCTCCTCGGCGCCAGACGCGAAGTGCTGGTCGAGAAGGGAGCGAGGCGTGGTGATCTGCTCCAGGCGCGCACGCGCGACTTCAAGACCGTGCTGCTGCCGGGCGACGACTCCATGATCGGGCGTTACTTCACCGTCGAGCTGACGGGCACGACCGGCTCGACCTTTACGGGTGCGGTATGTCACAAACGCGAGCGGACACCGTTGCCGATGGCCGGATGAAAAACGCGCTGGAAGAATTGGTGCTCGAGGTGTATGCGCAGCTGCGGACGAAGCACACGGAGTTTTGCTCCTGTGAGCGATGTCACGATGACGTGATTGCCCAGGCCCTGAACAAAGCTAGACCGCGGTACATTGGCGGCTCACCCATCGGAGCTGCCGTCACGCGCGTCTCGCTGTCGAGTGACCAGGCCCGAGCGGAGATCGCCGTGCTGGTCTTCGAATCGATGCGGCGCGTCAACCAGAACCCCCGCCACGGTCCCGAGGACTACGTACCGCTCGGAGCTGGCGGATAGCAGGGAGCACCTGATTGCCGCTCGTCGCCGCTGCGTTCATTGCACACGCCGCCGGACTCCTTCTCGGGTTCGGCGGCTTTTTGTTGGCAGGACTGAGCGTCTCGGCGGCGGGTGCGGCCGTCGCTGTCCTGCGACGGGATGCGCGCGCCGCGGCGCTGGCGCTGCTGGGCGCGGCGGGTGTGCTGCGCGCAACCGCTGCCGCGCGCGCGGACGAGCAGTGCGCGCGCCGCGCGATCGCGCTGAACCCCGAGGCGGACATGACGGTCGCATACACCGCGGTCGTCGAAGCCGATGCTCGCGCGCGGACACGCGTTCCAGCGACGCTCGAGGATGGCGGTTGCCGTGTGCGCGCGAGCCTCCTGATCGAGCGAGGCGAAGCCGCGGCCGGCTCACGCGTCGCGGTTCGCGGCGAGGCGGCGCATGCCGGCGCACTCATCGTCGTTCAGCATGCCACCCTCGTTGTCCTCTCGCGCCCGGGACTCGACAGGCGAGTGCGGGAGCGGGCAGGGCGCGCGATCGACCGCACGTTCGGCACCGACGCCGCGCTCGCCCGGGCATTGCTGATCGCGGACACGCGCACGCTCGACGCGGGCATTCGATCTCGTTATGCGGACGCTGGCATCGTCCATCTGCTCTCGGTCTCGGGCCTGCACGTCGCGATCATCGCCGGCGCGGCCGAGCTGTTGCTGTCCGCGGTCCGCGTGTCGCGCATCGCGTCGGTGTGGCTCGCGCTGATCGTGACGCTCGTGTACATCATCGTCATTGGCGCACCCGCGCCCGCGGTGCGATCGGCCGTGATGCTCGGCGCCAGCGCGCTCTCCCGCCTAACGCAACGACCAACGTCGCCGTGGGCCGGCCTGGCGCTCGGCGCCTGGGCGCCTGTAGTAAACCCGCGGATCATCACCGACCTGGGCTTCCAGCTCAGCGTCGCCGGTCTCGCTGCGCTCATTGCGTCGGGCGCTCTTGCGCGGCGCCTGCTTGCCGGTCGAGTCACCGGGTGGCGACGCGTGCTTGCGCGCGATCTGATCGTGTCCACGCTCGCATCGGTCGTCACGCTTCCGCTCATCGCCTGGACGTTCGGCCGCCTGAGCATCGTTGCGCCGCTCTCGAACCTCGCGGCTGGACCGATCTTCACCGTGCTGCAGCCGACGCTGTTCCTCGCGTTGTTGCTGTCGCCGCTGCGGTTCGCGGCTTCGCTTCCGGCAGATGCCGCGCACGTCATGCTGCGCGCCGTCGACGTCGTTGCCGGTCTGGCGACGCGCATTCCCTTCGCGGCGGTACCCGTTGCACCGAGCCTGGCCACGGTCACCCTGCTCGGCGTGTTGTCGGTGTCGCTGATCGTTGCCTGCTCGAGCGCGGCGGGAAGCGCCTGGGGCGCGCGCGGCTTGATCGGCGCGGCCGCGGCAGCAGCACTCGCTGTGGTCGGGTTCGAGGTAGGTGGTCGCGGAGGCGTGCTCGAGCTTCACATGATCGACGTGGGTCAGGGTGACGCGCTCGCGCTTCGGACTCCGGCCGGCCGATGGGTGCTCTTCGATGCCGGCCGAAGCTGGTCGGGTGGCGACGCCGGGCGCTCGACGATCGTGCCCTACCTGCGACGGCGCGGAGGCGCTTTGCACGCGTTCGTGCTGTCACACCCGCACAGCGATCATGTCGGTGGCGGCGCATCGACGTTGGCTGCGATGCGGGCCAGCGCGTATTGGGATGGCGCGTACGTGACGGGGAGCGATCCCTATCGGGCGTCGCTCGAGGAAGCGGCCCGGCTGCGCATCGCCTGGCATCGCGTTCATCCCGGGGATTCACTGTCGCTGGATGGCGTGCGGATTCGCTTTCTCGCGCCGGATTCGGCGTGGGCCGCTTCCCTCACGGATCCCAATGAGGCGAGCGCGGTAGCGGTGATCCAGTACGACCAGGTACGATTCCTGATGACCGGCGACGCGGAAGCGGGCGAAGAACAGTGGATGCTCGCGCACGACGCGCAGGCGCTTCGCGCCGACGTGCTCAAAGTGGGACATCACGGAAGCTCCACGAGCAGCACACCGGCCTTCCTCGATGCAGTGCAGCCGAAGCTCGCGCTGATCTCGGTCGGTGCCGAAAACACGTATGGTCATCCGAGCCCTGCGGTCGTCCGGTCACTCGTGGAGCGTGGCGTTCAGGTGCTTCGCACCGATTACGCCGGGACCGTTGTCATCCGAACCGATGGCCGGTCGCTCGACGTCGAAGCGGGGGGCGAACGGTGGGCGCGCTGAATCGCATCCTGCACGCAATCGTGGGGCGGCGTGTCGATTTGCCGCCACAACTTGCCGAGCATTTCCCGGAGCTTCGAGCTGCGCGCTACCGGGTTGGGGGCCTGCCGTTGCGCATTGGCGGCTGGAGCTTAGGTGCAACGACGGTGTCAGGATTCACCTTATGGCGCACCGTTTGGGTCGAGCCGAGCTTCCTTTGGGAAGCGGAACTGCTCTTGCACGAAATCCGCCACGTTCAACAGTTTGAGGCCAGCGTGTCCTTCCCGCTGCAGTACGTGTGGGAATCCCTGAGGCGAGGCTACCACGCCAACCGCTTCGAGGTCGACGCGCGGCGTTATGCATCGGCACGACTCGCACGGAGTAGTGCCCCTCCATCAACGCAGGACGTGTAGCCGTGGTCAAGCATACCGCCACTTCCGTCGTCACGATCGAGCGCTTCATCATCGAGCAGGAGCGCCTGCACCCCGAAGCGACTGGTGAGCTGTCGGGGATCCTCTACGATCTCGCGCTCGCGGCGAAGATGATCGCCAATAAGGTCCGTAGCGCGGGCCTGGCCGACATTCTCGGATCCGCCGAGCAGGAGAACGTCCAGGGCGAGGTCCAGCAGAAGCTCGATGTGTTCGCCAACGAGACGATCATCAAGGCGCTCGACCACGGTGGCCGCCTGTGCGCGATGGCGTCGGAAGAGGAGCCGGACATCATTCCGATTCCGGAAGGCTTCAAGTGCGGGAAGTACGTCCTGCTGTTCGACCCGCTCGACGGATCGTCGAACATCGATGTGAACGTGCCCGTGGGCACCATCTTCTCCGTGGTCCGCAAGATCACCCGTGGCGCCCGTGGCGAGATGGAGGATCTGCTGCAGCCGGGCCGGCGCCAGGTGGCCGCGGGTTATGTGATCTACGGATCCAGCACGATGCTCGTGTACACGACGGGGCAGGGCGCACACGGCTTCACACTCGACCCGTCCATCGGCGAGTTCCTGCTCTCGCACCCGGACATCAGGATCCCGGAGCGCGGCCGGTATCTGTCGGTCAACGACTCTTACGAGAACGACTGGGCCGAGCCGGTGAAGCAGCTCATGCGGAGCTATCGCGGGATCGGCGGTGCGCGGAAGCCGTTGAGTGTGCGGTACGTGGGATCGCTCGTCGCCGATTTCCACCGCAACCTGCTCGGTGGCGGCGTCTTCTGCTATCCGGCAAATCGTAGAAGTCCCAACGGAAAGTTGCGGCTTCTCTACGAGGCCAATCCGTTGGCGTTCGTGGTGGAGCAGGCTGGAGGGCTCGCAACCGACGGCCGACAGCGCATCGTCGACGTGAACCCGACGGAGCTCCACCAGCGGACGCCGCTGTTCATCGGAAGCCGGTTCGAGGTCGAGGCGGCGAGCAATATGCTCGCGGCCGAGCGCCCGCTCTCGGCAGCCGTCTAGGCGGCACTTCTGACCGCTACGTCTCGTCCTCAGCAAAAGACCGACGAACGGGCAACGCCGTCGGGTATCGTCGTCGAGCCGGTCTATCGGCCTAACGACGCGCCCGGGGACTACGCGCGCGACCTGGGTGATCCCGGCCGCTTCCCGTTCACACGCGGTGTGCAGCCGACGATGTATCGCGGCCGGCTGTGGACGATGCGGCAGTACGCGGGGTTCGGGACCGCGGCCGAGACGAATCGGCGCTTCCACCATTTGCTTGGCGCCGGACAAACCGGGCTTTCCGTCGCGTTCGACCTGCCGACGCAGATGGGCATCGACTCCGATTCGCCGCGCGCGCTCGGTGAGGTAGGCCGGGTGGGTGTGGCGATCGACTCCGTCGAGGACATGCACGTCCTGCTCGACGGGCTGCCGCTCGATACGGTCTCCACGTCGATGACGATCAACGCGACAGCGGCCGTGCTGCTCGCGATGTACATCGTCGTGGCCGAGGAGCGTGGCATTTCTCGCGAGAAGGTCAGTGGCACGATTCAGAACGATGTGCTCAAGGAGTACATCGCCCGCGGCACGTATATCTATCCGCCCGGGCCCAGCCTCGCGCTCATCGCGGAAATTTTTCGCTTCTGCGCGGCTGAGGTGCCGAACTGGAATCCGATCTCCATCTCGGGCTACCACATTCGCGAGGCGGGGTCGACGGCCGTTCAGGAGCTCGCGTTCACGTTCGCCAACACGATCGAGTACGTGAAACAGGCGCAGGCCGCGGGTCTCGCGGTGGATGTGTTCGCGCCGCGGCTCTCGTTCTTCTTCGCGGCCCACAGCGATCTGTTCGAGGAGATCGCGAAGTTCCGCGCCGCGCGCCGCATCTACGCTCGACTCATGCGCGATCGGTTCGGGGCCAACGACGCGAGCTGTCGAATGCGATTTCACACGCAGACGGGCGGCGTGACGCTGACGGCGCAGCAGCCGCTCAACAACGTGGTACGCGTCGCGGTCCAGACCCTGGCTGCAACGTTAGGCGGCACGCAATCGCTGCACACGAACGGCTACGACGAGGCGCTTGCGCTTCCGACCGCCGACGCCGCGACGCTCGCGTTGCGCACGCAGCAGATCGTGGCGTATGAGTCGGGCGTCGCAAACACCGTCGACCCGCTGGCGGGGAGCTATTTCGTCGAAGCGCTGACGACGGAGATCGAACGACAGGCGACAGCCCTCATCGAGAGGGTCGACGAACTGGGCGGTGCCGAGCGCGCGATCGCGGCCGGGTTTTTCCAGGAGGAGATCGCCCGGAGCGCGTACGCTCAGCAGTTGCGCGTGGAGGCGGGCGAGACGGTCGTCGTGGGGGTGAACCGCTTTGCCGACGACGCCGATCCGCCGTCGATCCCCACGCCGGACTTCTCGGCCCTCGAGCGCGAACAGGTGGATCGCGTTAGGTCTGTCCGCGCGGCGCGCGATGCCGGGCGCGCGGAGGCAGCGCTCGCCGCGATTCGTGCGGCGGCCGCGCCGTACGCGGCCTCGAACGCCACCGCGCGACCGGCTCTGATGCCACTGATCGTCGAGGCCGTCCGCGCGCGCGCGACGGTGGGCGAGATATCGGACACCCTGCGATCGAGTTGGGGCGAATACCGTCCAACTTGAGCGCGGTGTAGGCGCCCGCTATGTTACGGGTTCGCCCCCGCCTTCCTAAGTATCGAATCAATGCCAACTTACGACTATCGTTGCCCTAACGGGCACGATTTCGAACACTTTTTCCGCAAAATCAGCGACGCTGCAACCGAGCTCGAATGTCCCGTCTGTGGAGCGGTGGCGGCTCGACGCGTTTCGGGCGGCGCCGGCCTGGTCTTCAAGGGCAGCGGGTTCTACCTCACGGACTACGGCAAGAACGCGCACCGCAAGGGCGGTTCGGACACGTCGGGCTCCAGTTCTGGCGGCGAGTCGAGTGCGAGTAGTGGCGATTCTGCCAAGAGCGACGCGACCTCGGCGACCGCGCCAAAGTCCGACAGCCCGAGCACGCCCAAGACGGACACCGCGAAGACGACGGATAGCAAGCCGTCCGGCAAGACGAAGGGCGGCGACAGCAAATGACCGCACCTGACCTCATTCGCGACGAGCTGACTCGCGCAGCCCGCGACCTTGGTGCGCCCGATTCGGTTGCGCCGGTACTCGAGCGACCGCGCGACCCGTCGTTTGGCGAGTGGACCACGAACCTCGCCATGACGCTGGCGAAGCCACTCAAGCGAAAGCCGCAGGAGATCGCGCACGATCTGATCGGGCGGATGAACCTGAAGCGCGCGACGGTGAGTGACGCGTACGTTGCCGGTCCGGGATTCATCAACTTCCGGCTCGATGCGGGCACGGTGGCGGGAGGGCTCCGCGACATCGTCATCGCCGACACGCAGTACGGTCACACGAACGTCGGGCAAGGTCAGCACGTCAACGTGGAGTTCGTGTCGGCCAACCCGACGGGCCCGCTGCACGTCGGCCATGGACGTCAGGCGGCGTTAGGCGATGCGATCGCGAGCCTGCTCGAATGGACCGGCTGGGAGGTGACCCGGGAGTTCTATTACAACGATGCCGGCGCGCAGATCACGAACCTCACGCGGAGCGTCCAGGCGCGCATCGCCGAGCTGCGCACTGGGGCGCTCGCGATTCCCGAGGGTGGCTATCACGGCGAGTACATCGCCGAGATCGCGGCCAAGTACGTCGATGCGCATCCGGAGGATCCGGACGGCCGCGACGACGACGCTGTGCGTCGCTTTGCCGTCGCGGAGCTCCGCAACGAGCAGGACATCGACCTGCAGGCGTTCGGCGTCAAGTTCGACAAATATTTCCTCGAGAGCTCGCTGTACACGGACGGCAAGGTCGACACCACGGTTGGTGCGCTCGTCGAGTCGGGGCACACGTACGAGCAGGACGGTGCGCTGTTCCTCCGCACGACCGAGTTCGGGGACGACAAGGACCGGGTCATGCGGCGGAGCGCGGCACGAGGTGGCGACTATACGTACTTTCTGCCGGATGTCGCGTACCACGTGGACAAGTGGGGGCGGGGTTACCGCCGCGCGATCAACGTCCAGGGCGCCGACCATCACAGCACGGTCACGCGCGTCCGCGCCGGGCTGCAAGCGTTAGGCATGGGCATCCCGCAGGGATATCCGGAGTACGCGCTGCACCAGATGGTGACGGTGATGCGCGAGGGCCAGGAGGTGAAGTTCTCGAAGCGCGCCGGCGATATCGTCACGGTGCGGGATCTTGTGGAGTGGGTCGGCCGCGACGCAGTGCGCTATTTCTACCTCATGCTCAAGCCGGAGTCGCAGCTCCGGTTCGACGTGGACCTCGCGCGCACACAGTCGGACGAGAACCCGATCTACCGCATTCAGATGGCTCACGCGCGGATGTGCGGCATCTTCCGCCAGGGTGGCATCGACCCGGCGTCGATCGAGGCGAGCACGGCGGACCTCGCGGTGCTCGACAAGACCGAGGAGCGCGAGCTGGCGAAGAAGCTGGTGGATTTTCCGTCACTCGTGCTGGGCGCGGCCGAGGCGCTCGAACCGCACCGTGTGGCGGCGTACCTGCTGGAAACCGCTGGTCTGGCGCACAAGTGGTACCACGAGCATCACGTGCTGGATCAGCCTGAGCCGCTCCGGACCGCTCGTTTGGTCCTCGCGCGTGCGACGCAGATCGTTCTTCGGAATGCGTTAGGCATTCTTGGAATTACGGCCCCGGAAAGGATGTGAACCAACGGGAACCGGGAACGGGGAACCGGGAACAGAGGCTCCGTGAGGAGTTACGGTTCCCAGTTCCCCGTTCCCGGTTCCCGCTAACCAATCCACCATGACCGTTCTAGTAGTCGGCTCCGTCGCGCTCGATTCCGTCGAAACCCCGTTCGGCAAGGCTGAAGATGTGTTAGGCGGGTCGGGGACGTTCTTTTCGGCGTCGGCGAGCCACTTCGCGCCGGTGCAGCTCGTCGGCGTCGTCGGCAGCGACTATCCCGTCGACAAGCTCGCCCCCTTACGGCAGCGCGGCGTCGACCTGGCGGGACTCGAGAAGGCCGAGGGCGAATCGTTCCGGTGGCGCGGGCGTTACCGCCACGATCTCAACTCCGCGGAGACGCTGGAAACCCGGCTGGGCGTGTTCTCACACTTCCGTCCAAAGATTCCCGAGCAGTTCCGAACCGCGCCCTTCGTATTTCTCGCGAACATCGATCCGCGACTGCAGCTCGACGTGCTCAATCAGGTCGAGAAGCCGAAGCTCGTCGCGTGCGACACGATGAACTTCTGGATTGAAAGCCGTCGTTCGGATCTGTTGGCGCTTCTCGAGCGCGTCGATCTGATCACGCTCAACGATGGTGAGGCGCGACAGCTCACCGAGGAAACGAATCTCGTCAAGGCCGCGCGCTGGATCATGAAGCGCGGGCCTCGCCACGTGATCATCAAGAAGGGAGAACACGGCGCATTCATGTTCACCGAACGATCGGTGTTTTTCGCGCCGGCCTATCCGCTGGAGAACGTATTCGACCCCACGGGTGCGGGCGATTCGTTCGCGGGTGGGTTCATGGGGTACCTCGCGCGCACCGGCCGCATCGACGACGACACCATGCGGCGGGCGGTCGTGTACGGGTCCGCGATGGGATCGTTTGCCGTCGAGCGCTTCTCGATCGAGCGGCTGCTCGAGATCGGAACCGCGGAGATCCGTGAACGACTCACGGCGTTCCGGCG
>Ga0207679_10000793_pt1 | contig 20657 bp, 21 predicted proteins | sample KBSC73metaG_FD_184320 | JGI IMG/M metagenome (GOLD analysis project Ga0207679, IMG submission 184320) | Corn rhizosphere microbial communities from Kellogg Biological Station, Michigan, USA - KBS C7-3 metaG (SPAdes) (version 2) | ecosystem: Host-associated > Plants > Roots > Rhizosphere > Soil ... | reverse complement strand
CAGGGGGCGGACACCCTGAGCATGAAGAAGGCCGTGGAGCAGGCGATGCGGAAGCTCGAGTCTCCGCACGGAAGCAGCAACTAGGCGCCTGCGGTGCGTGGTCAGCCTCGCGCCGCGGCTGCCAGGAGGTAACGCAGCTGCACCACGCCCGAGGGGAGCGTGCGGGCCGACTCGAGCGTGAGGCCATGCCGGCCGGGATTACCGGCGAAGAGCCGGATTCCCGTCCCCAGCAACACCGGGACGATGGAGAGGGTCAGCGAATCGAGGAGACCTCCGGCGAGGAACCCGGTCACCACCTCGCCGCCGTCGGCATAGACGTGCCGGGTTCCGTCCTCGGCGAGGGCGGCCAGCACCTCCGCCGGCTCCCCGGACAGGAACCGCTCGTTGAACCGAGGCGTGCGGGCATTGCGGGTCAGCACTGCCACCCGCCGATCGCCGAAGGGCCAGGCCCCGAAGCCGAGGACGGTCTGGTACGTCTTCCGTCCCATGAGCAGCGTGTCCACCGAAGCGTAGAACGCCGCGTACCCGTGCTCCTCCTGCTCGAAGGGCTTCAGGAAGCCGAGGCCGCCGTCCGCCTCGGCGATGAAGCCGTCCAGGCTCGCGCCGAGGAACGCGGAGACGCGCGGTCGGTCCATGGACTGTGCTTCTACCCGCCCGTCCCCGGGGTGTAGAAGGCCCGACATGCGAGCCATCAACTTCAACGCTGGCCCGGCGGGGCTGCCGCTTCCGGCCCTCGAGCGCGCCCGGAACGAATTCGTCGACTTCCAGGGCTCGGGAATGTCCATCCTCGAGCACAGCCATCGGGGCAAGGAGTACGAGGCGGTCCACGACGAGGCGATCGCGCTCCTGACCCGGCTCCTCGGCATCCCCGACAGCCACCGGGTCCTGTTCCTCCAGGGCGGCGCGTCGCTGCAGTTCGCGATGGTGCCGATGAACTTCCTCCCCAGGGACGGCTCGGCGGACTACCTGCTCACCGGCACCTGGAGCGAGAAGGCGCTCGACGAGGCGAAGCTCCTGGGCAACCCCCGGGTGGCTGCGACGACCATCGGCCCGGACAAGCGCTACACCCGCATCCCCCGGCAGGCCGAGCTCCAGCTGGACCCGAAGGCCGCGTACGTCCACATCACCAGCAACAACACCATCTTCGGCACCCAGTGGCACGCCTGGCCCCAGGTGGGCTCGGTGCCGCTGGTGGCGGACATGTCCTCGGACTTCCTCTGGCGCCCGACCGACGTGTCTCGCTTCGGTCTCATCTACGCCGGCGCGCAGAAGAACCTCGGGCCCTCGGGGGTCACGGTGGTGATCGTCCACAAGGACTTCATGGCCCGCGGGCGAAAGGACATCCCGAAGATCCTCCGCTACACGACCCACGCGGAGAACAACTCGCTCTACAACACCCCGCCCACCTTCGCGGTCTACCTCATGCGCAACGTGCTCGCCTGGATCGACGCGCAGGGAGGGCTGGTGGCGATGGAACGCCGCAACAACGAGAAGGCGCAGATCCTCTACGGCGCCCTCGACCGGATGAGCGACTTCTACCGCGCCCCGGTGGAGGAGGCCGCGCGGAGCACGATGAACGTGGTGTTCCGGCTCCCGACCGAGGAGCTGGACGACCGGTTCGTGGCGGAGGCCAAGATGCAGCGGATGGTCGGCCTCAAGGGCCACCGCAGCGCCGGTGGCATCCGGGTCAGCGCCTACAACGCGGTGAGCCCGGAGAATATCCGGACACTGGTCTCGTTCATGGAGTCATTCGCCAAGGCCAACGGCTGAGGCCCAACCAGGGGAGAGAGAGATGGCTGCAATGCTGCGCGTCGCGCTTCTGCTGCTGTGCTCGCTGGTGGCGTTGCCGGTGGCCGCGAAGGACATCGAGGGAACTCAGGTTCCGGACTCGGTGAGACAGGAGGGGAAGAGCCTGCATCTCATCGGCGGTGGGGTCCGGAGCAAGTGGATGTTCAACGTCTACGTCGGCGCCCTCTACGCCGAGAAACCCACCTTCAACGCCGCGAACCTCATCAAGTCCGAGCAGGTGAAGCGGATGGACCTCCATCTGCTCCGGGATGTGGGGAAGGACAAGATCATCGAGTCGATCCGGGAGGGCTTCGAGAAGAACTCCAAGGCGCAGATGCCTGCGCTGCAAGGCCGGCTGGACCAGCTCGCCGCCGCGGTGCCCGACCTGAAGAAGGGCGATCTGCTCTCGCTCACCTATGTCCCGGAGAAGGGAGTGGTGGTGGGTGGAGTGGCCAAGGAGACGGTCATCCCCGGGAAGGATTTCGGCGACGCCCTGTTCTCGTGCTGGCTGGGCCCGGATCCGGCAGATTCGGATCTGAAGCGGAAGCTGCTCGGCGGCTGAGCCTCGTTTTCCGCTAGGGTGCCGGGCCCCCGAACCTCCGAAGGAGCTGACAGGCACCGTGAAGCGTCACCTCGTTCTCGCCCTGCTCGCCGCGGGCTGCGCCTCGGCGCCGCCCAATCGTCCTGCCCCGCCCCCGATGACCCCGCCGACTCCGCTCGCTCCGGCGCCGGTGCCGTCGGGCCTGGATGCCGCGGCGCTGGACACCTCCGCCAGGCCCTGTGACGACTTCTACCAGTTCGCCTGCGGCGGCTGGCTGAAGGCCACTCCGATTCCCGCGGACCGGAGCACCTGGGGCCGGGGGTTCAACGTCATCGAGGAGCGGAACGAACACACCCTCAAGGAGATCCTCGAGTCCATCGCCGACGGCAAGGCCCCGCAGGGGACGCCCTATGCCAAGCAGCTCGGCGACTACTACGCGACCTGCATGGACGAGTCGAAGCTGGAGAGCGCCCTGCCAGAGCTCCGCACTGCCCTCCGGCGCATCGACCGGCTGGGCACCTCGAAGCAGGTGGCCGCCGAGGTGGCGCGACTCCAGGACGCGGGGGGCAACGTGCTGTTCGGATACGGATCGGCCCAGGACTACAAGGACGCCACCCAGGTCATCGGGATGGTGGACCAGGGCGGGCTCGGATTGCCCGACCGCGAGTACTACCTGAGCGACGCGCCGAAGATGAAGGAGATCCGCGAGGGCTACCGCGCGTACGTGGCGCAGATGTTCAAGCTCCTCGGGGACTCGCCGGCGATCGCCGCGAAGAAGGCCGACCAGGTGCTCGCCCTCGAGACCAAGCTCGCCCAGGCGAGCCTGGACCGGGTGTCGCGCCGCGACCCGAACAACGTCTACCACCGGATGGACCCGAAGGTGCTGGCGAAGACTGCGCCCGGCTTCGACTGGGCGACGTACTTCGCCTCGGTGGGGACGCCGGGGGTCCAGGCGCTCAACGTCACGCATCCGGCGTTCGCGACGGAGGTGGGCCGGCTGGTGAGGAGCGTTCCCCGGGCCGAGCTCCGGACCTACCTCGCCTGGAAGCTGATCTCCTCGCAGATCATCGCCCTGCCCAAGCCCTTCTCCGATGCGGCGTTCGGCTTCCAGAGCAAGTACCTCACTGGCGCGAAGGAGGACCGGCCGCGGTGGAAGAAGTGCGTTGCCTCCTCCGACGCTGCGCTGGGCGAGGCGCTCGCGGTGCCCTTCATCGACCAGACCTTCGGGGCGGATGGGAAGGCGGTGACCAAGGCGATGGTGGAGCAGATCGAGCAAGCCTTCCAGGCGAACCTCGAGCCGCTCTCCTGGATGGACGCGACCACCAAGGCCCGGGCGCGGGAGAAGGCCAAGGCAGTGTTCGACAAGATCGGCTACCCGGACAAGTGGAAGACCTACGACGGCCTGGTCACCGATCGCGGCACCTTCCTCGGCAACCACATGCGGGCGAATGCCTACGAGAACGCCCGCGACCTCCGGAAGATCGGCAAGCCGCTGGACCGCGCTCTCTGGCTCATGACGCCTCCGACGGTGAACGCCTACTACGAGCCGCCGATGAACGAGATCGTCTTCCCCGCCGGAATCCTCCAGCCTCCCTTCTTCAACAAGGACGCCGCCGACGCGGTGAACTTCGGCGCCATGGGCATGGTCGTCGGTCACGAGCTCACCCACGGCTTCGACGACGAGGGGCGGAAGTTCGACGCCAAGGGCAACCTCAGCGACTGGTGGACGCCCGAGTCGGGGAAGGCGTTCGAGGATCGGGTGGCGTGCGTGAAGAACCAGTTCGACGGCTACGTGTCCATCGACGATCTGCACGTGAACGGTGCGCTGACGCTGGGGGAGAACGTCGCGGACCTGGGCGGACTGAAGCTCGCGTTCGCGGCGATGCAGGCCTACGCCAAGGCACATCCCGACCGGGCGGCGGCGCCGAGCCGGTTCACGCCGGAGCAGCAGTTCTTTCTCGGCTACGCGCAGTCCTGGTGCACCAACATCCGGCCCGAGGAAGCGCGCCGCCGGGTGACCGTCGATCCGCACGCACCGCCGAGGTACCGGGTGAACGGGCCGCTCTCGAACCTGCCGCAGTTCCAGCAGGCGTTCGGGTGCAAGGCCGGTGACCGGATGGTCGCCCAGAACCGCTGCGAGGTCTGGTAGCGCCGGTCAGGCCAGGGGAAGGGCCCAGTGGACCCGGGGCAGGGGCCGGAAGCCCTCCCGCGCGTAGAGGTTGGCCGCGCGGGTGTGACTCGCCTCGACCTCGAGCTCGACGGACCGGCATCCTTCGATCCGGGCCGCCTCGAGGGCTGCCCGGAGCAGCGCGGTTCCCGTTCCCCGGCCGCGGAGCTCGGGGAGGACGTACAGCTCCTCGAGCCACATGATGCGACCACCGCGCTCCAGGCTCGACTGGAAGGACAGGTAGGCCACGCCGACCGGACGGCCGCCCTGTCGCGCGAGGAGGATCAACGCCTTGCCGTCGTCGGCGAGGGCGCTCCTGACTGCCCCGCCGAGGAGCTCCGGAGCGAGGGGGATCGCGTGCTCCTCGAGCTGCGCGGCGAGGAGGCCGCAGATCGCGTCGAGCTCGTCGGGGCGGGCGGCGCTGGGCGGGTCGATGGTCATGAGGGGGTCTTGTGTGGCGGGCAGGACTCGACGTGACAACGAAAAGCGTCTGCTGTCCCCCGGGGTCAGCGCGGAAACGAGCGCGCACCCCGGCAGAAGCCACCGGCGGCGCGAGCTACGTCCGGGCTGGCGCCTCGCGCCGCCCTGCCGCCCAAACCGCGATCCCGAGGCAGAGCGTGTTCGCCACGCTGAGCACGAGGGGCGGGAGAAAGAAGAAGCGAATGACCAGCGCCAGCTGGGCGATGTTCGCGACGAGGAAGGCGACGACGAAGGGCCGCACGCGGGCAGGCTCCTGCCGGGCGAGGGCTGCCAGAAGCCAGAGGAGAGCGGCCTCGAGGAGCATGAACACGCTGATGGTGAGTCCGAACCCCTGGTAGAAGTCCCAGTAGGTCCGGACGCTTCCCGCCACGTCGAAACGGAAGGACTTCATGCCTCCGACCACCACCGCGGTCGCTCCGCCTTCCGATGGGGTCCAGGGCATCCCGGCGGAATGCCCGAGGAAGTAGAGGAGGCTCAGGACGGCGGCGATGCGAAGCAGCAGGGGAGTCTTCATCGAGCCGACCGTATCCGTTCCTAGAGCAGGGCGAGCTGATCTCCGGGCCGCTCCGGACGGCGGAAAGTGAGGGGCCGCGCATCGTCCGGCCAGCGGGGCTCGAGCCCCACCTTCCGGGCCTGGGCGGCGAAGAGGGCGGCGATGGCGTCGGCGTACTGGCCCTCCCCGCGCTGACGCAGGCCCCAGGTCGAGTCGTACATCTTTCCGCCTCGCGTCTCCTGGATCCGGTGGAGCACCTTCTCCGCGCGGAGCGGCAGGGCCTCGCGCAGCCGCTCCTCGAACACTGGCCGCACGGAGCCCGGGAGCCGGAGGAGCACGTAGCCGGCGAAGTGAGCGCCGGCCTTCGCCGCCTCGGCCAGGACCCGCGAGACGCCCTCGTCCAGCCCGGGGATGATCGGGGCGATGCTCACGCCCACCCGGATGCCGGCCGCGGCGAGGCGCTCGAGAGTCTGGAGGCGTCGCCGGGGCGTGGCGACCCCGGGCTCGATGGCGCGGGCGAGGTCCTGGTCGTGGAAGGGGAGGCTGATTGCCACGCTCAGGCTCGCGTCGCGGGCGAGCTGCTGCAGGACGTCGATGTCGCGCTCGATGATCGGCGACTTGGTGATGATGCCCACCGGGTTCCGGAACTCGGCGCAGACCTCCAGGCAGCCCCGGGTCAGCCGGAGCGAGGCCTCGAGCGGCTGGTAGCAGTCGGTCACCCCGCTGAAGACGACCAGCTCCCCCTTCCAGGAGGGCTTCCAGAACGCCTCGCGGAGCAGCTCGGGCGCCCGGCGCTTGACGACGATCTGCGTCTCGAAGTCGGTCCCCGCCCCGAAGCCGAGGTACTCGTGGCCGGGCCGCGCGTAGCAGTACGCGCAGGCGTGCATGCAGCCCCGGTAGGGGTTCACGCTGAAGTCGAACCCGACGTCGGGGCTGTCGTTGGTCGCGAGGATGCCCTTGGTGGAGTCGTCCCAGACGTGCACCTGCGCTCGGGGATGGTCCTCCTCGAGGTACTCGACCGCGGTCGGCGCGAAGGGGTTCGGCGGATTGGACCGGGCGCGGGGCTTCACCCGGATACCCTAGGCTGAACGCGCGTTCAGCCGCAAGTTCGCCCCACAGCGCCATCGAGACGTGCTACCCCGCGGTCGGACGCGGACTGCAGGGAGCGCTGGATGGTTGTTTGCGCCAGCCAGGGGATCGTCTCGGTCTGGGCCACCGCTACCAGCGTGCCCCTGAGCCCGACGAACCTCTTCGCCCCTGCCTCCACTCCCGCAGAGTCGATTCACCAGCTGGCGCTGTTCATCCTCCTCGTCTCGGCGGCCATCTTCCTGGTGGTCTTCACCCTGCTGACCTACGCGGTGGTGCGGTTCCGCCGCCGGCCCGGCGATCCTCCCGGCGAGCCGCCGCAGGTCTACGGCAGCCGGCAGATCGAGCTGGCCTGGACCATCATCCCGGTGCTGATCGTGGTGGTGCTCTTCCTCTCCACCTCGCGGGTCATCTTCGAGCTGCAGCACCCGCCGCGCCCGCCCGGGGCAGTGATGGTCACGGCGATCGGCCACCAGTTCTGGTGGGAGTACCGTTACCCGGGGCTCAAGGTGGTGACCGCCAACGAGCTGCACGTGCCGATCAGCGATCCGGCCAACCCCACCCCGACCTTCCTCGAGCTGTGGTCCGCCGACACCGACCACAGCTTCTGGGTCCCTCGCCTGGCGGGAAAGACGGACCTCATCCCCAACCGGCGGAACGAGATGTGGATCGAGCCCCGGGAGCCTGGCCTCTACCTCGGCCAGTGCGCCCAGTACTGCGGCACCCAGCACGCCAAGATGCTCCTCCGCGTCTACGCCCACACTCCCCAGGATTTCGAGCGCTGGGTGAAGGAGCAGGCGAGTCCGGCCAGGGAGGAGCCCTCGGTGGCCCGGGGGCGCCGGATCTTCGAGCAGACCTCCTGCGTGAACTGTCACACCGTCGCCGGGACGTCGGCCAGCGGCCGGTTCGGGCCCGATCTCACGCATCTGATGTCCCGGGAGACGCTCGCCTCCGGGGTGGTGCCCAACAACCGGGAGAGCCTGCGCCGGTGGCTGGAGAACCCCTCGGCGATCAAGCCCGGCGCGCTGATGCCCCCGATGGGGCTCGCTGCCGACGAGCTGGACGCGATGACGGACTACCTCTTGACCCTGCACTGAGGAAGGCGCGTGACCACCGAGTCAGAGACCTGGCCCAGCACGCAGAGCGCGCGGCGCCCCTGGGTCGACGAGCTTCAGCAATGGCTGACCACCGTGGATCACAAGCGGATCGGGATCCTCTACGTGCTCTTCGCCATCCTCTTCCTGGTGGTGGGTGGCATCGAGGCGTCGCTGATCCGGATCCAGCTGATCCGCGCCGACCACGACTTCCTCGCCCCGCAGACCTTCAATCAGCTCTTCACCCTGCACGGGACCACGATGATCTTCTTCGTGGCCATGCCGCTGATGTTCGGATTCGCCAACTATCTCGTCCCGCTGATGATCGGTGCGCGGGACATGGCCTTCCCGCGGCTCAACGCCTTCAGCCTCTGGCTGACCGTCTTGGGAGGATTTCTCCTCTACTACAGCCTGGTCGGAGGCTACGGGCTCTACGGCGTGGGGAGCGCGCCGGACGTGGGCTGGTTCGCCTACGCCCCGCTGACCTCGAAGACCTTCTCCCCCGGCCACAGCACCGACTACTGGACGCTCTCCTTGCTCATCGCCGGCTTCGGGAGCATCGCCACGGCGATCAACATCATCACCACCGTGTTCTGCCTCCGGTGCCCGGGGATGACCCTGGGCCGGATGCCGCTCTTCGTCTGGCTGAGCCTGGCGATGGCCATGCTCGCCATCCTCGCCATCGGCCCGCTCACCGCCGCCCAGGCGATGTTGATGGTCGACCGCTACCTCGGGGGCCACTTCTTCGACACCCAGGCCGGCGGATCGGCCGTGCTGTGGATGCACTTCTTCTGGGTCTTCGGCCATCCCGAGGTCTACGTGCTGGTGATCCCCGCCTTCGGGTTCGCCTCGGAGATCATCCCCGTCTTCTCCCGCAAGGCGATCTTCGGCTACCCGATCATGGTGGCCGCGACGCTGGCCATCGCCTTCGTCAGCATCAGCGTCTGGGCCCACCACATGTTCACCGTGGGGATGACCCCGGCGGGCAACACCTTCTTCGTCCTCTCCACCATGGCGATCGCCGTCCCCACCGGGATCAAGATCTTCAACTGGCTGGCCACCATGTGGGGCGGGAGGATCGAGTTCCGGACGCCGATGCTCTTCTGCGTCGGATTCCTCTTCCAGTTCCTGCTCGCCGGCCTGACCGGGGTGATGCTGGCCTCGGCGCCGTTCAACTGGCAGCTGGGGGGCTCGTACTTCGTGGTCGCCCACTTCCACTACGTCATCGTGGGGGCGATCCTCTTCTGCGCCTTCGCCGCCTTCTACTACTGGTTTCCCAAGGTGACCGGGCGGATGCTCAGCGAGAGCCTGGGCAAGCTGCACTTCTGGCTGTTGGTCATCGGCTTCCACCTCACCTTCGACACCATGCACGTCCCCGGTCTGCTGGGGATGCCCCGCCGCATCTACACCTACGAGGCCGGCCGGGGCTGGGAGGGGTGGAACGCGGTGGTCACCGTCGGCGCCGCCATCCAGGCCGTGGCCATCGGGATCTTCGTGATCAACCTCGTCCGGGCGGCGTTCAAGGGACCGAAGGCGGGGAACGATCCCTGGGACGCCTGGACCCTGGAATGGTCCACCACCTCGCCTCCGCCGGAATACAACTTCGCCACCCTGCCGGTGGTCCGGAGCCGCCGGCCGCTGTGGGATCTGAAGCACCCCGAGGATCCCGACTGGAAGTACGAATGACCCACCTCGCCGGAACGCTGGAGATCGAGCCGACGACCCTGCCTTCCAAGGGCAAGGTGGGGATGCTGACCCTCATCGCCGCCGAGTCGGCGATCTTCGTCATCTTCGTCATCGCCTACCTCTTCTACCTGGGGAAGAGCCTCAGCGGACCGACCACGGCCATCCTCCGTCCGCCGATCTTCTTCACCGTCTGCCTTCTCTCCAGCAGCTTCACCGTTCACCTTGCGGTGGCCGCGCTCCGGGGCGGTCGGCGGGTGCCCTTCCTCGGCTGGTGGGCGCTGACCTTCACCCTGGGGGCGCTGTTCCTGATCGGCACCGGGCTGGAGTGGAAGCACCTCATCGGCGAGGGGCTGACCATTCGCGCCAACCTCTTCGGCACCACCTACTACTCGCTGGTGGGCCTGCACGCGCTCCACGTCCTGGTGGGGCTCCTGCTCCTCGGCGCGGTGACGCTATTCGCCTTGGTCCGGCGAGTGGGTCAGGCCCAGGCCGAGCAGGTCGACGTGATCTCGCTGTACTGGCACTTCGTCGACGCGGTCTGGGTGGTGGTCTTCACCGTGGTCTACGTGGTGGGGCGATGACGATGGAACGGCCATCCCAGGAAGGCCGCACCGTCGAGCTGCCCGCCTCGACACCCTGGCCGCTGGTGAGCGCGCTCGGGCTGGGGATGGTCTTCGCCGGGATGGCCACCAGCCCCGCGGTGAGCGCGGTCGGTGCGGTCCTGGCGGTGGTCGGCGTGGTGGGCTGGTTTCGCGAGGTGTTCCCTCACGAGGTGCACGTGGAGGTCCTGGTCTCCGAGATCCCGCCCCAGCCGGTGACCACGCTGCACCCCGGGGTGGCGGCCTTCGCCGGGGGGACGGAGGAGGTGCCGCGAGCGCTCCTTCCGGTTCAGTTCTACCCGGTCTCGGCCGGGGTGAAGGGAGGGCTGGCGGGCGGGGTGGTGATGGCGCTGCTGGCGATGCTCTACGGGGTGCTCAGCCGGCACGGCATCTGGTACCCGATCAACCTTCTCTCCGCGGGCTTCTTCAGCCCGGAGATGACCCGGAGCACCGAGCAGCTCACACGCTTCCAGCCCGCGATGTTCGCCATCGCGGTGGGGGTCCACGGTTTCACCTCGCTGGTGGTGGGCGTCCTCTACGGCGCGATGCTCCCCATGCTCCCCCGCCGGCCGGTGCTCCTTGGCGGCGTCATTGCCCCGCTCATCTGGTCGGGCCTGCTCTACGGCATCCTGGGCATCGTCAATCCGGTCATGAACAGCCGGGTGGACTGGCTCTGGTTCGTCCTCTCGCAGTTCGGCTTCGGCCTGGTGGCGGGCGTGGTCGTGTCGCGGCAGCAGCGAGTCAGCACCGCCTTGCCGCTCTCCATGCGCGCCGGCATCGAGGCCTCGCGGAGGGAGCACCCCCCATGAGCCGCCGTCCATTCGCCACCCGAACGCCGAGACCACTTGGATCGATCCGTCCCTCGCTTGCCCTGGCGGCCGATCCCGTCGTCACTCCTCCGTCACGTGACGACGGCCACGCTCCGTCGTCGCTCCGAGGCCTCGGCCTCGATTGCGGCGCGATCATCCGGTCGACCCAAGTGGTCTCGGCGTTAGCCGCGGTGCTCCTCGCCGCGGGCTGCTCTCCTCCGGGGCGACCGGTGGCCGCGGCCCCGGAGGGAATTCCGGACCAGGTGACGGACTTCGCGGTCCTCTTCCGGACCCACTGCGCCGGCTGCCACGGTACCGAAGGGCGGGGTGGGGCGGCGCTGGCCCTGGCCGATCCGGTGTACCTGGCGATCGCCGACGACGCGGTGCTGATCGCTGCCATCCGTGACGGCGTCGCCGGCTCGCTGATGCCGGCCTTTGGACGGAGCGCTGGCGGGCTCCTCACCGAGGCGCAGGTGGCGGCCCTGGTGCGCGGCATCCGCAACCAGTGGGCGCGGCCCGACGCTCTGCGCGGAGCGACCGCTCCTCCCTACGCTGCGCCGGGCCCGGGGGACGCCGCCCGGGGAGCCCAGGTGTTCCACACGTTCTGCGCCGGTTGTCATGGGCAAGGTGGCCGGGGCGGACCGAAGGCCAGCGCCATCACCGACCACGCCTACCTCTCCCTCATCAGCAACCAGGGACTGCGGACCACGGTCATCGTCGGACGACCGGAGCTCGGCGCTCCCGACTGGAGGGAGAACGTCCCTGGCCGTCCAATGACCTCGGCGGAGATCGGCGACGTGGTGACCTGGCTCGTCGCCCAGCGTCCGCATCCTCCTCGGCCCCAGGGTCCACGATGACCACTCCCGAGCGCTTCCCCCGGCGGCGATTGCTGGTCAGGCTGGGCCTGCTCTTCAACTCCTTTCTGGCGCTGCTCCTCGCCATTCCCTTCGTCCGCTATCTCTCCTCTCCCGCCCTGCGGGCGCGGAAGGACACCGGATGGGTCTCGCTCGGCTCGCTGGAGCGTTTCCCGACCGGACAGACCCGCCTGGCCACGTTCCGCAATCCGGTCGTGGGGCCCTCGGACGGACCGACCGCGCGCCTCGCGTGCTGGGTGCGCCACATCGAGGCGGACCGGTTCCAGGTCTTCGCCATCAACTGCATGCACCTCGGCTGTCCGGTGCGCTGGTTCCCCCAGTCGAGCCTCTTCCTCTGCCCCTGCCACGGAGGGGCCTACTACGCCGACGGGTCCCGGGCCTCCGGTCCGCCCGAGCGCGGGCTCTTCGAGTACCGCTACCGCATCACCGGAGCCGAGCTGGAGATCGAGGTCGGCGCGCTGCCCACGCCGGGGCTGGCCAGCGCCCGGAGAGGGGCATCGTCGTGCGCCTGAGCGGTCGCATCGGCCGCTGGCTCGAGGCACGGCTCGGCCTCGCCGCAGCAGTCCGCGAGTCGCTGGAGCATCCGGTGCCACGGAGCTCGGCGAGCTGGGCCTACGTCCTGGGGAGCGGGGCGCTGACCATCTTCGCCTTCCAGCTGGTGACCGGGGTGCTGCTGGCGCTGCTCTACGTGCCTTCTGCGGCGGAGGCCTGGAACGGCCTCCAGGAGATGAATCGCCAGATCGCGGCCGGCTGGTACATCCGGGCCCTGCACGGGTGGGGCTCGAACTTCATGGTCGCCGTGGTGCTCCTCCACATGGTGCAGGTCTTCCTCTTCGGCGCCTACAAGTTCCCCCGCGAGCTGACCTGGATCCTCGGCGTCCTTCTCCTGCTGCTCACGCTGGGCATGGCCTTCACCGGTCAGGTGCTGCGGTTCGATCAGGACGCCTACTGGGGTATCGGGATCGGAGCGTCCATCACCAGCCGGGTCCCGGTGCTGGGAAGCACGCTGCTCCAGCTGCTCCTGGGTGGGCCGATCATCGGCGGGGCGACACTCTCGCGCTTCTTCGCTCTCCACGTCTTCGTCGTGCCCGGGATCCTCATCGGCTGCGTGACGCTGCACGTGCTCTTGGTGCTCAAGCTGGGAGTCAACGAGTGGCCGATGCCCGGGCGCATCGTCCGGCGCTCGACGTACCTCCAGGACTACCATCGCCTCACCGAGACCGACGGCGTGCCCTTCGCGCCCTACGCGATCTGGAAGGACATCGCCTTCTCCGGTGTGATGGTGCTGGCGATCATCGTCTGCGCCGCAGTCTTCGGGCCCTTCGGTCCCACCGGTCCGCCCGATCCGACCATCATCCAGACCACGCCCCACCCGGACTTCTTCTTCCTCTGGATCTACGCGCTCCTCTCCTATCTCCCCCCGGCGGCGGAGACCCCGGTGCTCCTCGTCGCGCCGGTGGTGGTGCTCGCGGTGCTGCTCCTGCTGCCCTTCATCGCCGGGGAAGGGGAGAAGAGCTGGCGGAGGCGGCCCGTCGCCGTCCTCTCGGTGGTGCTGGTGGCCGTGACGCTCGGCGCGCTGACCCACCTCGGTCTGCACACGCCCTGGAGCCCGGAGATGGATGCGTGGAGCAGCGAACCCATCCCCGACTCGGCGCTCGCCGGCCGCACCGCGCTGCAGCGTTGGGGAGCGGTGGTGTTCCAGGCCAAGCAGTGCCGGAACTGCCATGCGCTCGGCGGCCGCGGCGGCCATCGCGGACCGGCGCTGGACGACGTGGCAGTCACCCTCACCTACGACCAGCTGGTTCGCCAGGTCATCCAGGGCGGCGGGAACATGCCCGCCTACGGGAAGAACCTCAGTCCGGCGGAGACCACTGCTCTGGTCGCCTTCCTGGAAACCCTGCACCCGCCGGGGCAGGCCCGGGCGCGCGATCTCTCGCTGCCGGCGGTGGCGGGGAGCGAGCGCTGAGCCGTGCACGCACCGCACCGGTCGATGGCTCTGGAGCTGCTGGTGATCGGCGGGCTCCTTCTGCTCGCTCTGGTGGGGGTCCGGGGCTGGGTGCGCCGACGACGTGCCCGGCCGCTCCCCGGATGGCGGCTCGCCGCGTGGCTCGCCGGGCTGGGCCTGGTGTGGGTCGCCACCGCCTCGCCGCTGGCCGGGCTCGACCGAGTGCTCCTCACTGCTCACATGCTGAAGCACCTGGTGCTGATGACCGTGGCGGGACCGCTGCTCCTCATCTCCGAGCCGATCGCGCTGCTCGGCTGGGGCCTCGGTGGTGAGCGGGCGCGGGTCCCGGCGGTGCTGGCCGCGTCCGGGCGGGTGTTGACTCACCCGGTGCTCTGCTGGCTGGCGGGAACGGCCACCGTCCTGGCCTGGCACGTGCCGGCGGCGATGTCGCTGGCCATGCACTCGGCAGCAGGCCACGCGGCGCAGAGCGCGAGCTTCCTCGCCGGTGGGCTTCTCTTCTGGTGGCCGGTGGTGCAGCCCTGGCCGGCGCGACCGCACTGGCCGGCGTGGATGGTGCCCCTCTACCTGCTCCTGGCCACGCTCCCCTGCGACGCGCTCTCGGCCTTCCTCGCCTTCTGCGGGCGGCCCGTCTACACGGCGGCGCTGTGGGCCGCGGCGCCGGAGCAGCTCCTCGGAGATCAGGAGCGCGCCGGCGCCCTGATGTGGGTCTGGGTGACGCTGGTCTATCTCGTTCCCGCGGTGTGGCAGGTGCTCCGGCTTCTCGGCCCGACGGCTCGATCAGAACCCGGTCACTGCCCCGGCGGGACGAAGCTGTCCTGGTAGCCCTTGTCCTCGACGGCCAGCGCGGCGGCGGTCGTCTTCAGCGGCAGCGTGGTGTCGAGCATCACCGCCAGCTCGTCGGTGCGGGTGTGCCCGATGCTGCCCTCGTACGCCCCGGGATGTGGCCCGTGCTGCACGCCTGCCGGATGGTGGCTGATGCTCCCCGGCCCGACGCCGCGGCGGCTGGTGAAGTTGCCGCGCGCGTAGAGGATGAACTCATCGCAGTCGACGGAAGCGTGGGGGTACGGGCAGGGGATGGCCTCCGGGTGGAAGTCCACCACCCGGGGCACGAAGCTGCACACCAACGCTCCGCGGGCGGCGAAGGTGCCGTGCCACGTCGGCGGCAGGTGCACCAGGCCGGCCCGCGGCTGGAAGTTCAGGATGGGGAAGGCCCAGGGATAGACCGTGCCGTCCCAGCCCACGATGTCCAGCGGAGACTGCGAGTAGCGGAAGCCGTGGAAGGCCTGGCCCTTCTTCACCACCAGCTCGCGGATGTCCTCGTCCATCGGACCCTTGAACTCGGGGCGCTTGAAGTCGCGGTGGCTGTACGGAGCATCCATCCGGAGCTGCCCCACCTCGTTCCGCCACTGCCGCGGCAGGTGCAGTCCGCCGTTCAGCTCCATCCACAGCCAGGACTGCGGTCCGGCATCGGGGATGAACCGCTGGATCATCCCCCGGGGCACGAAGAGGTAGTCCTCGGCGGCGAACCGCACGTCCCCCAGCGGCGTGCGCAGCGTGCCGCCTCCCTGCTGGATCCAGAAGAGCTCGTCCGCGTCGGCGTTGCCGAGGTAGACCGGGTCCGGCTTGTCGGGGAAGAGGATCCCCAGCGTCACGTCGGCGTTGAAGAGCAGTGGAGTGCGCGCGTCGACCGGCGCGCCTCCCTTCCGCGGCATGTCCTGCGTCTTGTAGTGGCGCTTGGCCAGCCGCCGGCCCTCGGTGGCGTCCTTGGCGATGGTCCACCCGTGCTTGGCCTCGCTGAGCCGCTGGGTATGCGGCGCCCGCTGGTGATAGGCGATGGTGTACGGGCCCTCGAAACCTTCCTGGGTGAAGCACTCCTCGAAGGCGAGCTCGCCGCCGGGCAACCGCAGCTGGATGTGGTGCTTCCGGGGGATGGTTCCAAAGGTCAGCCGCTCGATCATCGCTCCGCTCCTAGGCCCGGCCGGTCGCCTTCTGCTCGCGCTCGATGCTCTCGAACAGCGAGCGGAAGTTTCCCGCGCCGAACCCCTTGTCACCCTTGCGCTGGATGACCTCGTAGAAGAACGGGCCGGCATCCCGCTGGCCGTAGAGGCTCGCGGCGTCCTTCATGAAGATCTGGAGCAGGTAGCTGTGCTCCTTGTTCCCGTCGATCAAGATGCCCAGCCGGCGCAGATCGTCCGGGTTCTCGTCGATGCGGCCGATCCCGAACACCTCCAGACGCTTGCCGAGCTGGTCGTAGTAGCTGTCCGGGGTCTCCATGAACTGGACGGCGCGGGTCTTCAGCATGCCCTCGACGGCGGGGATGATCGACTCCACTCCCAGGGCCAGGTGCTGGATGCCCTCGCCGCGGTTGTCCTCGACGAAGATGTTGATCTGCGAGGCCTTGAAGTTGGGACGGGCCGGCTCGTTGTTGGCGAACTTCACGCCCGACTCCGGATCCCACATGACCGTGGAGCGCAGGCCCGAGCCCTTCTCCAGCTTGTCCTTCGCGTCATCGGTGTGGAACTCGATCTTCCAGAAGGGCTCGAGCCCCAGCACGTTCTCCATCCACATGATCGCCGGCATGAGCGTGCGGAAGTTGGAGGTGACGTGATCGATCCGGTTGAAGCCAAAGCGGTTCTGACCGCCGGTGGGCTTCTCGTGGAAGATCATTCCCGGGAACAGCGGCCGGTACCCGTCGCGCTGGGCGAACCGGAAGGTGGAGTCTCCGAACGGTGTGGTGACGGAGAACCACCGCAGCTGCCCGCCGCGGCCGTCCCTGGCCGTCTGGATGTCCTCCATGAGCGTCGCTCCGCGCCGGTCGAGGAGCTGGAAGGTCCTCTCCACGTCCTTCACCGCGAAGGTGAGCGTCCCCACGCCGTCGGGGTGCTTCTTCAGCCAGCGGGAGGCCCGCCCTCCCTCGCCGCGGGGCTGGCTGACGACCAGGGCGATGTCGCCGGCCTGGAACACCAGGCTCTGCTGCTTGCCGCGCGCGGTCAGATCGGGATCGCTCCCGCCGATCTCCTTGAAGTCCATGCCCTGCGTGTAGAAGCGGCGGCTGCGCTCGAGGTCGTGCACGTACCAGTGCGCCGATTCGATGCCGAGGAGTCCGAGGGAGTCTTTCTGGGCCATGGTCTCTGTTCCTTGCTTATCGCGGCGCGTGCTCCGCGTCCGGCTGGCGATCCGGATGGGCGGCCTGGAAGGCGGGCAGGGCCTCGCATGCCGCCTCGACGCGAGTGAGGGTGGGGTAGGGCGTGAGATCGACCTTGAAGCGACGCGACGCGTAGAGCTGGGGGATCAGGCAGCAGTCGGCGATCGATGGCGCGTCACCCACCGAGAAGCGCCCGGCGGTGCGGGAGGTCTCCTCCTCCAGGGCGGTCAGCCCGCGGGCGTGGAAGAGCTGGATCCAGCCCTTGTCGTCTCCGCCGAAGGCCTTCACCTGACCGAGCACGAACGGCGTCTGGAAGGGCTGGATGCTCGAGTTCACGATCTCCGCGAGCTGACGTGCGCGCGCCCGCAGCCAGGGGTCGCTGGGGAGCAGCGGCGGCGAGGGGAAGCGCTGGTCGAGGAAGTCGATGATCGCCAGGCTCTGGGCGAGACGCCGGATGGCCCCCCCCTCGTGCCACTCCAGCAGGGGCACGGACTCCAGGAGGTTGAGGGCGCGGTACGGCTCCCCGTGCTGGTCTCCCTTCAGGAGGTGCACCGCCTGGTAGTCGTAGGTCACGCCCTTGAGCGCGAGCGCGATGCGAACCCGCCACGTGCACCCGCTGCGCCAGTAGCCATAGAGCTTCATTCGACTGCCCTCACCGTCTGGGAGATGCGGCCGAAGAGGCTCTTGCCCGCCGCATCGAAGGTCTCGATCTCGATCCGATCGCCCACGCTCATGAACGGGGTGCTCGGCTTGCCCTGCTCGATGGTCTCGATCATCCGGCGCTCCGCGAGACAGCTGATACCGCGGGCGCGCTCCTCGTTGCTCACCGTCCCGCTGCCGAGCAGCGTGCCGGCGGTGAAGGCGCGGGTCTTGGCCACGTGCTCCAGGAGCTGGAAGAAGGAGAAGTGCATCTCCGGGCCGGCCTCGGTGTCCCCCACCACGCGGCCGTTGAGCGTGGACCGCACGCGCACGTGGGCCCGTCCGTCGCGCCACGCTGGCCCGAGCTCGTCGGGCGTCACGGCGAAGGGGCCAAAGGCGGTGGCAGGTTTGCTCTGGAAGAATCCGAAGCTCTTGGCCAGCTCGGCGGGGATGAGGTTGCGCAGGCTGACGTCGTTGCACTGGGTGACCAGCCGGATGTACCGCCCCGCCTCTGCCGCCTTGGTCCCCCGGGGGACGTCGCCGACCACCACGACGATCTCCGACTCGAAGTCCATGCCCCAGGCGGGGTCGGGGAGGACGAGGTCCTCGGTGGGCCCGATGAGGACGCCGGAGCCACCCTGGTACACCAGCGGGTCGGTCTCCAGTGTCGGCGGGGGCTCGGCGCCCCGAGCCTTGCGGACCAGCCGCACGTGATTCAGGAACGCCGAGCCGTCCACCCACTCGTAGGCGCGGGGCAGGGGCGCATGAAGCTGCCGGACGTCGAGGGGCTCGGCGTCGATCTTCCCCGCCTCCAGCCGCTCGGACAGGGCGCGGAGCCCCGGCTCCGTGGATTCCCAGGCGTCGAGCGCCGCCTGGAGCGTGCGCGCCACGTCGTGGGCGCGGACGAACGCACCACCATCGCGGCGGACCACCACCAGCGCACCGTCCCGGGTTCCGTCTCGAAGGGTCGCCAGCTTCATGGGGTGGCCCCGGGCTTTTGTCCGTCGAGGTGGAGGGTGTCAAGGCACATCGCTTCTCCGAGCGCCTGGCGCAGCGTGAGCGCGTCGTGCACCGCGTGCCCGCCGATGTCGTTGTTGAAGAACACGTAGGCGTCCAACCCCCGCCCCCGGGTGCGGAGGAGGTCACGAGCGACCGGGTCCAGCTCGCGAGGGCCGTACCGTCCTCCGTACCTGGCGCCCGCGCCGTGAAAGCGCAGGTAGCGGAAGCCGCCGGTCAGTCGCGGTGGCGGCAGCGGGACCAGGTCGTGCTCGCAGAAGGCGGCCCCGTGCGCCTCGAGCACCGCGCAGGTCTCGGGCAGGTACCAGCTCGGCTCGCGGAACTCGACCGCGTACCGCACCCCCCGGGGCAGGGCGGCGAGGAACGCGTCGAGCCGCGGGAGGGCGTCGACGTCGAACCGGGGTGGCAGCTGCCAGAGAACGACGTCGAGCTTGGGCCGGAGCGGCGCGAGCGGGGCGAAGAAGCGCTCCAGGGCCTGGGCCGGGTCCTTCAGCTTCTTCATGTGGGTGATGTACCGGCTCCCCTTCACGGCGAAGACGAAGCCGGGCGGGGTGCTCCGGCGCCAGCGCTCGGCCGCCGTCGCGGTGGTGAGGCGGTAGAAGGTGGCGTTCAGCTCCAGCGTTCCGAACAGGCTCGCGTAGCGCTGCAGCCAGCGACCGGTGCCCAGCCCCGGCGGATAGAGCACGTTCCGCCAGTGCCGGTAGAGGTATCCGCTGGTGCCGACGAGGACGCGCGCCATGGGGTCCCTACGGTAGCCACCCGCGGAGCGGCGCCCGGGCCCATCTGTCCGCCCGCGAGCACTGCCGTCGGTCTGCCGGTGCGCGCCTGCTTGCCGCTCCAGCCCCCCGGGTCGACCCTCCCCCGGGCTGCGAGGGAGGCGGGGCGGATGGGTTGGCCGGCGAGGGTGGGATGGGCTGTGGTCGGGCTCGGCCTGGGTGGCTGCGGTGACGGCGCGGGCGCCGGGCCGGTGCACGAACGCTCCCGGCCCTCGCCGGTGGTGATCGCCGCCAGCTGCACGGTGGACGGAGTGAGTGTCGAGGTCGAGCGTGGAGTGGAGGGCGGGTTCGGCGGGGAGACCCCGTGCAGCTACTCGGGCCGGTTCGTCTCAGTCTGGCGCGCGGTGTACGAGGAGCGCTGGGGCCGCGTTCCGCTGGAGTCCTGGACGGTCCGCATCCGCGCCCCGGAACGGGTGGATGCGGTCGGGCATGCGGGTCTGGCCTGGTACGACGAGCAGCTGATCGAGCTCAGCCAGCTCCACTTCGAGTTCCTGCCGCACGAGCTGCATCACGCCGGCCAGGGGAAGGCCTCCACCGATCACCGCGGCTGGTGCGCGGACTTCGTGCCCTGGGAGCTGGAGCGGCACATCCAGGACGAGCGCGCGCAGCTCGGGTGCGACCCCTGAAGCGGCTTGAACGCCGGAAGCGCTCGTAGTACCTCCGACCGGCCGTTCGCGGGAGTAGCTCAGTGGTAGAGCATCGGCTTCCCAAGCCGAGGGTCGCGGGTTCGACCCCCGTCTCCCGCTCTCTGTAAGGCCTCGGCAGCGCTCACGATTTCGGGTGACGCGGTCGAGGCCTTCGAGTGTCCGGCGTCGGAGTGAAGCAAGGGGTGAAGCAAGGATTCCCCGGACGCGGGCTCCGGCGCTGGGATCCCGAGCTGGAGCTTCGCGAACTGCCGGGCTTCGTGGTCGGGCGCGAAGTGACCGTACCGTCCCGTCGTCATCGTCACGTCGGCGTGTCCGAGTGCCCGCTGGACGATGATCGGGTCGACACCGGCCCCGAGGTAGAGCGAGGCGGCCGTGTGGCGCAGGTCGTGGAAGCGAACCTTCCGCCGGACGGGCACCGGCCAGAGGATCACCTTGTGCTCCGGGCACCGGCGCTGCTCCTGGTCGGGGTGTCGCTCACGGTGCTTGCATCCGTGCTTCCGGCAGCGGTGATCGAAGCCGTTCACGAGTCCGGCCCGGGCCAGTGCGCGGCGAAGCACCATCTGGAGCTTCGCGTCACCGCGCATCATCTGGCCGTCGGCCCCAGGGAACACGAGGTCCGACTTCGAGGCATCGACAGCCCAGCGAAGATAGGGGCGTAGCTCGGGGTGAATGGGCACATACCGTGTTCGCCCGCTCTTCGTCGTCCGCCGCGAGCCGCTCCGGGAGACCTTGATGTAGCCGACCTCGAAGTCGATGGCCTCCTTCCGGAGCGCTACCAGCTCGCCCTTACGCAACCCGCCGAAGATGGCCGTCGCGAAGAGGGGACGCCAGTGCGGGTCCAGCTCCTCG
>Ga0207679_10000791_pt1 | contig 20697 bp, 22 predicted proteins | sample KBSC73metaG_FD_184320 | JGI IMG/M metagenome (GOLD analysis project Ga0207679, IMG submission 184320) | Corn rhizosphere microbial communities from Kellogg Biological Station, Michigan, USA - KBS C7-3 metaG (SPAdes) (version 2) | ecosystem: Host-associated > Plants > Roots > Rhizosphere > Soil ... | reverse complement strand
CGGAGTCGCGGACTGGGCTGCGCTCGCCTCCGCCTCGGCTGCCCGACGGGGGCGAAGGATGGCGTCCCCGACCGGTGCACCGCCCGTGGTCTCGATGCGGAAGCGGTGCGGCTCGCCCTTCCAGAGAAGGTTGTGGAGCCCGCCGATGAAGCGGAATCCGTCCGCCTGTAGGTCGATGTCGACCCTCCCGGTCCGCCAGGAGACCCGGCGCGTCCCCCGGACAGCCAAGGTCAGACCCTCGAGCGAGACCTCGCCCTCGGTCTCCATCGCGCCGGACTCGAGCAGTCGGCGCGCGCTGCTGGCGGTGTGCCTGAGGACCAGCTGGATCGGCCGGTCCAGCTCCTCGGCGTCGCGGCGCCATGTGCCTTGCAGGGCTTCGGTGAAGTCCACCGCTCCCTTCGCGGAGAGCCGTCTGGCCCAGTCGGGCAAGAGCATCAGCGCCTCGGCGCGCGACGATGTCATCACGACAGCGACCTCCCCTTGGTCACAGCAGGGGAGAGCAGACCACTTTGGGGGCGTGGGTTGTCAACGGACGTACCGAAAGTGAACCCAGGAAGCGCGAAGCCGGCGGGTGCCGCGGTGCGGAATGGCAGTGAGTCCCGCGTGTTGCGGGCCCCGGGGCGGGAGCTACAGTCCGCCGCCCGCACAACCCCAGGGAGAAACTTCTGAACATCGACATCCGTGCCCTGACCGAGCGGGTCCGGGACGAGAGCGCGTTCGTGGACCTCCTTTCCGCCGAGGCGGGGAAGGTGATCGTGGGTCAGCGTCAGATGATCGAGCGGGTTCTGATCGGCCTGCTCTCCAACGGGCACGTGCTGCTGGAAGGAGTGCCCGGGCTGGCCAAGACGCTGACCGTGAGGACCTTCGCCGACGGGATCAGCGCCCGGTTCCAGCGCATTCAGTTCACGCCCGACCTGCTCCCCGCCGACCTGGTGGGGACGATGATCTACAACCAGCAGTCCGGTGAGTTCACCGTCCGGCACGGGCCCATCTTCGCCAACGTCATCCTGGCCGACGAGATCAACCGCGCTCCGGCCAAGGTCCAGTCCGCGCTGCTCGAGGCGATGCAGGAGCGGCAGGTGACCATCGGCGAGCACAGCTATGCGTTGCCGAGCCCGTTCATCGTGCTCGCCACCCAGAACCCCATCGAGCAGGAGGGGACCTATCCGCTGCCCGAGGCCCAGGTGGACCGGTTCATGCTCAAGGTCGTGGTGGGCTACCCGACCCGCGACGAGGAGCGGGTCATCATGGACCGGATGGCGGGAGTGGAGGTTCCCCGGGCGACCCCGGTCGTGAGCCCGGATCAGATCGCCCGGGCCCGGGAAGTCGTTCATCAGATCTACGTGGACGACAAGGTGAAGGACTACATCCTGGACATCGTCTGGGCGACCCGGGAGCCCGAGCGCTTCGGCTTGTCCGATCTCCAGGACGCGATCGACTTCGGGGCCAGTCCCCGGGCGACGCTGTTCCTGTCGCTCGCGGCCCGGGCCCACGCCTTCCTCCGCCACCGGGGGTTCGTGACCCCGGAGGACGTCAAGGCGGTGGGGATGGACGTGCTCCGGCACCGGGTGACCCTCACCTACGAGGCGGAGGCGGAGGAGCTCACTCCGGAGCAGGTGGTGCAGCGGGTGTTCGACAAGGTCGAGGTTCCGTAGGTCGTTTCCGATGCTTCCCCGGGAGCTCATCCGGCGGATCCGCCGCCTGGAGATCGCCACCCGCCAGGTCGTCTCCGCGCTCCTGGCAGGCCAGTACCACTCCGTCTTCAAGGGACGGGGGATGGCCTTCAGCGAGGTGCGGCCGTACCAGCCGGGCGACGACATCCGCTGGATGGACTGGAACGTCACCGCGCGCACCAGCTCGCCCCACGTGAAGGTCTTCACCGAGGAACGCGAGCTCACGGTGGTGCTCCTGGTGGACGTCTCCGCGTCCGAGGAGTTCGGTTCACGAGGGACGCGCAAGTCGGAGATGGCGGCCGAGGTCGCGGCGCAGATCGCCTTCTCCGCGATCGCGAACAACGATCGCGTGGGCCTCCTCCTCTTCTCCGACCGGGTGGAGAAGGTGATCCCGCCCCGGAAGGGCCGGAAGCACGTGCTCCGGCTGGTGAGCGACATCCTCTCCTTCCGGCCCGCGGGGAAGGGGACGGACCTCTCGCTCGCCCTGGGATGGCTGAGCAGGGTGACGAAGCGGCGGACGGTGCTCTTCGTCGTCTCGGACTTCCTGCTCGACGGCTACGAGGCGCCGCTGCGCACCGCGCGGATGAAGCACGACGTCATCCCGGTGATCCTCAGGGATCCGATGGAGGAGGCGTTCCCCGCGCTCGGCCTGGTGGAGGTGGAGGACCCCGAGACCGGCGAGCGCGCGCTGGTGGACAGCTCGTCGCCGATGGTGCGCCGCGCGTTCCAGGCGGCGGTGGCCCGGGGGAAGGCGGAGCGAACGCGGGTGTTCCGCAAGCTGGAGCTGGACTCGGTGGAGCTCCGCGCCGGCGAGGACCACGGCGAGGCGCTGGTCCGCTTCTTCCGCGCCCGTGCCCGGAGACTCGCGGCGTGAGCACCCGGCGTGAAGCGAAGGTGCTTGACTCCTCGGCGGTGGCGTCGAAGGTGTTTGTCGGGCGGCCTCAGGCGCGCCTCGTGCTTCGGGCGGTGGTCGCTCTGCTTCTCTGTCCCGTCGCCGCGTGGGCCCAGCCAGCGAGCGGTGCCTCCCCGGCCGCAGCGGCTCCGGCGACCGAGACCTCCGCCGACGCGGGTAGCGAACGCGCCGTCGAGCCGCTCTCCGTCGACCGGCAGGTCATCCCCGAGGCGGTCCGGCTCGGCGAGCCCTTCGTCTACCGGATCACCCTCCACCATCCTCCCGGACAGCGATGGGACCTCCGGACCCCGCGCAACCTCGGCGGCTACGAACTCCTGGAGCAGAGCCGGACGCGCTCGGACGGAAAGACCGAGAGCACCACCACCTATCTCCTCAAGATGGCGCTCTTCGAGCTCGGCGGCCACGTGCTGCCCACGCTCACCTTCGACGTGCTGGACGCCAGCGGCGCCGGCGTGGCCCGCATCGATGGGCCGGACATCGAGGGGAAGAGCAGCCTGCCCAAGGACGCCGATCAGCTCGGGGCCAAGCTGCTGGACATCAAGCCCAACGAGGACGTCCCGGTCCGGAGCTGGCGGCTGCTCTGGTGGCTCGCCGGCGCGCTCGCGGCCGCCGCGCTGGCCTGGTTCGCCATCCGCGCCTGGCGGAACCGGCCGCGCCGGCTCGCTCCGGCCGCGCCTCCGCTCCCCCTCGAGGCCCGCACCCTCCAGGCCCTCTCCGCTCTCGAGGCGGAAAGCCTGCCCCAGCGGGGTCTCCAGCGCGAGTTCCACTTCCGCCTCAACGGGCTCGTTCGTGGCTACCTGGGCGAGCGGTTCGGGTTCGACGCGCTCGAGTGCACCAGCGGCGAGCTGCTCCGGGAGGTGGAGCGGCGCTCCCTCCCCGGAGTGGAGCCCGACCCGCTCCGCGCCTTCGTGGATCAGTGCGACGTCGCCCGCTACGCCCGCGGCGAGATCCCGGTGCCCGCCTGCGCCGCTGCGCTCGCCTTCGCGCGCTCCCTGGTCGAGGCGACCCGCCCGGGACCGTCCCCGCCCGTTCCGCCAGCGCAGGAGCGGGAGGTGACGCGGGCATGACGCCCTTCACCTGGAAGAGCCCGGAGGCGTTCTGGCTCCTCCTGCTCGTCCCGCTGGTCGGCGGCTGGTCGATCTGGACCGCCCGGCGCCGGGTCGCGGCGCTGCGCTACCCCGTGGCGCGGGTGCTGGCCAGCGGAGGTGCCGGCCTGCGCGGAGCGCTGCGCCGGGGGCTGCCTCTGCTCCGGATGGCGGCGGTGGCCCTGGCGGTGGTGGCGCTCGCCCGGCCCCAGACCGTGGGCGCGCGGGTGAGGGATCTCTCCGTCGAGGGCATCGACATCATGATCGCCCTCGACCTCTCCACCTCCATGGAGGCCGCGGACTTCCGGCCCAACAACCGGATCTACGTGGCCAAGGAGACCCTCAACGAGGTCATCTCCAGCCGGGTCAACGATCGCATCGGGCTGGTGGTCTTCGCCGGCGCTGCCTACACCCAGGCTCCGCTCACCCTCGACTACGGGGTGCTGCGAGAGGTGGTGAAGCAGCTCCGCACCCGCGTGCTCGAGGACGGAACCGCCATCGGCGACGCGCTCGCGGTCTCGCTCAACCGGCTCCGTGACTCCGACGCCAAGAGCAAGGTGGTGATCCTCATCACCGACGGCGACAACAACGCGGGCCGCATCTCGCCGCTCGATGCAGCGGCCATGGCCAAGGCGCTCCGCATCCCGGTCTTCACCATCCTGGTGGGCAAGGGAGGCAAGGTCCCGTTCCCGGACGGCACCGACCTCTTCGGAAACCCCAGCTACCGGGATCTGGAGATCGCGGTGAACCCCGCGCTGCTCCAGCAGATCGCGAAGACCACCGGCGGTGAGTACTACCGGGCCACCGACCGCGAGTCGCTTCGCGCCGGCCTGAGCGCGGTCCTCGACAAGCTGGACAAGAGCAAGCTCCTCGAGGGCGGGGCGAGCGCCAACGCGAAGGAGGAGTTCCCGCCCTTCCTCCTCGCGGCGTTTTTCTGCGCCGGGCTGGAGCTGCTCCTCCGCTCCACCGCGCTCCGGGTGTTCCCGTGACCGAGCCGAGCGCCTGGCACTTCACCGTGCTCGGCTACCCGGTGGGCCTCGGCGCCCCCGAGTGGCTGCTGCTGGGGCTCGTCGCGCTGGCGGTGGGCGCGGTCGCGGCGTTCGCAGCGCTTCGCCGTCGGTCGCGGGTGCGGGGGCTCCTGGGCGAGCGGCTGGGAGACAGCCTCGCTCCCGGCATCGAGGTGGGCCGGCAGGTCGTGCGCGCGGCTTCCACCGCCCTGTCGCTGCTCCTCTTCTCCCTGGCCTTGAGCCAGCCGCAGTGCGGGAGCCGCGCCGAGCTCACGAAGAAGCGCGGCATCGACGTGGTGGTCGCGCTCGACGCCAGCAAGTCGATGCGCGCGCGGGACGTCCTCCCCAGCCGGCTGGAGCGGGCGAAGCTCGAGCTCTCGACCTTGCTGGACGAGCTCAAGGGCGACCGGGTGGCCATCGTCGCCTTCGCCGGGGACGCCTTCGTCCAGTGCCCGCTCACCTCGGACTACGCCGCGGCCAAGCTCTTTCTCCGCGCCATCGACCCGGACCAGATGCAGGAAGGGGGGACGAACATCGGTGCGGCGCTGGCCACCGCGCAGAAGGTGCTCGAGGGCGCCGACCGGGGGGCGAAGGACCGGGTGGTGGTGCTGCTCTCCGACGGGGAGGACCTCTCCGGAGAGGTGGGCGAGGCGACCGACGGGCTCAAGTCCTCGGGAATCAAGGTCTTCACCATCGGCATCGGGAGCAGCGGAGGTGAGCCGATCCCGGTGCTCGACAAGCACGGCGACCGCACCGGCTACCTCAAGGACCCCTCCACGGGTCAGACGGTGCTCAGCCGGCTCGACGAGGCCGGGCTGGAGTCCATCGCCCAGGCGACCGGCGGCGAGTACTTCCACCGGACCGGCGCGGTTGCCGTCCCCGAGGTCGCGGCCCGCATCGACCGGCTGCAGAAGACCGAGCTCGAGAGCCGGATCACCGTCCGCTACGACGAGCGCTTCCAGTCCTTCCTCCTGCCGGGCCTGCTGCTGCTGGTGGTGGGAATGGCCGCCGGGTCGACCTGGCGAAGGCGGGGCTCCGGCGCGGCGCTCGGGATGGCGCTGCTCCTCGCGGCGCCGGCACAGGCGCTCGGCCCGTTCGAGGCCAACCCTCCGGCGGTGGACCGGGGGCTGAAGGCCTACGACCAGGGCCGCTTCGAGGACGCGCTCCGCGAGTTCAGGGCCGCAGAGCAGGACGCCCCGGGGAATCCGGCGCTGGAGTACAACCGGGGCAACGCCCTGTACCGGCTGGGCCGGTACGACGAGGCGAGAGAGGCCTACCGGCGGGCAGCCGAGTCCGCGGTTCCCTCCCTGAAGGAACGCGACCTTTACAACACGGGCAACGCCCTGGCGCAGCTCGGAGACACCCAGGGCGCCATCGGCGCTTACCGCAAGGCGCTGGTCCTCGAGCCCCGGGACGAGGCTGCCCGGCACAACCTCGAGGTGCTGCTCCGGAAGCTCCCGCCGCCGAAGTCGCAGGCTGGCGACGGGGGAACGGATGGCGGCCGTCCGGATGGCGGCCCGCAGGACGGCGGGTCGGATGGTGGCCAGGGCGACGGTGGCCAGGGCGACGGCGGGCAGGGGGATGGCGGCCAGTCCGGCGACGGCGGGCAGCGCGACGGAGGCGGATCGCGGGGCGGAGCGGATGCAGGGCAGGGCGACGGCGGTTCCAGGGCGGAGCAGCAGCAGGGAGCGCAGCAGGACGGGGGGATGGACGCGGGCCAGCGCCCGGAGCTCCCGGATGGTGGGATGCCGGAGCAGGAGGTGCTCCGGGATGGCGGGGTGGGACGCGCGGGGGGCTTCGATCGGAACGAGGCGGAGCGACTCCTGGACGCGATGCGGCAGAACGAAAGGAATCTGCAGCTCTGGCGGTTCCAGCAGAAGAAGAGGCAGAGGAAGCCCGATGAGAAGGACTGGTAGCTCCCTGGCGATCGTCCGGTCGGTCCACATGGTCTCGGCGCTGGTCGCCGCGGTCCCGGCGCTTGCGCTCGCCGCCGCGCCGCCGCCGGTCATCACCCAGGAGGTGGACCGCAGCGAGGTGGGGACGGACGACATCTTCGTCCTCACCGTCCGGGCGACAGACGTGCCCTCGGGCTCCTCGCTCCAGCTCCCGGACACCCCGACGGTGGAGACCATCGGCACCAGTCGGGGGACGGAGACCAGCATCCGGGTCGACTCCGGCGGACCGCGCGTGCAGCAGATCTCCACGCTCCGGGTACGGATGCGCGCGCTGAAGCCCGGGAAGCTGGTGCTGCCGCCGGCGGAGCTGCACGCCTCCAGTGGAGTGTTCCGGTCCCAGCCGGTGACCCTCACGGTCAAGGCGGGCCACGTTCCCGACCCGAACGGGGGGCGTCAGCGGCCGGACCCGTTCTCGGTGAGCCCGTTCGGCATCGACGACGAGAACCCCTTCGACGTGTTCCGCCGGCGCCAGCAACCCGCCGCTGAGCGCGACCTCTTCCTCCGCGGCGAGCTGGACAAGAAGGAGGTCTACCAGGGGGAGCAGGCCACCCTCTCTCTGTGGATTTACGCTCGTGTCGACCTCAGCCGGGTGGACGCGGTCACCATGCCGAAGCTCGACGGGTTCTGGACCGAGGACATCGAGACCCCGAAGGAGCTCAGCAGCGAGACGCGCACCGTGGACGGGGTGCCGTACCGCGCCTATCTCCTGCGGCGCCTGGCGCTGTTCCCGGTCAAGTCCGGCCAGAGGGAGATCGGCCCGGTCGAGGCGGACATCACCACCGGGTTCCTCTTCGCCGGGCGGCGCGAGCACCGGGCCTCCCAGCCGGTGACCCTCAAGGTGAAGCCGCTGCCACCGGGCGCTCCGCCCGGATTCCAGCCCAGCGCGGTGGGGGCGTGGACGCTCACCGCCGACCTCAGCTCGACGCGGACCGAGCTCGGCACGCCGGTCACCCTCCGGGTCACGGTGGAGGGGCGGGGCAACGTGAAGGATCTGGTCGTCCCCAAGCCGGTCGCGCCGCCCGCGCTGAAGCTCTACGACCCGACCACCACCGACAAGGCGACCACGGTGCGCTCTCGCATCCAGGGGCGACGGACGCAGGAGTTCGTGGTGCTGCCGCAGCAGACCGGGACCTTCGAGATCGCGGCGATGGAGCTCGCCTACTTCGACCCGGAGACCGGGCGGTACGAGAAGGCGCGCACCGCGCCCCTCACCCTCGCCGTGGTGCCCGGCGCCGGGGCGAGCGCGGTGGCCGCCACGCCTGGTCGGGGCGACGAGCCCGCTGCGCGCAACGTGCTCGCCGCCACCGCGCTGCGGCCGCTCCGGGTGCAGCCGGTGCTCGACCGTCCGTCTCCTCCGTGGCGGCAGGGGTGGTTCCTCGTGCTAATGGCGCTTCCGCCGCTGGCCTTCGCCGGCGTTCTCGCCGGTCAGACGGTGCAGCGACACCGGGCGCGGTCGGATCCCCGCGGGGAGCAGCACCGTCGCGAGCAGCGCATCCGCGCACGGCTCGCGGCGCTCAGCGCCTCCGGAAAGGGCATGGACGACGTCGCCTTCTCCCAGGAGGTGGACGGCCTGGTGGGCGAGTTGCTCTCGCTCCGGCTCGGCACGCCGGTGATCGGCCTCACCCGGGACACGCTGCGCGCGCGCCTCGCCGCCGCGGGGGCCCCTGCCGAGCTCCAGGCGCGGGTGGCGCGCATCCAGGATTCGTGTGACGAGGTCCGTTTCGCGCCCGGCGCCTCGCGGATGGATCGCACGGCGGTGCTCGCCGACGCCGAGGCGCTCGCCGCCGGGTGGGGAGACGCCTGATGGCCGGCGACGCCGAGCTGCTCTTTCAGCAAGGGCTTCAGGCCTATGGCCGCGGCGACGTCGCGGCCGCGGAGGCCGCGTTCCGGACCCTGGTCGAGCAGGGCCACGACGGGGCCGACGTCCTCTACAACCTCGGCACCACCGCGCTCGCCCAGGGGAAGATCGGCGAGGCGGTGTATGCGCTGGAGCAGGCGCGGCGGGCCGGGGGCGGGTCGGACGTCGAGGCGAACCTCACCATCGCCCGCGGTCGGCAGCTGGACCAGCTGGTGGGCACGGCGGGCGACGAGCCGTTCGTGGAGCGCGTGGCGGCGGCGACCTCTCCCGCCCTCGCCGGGGGGCTCTTCGCCGGGCTCTGGGCGCTGGGCTTCCTCCTCCTCGCGCTCCGGCTGGTGATGCGTCGCTGGAGGGGGTGGCTGCTGGGAGGCGCGGCCTCGGCGCTGGTCCTCAGCATCCCGGCCGCAGCGGTGCTCGGCGCGCACCTCTACAGTCACGAAGCGGTCCAGGAAGGTGTGGTGCTGGCGCGCACGCTGCCGGTCCACGAGGTTCCCGAGCCGCAAAGCAAGATCTCGTTCGAGCTTCATCCGGGGGTCAAGCTCCGGATGCTCGACCGCTCGGGCGACTTCGTCCGTGTGCGCCTGCCGAACGGTCTGGAGGGGTGGACCGACCCCGCGGGCGTCTCGCCACTGCGTTGAGCCTGGCCCTCGCCCGGGGGGGAGGACGTGCTAGACCACGGGCTCCGACCCTCATGGACCCCCGCTCTCCGTTCCGGATCCTGGTGGTGGAGGACGAGCCCGTCATCCGTGAGCTCGTGCGGAGCATGCTCGACGACGGTCCGGTCGAGGTGGAGACCGCCGGCTCGGGACCCGAGGGCCTCCGCCGGGCGAAGGAGTCGCGCTTCGACCTGGTGCTGCTGGACGTGGTGCTCCCCGGGATGGACGGGCTCACCGTGTGCCGGATGCTGAAGGCGGATCCCTCGACCTCTTCCGTCCCGCTCTACATGCTGACCGCGAAGACGCGGCGGGCGGATCTCGAGGCTGCGCTCGCGGCCGGGGCGAACGGGTACATCCACAAGCCGTTCCGAGGCTCCGAGCTAATGGAGCTGGTGGAGAGGCTCAGGACCGGCGAGGCCGACGCGAGCTAGGGCAGCCGGGGGTGGAGGAAGCGGGCCAGGGCGAAGAGGTCGTCCCAGTCCAGCCCGTCGAACTCGAGCGCGACGCCGGTGGCCTCCTGGCGCACGACCGAGCACCGCAGCTGCACCCGCCGGTCGCCCGGCAGGGCGAGGGCCACGATGAGCGATTGACCGACGGGCGCACGAAGACCGAGCACGCGCAGGCCGGCGAGTGAGATGTCCTCGGCCACCGCCTGGCGGATCATTCCCGGTGCCTTGACCTCGACCGGCAGATTCGCGGCGACGCGCGGGTGCTGTCGTTCGCGGATCGAATCGAGGTCGGGAGAGTCCGGCATCGCGGGGCTCAGAAGTGGGGCCGGCTGGAGTGTGAGGGAGGCCCGCGTCGCGGGCAACTTTCCACCCAATCCCGTGCCGCGGTTGATCCGTCCCGCAGGCCGGATTCTTGCGCCCTCCTCTTCCTTTCGCCGCCGCCCGGCACGCGCCGTGAACGTGCTCTCTCCGGGTCACCCCCGCCAGGGGGGAGGAGGACGGGATGGAGACACGGGTCATCACGCCGGCTGCGGCGACGCCACCGGCGCAGAAGAAAGGCTTCGGGGAGATCCTCGGCTCGGCGCTGGGAGGGTTCGCCCGGGGAGCCGGGGGAGCGCTGTCGGTGCTGTCGCCGCCGGCGGCGCTGGTGGGGGGAATCGTCTCCGGCGTGGCGTCGGTCGTGTCTGCCATCGCCGGGGGCGGGGGTGGCCCACCGCCCATCCGTTCCGATGCGGACCTGCTCGCGCTTCTCTCGCAGCCGGGCGAGCTCAGCAGCCAGGACTACCTGCGCATCCAGCAGTACATGCAGGCCGAGGCACAGCAGTTCACCGCCGTCTCGAACATCCTCAAGGTGCGTTCGGACTCGGCGAAGGCAGCGATCAACAACATCCGCTAGCCATGACCATCGAGCGCATCGGCAGCGCCGCTCTCGTCCCGGCGCCGGAGCGGCCGCGTGTCGGGTCGGCGGCACGCTTCGACGCGAGGCTCCTGGAGCGTCCGGCAAGCTTCCCCCGGCGTCCGGAGGTGGGGCGGCCGATGAGGCCGGTCCGGCGCCCGGCCGTGGAGCCCGGGGCATGGCTCGGGAGGGTCGCGGCGGCGCAGGCGCGGATGGACCGGATCCTCGCACTCGCCGCTTCCGGGCGAACCTTCTCCCCGGCGGAGCTGCTCTCGCTGCAGGCCGGCGTCGCGGAGGCGAGCCAGACCGTGGACCTCGCAGGTAAGGTGCTGGACCGGGTGAGCGGCGGGATCAAGACGCTGCTCCAGACGCAGGTCTAGGAATGCCTTCCGGTTCGCCGACCTGGCTTGCTCTCTTCCTGCCGGGGCTCCTGCTGGCCGGTCCGGGCTGCGAGGCGCGGGTTCAGCACGCGCTGGACGAGCGGCAGGCCAACGAGATCCAGACCGTTCTGGTGGAGCGAGGGTTCCGGGCATCGAAGGTGGTGGAGGACGGCCGGCCTCCGACCTGGGCGGTGGAGGTTCCATCCGCCGACGCGGCCGACGCGGTGCGGGTGCTCGCCGAGCTCGGCCTGCCCCGGGCGCGGCCAGCCGGAGTGCGCGAGCTCCTGAAGCCGGGCCTGGTTCCCGACCCGGTGGAGCAGCACGCGCTTCTCGTCGAAGCGCAGTCCGGAGAGCTCGCGCGAACGCTGGAGGCGGTGGACGGCGTGGTATCGGCACGGGTTCACCTGGTCCGGCCGCAGACGACGCGCGCAGGAGCGCCCACCGCGCCGACCAAGGCAGCGGTGTACCTGCGCGCGCAGCCTGCCGCGGCGGCCCATCTCCAGGCGATGCGCGAGGAGCTCCGGTCGCTGGTGGCCGGCTCCGTCGAGGGCCTCGAGCCGGCGGCGGTGACGCTGGTGGTCTCCGAGGTCGTCTCCACCGTTCCGCCGAGGCCGGGATCCCCGGTCCGTTCGAGCTGGAGGGCCGCGCTGCTGGGAGGGCTGGTGCTCGTGCTCGGAGGGGCGGCAGCCTGCGGGCTGTTCTGGGTACGGCGCCGGAGGACCAGGAGAAGCGCAGCCGCGCCGCCACCGACCAGCCTGGCCCTCCGTCCCCTGGTCCAGGCGCCCCTCGCACGCCGGGAGGCGGGATGAAGAGCAGGACGCTCGGTCGTCGACGAGAGCACCCGGTGTCCCCACGAACGCTGCGAGGCCTCGACGAGCTGGTGTGCACGGTGGCCGCGCTCCACGGGGAGCGGGCGCAGACGATGCTTTCGGGCCTGTCCGATTGTCTCCGCCCCACCGCGTTGGAGCTCGTCGCGCAAGTCGAGCACCGGGGTCGGGCCGAGCGGCACGCGCTGCTGGCGAGCACCTTCGCGGCTCGTCCTGCGGCGTCCGCGATCGCGCAGGACATTCCTGGGCGCCTCGGGAGCGACGTCTGGAAGCTGCTGTCCTCCCGGGTGAGCGTCGCGGGGGTCTCCGGGTCGGGGAAGCTGGAGCGCTGGGCTCGACGCATCCTCCTCGAGGCCGAAGGTTGACGCCGAGACCACTTGGATCGACCGGGTGATCGCGCCGCAATCGCGGCCGAGGCCTAGGAGCGACGACGGAGCGTGGCCGTCGTCACGTGACGGAGGAGCGACGCGGGGTTCGGCCGAGGGCAAGCGAAGGACGGATCGATCCAAGTGGTTTCGGCGTTAGGTCCGGCCCGAGCGCCTTCCGGGCTTCTGGGCCCATCCATGGAGAAGCTGCCGATCGGCAGGCCCAACGTCTCGACGGGACGCGGATCCAGTCTACGGCGGTGGACCCCGGGCCGGCCCGGTTCCTCGACGATGACTGGCCCGTCCCTCGCAACGCCCGTCACCGATGCATGCGCGCTCCGTCCAGAGCACCCGGCTGCCGCCTGTTCGCCTCGCCACCCGGAGGGTGAGCCGGGCACGCGTGCTCCTGGCGCGGAGGCCCGCGCTCGGCGCCGAGATCGACGCTCTCCGCCGGGCGGCATCGGAGGCGATCTCCAGTGCTCTCTCGGCTGAGATCCGGCTCACCGCCCGCATGGCGGACACCCCGATGGAGCCCTCGCGCGCACTCGGGCACAGCGCGGTCCTCTGCGCCGTCTCACTCGATGGGCCCGGCACCGAGGCAATCCTCGAGATCGATCCACGCCTGGTTGCGACGCTCGCCGCCTTGCGAACCGGCGGAACCGGTCTGGATGTCCCCGTGCTCGCTGCGACCCGGTTCGAGCGTGCGCTCCTGGCCGAGCTCTTGCTCGGCGCGCTCGCCGCGCTCCGCGACATGGGCGCCGCCGAGGCCCGATGGCGACCGCGCCTGGTCGAGGTGGGCATCGCCCGGGCCGAGGCCGAGCGCCGGCTCGGTGGCGGCCCGTCGCTGCTGATCGAGATCGAGCTCGAGGGCCCGACGGTTCGCGGGCGGGTTGCGCTGCATCTTCCCGAGCTGGCCATCCGCGCCGTGGCCCTCGGCGCGTCCGAGCATCGGGGTCCTCCGGGTCCGGTCCTCGCGGAAGCACGGCTCGACTTCTCTCCACGCATTCCTTGCGGCTCCGTCTGGGCCTCCGAGATCGGAAGGCTCGCCGGCGCCGGGGTGGTGCTCCCGGGTGCTCACCTCGTCGGTGGCGTGCTGGAGGGACCTCTCTCGCTGGTCCGGCCGGGCGTGGCGCTCACCGGAACGCTCGAAGCTGCCGGATTCCGTCACGCCGCTGCGGAGCGGCGGCTGTCTTCACAGGAGGTCACGCAGGTGGATCCCACCCTGTCCGAGTTGCCCATCGAGCTCACTGTGGAGCTCGCCCGACTCTCCTTGTCCCTGGGCGAGGTCGGTGCGCTCCAGCCCGGCGCCATCCTTCCCCTGCGAGTCGGCGCGGGAGACCCGGTCTTCCTGCGCGCGGGCGATCGCCGGATCGGTCGCGCCGAGCTGGTGGAGGTGGAGGGCGAGGTCGCCGCCCGACTTCTGGAGCTCCTTCCGTGAGCGCGGGACATCCGACTCTGGCTGCGCTCGCCCGGCGCCCTCTCGCGTTCCTGCCTCCTCTGGGGGGCGCTCTGCTGATGCTGGGCGTGCTCGGGCCGAACCTGCGCGGCGCCGCCGCAGCCGTGCTGGCCGCTGCCGGGGCGCTGGCGCTCGTGGCTCGCGCAGGCCCTTCCACTCCCGCCGCGCTCCCGTCCCTGCGCGTGCTCGAGCGAGTCCAGGTCGGACCGCGGCAGGTGCTGGTGCTGGTGGAGACGGGCGGGCGGCGATACCTGGTCGCCACCGGGGGAACGGTCACCGCACTGCCGCTGGAGGAAGTCGGGTGACCGGCGCCGCCGTGCTCCTCGCCGCCGTCTCTCTCCCGGAGCCGGGACCCAATCCGGTGTCCCTGCTGCTGCTGCTCGCGGGAATGAGCCTGCTGCCCTTCCTCATGGTGATGTTCACCAGCTTCACCAAGATCAGCGTGGTCCTGTCCCTCACCCGTTCTGCGCTGGGGACGCAGCAAGCGCCGCCGACCGTGGTGCTGACCGGCCTATCGGCGGTGCTCTCGCTGGTGGTGATGAGCCCGGTCGCGGAGGCGATGCTCGCCCGCGTCCAGGGCGAGCAGATGCCAGTGACCGCCGGCCCGGAGATGCTCCGGGTGGTGCGGAACGCGGCCGAGCCGCTCCGCGCCTTCCTCCTCGAGCACGGCAACCCCGACCTCCGCGCGGAGTTCGCCGCGCTCTCCCGCGAGCTTCGCGGAGGGACCGAGGCGTCGGAGAGCGATCTTGCGGTCGTCGCGCCCGCCTTCGTCCTCTCCGAGCTCAAGCAGGCCTTCCAGATCGGCTTCCTCATCTTCCTGCCATTCCTGGTGGTGGACATGGTGGTGGCCAACGTCCTCCTCGCACTGGGCATGCAGTCGCTGTCGCCGTCGCAGGTGAGCCTCCCCTTCAAGGTGCTCCTCTTCGTCGCGGTGGACGGCTGGGCGCTCCTGGCCAGGAGCCTGGTCCAGGGGTACCGGGGATGAGCACCGAGGCGTTGCTGGCCGTCGGCCGCGAGGCCCTGGTGCTGATGGTCATCGCCTCGATGCCCCCGGTCCTCGCCGGCCTCGTCGTGGGGGTGGGGATGGGGTTGCTCCAGGCCGTCACCCAGGTCCAGGAGCCGACGATCTCGGTGGTCCCGCGGCTGTGTGCCGCGCTGCTCGCGCTGGCCGTGGCCTTTCCCTGGATCGGCGCACACCTTCTCCGCTTCACGGTCTCGCTCCTCCAGGCCGTGGGGTCCGTCCGGTGATCCGCGACCTGGCCCTGCTCGCCGAGGCGGTGCGGCCGGAGCTGCTTGCCTGGGCCCTCGCATCGATGCGGGTGCTCCCGGTCACGCTCCTCTGCCCGGTCCTGGGAGGACAGCTGGTGGCCGCCCCGGTGCGACTCGCGGTGGCCGGCGCGCTCGGTCTCGCGCTACGTCCGCTGGTCGGACTCGTGCCGGCGGCCTCGCTCGAGGTCCTCGAGTGCTGCGCCCGCGAGGCAGCGGTGGGGCTCCTCGTGGGCATGGGCGCGGCGCTTCCCTTCGACGCGGCACGGATCGGCGGACGGCTGATCGACCTGGTGCGCGGCACCTCCGCGGAGGCGGCGCTTCCGGGAGTCGGGCACCGGGAAGCGGTGACCGGCGATCTGTTGCACCAGCTGCTGGTGTCGCTCGCCCTCGCGGCGGGGGCGCTCCCGGCGCTGGTCCGCGCGGTGGCCCGAAGCCATGTGCTGGTCCCGCTTGGCCGCGGGGTCGCCGACGCCGGGGGCCTCGGCGTCGCGCGGCTGGTGGGAGTGGCGGTCGCCACCGGCCTGGCGGTGGCCGCGCCGGTCGTGGCGCTCAGCTGGGCGACCGACGCCGCGGTGGGTCTGGCGCTCCGCGCTGCGCCCGGGCTCGCGGCCACCGAGCTCGCCACGCCTGTGCGCATCCTCGGTGGTGCAACCGTGCTCTGGTTGTCGCTCGGGCTGGTCGCCGATCGCCTTCTGAGCCTCGCGCTTTCTGCCGAGTGGCTCCCGGGGGTGCTCGGCCGATGAGCAGCGACCGCACCGAGGAGCCCACGCCGCGGCGACTCCGGCAGGCTCGCGAGCGCGGGCAGGTACCGCGCAGCCGTCTCTTCTCCGGGAGCATGGTGCTCGCCGGCGGGAGCGCGGGGGCGGCGCTGGGTCTGGGCGGAGCCACGGAGGAGCTCCGGGCCTGGACCGCGGCGCTGGTCGCGCACGGCAGCGGAGTGCCCACGGCACTTCGTCAGGCGATGGCCCTGCTGGTGCGGGCCTGCGCTCCGGCCCTGGGCGGCGCGATGCTGGGCGCGGTCGTGGCCGGGCTGGTGGCGTCCGGCTGGGCTCCCACGACGGCGGTGCTCGCGCCCCGGCTGGAGCGGATCGACCCGATCGCCGGGCTGCGGCGCCTGTTCACCTGGCGAACGGCGACCGAGCTCGCCCGGTGCCTCGCCGTCGGGTTGCTGCTCATGAGCGTGCTCGCGGCCGGGGCCTGGGTCCTGCTTCCCTCGGCGATCCGGCTTCCCGGCCTCGAGACGTCCGCGGCGGGACTGGTCCTGCTCCGGCCGGAGGCGCTCCGGATCTGGAGCCGGGCGCTTCTCCTCGCCACGGCGATGGGAATCGTCGATCTGATCTTCGCGCGGCGCCGCCACCGTCGCTCCCTCCGGATGAGTCGCGACGAGGTCCGGCGCGAGCACCGGGAGCAGGAGGGGGATCCCCGCCACCGTGCACACCGCCGCGCCGCGCACCGGCAGCTCGTGCTCGCCGGCCGCGCCCGCGGCGTGAGGGCGGCCTCGGTCGTGGTGGTCAACCCCGTGCATGTCGCGGTCGCCTTGCGCTGGGCTCCCGAGGAGTGCGAGGCGCCGTACCTCGTCGCCCGCGGTCGGGCCCGGGAAGCAGCTGGCATCCGTGCAGAGGCGCTGGCCCTGGGCATCCCCGTGGTGCGCGACGTGGCGCTGGCCCGGGGGCTGGCTCACTACGACGTGGGCGAGGAGGTTCCCGAGGAGCTCTACCGGGCCGCGGCCGTCGTCCTGCAGCACGCCCTCGACCGGGCGGAGGGGGCTCGATGACCGGCCATCTTCGTCGGGTCCTGGCGACCATCCGACGACATCGGGAGCTGCTCCTTCCCTGCCTGGTCGCCGCCATCCTGGGAGCGCTGGTGGTCCCGCTTCCCGCGTGGCTCCTCGACCTCGGGCTCGCGGTCAACCTCGTCGCCGCGGCCGCCCTGCTCGTCGCGGCACTCCGTGCGGGGGGCCCGCTCGAGCTCAGCGCATTCCCGACGCTGCTGCTGGTGACGACCCTCCTCCGGCTCGCGCTCAACGTGTCCTCCACCCGGCTGGCGCTGGCCGAGGGACACGCCGGCGCCGTCATCCAGGCGTTCGGGGAGTTCGTGGTCCGGGGAGATTACGTGGTCGGTGGAGTCGTCTTCGCGGTGGTGACGCTGGTGCAGTTCCTGGTGGTGGCCAAGGGCGCGGAGCGGGTGAGCGAGGTCGCCGCCCGCTTCACTCTCGACGCCATGCCCGGCAAGCAGATGGCCATCGATGCCGACCTGCGAGCCGGGCTCATCGACCAGGACGTCGCACGGGAGCGCCGGCGCAGTCTGGAGCGCGAGTCGCAGATGTTCGGGGCCATGGACGGAGCCATGAAGTTCGTGAAGGGCGACGTCCTCGCCGGCCTGGTCATCGTCCTGGTCAATCTGGTGGGCGGAGTCCTGGTCGGGATGCTCCAGCGCGGGCTCGAGGCGCAGGAGGCGCTCACCCGGTACGCCCTGATCGCGATCGGGGACGGGCTGGTCAGCCAGGTGCCCTCGCTGTGCATCGCGGTGGCCGCCGGGCTGGTGGTGACCCGTGTCGCGCCGGGTGAGGAAGGGCAGGGGCTCGGCGACGACATCGGCGTGCAGCTGTTCGGCAGCCGTGGCGCGCTCTATCTCCTTGCCGGCGTGGCCGGTGCGCTGGCGCTGGTGCCGGGGATGCCGCAGGTGACCTTCCTCGCCCTCGGGGGTGCGCTGGCCGCTCTCGGACACGGCTGGTGGTCGCCAGCGCCGGCCGCGATGGCCGCCGAGCCGCCCTCGCTCCAGCCGCCCCCGGGCGCGACCCGGGCCGAGACCTCGGAGGCGGTGGTGGTCTCCCCGCTCGCGCTCGAGCTCGCGCCCGGCTGGATTGACGCCTCCGGTGGCGCGCGCCCCTTCCAGGAGGCGCTCCGCTGCATGCGTGCAGCGCTCGAGTCCGAGCTCGGCTTCCGGATGCCGGGGGTGCACGTCCGCGCCGGCGCGGCGCTCCCGGAGGGCTCCTACCGGATCCTGGTGGACGAGGTCCCCGCCGCGTCGGGACGCCTGCCGACGTCGGGTCTGCTGGTGCGGAGCGCGGCGGCCGAGCTCGGCTTCCTCTCCATCGAGGCGGAGCCGGTGGAGGACCCACTCACGGGCCGTCCGCTGGCCAGGGTCGCAGAACCGGCGCGCGAACGGCTGGAGCTCGCCGGCCTCGAGCCGCGAGCGCCTGCGGAGGTGGTGGTCGAGCACCTGGCGAGCGTGGCTCGCCGGCATGCGCCGGCCCTGCTGGGTCTGCAGGACGTGCAGCTGCTGCTCGACGGCCTGGAAGCGCGCTGCCCGGCGCTCGTGCGTCCGGTTCTGGAAAAGGTGCCGTTGCCGGTGCTGACCGACGTGCTCCGGCGCCTCCTCCACGAAGGGGTCAGCGTCCGGAATCTCCGTGGGGTGCTGGAGACGCTCGCCTCACCCGCCGTGGAGGGCGATCCCGCAGTGCTCGCCGAACGTTGCCGGCAGGCCCTTGCACGTTGGATCAGTCACCGGCACGCCCCATCGGGCGCGCTCTTCGCCTGGCTGGTGGATCCGGCGCTCGAGGAGACGCTCCGCACCCGCGTCATCGACGGGTCGCCGGCGCTCGAGCCCGAGCGGGTGCAGGCGCTGCTGGAGGCGGTGGCCGCTCTGGTGGAGGACGGTCGCGCGGTGCTCCTGGCCTCGGGCGACGTCCGCCGTCCGCTCCGGGCGCTCTGCGAGGGGGCGTTCCCCGACGTGGCGGTGCTGGCGTACGCCGAGCTGGACCCGGCGCTGAGGGTCAAGCCGCTGGGAAGGCTATCGGCCTGAGCCGGCCAACTGTTGCGCGGGCGAGGCTAGGCCGCGTCGTCTTCGGTCGAGCCGTCCGCCCGGGCGGTGGTGGGATTCGCCCGGTTGACCCGGTCCCGCAGCTCCTTGCCCGTCCGGAACAGGAGGCCCCGCTTCGGCTTCACCGGGATGACCTGGCCAGTCTTCGGGTTCCGCCCCTGGTAGCCGTCGTAGTGCTTCACGTGGAAGGCCCCAAGCCCGCGGATCTCGATGTTTTCTCCCCGGCAGAGGGCGTCCTTCATCGATTCGAAGATCGTCTCGATGGTCGCCTCGGCCTGCTTCTGGGTGATCCCCCGCTTGGAGACGAGGATGTTGATGAGGTCGCTCTTCAGCATCGCCCCGGACGCTCCCTTGGCAGGTCGGCGAACCCGCCAGTGAATACCGACACTTGCAGAATCCTGGGCCACATGCAAGCTGTCGGCTGCGACAAGCTGCGGCAATGCCTCAGGATTTTGGTGTAGGCGGCCGGCGCTCGAGGTCGGCGAGGTCCACCCACGACCAGGACTGGAGGCGGCGCGCGGCCTCGACGTCGGCGGAGAGCAGCACGGCGTCGATCTGCGCCAGGTCGCGCGCCGGAAGCGACGGGTCCGGTTCGTCCGGAGTGCCGAGCCCGGTTCCCCACAGTGCCGCCGCCACCTGGCCGAGGGTGAGCTGGGTCGGGTCGCGGGCGGGGCTCCATCCCGAGTGCCGGCCCTCATGGACCAGGTCGGCATCCCGGAGCGCCTCGAGGATCGGCTGGACCACGTCCTCGGGAAGCTCGATCTCCCGGGCGAGCGAGGCCCGGTCCGGCGCACGTTGCTGCTCGAGCCAGGCGCGGGTGAGGTGCTGGACCACCCGCACGGCTGCGAGCTCCTTGCCCCGCGGATGGTTGACCAGCGCGGGCCACACGGACTGGAAGCGAGCGTGCTGGAGCGCGTACGCCAGCCGGGCGCCGGCAAGGACGATGAGCCAGCTCAGGTAGAGCCAGAGGAGGAAGAGGGGGATCGCCCCGAGCGAGCCGTAGAGCACGCCGTAGCGGAAGCTCTGGGCGCCGAAGCTCGCATACCCGGCGCGGAGAAGGGTCCAGCCCAGGCCGGCCAGGGAGGCGCCGATGAAGGCCGGGATCCAGCGAACCCGGCAATTCGGCGTGACCACGTAGAGAAGGGCGAGCGCGGCGATGGCGGTGAGCATCGCCACGATCGAGAGGATCTCCCCGCGGAAGGGAATGCCCGACTCCTGGAGGAGGCGGCGCAGCAGCGAGTTGGCCGAGACGGCACTCCCGAGCAGGAGCGGGACCGAGATCAGCGCTGCCAGCCAGACGAGGACCCGCACTGCCAGCGGGCGATTCTCGCGGACGTTCCACACCTCGTTGAGCGAGTGGTCCAGCATCCGGATGAGCGGGACGGCCGCGATCACCAGGGCGATGAAGCCCACGCCGCCCGCCACCTTGGCGGAGGCGTCGGTGAGGATGCCGCGAAGGGTCTCCAGCGTGCTCTCCGCGAGCCCGGGCGACAGAAGCCGGAGCACCAGCCCCTCCATGCGGCGCTCGAAGCTCGCCTCGCCGAGCTCCCGGAGCAGGACCAGGCCCACCACCGCCAGCGGCACCAGGGAGAAGATGCTGATGTAGGTCAGCGCGGCGGCACGCAGCCCGAGGTTCTCCCCGCGATATCCGGAAAAGACGGCGCGAATCCGCCGAACAGCCTCGGCAGACCTGCGCGGGCTGAGGGCCGCTGCCGTCACCGTCCCGGACATGGCAGGGCGGAGCACCCGGGTCGTCGGATGATGGCGCTGCAATCGCGGCCGAGGTCCAGGAAGGAGGAAGCGGGGCCTGAACCCCGTGACCGACGAGCGACGAGATCGGCGGCGAGGGCAAGCCAGGGCCGACGAGCACGGTCGGTTTCCACGATCTAGGCTCCGGGCGCCTTGTCCGCGCTCACCCGCGGCGGGGTGTGCGCGTCCTGGTCGCCGCTGGTGCCCTCGCGGCGCTCGCGGTCACCGCGCTCCCCGCCGCTGCTGCCCTCGCGGCGCTCGCGGTCGCCCCGCTCCCCGCCGCTGCTGCCCTCGCGGCGCTCGCGGTCGCCCCGCTCCCCGCCGCTGCTGCCCTCGCG
>Ga0207679_10000790_pt1 | contig 20700 bp, 12 predicted proteins | sample KBSC73metaG_FD_184320 | JGI IMG/M metagenome (GOLD analysis project Ga0207679, IMG submission 184320) | Corn rhizosphere microbial communities from Kellogg Biological Station, Michigan, USA - KBS C7-3 metaG (SPAdes) (version 2) | ecosystem: Host-associated > Plants > Roots > Rhizosphere > Soil ... | reverse complement strand
AAATGTGGGAGGGGGCTTGCCCTAATGCCGTTCAGTTAAGGCTTTTTTGTAGGAGCGAGCTTGCTCGCGAAGAACTCACAGGCGCCGCGTTCACTCAGGAAACACGCGTTATCGTTGACGTTTTTCGCGAGCAAGCTCGCTCCTACAGAAGGCGATGTACGCTTAACTGAACGGCATTAGGGCTTGCCCCCGATGAGGGAGTGTCAGCCACTTATTTGTTAACTGACCCGGCGCCATCGGGGGCAAGCCCCCTCCCACATTTGGTTCTCCACAGGTCAGAGATCTCCATAGGTCAGGTAGACCTCATTCTGCTTTTGCTCTGGCTTTGCTCTGGCTTTTGATCTTGATCTTAGGCGCCCCGTTAAACCACGCTGGCCGAACGCAGGCTTGAATCCGTGGGTAACCCGGCAGGACGCCGGGTTAGCCGTCCTGGGCCAGGGATGGCCCATGACGGCGGCCCACGGATTCAAGCCGGAGGGAGGGCATGCCGAGCCTAGGCGAGGCACCGAGTGGTGGGGCAAGAGCCCTTTTGGTTACTTTTGGGGCTCTTTTCCAAAAGTGACCCGCCGTAAGGGCGGAACCGCCAGTGGCCGTCACCTAAATAACGGATATGTACTCAACCCCACCCCAAAAAAACCTCACCCCGCCTGCCGCAAATGCTCCATCGCCCAAACCGCCGCCTCTACCCGCGACCGCAACCCCAACTTATGCAGCAAATTCTTCACATGCACCTTCACCGTCCCCTCGGTAATCCCCAACTTATGCCCGATCACCTTGTTGCTATGCCCACTGGCAATCGTCTTCAACACCTGCCGCTCCCGTTCGGTCAACTCCACCGCCGCATGGGGTTGCGGCGAGCGCAGGGCCTGGGCCAGGACCCGCGTCAACCCAGGGCTGATCACCAAGGCACCCTGCAAGGCATCGCGGATGAACTGGACGACCAACTCCGGCTCCATGTCCTTGAGCAGGTACCCGTTGGCATCCAGGCGCAGGGCATCGCGAATATCGTCTTCAGCGTCGGACACCGTAAACAGCAACACCTTGCCCGCATAGTTCATGGCCCGCAGGCGGCGCAGGGTTTCCAGGCCGTTCATTTGCGGCATGTTGTTGTCCAGCAGCACCAGGTCCGGTTGCAGCGTGTCGATCTGGTCCAGGGCTTCCTGGCCATTACCGGCCTCGCCGACTACCTGCAAGTCGTCTTCCAGTTCCAGCATCTGGCGCATGCCGTGGCGCATCATCGGGTGGTCGTCGACTAGCAGGATGCGGTGGCGAGTGGGTGTGTTCATGCGTGGGTGCCTTGTAGAGGTTGCCCGAGGAATTCCGGGTGAAAACGCAATTGCACGCGCGTGCCCTGGGGCTCGCGTGGGCCGATGTCGAGTTGGCCGTGCAGGCTGCGTGCGCGCTCGTCCATGATGGTCAGGCCGTGGTGTTCACGTTGATCGACGTCGCCGCAAAAGCCACGGCCGTCGTCTTCGATGCACAGGCTGACGGTCTCGCCCTCCTGGCGCAGTTGCAGCCAGGCGTTTTGCGCATGGGCGTGGCGCAGGCAATTGGACAGGGCTTCGCGGGTGATTTGCAGCAAGTGGATCTGCTCACTGGCCGATAGCTGGAAGGCCAGGGCGTCGACGTGCAGGTGGACCTGGAATTCGCCGCGCCGGGAAAACTCTTCAGCGGTGTCCTGCAGTTCCTGCACCAGCCCGGCATCGTGGATTTGCAGGCGAAAGGTGGTGAGCAACTCACGCAGTTGCCGGTAGGCATTGTTCAGGCCGTCGCGCAGCTCGGCGGTGACGGTGGCCAGGGTCTCCACCGGTTCGCCGCGGCGGATCAGGGTTTGCATGCGGCTGACTTGCAGCTTCATGTACGACAGCGCCTGGGCCAGGGAGTCGTGCAGTTCGCGGGCGATGATGGTGCGTTCGTCGAGCAGCAGCAAGCGGTGGTCCTGCTCGCGCTGGCGCTTGAGGGACAGTGAGGTGCCGATCAGGTTGGCCAGGGCCTGGATCAGTTGTTTCTCCCAGTCCTGGGGCGCATGGCCGTCGATGAAGTGGGCCTTGAGTTCGCCCAGTTCCGAGCCCTGGTTGCTGATGCTGAACACCTGGGGCGGCGCGACCTTGTGTTTCTGGCAGGTCGCGCAGTCGCCGATGGCGCAGACGTTGCGGCTGTCGCCGCCATGCAGGGCGAGCATCTGCTGGGCCGGTGCGAGGAAGTGGCCTTGCAGGCACAGCGACAGGCGCAGCCCTGGCAGGCGCTTCTGGAAGCGTCGGATCAGTTCATCCAGGCCCTCGGCATTCGCCAGGCGCGTGGCCAGGCTGCGGCTGCTCTGGTAGAGCAACTCGAGGGCGGCGTTGGCCTGTTGCAGGTTGAGGGTCTTGAGGCGCACCTGGCTTTCCAGGGTGCGGTGGGAGGCTTCGATGGTTTCGGCCATGGTGTTGAAGCTCAGGGCCAGTTGCCCCAGTTCATCCTCGGAACGGTGGTTGACCCGGGTCTTGAAGTCGCCGTCGCGAAAGCGCCGGGTGGCCTGCACCAGCTCCTGCAAGGGGTTGACCACGCCGTATTGCAGTTCATACAGGCCGATCAACAGGATGATCAGGGTGCTGAACAGCGCCAGGCCCTGGATGCCTTGTTGCCAGCCTTGTTTGTGTTCGCTCTGTTGCTGCAACAGGCTGACGAATTGATTCAATTGCTCGACGAACCCCGGTGCGCTGGCCTGGAACAGGGCGGCGTCACCCCGTGCCAGGGCCGGGCGCAGGTCGTCGTGCCAGCGTTGCTGGATCTGTTGGTAGCTTTGCAACAACGCACTGCGCGGGCCGTCTTCGAGCACGGCCTTGAGCGACTGGCTATCGAGACGCCCTTGCAGGCTTTGGGTGATGCTGTCGATCTCGTCGGCCGGTGCGCCGGCGGCGAGCTTCCAGCTCAGGTGGTAGGTCTCCATGCGCACCGAGCCTGCGGTATTGATCGCGGCGGCGTCGCCCTGGCTGAACCAGGCGATCAAGCCGGCACTCAAGGAACTGGCGAGCGCGAGGATCGCGATCAGGATCACGGCCAGGCCGGCGCGGGCGGGCAGGGAACTGCGCAGCCAGCTAAACACGGCGGCGTAATCGAAGGAGGGGGGGCGTCTGCATGGCGGCACCAAAAAGGGCAAAAAGGGCTGGAACACCGCAATCCCTGGCGCACTACCTCTAAAGAATTGCCGGCAAACCCTCCCACGGGAAAACACCGGCACAAGAGACCAATCCATTGATAAATAAAGACTTTCTCTTGTTGTTCGAACTACCTCCTTAGAGGTAGGTGGGGCCAGCATAGCCCGATACCCCCCAGGCGGACGTTGATCTGCGTCAAGTTCCAAGGGGGGGTCGCCCCTAACCTGCGCTCATGGAATCACTTTCTGGAGCGCGTACCGTGACTCAACCCCGTATAAGACAAGGCCTGGTGCTGGGCATGAGCACACTGGCTTTCACCGTCTGCTTTATGGTGTGGATGATGTTCGCCGTGTTGGGCGTCCCCATCAAAGAGCTGTTGCAACTCAACGAAACCCAGTTCGGCCTGTTGGCCGCCACGCCGGTGTTGACCGGTTCCCTGGTGCGCCTGCCGCTGGGCCTGCTGACTGACCGTTTCGGCGGGCGCATCGTGTTCTTCCTGCTGATGCTCGCGTGTGTGTTGCCGCTGTACCTGATCACTTACGCCACCGCCTATTGGCAGTTCCTGGTCCTGGGCCTGTTCGTCGGCCTGGCCGGTGGCTCGTTCTCGGTGGGCATCGCCTACATTGCCAAATGGTTCGACAAGGACAACCAGGGCTTCGCCATGGGGGTGTTTGGCGCCGGCAACGCGGGCGCCGCTGTCACCAAGTTTCTGGCCCCGGCGCTGATCGCCCTCGGCACCTGGCACCTGGTGCCCAAGGTGTTCGGCGCAATCCTGTTTATCACCGCGCTGCTGTTCTGGTTTCTCACCAGCGAAAACAAGGCGCACCGCAGTGCCGGCGGCGCGACCCTGCGCCAGCAGTTGCTGTGCCTGAAAGACCCGGCCGTGTGGCGCTACTGCCAGTACTACTCGATTGTGTTCGGCGGCTACGTGGCCCTGGCGCTATGGATGACCAAGTACTACGTGCAGGAATACGGTTTCAGCCTGCAAAGCGCCGCACTGCTGGCCGCGTGTTTCTCGCTGCCGGGTGGCGTGCTGCGTGCGGTGGGCGGTTGGATGTCGGATCGCTGGGGCGCGCAAAGCGTGACCTGGTGGGTGTTGTGGGTGAGCTGGATCTGCCTGTTCCTGCTCAGCTACCCGCAGACCCAATTGCAGGTGCAGACCGTCAACGGCCCCCTGGATTTCCATATCGGCCTCAACGCCACCCTGTTCACCGTGCTGCTGTTCGTGATGGGCATCGCCTTCGCGTTCGGCAAGGCCTCCGTATTCAAGTACATCGCCAATGACTACCCGCAGAACATGGGCGCGGTGTCCGGCATCGTCGGCCTGGCCGGTGGGCTGGGGGGCTTTGTACTGCCGATTCTGTTTGGCGCCCTGGTGGACCTCACCGGCGTGCGCTCGTCCTGCTTCATGTTGATGTACGGCGTGGTCTGGGTGTCCCTGACCTGGATGTACTTCAGCGAAATGCGCAAGCAACCGCTTTTGGGCAAAACCGCCCAACGTCTCCAAGGAGAATGAACATGTCCATCGCGCAAAAGCCCGGCTCGGGGCCGGTGATCCACGACTGGCGCCCTGAGGACCCCGCGTTCTGGGGCGCCAGCGGCAAGAAGACCGCCACCCGCAACCTGTGGATCTCGATCCCTGCGCTGTTGCTGGCCTTCGCCGTGTGGATGGTGTGGAGCACGGTGATCGTGCGCCTGAACGCCATCGGCTTTACGTTCACCACTGACCAGCTGTTCTGGCTGGCGGCGTTGCCGGGCCTGTCCGGCGCGACCTTGCGGGTGTTCTACTCGTTCATGGTGCCGATCTTCGGCGGCCGCCGCTGGACCGCCCTGAGCACCGCGTCGCTGCTGCTGCCATCGCTGTGGATGGGCTTTGCGGTGCAAGACCCCAACACCCCCTACAGCGTGTTTGTACTGATCGCGTTGCTGTGCGGTTTCGGCGGCGGCAACTTCGCCTCGAGCATGTCCAACATCAGCTTCTTCTACCCCAAGTCGCAGCAGGGCACGGCCCTGGGCCTGAACGCCGGCCTCGGCAACCTTGGGGTGTCGGTGATGCAGTTCTGCGTGCCGCTGGTGATCACTTTCGGCGTGTTCGGCCTGGTCGGCGGGCAACCGCAAACCTTGCCGGATGGCAGTCAACTCTGGCTGCAGAACGCCGGTTTTATCTGGGTGCCGTTTATCCTCACCGTCACCGTGGCGGCCTGGTTCGGCATGAATGACCTGTCCAGCGCCCGTGCCTCGTTCAGCGAGCAGGCGGTGATCTTCAAGCGCAAGCACAACTGGCTGATGTGCTGGTTGTACCTGGCCACCTTCGGTTCGTTCATCGGCTTTTCGGCGGCGTTCCCCCTGCTGATCAAGACTTCGTTCCCCGATGTGGTAGCGCTGAAATTCGCCTTCCTCGGGCCTCTGGTCGGCGCACTGGTACGCCCATTGGGCGGCTGGCTGGCGGACAAGTTGGGCGGTGCACGGGTGACCTTGTGGAACTTCGTGCTGATGATCGTGATGGTGTTCGGTGTGTTGCACTTCCTGCCCGAAAACGGCCAGGGCGGCAGCTTCTATGGCTTCCTCGGCATGTTCATGCTGCTGTTCATCACCACCGGCGTGGGCAATGGCTCCACCTTCCGCATGATCCCGGTGATCTTCCGCACCCAGCACGAAAAGGCCAGCGCCGGTAAATCCGCCGCCGAACGCGAGCAAGCGCTCAAAGATGCCGGCAAGGAATCCGCCGCGGTACTCGGCTTCAGTTCGGCCATGGGCGCCTTCGGTGCGTTCTTCATTCCCAAATCCTTCGGCACCTCGATGGCCGCCACCGGCAGCCCGGCGATGGCCTTCTACATGTTTGTCGGTTTCTACCTGAGCTGCATTGTCGTGACCTGGTGGTGGTACGCCCGCAAAGGCTGCGCCACTCCCTGCTGATCGACCACGAATTCGCCGGGGCAACGTACCCCACGGCACGCCTGATGAGGAAAACATCATGAGTCACTTGCTGGATCAACTGCGGTTCTTCAACCGTAAGCAAAACGAATTCTCCGAGGGTCACGGCGAGACCCGCAAGGAGTCCCGCGACTGGGAGAACGTCTATCGCTCGCGCTGGCAGTACGACAAGATCGTACGCTCCACCCACGGCGTGAACTGCACCGGCTCCTGCTCGTGGAAGATCTACGTGAAGAACGGCCTGATCACCTGGGAAACCCAGCAGACCGACTACCCGCGCACCCGCAACGACTTGCCCAACCATGAGCCGCGCGGCTGCCCTCGGGGTGCCAGCTACAGCTGGTACATCTACAGCGCCAACCGCCTCAAGTACCCGAAGATCCGCAAGCCGTTGCTCAAGCTATGGCGTGAAGCGCGCCTGACCCTGCCACCGGTCGAGGCGTGGGCGAGCATTGTCGAGGACAAGGTCAAGGCCGACTCGTACAAGAGCAAGCGCGGCATGGGCGGTTTCATTCGCTCGAACTGGGAGGAGGTCAACGAGATCATCGCTGCCTCCAACGTCTACACCATCAAGCAATACGGCCCGGACCGCATCGTCGGTTTCTCGCCGATCCCGGCCATGTCCATGGTCAGCTACGCGGCGGGTTCGCGTTACCTGTCGCTGATCGGCGGCGTGTGCCTGAGCTTCTACGACTGGTACTGCGACTTGCCACCGGCCTCGCCGATGGTCTGGGGCGAGCAGACCGACGTGCCGGAATCGGCCGATTGGTACAACTCCAACTACATCATCGCCTGGGGTTCCAACGTCCCGCAGACCCGTACCCCGGATGCGCACTTCTTCACCGAGGTGCGTTACAAGGGCACCAAGACCGTGGCCATCACCCCCGACTATTCGGAAGTGGCCAAGCTCACCGACCTGTGGCTCAACCCCAAGCAGGGCACCGACGCCGCGTTGGCCCAGGCCTTCAACCATGTGATCTTCAAGGAATTTCACCTGGACAAACCGAGCGCCTACTTCACCGACTACGCCAAGCGCTTCACCGACTTGCCGGTGCTGGTGATGCTCAAGCCGATGACCGGTTTTGCCCCCGGCGCCGGCTTCCAGCCTGACCGCTTCCTGCGGGCCTCGGACCTGACCGGCAACCTCGGCCAGGACAACAATCCGGAATGGAAAACCATCGCCCTCGACGAAAGCGGCGAACTGGTCTCGCCACAAGGTTCCATCGGCTACCGCTGGGGCGAGAAGGGCAAGTGGAACATCCTCGCGAAGGAAGGCGGTGAAGGCCGCGCCATCGACCTGAAACTCAGCCTGATCGGTGACGACGTCGCCGAAGTGGCGTTCCCGTATTTTGCCGGCGAAGCCCACGAACACTTCCAGCACGTGGCCGGCGATGCCGTGCAGTTCCGCCGCGTGCCGGTGCACAGCGTGACCCTGGCCGACGGCAGCGTGGCCAAAGTGGCGACGGTGTTCGACTTGTCCGCCGCCAACCTGGCCATCGACCGTGGCCTGGGCGGCCAGAACGTGGCCAAGGACTACGACGACGCCAGCGTGCCGGGCACCCCGGCGTGGCAGGAAGCGATCACCGGCGTCAGCCGCGAGAAAGCCATCCAGATCGCCCGTGAGTTCGCCGACAACGCCGACAAGACCAAGGGGCGCTCGATGATCATCGTCGGCGCGGCGATGAACCACTGGTACCACATGGACATGAACTACCGCGGGCTGATCAACATGCTCATGCTCTGCGGTTGCGTCGGCCAGACCGGCGGCGGCTGGGCCCACTACGTAGGCCAGGAAAAACTGCGCCCGCAATGCGGTTGGCTGCCCCTGGCCTTCGGCCTGGACTGGAACCGCCCGCCACGCCAGATGAACGGCACCAGCTTCTTCTACGGCCACAGCTCGCAATGGCGCCACGAGAAGATGAGCATGCACGATGTGCTCTCGCCTCTGGCCGATAAATCGCAGTTCCCGGAACACGCCCTGGACTACAACATCCGCGCCGAACGCGCCGGCTGGTTGCCGAGTGCGCCGCAGCTCAACACCAACCCGCTGCACATCTGCCGTGAGGCGGCTGCCGCCGGCATGACGCCGAAAGACTACGTGGTCCAATCCTGGCAGGACGGCAGCCTGCGCTTTGCCTGCGAACAGCCGGACAGCCCGGTGAACTTCCCGCGCAACATGTTTATCTGGCGCTCCAACCTGCTCGGCTCGTCGGGCAAGGGCCATGAGTACATGCTCAAGTACCTGCTGGGCACCAAGAACGGCGTGATGAACGAAGACATCGGCCACAGCACCGAATGCAAGCCCACCGAGGCCGAATGGGTCGAAGACGGCGCCATCGGCAAGCTCGACCTGGTGACCACCCTGGACTTCCGCATGTCCTCCACCTGCGTGTATTCCGACATCGTCTTGCCGACCGCCACCTGGTACGAAAAAGACGACATGAACACCTCGGACATGCACCCGTTCATCCACCCGTTGTCGGCCGCCATCGACCCGGCGTGGGAGTCGCGCTCCGACTGGGAAATCTACAAGGGCATCGCCAAGGCGTTCTCGGCCATGTCGGTCGGCCACCTGGGCGTGGAACAAGACCTGGTCACCGTACCGTTGATGCACGACAGCGTCGGCGAACTGGCCCAGCCATTTGGCGGCACCGACTGGAAAAGCGCCGGTGTGGCGCCGGTGCCGGGCAAGAACGCGCCGAACATGGCGGTGGTGGAACGCGACTACCCGAACATCTACAAGCAGTTCTCGTCCCTGGGCCCGATGCTGGAAAAACTCGGCAACGGCGGCAAGGGCATCAACTGGAACACCGACGAGGAAGTCGAGTTCCTCGGTGAACTCAACCACCACGAAAACGACGCGGGCATCAGCCACGGTCGGCCGAAGATCGACACCGCCATCGACGCCGCCGAGGTGATCCTGTCCCTGGCCCCGGAAACCAACGGCAAGGTCGCCGTGAAAGCCTGGGCCGCGCTGTCGGAGTTCACCGGCATCGACCACAGCCACCTGGCGATCTCCAAGGCCCACGAAGCGATTCGCTTCCGCGACATCCAGGCGCAGCCACGCAAGATCATCTCCAGCCCGACCTGGTCCGGCCTGGAAGACGAGCACGTGAGCTATAACGCCGGCTACACCAACGTGCATGAAAACATCCCATGGCGCACCATCACCGGCCGCCAGCAGTTCTACCAGGATCACCCGTGGATGCAGGCGTTCGGCGAGCAGTTGATGAGCTACCGGCCACCGGTCAACACCCGCACCATCGAAGGCGTGAAGGGCAAGCGCAGCAACGGCGAGACCGAGATCGTGCTGAACTGGATCACCCCGCACCAGAAATGGGGCATCCACAGCACCTACAGCGACAACCTGCTGATGCTCACCCTGAGCCGTGGCGGACCGATTGTGTGGCTCTCGGAGATCGACGCCAAGCGCGCCGGCATCGAGGACAACGACTGGATCGAATGCTTCAACGTCAACGGCGCCTTGACTGCCCGTGCGGTGGTCAGCCAGCGCGTGAAGGAAGGCATGGTGATGATGTACCACGCCCAGGAACGCATCGTGAACGTGCCCGGTTCGGAAACCACCAAGACCCGTGGCGGCCACCACAACTCGGTGACCCGCGTGGTGCTCAAGCCGACGCACATGATCGGCGGCTATGCCCAGCAGGCCTACGGTTTCAACTATTACGGCACGGTCGGTTGCAACCGCGACGAGTTTGTCGTGGTGCGCAAGATGGCCAAGGTCGACTGGCTCGATGGCTCCATCGGCAATGACCTGCCGCGCCCATTGCCGACTGATATCGAGGAGAACTGAGATGAAGATTCGCTCACAGATCGGCATGGTCCTCAACCTGGACAAATGCATCGGTTGCCACACCTGTTCCATCACCTGCAAAAACGTGTGGACCAGCCGTGAAGGCATGGAGTACGCCTGGTTCAACAACGTTGAATCCAAACCCGGTATCGGCTACCCGAAAGAATGGGAAAACCAGGACAAGTGGAGGGGCGGCTGGATTCGCAACGCCAACGGCTCGATCAACCCACGCATTGGCGGCAAGTTCCGCGTGTTGGCGAACATCTTCGCCAACCCCGACCTGCCGAGCCTGGACGACTACTACGAACCGTTCGATTTCGACTATCAGCACCTGCACACCGCACCGTTGGGCGAGCACCAGCCGACCGCACGCCCGCGTTCGCTGGTGTCCGGCAAGCGTATGGAAAAGATCGAGTGGGGCCCCAACTGGGAGGAAATCCTTGGCACCGAATTCGCCAAGCGCCGCAAGGACAAGAACTTCGACCAGATCCAGGCCGACATTTATGGCGAGTACGAAAACACTTTCATGATGTACCTGCCGCGCCTGTGCGAGCACTGCCTCAACCCGGCGTGCGCGGCGTCGTGCCCGAGTGGCGCGATCTACAAGCGTGAAGAAGACGGCATTGTGCTGATCGACCAGGAAAAGTGCCGGGGCTGGCGCATGTGCATCAGCGGCTGCCCGTACAAGAAGATCTACTTCAACTGGAAGAGCGGCAAGTCCGAGAAGTGCATCTTCTGCTACCCGCGTATCGAAGCCGGTATGCCGACCGTGTGCGCCGAAACCTGTGTGGGGCGGATTCGCTACCTCGGCGTGCTGTTGTACGACGCCGACCGCATCAGCGAAGTGGCGAGCACGGCCAATGAGCAGGACCTCTATGAGAAACAGCTGGAAATCTTCCTCGACCCGAATGACCCGGCGGTGATTCGCCAGGCCCTGGCCGATGGCGTGCCACAGTCGGTGATCGACTCGGCCCAGCGTTCGCCGGTGTACAAAATGGCCGTGGATTGGAAACTCGCGCTGCCGCTGCACCCGGAATACCGCACCTTGCCGATGGTCTGGTACGTGCCGCCGCTGTCGCCGATCCAGAACGCCGCGGCGGCTGGCACCGTGGGCATGAACGGGGTGATCCCGGATGTCGACAGCCTGCGCATTCCGCTGCGTTACCTGGCCAACCTGCTCACCGCGGGCGACGAGAAGCCGGTCAAGCGTGCGCTCAAGCGCCTGTTGGCGATGCGTGCCTACAAACGCTCCCAGCAAGTCGACGGCGTGCAGGACCTGCAAGTGCTCGAAGACGTCGGCCTGAGCGTGGAACAGGTGGAAGAGATGTACCGCTACCTGGCGATCGCCAACTACGAAGACCGCTTTGTGGTGCCGAGTGCGCACCGTGAAGACGCCATGAGCGATGCGTTCGCCGAGCGCTCCGGCTGTGGTTTCAGCTTTGGCAGCGGTTGCAGCGGCAGCTCCGACACCAACATGTTCGGCGCCAAGAAGGCCAACCGCCGCGATGTGCTGAAAACCGTACAAATCTGGGAGGACTGAGCATGCGCATTCTTAAAGTGATTTCGTTGCTGCTGGACTACCCCACCGACATCCTGGTGAACGGCCGCGACGAACTGGAACAGGCGATCATCGAATCGCGGGAAATCAGCCCCAAGCAGCGCGGCGCATTGTTCGAGTTGCTGGAGCTGATCTGCGCCAATGACTTGATGGACGGTCAGGAACACTACGGTGCGTTGTTTGGCCGGGGGCGTTCGCTGTCGTTGCTGTTGTTCGAGCACGTGCATGGCGAGTCCCGCGACCGCGGCCAGGCCATGGTCGACATGATGGCCCAGTACGAAGAGGCCGGGTTTGCCATCGGTGTCAAGGAGCTGCCGGACTACATCCCGTTGTACCTGGAGTTCCTCTCCACCCGTGAAGACATCGAGGCCCGCGAGGGCCTGGCGGATGTGGCGCACCTGTTGGCCTTGCTCGCCGCGCGGCTGGAAGAGCGCGAGAGCGGCTATGCCAGTTGCTTCCGTGCGCTGTTGCAGATTGCCGGCGCCGAGCCGCACCAGGCCGTGGCCGAACTGCGTGCCCAGGTCGCCGCCGAACCGCGTGACGACTCCCTCGAAGCCCTGGACAAAATCTGGGAAGAGGAAGCGGTGGACTTCATGCAGGCCGAGCAGCAGGACCGTTGCAGTTCGATGCCCAGCGCACCAGGCAAGGCCCGCGAAGAAAGCGCGGTGCCGTTGCACTGGGTGGATTTTCAGCAAGAAGGGCGGGCCGCAGTGCCGGCCGGGGAGGTGGGTAATGTCTAAGTGGAATTTGCTGGTATTCGGGATCTATCCCTATGTCGCCCTGGCGATCTGCCTGTTGGGCAGTTGGGCGCGGTTCGACCTGTCGCAGTACACCTGGAAGGCCGGCTCCAGCCAGATGCTCAACAACCGTGGCATGCGCGTGGCGAGCAACTTCTTCCACATTGGCGTGCTGTTCGTGCTGGCCGGGCATTTTGTCGGCCTGTTGACCCCGGCGTCGGTCTATCACCATGTGATCAGCACCGAGCACAAGCAGTTGCTGGCGATGGTCTCCGGTGGCTTCTTCGGCCTGCTGTGCCTGGTGGGCCTGCTGATGCTGGTCAAGCGTCGCCTGGGTGACCCGCGTGTACGGGCCACGTCAAGCCCGTCGGACATCCTGATCCTGCTGGTGTTGCTCGCGCAGTTGGTGCTCGGCTTGCTGACCATTGTCGCCTCCACCGGGCATATGGACGGTTCGGTGATGGTACTGCTCGCTGACTGGGCGCAGAACGTGGTGCTGTTGCGGCCGATGGACGCGGCGGCTTCGATCGAGCCGGTCAGCCTGATCTACAAGGCCCATGTGGCGCTGGGCTTGACCCTGTTCGTGCTGTTCCCGTTTACCCGCTTGGTGCACATGGTCAGCGCGCCGATCTGGTACCTGGGGCGTCGTTATCAAATCGTGCGGCAGAAGTATTGAGGAGAACGTCATGACTACAGGATGCGGATGTGGTGGCGGGAATGGCGGCAGCGGTGGTTGCGGCTCGTCGGTCAAGGAGCCGGTGATTGCCGAGGTGGCGGCCCAGGCTTCGTTCGAGGAGCTCAAGGCGCCGGAACTGATCGCCAGCAGTGAACAGGAATGGCCGATCGTCAGCGTCAACGGCGTGCCAGTCACGCCTGAGGCCATGGCCCTGGAATTGCAATATCACCCGGCTGAAAGTCGCGAAGAAGCGGTGTACCTGGCCGCCCGTGCACTGGTGATCCGCGAGCTGTTGCAGCAGCGGATCGCCGAGCTGGGCCTGGCGGTGGAGATCGCCGCCGGCGAGAACGAAGAAGAAGCGGCCACGCGCCTGTTGCTGGAGCGCGAGGTCAAGGTGCCTGAGTGTGACGAGGCCACCTGTGTGCGCTACTTCGAGAACAACCGCGGGCGCTTTCACAGCGCGCCGCTGCTGGCGGTGCGGCACATTCTGCTTGAATGCGCGCCGGACGATGCCGACGCACGCCACCTGGCGCACACCCAGGCGGAAATCCTGCTGCTGACCCTGGAAGAGCAGCCTGGCCAATTTGCCGAGCTGGCCCTCAAGTATTCGGCGTGCCCGTCCAAGGCCCAGGGTGGTTCGTTGGGCCAGGTGAGCAAGGGGCAAACCGTGCCCGAACTGGAGCGCCAGCTGTTCACCCTGGCCCCGGGCCTGGCCGGCAAGCCGCTGGAGAGTCGTTACGGCTGGCATGTGATCAGTGTCGATCAACGTATCGAAGGCCAGCCGCTGCCGTATGAAGCGGTGGCGGTCGCGATCCGCACCCAGTTGCAGCAGGGCGTGTGGCAGAAGGCATTGGTGCAGTACCTGCAAACCCTGATCGGCGCGGCGGACATCCGCGGCATCGCGCTGCAGGGCGCCGACTCGCCGTTGGTGCAGTGACATGAGCCTGGTGGATGGGGTGGGCCGTTCGATCGATTACCTGCGCTTGTCGGTGACCGACCGCTGTGATTTTCGCTGTGTGTATTGCATGGCCAAAACCATGACGTTCCTGCCGCGCCAGCAGGTGTTGACCCTGGAAGAGCTGGAACGCCTGGCGGCGCTGTTTGTCCGCCAAGGCGTGCGCAAGATCCGCCTCACCGGTGGCGAACCGTTGATCCGCCCGGGCATTGTCGGGCTGTGCCGCAACATCGCGGCACTGCCGGGCTTGCGTGAACTGGTGATGACCAGCAACGGCTCGCAGCTGGCGCGACTCGCACAGCCGTTGGTGGAGGCCGGGGTCAAGCGCATGAACATCAGCCTCGACAGTCTGGATGACGCGCGGTTTCGTGCGATTACCCGCAATGGCGACTTGCAGCAGGTGCTCGCGGGGATCAAGGCGGCCAGCCAAGCGGGGTTCGAACGGGTCAAGCTCAATTGCGTGGTGATGAAGGGACGCAACTTCGACGAAGTGCCGGCGCTGGTGCAGTTCGCCATCGACCAGGGCATCGACATCAGTTTTATCGAGGAAATGCCCCTGGGGGATGTGGGGCGCTCGCGGGGCGAGACGTTCTGCTCCAGTGATGAAGTGCGAGCGGTGATTGCCCGTGAGCATGGGTTGATTGATAGCACCGAGAACAGCGGAGGCCCCGCGCGGTATGTGCGGTTGGCGGGGCATCCGGGGACCCGGGTGGGGTTTATTTCGCCTAATTCGCATAATTTTTGTGGGAGTTGTAATCGGGTACGGATGACGGTGGAGGGGCAGTTGCTGTTGTGTCTGGGGCAGGAGGATGCGCTGGATTTTCGCGCTTTGCTGCGGCGCTATCCGCTGGATGACGGGCCGTTGATCGCGGCGTTGCACAAGGGTTTGAAAGGCAAGCCGCTGCGCCATGATTTCACGGGGGCGGGGGAGGTGCAGGTGGTGCGGTTTATGAATATGAGTGGGGGGTGATTTGAGATCAAAAGCCAAAGCGCGGCGGCCATAGAGCCGACCGGTGTCGGGTCTGGTGTACTTGGTAAAAAATGTGGGAGGGGGCTTGCCCCCCGATGAGGGAGTGTCAGTGGATGCATCTATGGCTGACCCACCGCCATCGGGGGCAAGCCCCCTCCCACAAAAACGGATATGCCTCCCCAATCAAAAAACCTTGACCCCGATCAAGGGAAACCCGCCCCATTCTCCGTAATCTCACTGCATATTGTGTCTATCGATCTAAAAACATCTATATGTAGTGTCTGGAGCCCGGAAATGCAAAACACGCTCACCCCGCTGGTCAGCACCCGCCTACACAAACGCGACGGCAGCCTGGTCCCCTTCGACGCCGAAAAAATCCGTCAGGCGCTGATCGCCGCCGGCACCGCTACCGGCGAGTACCAAGCCGCCGACGTCGATCTGTTATTGGGTGCCGTCCTGGCCCGCCTCAGGGGTATCGAACAGCTGGATGTCGAACAGATCCAGGACAGCGTCGAACGCGTGCTGATGGACGCCGGTTACTTCCTGTCGATGCGCGCCTATATCGTCTACCGCGAACAACACGGCCGCCTGCGCCGCGACCGCAAGACCCTGGTGGAAGTCGCCACCTCGATGAACGAATACCTCGACCGTGAAGACTGGCGCGTGCAGGCCAATGCCAACCAAGGCTATTCCCTCGGTGGGCTGGTGTTGAACGTGTCGGGCAAGGTCACCGCCAACTATTGGCTGGACGAGGTCTACAGCCAGCAGATCGGCCGCGCCCACCGTGAGGCGGACCTGCATATCCATGACCTGGACATGCTCGCCGGCTATTGTGCCGGCTGGTCGTTGCGCTCGCTGCTGCACGAGGGCCTCAACGGCGTGCCGGGGCGTGTCGAAGCCGGGCCGCCCAAGCACTTGAGCAGCGCCCTGGGGCAGATGGTCAATTTCCTCGGCACCCTGCAAAACGAATGGGCCGGCGCCCAGGCGTTCAGTTCATTCGATACGTACCTGGCGCCCTATGTGCGCAAGGACCAACTGAGCTACCCCGAAGTGCGCCAAGCGGTGCAGGAGTTCATCTACAACCTCAACGTGCCGTCGCGCTGGGGCACCCAGACGCCGTTTACCAACCTGACCTTCGACTGGGTATGCCCGGAAGATTTGCGTGAGCAGGTGCCGGTGATCGGCGGTGAGGAAATGCCGTTCGCCTATGGCGATCTGCAAACGGAAATGGAGCTGATCAACCGGGCCTACATTGAAGTGATGCAGGCCGGCGATGCCAAGGGCCGGGTGTTCACCTTCCCGATCCCCACCTACAACATCACCCACGATTTCCCCTGGGACAGCGAGAACGCCGACCGCCTGTTCGAGATGACTGCGCGCTATGGCCTGCCGTATTTCCAGAATTTCCTCAATTCCGATATGCAGCCCAACCAGGTGCGCTCGATGTGCTGCCGCCTGCAACTGGACGTGCGCGAGCTGCTCAAACGCGGCGGTGGGTTGTTCGGTTCGGCGGAGCAGACCGGCAGCCTGGGCGTGGTGACGATCAACTGCGCGCGCCTGGGTTACCTGTTCAAGGGCGACACCTCAGGCTTGCTGCAACGCCTGGACAGCCTGATGGACATGGCGATGGAAAGCCTGGAGGTCAAGCGCAAGGTGATCCAGCACCATATGGATGCCGGGCTGTACCCCTATACCAAGCGCTACCTGGGCACCTTGCGCAACCACTTCTCCACCATCGGCCTCAATGGCATGCACGAGATGCTGCGCAACTTCACCGGGGACGAGCAGGGTATGCACACCGCTGAAGGCCGTGCGTTCGCGCTCAAGTTGCTCGACCACGTGCGCGCCACCTTGCTGCGCTTCCAGGAAGAGACCGGCCACCTCTACAACCTCGAAGCCACGCCGGCCGAAGGCACCACCTACCGTTTCGCCAAGGAAGACCGCAAGCGCTACCCGGACATTCTGCAAGCCGGCAGCGTGGACGCACCGTACTACACCAACTCGTCGCAGTTGCCGGTGGGCTTTACCGAAGACCCTTTCGAAGCCCTGGAGCTGCAAGACGAACTGCAATGCAAATACACCGGCGGCACCGTGTTGCACCTGTACATGGCCGAGCAGATTTCCTCGGCCCAGGCGTGCAAGCAACTGGTGCGCAAAGCCTTGGGGCGTTTCCGCCTGCCGTACTTGACGGTGACCCCGACCTTTTCGATCTGCCCGGTCCACGGCTACCTCGCCGGCGAACATGAGTTCTGCCCCAAGTGCGATGAAGTCCTCGCGCTCGCGGCCCGTTCTTGAACCGATTTATCAACTCGCAAGGAGCTCCACCATGCAAGCATCCCAGCCACAACGTCAGCGCTGCGAAGTCTGGACCCGAGTGATGGGTTACCACCGGCCGGTGTCGGCGTTCAACCCTGGCAAACAGTCCGAGCACAAAGAGCGTGTGCACTTCACTGAAACGGCCGCCCTGGCCGGGCGCCAATGAGTCGAGCGCTACGGGTCGGGGGCATGGTGCCCCTGACCACCCTCGACTACCCCGGCATGCTCGCCTGTGTGCTGTTTTGCCAGGGCTGTGCCTGGCGCTGTCGTTACTGCCACAACCCGGACCTGATCGCACCGCGCGGTAGCGCCGAGATCGATTGGCGCCGGGTGTTGTTGTTTTTGCAGCGGCGCCAGGACCTGTTGGACGCGGTGGTGTTCAGCGGCGGTGAACCGACCTTGCAGGAAGGCTTGCCGGCGGCCATGGATGAAGTGCGCGCGATGGGCTTTCGGGTCGGCCTGCACAGTGCCGGGATCAAGCCGACGGGCTTCGCCAATGCGTTGCGCCATGCCGACTGGGTGGGCTTCGATGTGAAGGCCCTGGCCGAGGACTGCCAATTGATCACCCAGGTCAAGGGCAGCGGTGCCGCCAACTGGCGCAGCCTGGACACCTTGCTGGCCAGTGGCGTGGATTATGAATGCCGCACCACGGTGCATTGGCACCTGATTGACCCACCCCGGTTGCTGCTGCTGGCCCAGCGTTTGCAAGCCAATGGTGTCAAGCGCTTTGCCGTGCAGATGGTGCGCACGGCGACGATGCTCGATGCGCAACTGCCCAGTGTCTCCGTACAGATGGCGTTGCCAGAGTTGTGGGGCCGTTTGCGGGAGTTGTTCCCGGCATTTGTATTGCGAGGGTGACCGATCACCCCCGTCAGGATTTTTAAAGATGCTGTCCGTTTTGGGCAGGCTTTCATCAAGGAATAATGGAATGAAGCAGTTAACCACGGCGCAACGCATTGTCATCGGCTTCGCGATCGCGCCGTTGGCCCTGGTCGGTCTGGTGTTTTATGCCTTGCACGACCTGGCAACGCTCAAGCAGCAATCCGAACAAATCGTACAACAGGACTGGCCTCGCATCGCGCCGATCATGGTGATTGCCACCGGCGTGCGTGACAACGGCCGCAACACCCGTGACCTGCTGATCGACCAGGATAACCAACAGGCGCAGGCCTCTATCGGCACGACGCGCGAGCGCATCACCCAGGCCTTCGCAACCCTGGAGCCGCTGCTCGATACCGCCGAAGGCAAGGCCGCCTATGCCACCTTGAAATCCCATCGCGAAGCCTACGTGGCGGCCTTCACCCAGGTGCAGGCGCTGATCAAGCAGGGCGCCCGCGAACAGGGCCTGGCCCAGCTCAAACAGCAGGTGATGCCGGCCGAGCTGGACGTGTTCAAGAGCCTCGATGCGTTGATGGCCATGCAAGGCCGGCTGTTCACCGAGCGTGAGCAGGCGGCGCAAACCCTGTATGACGACGCGCGTCGCACGATGATCGGGCTGTTCCTGCTGTGCCTGACCCTGGTGGTGGCCGCCGCCGTGATCGTCACCCGTAGCGTCACCCGGCCATTGGGCGGCGAGCCGGACGAGGTGGCACGGGTGCTCAAGCATATCGCCAATGGTGATCTGACCATCGAGGTACCGCTGGGCAACAGTGCCGACGGCAGCGTGATGCGCAACCTGCACCTGATGCAGCAGAGTCTGAACCAGATGGTCCGGCACATCGCCGTGTCGGTGGACGGCGTGGCCAGCTCGTCGGAAGAGTTGAGCGCGGTCAGTAGCCAGACCAGCAGCAGCTTGCAGCTGCAGGGCCAGGAAATCGAACAGGCTGCCACGGCGGTCAATGAAATGACCGCCGCCGTCGACGAAGTGGCGCGCAATGCCGTGAGCACCAGCGAAGCCTCGCACCTGTCGGAGCAGACCGCCCAGCGCGGGCAGGTCCAGGTGCAGGAAACCGTGGCCTCGATCAACACCCTGGCCACCGGCGTGGTGGAGACCTCGGAGCGTATCCAGCAACTGGCGGGCCGCGTGCAAGACATCAGCGGTGTGCTGGAAGTGATCCGCAGCATTGCCGACCAGACCAATTTGCTGGCGCTGAACGCCGCTATCGAAGCCGCCCGGGCCGGCGATGCCGGACGCGGGTTTGCAGTGGTGGCCGATGAAGTGCGCGCACTGGCCCATCGCACCCAGTCTTCAACCCAGGAGATCGAACAGATGATTGGCAATATCCGCCAGGACACCGAACACGCCGTGGCCGCCATGCACAGCAGCAGCGAGCGGGTACAGGCAACCTTGGGTGTGGCCCAGCGGTCGGGAGAGGCGTTGGCGGAGATTACCCGGTCGATTTCGCAGATCAACGAGCGCAACTTGATGATTGCCAGCGCCACTGAAGAACAGGCGCTGGTGGCGCGAGAAGTGGATCGGAACCTGGTGGGGATTCGGAATTTGTCGCAGCAGGTATTGCAGGGGGCCTTGCATACGGAAACCGCGGGGCATGACCTGGCAGGGATGGCCGGAGCGCTGCATCAGACGGTGGCGCGGTTCAAGGTTTAACGGGGTGGCTTAGATCAAAAGCCAAAGCGCGGCAGCCATAGAGCCGACCGGTGTCGGGTCTGGTGTACTCGGTAAAAAATGTGGGAGGGGGCTTGCCCCCGATGAGGGCGTGTCAGTCACTTATTTGTTAACTGACCCACCGCCATCGGGGGCAAGTCGAATCGTCGCACCGCCCCTCCCACAATTGGATCTCCACAGGTCAGAGATCTCCATAGGTCAGGTAGACCTTGGCCTGCTTTTGCTCTGTCTTTTGCTGCCTTGGAACCGACCGGAGTTGTGCTTGGTGTACTCGGTTAAGTGTGGGAGGGGGCTTGCCCCCGATGAGGGAGTGTCAGTCACTTATTTGTTAGCTGACCCGGCGCTATCGGGGGCAAGCCCCCTCCCACAGTTGGATTTCCACAGGTCAGAGATCTCCATAGGTCAGGTAGACCTCGGCCTGCTTTTGCTCTGTCTTTTGCTGCCTTGGAACCGACCGGAGTTGTGCTTGGTGTACTCGGTTAAGTGTGGGAGGGGGCTTGCCCCCGATGAGGGCGTGTCAGTCACTTATTTGTTAACTGACCCGGCGCTATCGGGGGCAAGCCCCCTCCCACATTTGGATCTCCATAAGTCAGAGATCTCCATAGGTCAGGTAGACCTTGGCCTGGTTTTGCTCTGCTTTTGCTCTGGCTTTTGATCTTGATCTTAGGCGCCCCGTTAAACCACGCTGGCCGAACGCAGGCTTGAATCCGTGGGTAACCCGGCAGGACGCCGGGTTAGCCGTCCTGGGCCAGGGATGGCCCATGACGGCGGCCCACGGATTCAAGCCTGCGTTCGGGCACACCGAGCCTAAGCGAGGTGCCGAGTGGTGGGGCAAGAGCCCTTTTGGTTACTTTTGGGGCTCTTTTCCAAAAGTGACCCGCCGTAAGGGCGGAAACGCCAGTAGCCGTTACGGGACTGTCAGATATTTTGTGTGCGGGCCGGTAACGGCCTGCCGTCAGGCAGGCCATGCTTTACCAGGTTGGCCTGATAAATCGATCTCCGTACAGAATCGCAAATTGATTCATCGCACTTTTCCA